>Ga0208009_1000423_pt1 | contig 12129 bp, 6 predicted proteins | sample Wag4_2014_7_16_FD_187364 | JGI IMG/M metagenome (GOLD analysis project Ga0208009, IMG submission 187364) | Fresh water mixed with fracking chemicals microbial communities from Ohio, USA - Utica-2 Time Series FC 2014_7_16 (SPAdes) (version 2) ...
CATCAGCACCGTGCTGGGGTAGGAGGCTCTTCCACCGGGCACGTACAGCCCGGCCAGCTGCACCGGCCGCCAGCGCCGACCCAGCCGTTCACCATGGGGACCCGTCACGTCCAGATCAGCCGGCAGCTGGCGACGGTGAAAGTCGAGGATACGTTCGTGTGCCAGCTCCAGCGAACGCTGCAGAGCCGGCTCACAAGCCTGCCAGGCGGCCTCAAGCGCGGCCGAAGGGATGCGCAGTGGGTCGGGCCGCACCCCGTCGAACTGCTCGCTCAAGGCCAGGAGAGCGCGATCGCCTTCGCTGCGCACCCGGTTGAGGATGGCTTCCACGCTGGCGGCAGCCGCATCGATGCCCGTGCCGTCGGTCCGACCGGCGATGGATCGGAGTCGCTCCATCGCTGCAACCCGGTCGCGCAGGCAGAGGATGCTGGTGCTGGTGGGGACTGCTGAAGCGGCCACGGCAGGCTCGGCGAGCACGGATTCCGAACCTAGGCGTCCAGGGTCCAGCCCCGCTCCTGGCCAGCACCGGCAGCACCAGAAGCAGCACGAGCACCGCAGGCAGGCCCCCAGTCAGACCGTTGCAGCCCTGACGAGTCAGACGCATGCAGCCTCCGGGAGGCCCTGGGTTTAGGATGGTCGTTTGCTGATCCAGCGAACAACCGCCTGTGGCCAATAACACCTCCTCGAAGAAGCGTATCGAGATCGCGGAGCGCAACCGTCTGCGCAACCGCAGCTACAAATCGGCCCTGCGCACGCTGATGAAGCGCTGCTTCAGCGCTTGCAGCGCCTACAGCCAACAGCCCGGCGATGAGGCCAGGCAGGCTGTGCAGGCCAGCATGAGTGCCGCCTTCAGCAAGATCGACAAGGCTGTGAAAGTCGGTGTGCTGCACCGCAATACCGGCGCCCATCAGAAGTCCCGTCTCAGTGCAGCGGTGAAGAAGGTCACCGAGCCGGCTGCCACGGCCTGAACATCCCCTGCCAGCATGGCGTTGCTCCACGCTTCGCCCGGCCCGTGATCGCCCAGCCCGATTCCACCCAGCCGTGCTCAGCAACGCCAGCTCCAGCCAGCGCGGCCCTGGCGCTGGTGGATTCTCACTGCCATCTGGTCTTCCGCAATTTTGACGCGGACCTTGACGCGGTATCTCAACGCTGGCGCGATGCGGGTGTGCGTGCCCTGGTGCATGCCTGCGTGGAGCCAGCGGAGATCCCGGCGATCCGGTCCCTGGCGGACCGCTTCCCTGAGATGCGCTACTCGGTGGGCGTTCACCCGCTCGACACGCAGCACTGGTCAGCAGATACCCCGCAGGTCCTGCAAGAGGCCGCTGAAGCCGATCCCCGGGTCGTGGCCATCGGTGAACTGGGCCTCGATCTGTTCCGCCAGCAGAATCTTGATGAGCAGTTGGCGGTGCTGCGCCCCCAGCTCGATCTGGCAGAGGCACTGGATCTGCCGGTGATCATTCATTGCCGTGATGCGGCGGCACCGATGCTGGCCGAACTGCGCCACCGCGCCGACCTTGGACGGTGCCCCCGCGGCGTGATGCACTGCTGGGGCGGCACCCCGATCGAGATGGAAGCCTTCCTGGAGCTGGGGTTTTACATCAGCTTCAGCGGCGTCGTGACCTTCCCGAAGGCCGACGCCACCCATGCCTGTGCCCGTCAGGTGGCCTCCGATCGCTATCTGGTGGAGACCGATTGCCCGTTCCTGGCCCCAGTGCCTCGCCGTGGCAAGCGCAACGAGCCCGCTCTGGTGGCGGCTGTGGCAGAAAAGGTGGCGGAGCTGCGCGGCGAATCGCTGCTGCAGGTGGCCCATACCAGCAGCAGCAACGCAGCAAGGCTGTTCGGCCTGACCCTTCACACTGTATGATGCTCCATTGGCCTGGAAGCGGATCCGCTCCTTGTTGTCGACGCCTGCAGCCCTGAAGCGAGTTCGTTAGGCATGCCTGTGCGGCCAGCCGTTCCCCTGCGGGGAGCGGCTGTTCGCGTGGCCTCTCCCGGCGCTCCCACCTCAGACACTGCCAGATCCGATCGACAGGCCAGTCCTCTCTCCACCCGTTCCTGCAGGTTCACCGCATGAGCAGCGCGATCCAGGTCGCCAAGACCGCCACTTACCTGCCCGATCTGGTGGAGGTACAGCGGGCGAGCTTCAAATGGTTCCTGGAGAAGGGGCTGATCGAGGAGCTCGAGAGCTTCTCACCGATCACCGACTACACCGGCAAGCTTGAGCTGCACTTCATCGGCAGTGAGTACCGGCTGAAGCGTCCGCGCCACGACGTGGAAGAGGCCAAGCGCCGCGACGCCACATTCGCTTCGCAGATGTATGTCACCTGCCGGCTGGTCAACAAGGAGACCGGTGAGATCAAGGAGCAAGAGGTCTTCATTGGCGAACTGCCGCTGATGACCGAGCGGGGCACCTTCATCATCAACGGCGCCGAGCGCGTGATCGTCAACCAGATCGTGCGTTCCCCGGGGGTGTATTTCAAGGAAGAGCCTGACGCCAAGACCGGACGCAAGACCTACAACGCCAGCGTGATTCCCAACCGGGGCGCCTGGCTCAAGTTCGAGACCGACAAACACGAGCTGATGCACGTGCGGGTGGATAAGACCCGCAAGATCAATGCCCACGTGCTGATGCGAGCCATGGGGCTCTCAGACGTGGACGTGCTCGACAAGCTCCGTCACCCTGAGTACTACTCCAAAACGATTGAATCCGCCACAAGCGTGGATGGAATCACATCCCAGGATCAGGCCCTGCTGGAGCTCTACAAGAAACTCAGGCCAGGCGAACCGCCTTCCGTAAGCGGTGGTCAGAGCCTGCTGGATTCCCGATTCTTCGACCCGAAGCGCTACGACCTCGGTCGCGTCGGCCGCTACAAAATCAACAAGAAATTGCGCCTCACCGTGCCTGATGAGACGCGGGTGCTGACCAAAGAGGAACTGCTCTCCACCCTCGACTATCTGATCGGCCTGCAGCTCGGTCAGCCCGGTTACGAGGTTGATGACATCGATCACCTGGGCAATCGCCGCGTGCGCTCAGTCGGCGAACTGCTGCAGAACCAGGTGCGGGTCGGCCTGAATCGACTTGAGCGGATCATCAAGGAACGGATGACCGTGGGCGAGACCGAATCGCTCACCCCCGCCCAACTGGTGAACCCCAAGCCCCTGGTTGCCGCAATCAAGGAATTCTTCGGCTCCAGCCAGCTGAGCCAGTTCATGGATCAGACCAATCCTCTGGCGGAGCTCACCCACAAGCGGCGCATCAGCGCCCTCGGCCCCGGTGGTCTGACCCGCGAACGCGCCGGCTTCGCCGTGCGGGACATCCACCCCTCGCACTACGGCCGGATCTGCCCGATCGAAACGCCTGAAGGCCCGAACGCCGGCCTGATCGGTTCCTTGGCCACCCACGCCCGAGTCAACGAGTACGGCTTCATCGAAACCCCGTTCTGGAGGGTGGAGAACGGGATCGTTCTCAAACAGGGGGATCCGATTTATCTATCCGCCGATCTGGAAGACGAGTGCCGCATCGCCCCGGGTGATGTGGCAACCGATGCAGACGGCGCCATCACCGCGGAGCTGGTGCCGGTGCGCTATCGCCAGGACTTCGAAAAAGTGCCGCCGGAGCAGGTCGACTATGTGCAACTTTCCCCGGTGCAGGTGATCTCGGTGGCCACCTCGTTAATTCCGTTCCTGGAGCACGATGACGCCAACCGCGCCCTGATGGGCTCCAACATGCAGCGCCAGGCTGTGCCGCTGTTGCGCCCCGAACGCCCCTTGGTGGGCACCGGCCTGGAGACCCAGGTCGCCCGCGACTCCGGCATGGTGCCGGTCACCAGGGTGAACGGCACTGTCACCTTCGTGGACGCCACCGCGATCGTGATTCGTGACGAGCAGGGAGTCGACCACACCCACTACCTGCAGAAGTATCAGCGCTCCAACCAGGACACCTGCCTGAATCAAAGGCCGATCGTGAAGCTGGGCGACCCGGTGATCGCAGGCCAGGTTCTGGCCGACGGTTCCGCCTGCGAGGGCGGCGAGATCGCGCTGGGGCAGAACGTGCTGATCGCCTACATGCCCTGGGAGGGATACAACTACGAGGACGCCATTCTCGTGAGCGAACGTCTCGTCACTGACGATCTCTACACCTCGGTGCACATCGAGAAATACGAGATCGAAGCTCGACAGACCAAGCTGGGGCCCGAGGAGATCACCCGCGAGATCCCAAATGTGGCGGAGGAAAGCCTGGGCAATCTCGATGAAATGGGCATCATTCGTGTCGGTGCCTATGTGGAAAGCGGTGACATTCTGGTCGGCAAGGTCACGCCCAAAGGAGAATCCGACCAGCCGCCTGAAGAAAAGCTTCTGCGGGCGATCTTCGGTGAGAAAGCTCGCGATGTGCGCGACAACTCCCTTCGGGTGCCCGGCACCGAACGGGGCCGCGTTGTCGACGTGCGGATCTACACCCGGGAGCAGGGTGACGAGCTGCCGCCTGGCGCCAACATGGTGGTGCGGGTCTACGTCGCCAAGCGTCTCAAGATTCAGGTGGGCGACAAAATGGCCGGCCGGCACGGCAACAAAGGCATCATCAGCCGCATTCTTCCGCGGGAGGACATGCCCTACCTGCCGGACGGGACCCCGATCGACATCGTGCTCAACCCCCTCGGTGTGCCGAGCCGGATGAATGTGGGCCAGGTGTTCGAATGTCTGATGGGCTGGGCCTCTTCCCACCTCGACTGCCGCGTCAAGGTCGTGCCCTTCGACGAGATGCACGGAGCCGAAAAATCGAAGGAGACGGTGCAGACCTTCCTTGAGGAAGCTGCCAAGCAGCCCGGCAAGGACTGGGTCTACAACCCGGAGAATCCCGGCAAGATCCAGCTGATCGACGGCCGCAGCGGCGAGCCCTTTGACCAACCGGTCACCGTGGGCTATGCCCACATTCTCAAACTTGTGCACCTGGTGGACGACAAGATCCATGCCCGCTCCACCGGTCCCTACTCGCTGGTGACCCAGCAGCCCCTGGGCGGCAAGGCCCAGCAGGGTGGTCAGCGCCTGGGTGAGATGGAGGTCTGGGCCCTGGAGGCTTACGGCGCCGCTTACACCCTGCAGGAGCTGCTCACAGTCAAATCGGACGACATGCAGGGCCGCAACGAAGCGCTCAACGCGATCGTGAAAGGCAAACCGATCCCGCGGCCAGGCACCCCTGAATCCTTCAAGGTGCTGATGCGCGAGCTGCAGTCGCTCGGTCTCGACATCGCGGTGTACACCGACGAGGGCGAGGAAGTGGACCTGATGCAGGACGTCAACCCCCGCCGCAGTACTCCCAGCCGTCCCACCTATGAATCCCTCGGCGTCGCGGATTACGACGACGACTGATCGCTGATCCCGGTTGCACCGGGACTCCCTCCCACTCCACTCCCCCCGCGCGTCAGCCGCCATGTCCAACAGCAACCTCCGCACCGAAAACCACTTCGACTACGTCAAGATCACGCTTGCTTCCCCCGAGCGGATCATGCAGTGGGGGCAGCGCACGCTGCCCAACGGCCAGGTGGTCGGTGAGGTGACAAAACCCGAAACGATCAACTACCGCACGCTCAAGCCGGAAATGGACGGCCTGTTCTGCGAAAAGATCTTCGGCCCCTCCAAAGACTGGGAGTGCCACTGCGGCAAGTACAAGCGGGTGCGCCACCGCGGCATTGTCTGCGAGCGCTGCGGCGTGGAGGTGACGGAGAGCCGGGTGCGCCGGCACCGGATGGGCTTCATCAAGCTGGCCGCTCCCGTGAGCCACGTCTGGTACCTCAAGGGCATTCCCAGCTATGTGGCCATCCTGCTCGACATGCCGCTGCGGGATGTTGAGCAGATCGTGTACTTCAATTGCTATGTGGTGCTCGATCCAGGTGACCACAAATCGCTCACCTATAAGCAGCTGCTTACCGAAGATGAGTGGCTGGAGATTGAAGACGAGATTTATGCCGAAGATTCAGAGATCGAAAATGAGCCGATCGTGGGCATCGGCGCTGAAGCTCTGAAACAGCTTCTTGAAAATCTCACCCTCCAGGAGACCGCTGACCAGCTGCGTGAGGAGATCGCCGCCAGCAAGGGCCAGAAACGGGCCAAGCTGATCAAGCGGCTCAGGGTGATCGACAACTTCATCGCCACCGACGCCCGTCCGGAGTGGATGGTGCTGGATGTGATCCCAGTGATCCCACCGGATCTGCGCCCGATGGTGCAGCTTGATGGCGGCCGCTTTGCCACAAGCGACCTCAACGACCTCTACCGGCGGGTGATCAACCGCAACAACCGTCTGGCTCGCCTGCAGGAGATCCTCGCTCCGGAAATCATCGTGCGCAACGAGAAGCGCATGCTGCAGGAAGCTGTCGACGCCTTGATCGACAACGGTCGCCGCGGCCGCACTGTCGTGGGTGCCAACAACCGCGCCCTGAAGTCCCTGAGCGACATCATCGAGGGCAAGCAGGGCCGCTTCCGCCAGAACCTGCTGGGTAAGCGGGTCGACTACTCCGGTCGTTCGGTGATCGTGGTGGGCCCCAAACTGAAGATGCACCAGTGCGGTCTGCCCAAGGAGATGGCGATCGAGCTGTTCCAGCCGTTCGTGATCCATCGCCTGATCCGCCAGAACATCGTCAACAACATCAAGGCCGCCAAGAAGCTGATCCAGCGCGCCGACGATGAGGTCATGCAGGTGCTGCAGGAGGTGATCGAAGGGCACCCGATCCTGCTGAACCGGGCTCCCACCCTGCACCGCCTCGGCATCCAGGCCTTCGAGCCGAAGCTGGTGGATGGCCGCGCCATCCAGCTGCACCCCCTGGTGTGCCCCGCCTTCAACGCCGACTTCGACGGCGACCAGATGGCCGTGCACGTGCCGCTGGCGATCGAGGCCCAGACCGAGGCCCGCATGCTGATGCTGGCCAGCAACAACATTCTCTCGCCCGCCACCGGCGAACCGATCATCACCCCATCGCAGGACATGGTGCTCGGGGCCTACTACTTGACAGCCGCCCAGCCGGGAGCCAGCCAGCCCAGCTTCGGCGACCGATCCCGCACCTTCGCATCCCTTGAAGATGTGCTGGCAGCCCACCAGGAGAAGCATCTGACACTGCATGACTGGATCTGGGTGCGCTTCCACGGCGAGGTGGAGTGCGACGACGAGGATCTCAAGCCCCAGAAGGAAGAACAGCTCAGCGACGGCACCCGCATCGAGCAATGGCTGTTCCGCCGTGACCGTTTCGATGAGGACGGCGCCCTGATCTCCCGCTACATCCTCTCCACCGTGGGCCGCGTTGTGATCAACCACACGATCATCGACGCCGTGGCTGCCACCTGAACCAGCAGAACGATCCATCCTCCACTTCACCGCAGCCATGACCGCCACTCCCTCCAAGCCGCAAGCCAGCCAGTCCATCGGTGCTCCTCTCAGCCGCAAGGCGCCACCGTTCCGCAACCGCGTGATCGACAAGAAGGCGCTGCGCAGCCTGGTGGCCTGGGCTTACAAGCACCACGGCACCGCCGCCACGGCCTCGATGGCCGACGAGCTGAAGAACCTCGGCTTCCGCTTTGCCACCCAGGCCGCCGTGTCGATCTCGGTCGACGACCTGCGCATCCCCGGCGACAAGGCGGCGCTGCTGGAGGAGGCCGAGCAGCAGATCACCGCCACGGAAGAGCGCTACCGCCTCGGCGAGATCACTGAAGTGGAGCGACACACCAAGGTGATCGATACCTGGACCGAGACCAATGAGCGGTTGGTGGCAGCGGTTCGACGCAATTTCAACGAGAACGACCCGTTGAACTCGGTGTGGATGATGGCCAACTCCGGCGCCCGGGGCAACATGTCTCAGGTGCGTCAGCTGGTGGGCATGCGCGGCCTGATGGCCAACCCTCAAGGGGAGATCATCGACCTGCCGATCCGCACGAACTTCCGCGAGGGTCTGACGGTCACGGAGTACGTGATTTCCTCCTACGGCGCCCGCAAGGGCCTGGTGGATACCGCCCTGCGCACGGCCGACTCCGGCTATCTCACCCGCCGTCTGGTGGACGTGGCCCAGGACGTGATCGTGCGCGAGGACGATTGCGGCACCACCCGCTGCATTCCGATCGATGCCGACGAAAAGGGCAAGTTCGGCAGCAAGCTGGTGGGTCGCCTGGCGGCAGAGCCGGTGCTGGCGGCTGACGGCAGCACCCTGGTGGATCGCGACGGGGAGATCGACGCTCCCCTGAGCCGCCGCATCGAGGAGGCCCATGTCAAAACCGTGAAGGTGCGCTCACCGCTCACCTGTGAAGCCAACCGCTCGGTCTGCCGCAAGTGCTACGGCTGGGCCCTGGCCCACAACGAGCTCGTCGACCTCGGGGAGGCCGTGGGCATCGTGGCTGCCCAGTCGATCGGGGAGCCGGGCACCCAGCTGACGATGCGCACCTTCCACACCGGGGGCGTTTCGACCGCCGAAACCGGGGTGGTGCGCTCCTTGGTGGAGGGAACCATCGAGTTCGGACCAAAAGCGCGCGTCCGTCCCTTCCGCACCCCCCACGGCGTCGATGCCCAGATCGCCGAGACCGATTTCACCCTCACGGTGAAGCCGACCGGCAAGGGCAAGCCCCAGAAGCTCGACATCACGACCGGCTCGATCCTCTTCGTGAGCGAGGGCCACGACACACCGGCAGACACGATGCTGGCCCAGATCTCTTCCGGCGCCGCTGTGAAGAAGAGCGTGGAGAAAGCCACCAAGGATGTGATCTGCGACCTGGCGGGCCAGGTGCGTTACGAGGATGTGATCCAGCCCCGGGAAGTCACAGACCGCCAGGGCAACATCACCCACAAGGCCACCCGTCTCGGCCGCCTCTGGGTGTTCAGCGGCGATGTGTACAACCTGCCCCCCAACGCCTTGCCCGTGGTGGAGGGAAACCGGCCTGTCCAGACCGGCGACGTGCTGGCGGAAAGCCGCCTGGTGAGCGAATACGGCGGCGCTGTCCGCCTGCGCGAAAGCACCGGCGACTCCCGCGAGGTGCAGATCGTCACCGCCAGTCTCACCCTCAAAGACTGCAAGTTGGTGGGTGAATCCACCCACTCAGGTGAAACCTGGCACCTGGATGGCAAGGACAGCATGCGCTACCGGCTCAACACCGCGCCCGGAAGCAAGATCGCCAGCGGCGAGGTGATCGCCGAGCTTGCTGATGACCGCTTCCGCACCCAGACCGGCGGAATGGTGAAATTCACTCCCGGTCTGGCAATCAAGAAGGCCCGCAGTGCCAAGAACGGCTACGAGGTGAGCAAGGGCGGCACCCTGCTCTGGATCCCCCAGGAGACCCACGAAATCAACAAGGACATCTCCCTGCTGATGATCGAAGACGGCCAGTGGATCGAGGCCGGCACCGAGGTGGTCAAAGACATCTTCAGCCAGACCGCCGGCATCGTCACGGTCACTCAGAAGAACGACATCCTGCGCGAGATCATCGTGCGGTCGGGCACGCTGCACGTGGAGAGCGACACCAAAGCGCTCTCCCGCTTCAGTGAAGGCCGGATGGTGATGCCGGGCGAAGAGATCACCAAAGGGCTGAAGGCTGAAGCGATGGTGTTCGTGGAAGCCGTCGAAACCCCCGACGGTGGGGCTCTGCTGCTGCGGCCGGTGGAGGAATACAGCATCCCCGATGAGGCCCACCTGCCCGAACTGGCAGCCGTCAAACAGAGCGGCGGTCCCAGCCTGACCCTGAGAGCCACCCAGCGCCTGGCCTTCAAGGACGGCGAACTGATCAAGAGCGTGGAGGGCGTCGAGCTGCTGCGCACCCAGCTCCTGCTCGAAACCCAGGACACCACACCGCAGATGACGGTGGATGTGGAAGCGGTGCCCGACAAGCGAGCCAAGACGATCGAGCGCCTGCAGCTCACCATTCTGGAAACCCTGCTGGTGCGCCGCGACACCCTCTCGGATGCCAGCCATGGCTCCACCCACACCGACCTGCAGATCGCCGACGGCGACACAGTGAAACGGGGCGATGTGGTGGCCACCACCCAGATCCTCTGCAAGGAGGATGGCATCGTGCAGCTGCCCGACCCGATCGACGGCGAACCCGTGCGCCGGCTGATCGTCGAGCGCGACGGCGACACCCACCGCATCACCCTGGGGGGAGCCAGTCCCCTGGTGCGTGTGGATCAGCGCATCGTCGAAGGGGATTTGCTGGCGGAAGGACTGGAAGCTCCCTGCTGCGGCCAGGTGGAGGCGATCGAGAACGGCGAGCTGGTGATCCGCCTCGGCCGTCCCTACATGGTGTCGCCCGAATCGGTGCTGCACGTGCGGGACGGGGAACTGGTGCAGCGCGGTGATGGACTGGCGCTGCTGGTGTTTGAACGCCAGAAGACCGGCGACATCGTGCAGGGTCTGCCACGGATCGAAGAACTGCTGGAGGCACGTCGCCCCCGCGATGCCACCGTGCTCTGTCGCCGCAGCGGCACCGTGGAGATCAAGCAGGGCGAAGATGACGACTTGATCACGGTGACCGTGATCGAAGCAGATGACTCCATCAGCGAATACCCGATCCTGCTGGGCCGCACCGTGATGGTGAGCGACGGCCAGCAGGTGAACGCCGGCGATCTGCTCACTGACGGACCGATCAACCCGCACGAGCTGCTGGAGTGCTATTTCGAGGATCTGCGCAATCGCAAACCGACCCTGGAGGCGGCCCAGGAGGCGATCTCCAAGGTGCAGTTCCGCATGGTTCAGGAAGTGCAGAACGTGTACAAGAGCCAGGGCGTGTCGATCGACGACAAGCACATCGAAGTGATCGTGCGCCAGATGACCAGCAAGGTGCGCATCGAGGATGCAGGCGACACCACCCTGCTGCCCGGGGAGTTGATCGAGCTGCGTCAGGTGGAGCAAGTGAACGGTGCCATGGCGATCACCGGGGGCGCCCCCGCCGAGTTCACGCCGGTGCTGCTGGGCATCACCAAGGCCTCGCTCAACACCGACAGCTTCATCTCGGCGGCTTCTTTCCAGGAAACCACCCGGGTGCTGACCGAAGCAGCCATTGAAGGCAAGAGTGACTGGCTGCGGGGGCTGAAGGAGAACGTGATCATCGGTCGACTGATCCCCGCCGGTACCGGCTTCAGTGGCTTTGAGGAGGAATTGCGGGCCGAGGCCGGACCGCACCCCGACATTCTCGAGGAGGACGGCATGGGATACCGGCGCATGCAGAACCTGCGGCCGGACTACACCGTGGAAATGCCCGCCCCAGCGGCATCCACCGCGGTGCTGGACGACCCTTCCGATGAGGATCTCGAAGCCACCCGTAGCCGCCATGGCATCGAGGCGAGCGGCAGCAGCATGGCTGCCTTCACCCGCCCCACCGTGGAAGAGGGATTGGAAGAGGAGCTGATCGCAGATCCAGCCGCCCTCGAGGGGCTGCAGGAGGAGGGGCTGTTGACCGATGACTGATCTGTTGGCCCATGACAGCTCTGCTCACCAAGCCAGGCAGGTGGCGGTCATGATGAGGCGATGAGCAACGCCACCCGCCCAGCCAATGCCAGCCGCACCGCCCTGGGCACCCCCGTGCCCCAGCGGCGGCTGCCCCGCTATGGCTTTCACGGTCATACCGAGCGCCTGAACGGCCGCCTGGCGATGCTGGGCTTCGTGCTGCTGGTGGCAGTGGAGTGGCGTCTCGGGCACGGTTTGCTGATCTGGCCTTGAGCACCACGCGCCTGCTGGGCATGGGCCGCCCGGAACTGGAGCGCTGGGCTGAGGAGCAGGGTCAACCGGCGTTCCGGGGGCGCCAGCTGCACGACTGGCTTTATGCCAGAGGCGCCCGCAGCCTGGAGGCGATCACGGTTCTGCCGAAGGCCTGGCGCCAGCAGCTGGCGCAGGCAGGGCCGCAGGACGCAGAGGGCGCTGACGACTGGATCGGCCGCTCGCGGGGCGTGCATCGGGCAGTGGCTGCCGATGGCACCACCAAGCTGCTGCTGGCCACTGCTGACGGCCACACGATCGAAACGGTGGGGATCCCCGCCGAAGGGCGGCTCACCGTCTGCGTGAGCAGTCAGGTGGGATGCCCGATGGCTTGCCGCTTCTGTGCCACCGGTAAAGGGGGCCTGCAGCGCTCGCTCGCGGTGCATGAGATCGTCGATCAGGTGCTGAGCGTGCG
>Ga0208009_1000428_pt1 | contig 12041 bp, 11 predicted proteins | sample Wag4_2014_7_16_FD_187364 | JGI IMG/M metagenome (GOLD analysis project Ga0208009, IMG submission 187364) | Fresh water mixed with fracking chemicals microbial communities from Ohio, USA - Utica-2 Time Series FC 2014_7_16 (SPAdes) (version 2) ...
GTGGCTCTGGCATCATCTAATGCCCGGTGAGTGGGTTCGGTTTTAGTTCCAAAGTAGGTTGCCAAGGTAGAAAGTTTGCAATTAGGCACATCCTCCTTTGTAAGCAACTGCCTAGCTACCGTCACAGTGTCAAGAGTTTTGTAATTAGGCCAAGAAAAATCTAGATCTTTAGCTGCACTTTTTAAAAAACTTAAGTCAAATGGTGCGTTATGGGCAACCAAAACAGTTTCAGTATGACTGCCAGCGAACTCTAAAAAAGTTGGAAAAATCTCATCAATAACTGGGGCGTGGGCCAACATTAAGTCAGTTATGCCGGTCATATCAGTTATGTACTCAGGAATTGGCGCTAGAGGATTTACAAATGAAGAGAACTCACCGATTTGCTCACCGCCGCGAACCTTTACCGCTCCGATTTCGGTGATCGCCGCACCTTTTTTAGGCGAGGCTCCAGTGGTCTCTAAATCCACGATCACAAAGGTGGTCTGGGCAAGTGTTGTTTGCATAGTTAAAGATACTACTGAGCAAGGACAGTGCTTTATTTACTTTACTTAGATGTTAAAAAATGCCTTAATTGCGCTAACAATCATCTCAACTGCAATTGCAGATAGTAGTAATCCAGCAATTCTTGCCAGCAAATCCACTCCGGAATCTTTGATTACCGCCAAGATTTTGGTGGAGAACATAAATGTCAATCCGATGATTACGTGAACGGCGATGATTGCCAGAGCTAATGAGGACAACTGATCTGTGCCATCTGCCTTTTGGACATAAAGCATGGTGGTCACGATTGCACCTGGACCTGCTAAGAGTGGTGTGCCAAGTGGGACTAGCGCGATGTTTTGAGATGTTGCTGAATTGCTATCGGTAAGGGTTCCGGTAAGTAATCCCAAACCTGTTATCAGTAGCAAAATTCCGCCGGCGCCTTGAAGTGCGGCAAGTGAGATATTTAAGTAATTAAGAATTGCATTTCCAAAGAGTGCGAAAGAGACGATCACGAATAGAGAAACTGCAGCCGCCTGCCAGGCCAGTCTTCGTTGTTGTTTGAGTGATTTTCCGGCAGAAAGGCTTAAAAAAATTGGCGCAGCACCTGGTGGATCTAGGATCACAAAGAGAGTTACAAAGGCCTGGGCCCCAAAGGTTAGGGCGGAAAGGCTCTGCACATCATTCATGTTGGCATCTTAACTCAAAGGCAGCCACGGGGTAGCGCCTTCTTACGTAGATGGCGATTTGATTACTTTTTTGTATCTAACCAAGTATTGCTAATAGTGAAGTTTGAGCCCTAACCTTGACCAAGATTGATATCAGGAGGAAAAATGGCGTTAGCTAAGGATCCAAAGAGTTTTACAAAAATAACACTGGATGAAAGTGAAATGCCAACCCAGTGGTACAACATAATTCCTGATCTGCCATCGCCTCCACCGCCACCATTGCATCCAGGTACTCATCAACCTGTAGGGCCTGCTGATTTAGCGCCACTGTTTCCGATGGATTTAATTTTGCAAGAGGTTTCAACTGATTCATATATTGATATTCCAGGAGAGGTGTTGGATGTTTACCGAACCTGGCGTCCATCTCCACTATTCAGAGCAAGACGATTAGAAAAACTTCTTGGTACACCTGCTCGAATTTATTACAAGTATGAAGGTGTATCACCAGCTGGGTCACACAAGACCAACACATCTGTGCCACAGGCTTACTACAACAAAAAAGCTGGCATTAAGAAAATTACAACTGAAACTGGTGCTGGCCAGTGGGGAACTGCCTTGGCATTTGCCTGTTCATTATTTGATTTGGAGTGTGAGGTTTGGCAGGTAGGTGGCTCATATGATGCCAAGCCATACCGCAGATTAATGATGGAAGTTTTTGGAGCAAATGTTCATCGCTCTCCATCGCAACTAACTGAGGCTGGAAGAAAACTAGCTTTGGATCCAAAGAATCACTCAGGTTCATTAGGTATTGCAATCTCTGAGGCGGTAGAGGCAGCGGTTGCAGATCCAACTGTTGCATACGCACTTGGATCAGTGCTTAACCATGTACTAATGCATCAAACAATTATTGGCGAAGAGGCTTTGCTGCAATTAGCTAAAGTTGGTGAGACGCCTGATCTATTGGTTGGTTGCACAGGTGGTGGCTCTAACTTTGCTGGCTTGTCCTTCCCATTTATTAGAGAAAAGTTAAAAGGAAAGATGAATCCAGAGATTCGTGCTGTTGAACCTGCATCATGCCCATCGCTAACTCGAGGAAAGTACGCATACGACTTTGGTGATACTGCCGGTATGACGCCTTTGATGAAGATGCACACTCTTGGTCATGATTTCATTCCAGATCCAATTCATGCTGGTGGGCTTCGCTATCACGGCATGGCGCCTTTGATCTCTCACATTTACGAATTAGGAATGATGACCGCTGAAAGCGTTGGGCAAAAAGAGTGCTTTGCAGCTGCAGTTCAGTTTGCAAGAACTGAAGGAATAGTTCCAGCACCAGAGCCAACACATGCAATTGCGGTTGCGATTGCAGAGGCGCTTAAGGCAAAAGAAACTGGCGAGGAGAAGGTAATTCTGACTGCTTTGTGCGGTCATGGTCACTTTGATCTTGCTGCTTATGATGCATACCTAAATGGCAATATGGTGGATTCAGCTCTTAACGAAAAGGATTTTGAAGCAGCACTTGCTGCACTACCAGTTATGTAATCAAACCAAAAGGTGGGATTGCGGGGTAGTAAGTTAAGACCATGATTGATAGAGATCGCCTTGCCAAACTTCGAACCATTGAGGATGAGCGGTTTTTAAAAAATCATCCAAAAAGTGGTGAGCTATTTGCAAGTGCTAAGAAATCAATGCCAAATGGTGTGCCAATGTCATGGATGTCTAAGTGGCCAGGTGCTTACCCAATATTTGTTGAAGAGGCCAAAGGGGCTAGTTTTGTTGATGTAGATGGCAATACTTATATTGATTTATGTTTGGGTGATACTGGATCAATGACTGGGCATTCACCAGAGGCCACGGTTACTGCAATTCGCGAGCAGGTTGGTAAGGGTTTATCGGTGATGCTGCCTAGTAAAGATGCAGAAGTTGTTTCAGCCGAGTTAGCGAGCAGATTTAATCTGCCACTTTGGCAGTTCACCGTTTCGGCAACTGATGCCAACCGTCATGCAATTCGTTACGCCAGGTTGATCACCGGAAAATCAAAGGTGATTGTGATTGATCGTTGTTATCACGGCAGTGTGGATGAAACATTTGCCACCTTAGATAAATCAGGAAAAACTGTAGCCAGAGAGGGAAATATCGGCGCTCCAGTTCCATTGGATCAAACAACTCGAGTAGTCGCTTTTAATGATTTAGCAGCAATGAAGATTGCCTTACAACATAATGATGTGGCTGCTATTTTGATGGAGCCAGCAATGACCAATGTCGGAATTGTTTTACCGAAAGAAGGTTATCTAAAAGAGGTTGAAAAGTTAGCTAAGCAATTTGGCGCACTTTTAATTATTGATGAAACTCACACCATCTCAGTTGGTCCCGGGGGAATGACATCTCAGCTTTCACTTTCACCAGATTTTCTAACAATTGGAAAGGCGATTGGGGGAGGATTTCCAACAGGTGCTTTTGGTATGACTCAACAGGTGGCAGATTCAATAAAGAAAATGGTGGCGCTAGAGGTAATTGATACTGGTGGAGTTGGTGGAACTTTGGCTGCCAATGCTTTATCTCTTGCTGCTATGCGTGCCACATTAAGTAAAGTGTTAACAAAAGATAACTTTGAACGAATGATCAAACTAGGCAATCGCTGGGCTGATGGTGTGGAAAAGGTAATCAACCAATCCCAATTGGGATGGACGGTAAATCGATTAGGCGCAAGGGCGGAGTACATGTTTGCGCCAACCCCACCTATAAATGGCAGAGAGGCAGCGGACGCGGGAGATTTTGAGCTAGAGCAATACATTCACTTACGAATGCTCAATGATGGATTCTTAATAACTCCATTTCACAATATGGCTTTGATCTCACCTGATACGACCTCTGCAGATGTGGATGCGCATACAAGCACATTTGAAAAAATGTGCAGTGAGTTGACGGCAAAGTAATTGTTAACTAATTGGTTGCCATTTAGATTTAAATCTTTTTGAGAGTAAAGATCAATATGAAATCAAAGATCACTCTGATTCCAATCTCATCTGCGAAGGAGTTTGCTAACCAGCCTTTGGATTGGAGCATTAAGTTATGGGGAGAAGGTAAAGATGAGTTTTCAGCTGATGATTGGCGAAAATTTTATAAAAATGCAATGAGTTCTGACTACAACAGTTGGAATCTTTTGGGCGTAGATCAAGAACATCTATTTATGGCAATCAGAGAAGAGGATGGAAAATCTGAGGTTGTCGCCTCAATTGCAATTTGTGATTTTGATGATTTTGAAGAGTTTCGCCAATACAAACCTTGGATTGCAGCTTTCATTGTTCGGGAGGATTTAAGGGGAAGTGGAATGGGTAGCCAGGTTTTAAAGCTTGCTGAAGAAAAAGCTATTAAGTATGGAATAACAAAAATCTACTTATGGACCGAAGGGGAGCGAGAGTTTTATGGCAAACGTGGCTATCAATTCTTGGATCAGTTAAGTAAGCCCGGGCGCAGAATTGATTTGATGTATAAAGATCTAGCCAGGTGATCATGCATGCCTAGTTATTCAGATCACCTAGATATTCGAAATCAAGGGTGTAAATTCTCAGAGTTGCATAATACAGTTTGGGCAGGAGGATTTCATGCAGATAAAGATTGATAAGAAGACGGGAATATTGCTCTCCGTAATAGGAGCTCTTGCATTTTCAATCGCAGCCCTAAGTATTAGTTTGCTCTCAAATAAAACTGATCATGATCATTCAAGCATGATGGATGGCATGAACCACTCGAGCGCAGGCAAAATCTTATCTTCATCTGACGCAATGTTTCTACAAATGATGATTCCACATCATGAACAGGCAATTGTCATGTCTGATTTGGCAATGAGGATCTCAAAAAATGAAGAGTTGTTAATTTTGGCGGCGCAAATTAAAGCTGCTCAGGGTCCTGAGATTGTTCAAATGAAAAAGTGGCTAGCAGATGATGGTTTAGGAGAGGATCCTGGCCATTCGATGGACAGTATGGGAGGCATGCTTTCAGAGCAAGAATTAAGTGAGTTAAGTAAAAGTTCTGGGAAAAACTTTGATAAGAAATTTATCTCCGGAATGATAGAACATCACATAGGCGCTGTTGATATGGTGAAAATGATTCAAAATAGTAAAGTGGCAGAGTTAAGAGTTTTTGCGGATGCAATTGTTAAAACCCAATCAGCTGAAATAGAGTTAATGCGTAAGTTACTTGCCAAGATTTAAAGAGATTATCTAAAAGCCGCTATTCCAGTAAGTGCTTGACCAAGAACTAGCATGTGTATCTCGTGGGTGCCTTCGTAAGTTAAAACTGTTTCTAGATTACTCATATGTCTGAAGACTGAGTACTCGGTTGTAATTCCAGCTCCACCCAGAATAGAACGGGCACTTCTTGCTATCTCAAGCGCGGCATTAACATTGTGAAACTTACCCATACTGATCTGCTCTGGTTGAATTTTTTCAGAATCTTTAAGATCGGCTAAATGATATGCAAGCAACATGGAGGTTGTTATCTTTGTTGCAATATCAGCAAATTTTGCTTGAGTTAGTTGGTGCTTTGAGATCGGGCCATCAAACTGCTCACGAGTAGTGGCATAAGCAAGAGAGACCTCAAAACAGTCACGGGCTGCACCAACAGTTCCAAAGATAATTCCATATCTTGCTTCAGCAAGACACAAAAGTGGCGCTCTCAAGCTAGTTGCCTCTGGAAGTCGATAGGAATCTGGAACTCTCATATCATTGAAAACTAACTCAGATGTAATGGATGCTCTAAGTGAGAGCTTATGTTTAATTGGATTGATCACTAAGCCAGCAGTTTTGGTCGGAACGCAAAAACCTCTAATTCCCTCATCAGTTTGTGCCCAGATAACTGCAACATCTGCAACGCTGCCATTTGTAATCCACATTTTTGAACCATTAATTACCCAGTCAGAACCATCTTTCTTTGCAAAGGTAGCCATACCAGATGGATTAGAGCCGTGATCTGCCTCGGTTAGCCCAAAACAACCAATTGCCTCACCCTTTGCCATTTTTGGCAACCACTCCTGTTTCTGTGCTTCACTTCCAAATTTATAAATAGCAAACATTGCTAATGATCCTTGGACTGAAACTAAAGATCTAAGACCAGAATCAACCGCTTCTAATTCAAGGCAGGCAAGCCCATATGACATTGCATCGGTTCCAGCACAGCCATAATTTTTTAAGTGCATGCCTAGCACGCCAATTCCGCCAAGGGCCTTAGCTAAATCACGAGCTGGCAGATGTCCCTCTTCATACCAGGTTGCAATGTTTGGTTTTAACTCTTTGGCAGCAAAATCTCTGACCACAGTTTGGATAGCTTTTTGTTCTTCAGTTAAGCGCGACTCAACCTGCATTAAAACAAGTGGGTGTATCGGAGAGGCCGGCGGTTTACTCATGGCGTAAGTCTACCGAGTGCCTTTCTTTTGTTGGAAGATTTTCAAAGGAGTCCGCACCATTTGGTGATAAATCTCATTACTAAACAATGTTGTACTCAGGGCGCAATTGTCCTGACGAAAGGAATCTGTCAGCACTTAACTGATCTATCTTCACAAATGGCTCCTTGTTTAAGTAGAGATCCCGCAAAATTTCACCAATTGCAGGTCCTTGTAGAAAGCCGTGGCCACTGAAGCCGGTGGCATAGAAAAATCTAGATACTTTTTTAAACTCACCTAATATTGCATTGTGATCAGGAGTTACCTCATACAAACCTGCCCACCCCTTACCAATTCCTAAATCCATAAGTCGAGGCGCTCTTACCATCGCTATTGCACCTAATTTCTCCAAAAATTGTGGATCTCGCTTTAAATCAAATCCGGCTTCAATTGATTTATCAGAAAAACCCATTAGCAATCCTTTTCCTTCTCGATGCCAGTACAAAGATGTTGAGTAATCAATTGTCATCGGCATATTTGCAGGTAAATCAGCGAAAGATTGACCCAATGCTTCGGTAATTACCAACTCACGTTTATATGGGGTAACAGGCAAATCCAACCCGACCATCGAACCTATTTGTGGCGACCAAGCTCCAGCACAATTGATAACCGTGCCTGTTCTCACCTCACCTGCAGTTGTAACTACTGCTTTGATTTCACCTTCTTGTAATTTGATTTCTGTAACTTCAGTATTTGCTAAAATAGTTGCACCAAGTTTTTTAGCTCCTCCTGCATATCCAAGAACTACAGCCTCTGGGGTGCAGTGACCATCATTTGGGGTAAATGAAGCCGCCAGTAGATCTGAAGTCTTCAATAATGGTGAGATTTTTCCAGCCTCACTCGGAGTGAGCATTCTTGATTCAACATTAAACTGATTATGAATTTTGGTAGATCTTTCAAAGAGTTCTACATCTTCTTGCTTAGTCAAAGCAAATAAATAGCCAGAGCGGTGTAAATCAATTTCATAACCTGGGCGGGATTTAAACTCGGCGAAAAGATCCAATGACCTGGCACCAAGGGCAACATTAAACTCATCAGAAAAGTTTGCCCGTACGCCGCCGGCCGCTTTTGAGGTAGAGCCACTGGCTAACTCATTCTTCTCACATAGAAGAACTGAAACACCAGCTTCAGCTAAGTGAAATGCAGCAGAGGTGCCCATAACTCCACCACCGACAATTACTACATCTACGTGGCTAGGTAGAGACATACTTAGATATTTAAGAGGAAGTTTGGATCATGCTTTATTTCAATAAGATCCATCTGCGCCTTCTGCAATTTATTAGACCAATCCCAGTTCATCGATTGCCATCTTGTAAATTGATCTAGCACCCAAATTCCACTCTGTCTTGAACCGTTACCGCTTAAACCATTACCACCAAATGGCAGATGAGCTTCAGCGCCGGAGGTTGAGTTATTTATAGAAACCATTCCAGCTGAAATACCCTCCCTGAATCGCCAAACATTTTGGGGATCTTTTGTGTAGATCGCTGAGGAAAGACCATATCCGTGCCCATTTGCTAGATCTATTGCTTCATCTAGTGTTGAGAATTTACCAACTGTTACAAGAGGACCAAAAGTTTCAGTTGAGTAAAGCTCATCATCTTTTTTAATGCCAGCAACAATCACAGGATGGGCAAAGACGCCTTTCTCAGGATCTCCAATAAAACCTTTGCGTGGGTTAGCTGCTGTAATTCTTCCAGTGGCGGAGGATCCAAGGACTTTATGATGAGGTTGAATCATCTTAAGGTGGTCTAAGTGATTATCTAAATACTTTTGACTAATCATTGGCCCGAACAAAACATCTTTAAATGGGTCACCGACCGCTGCATTTTCAACTAACGCTGCAAATTTTGCTAACACAGCATCATAAATTGATTCATGTATCCAAAGTGTGCCAAGTGAGGTGCAGCGTTGTCCTGCAGTACCAAAACCGGCAAAAAGTGCACCATCTAGTGCTAAATCTATATTTGCATCTTCCATAACTACCATCGGGTTTTTTCCGCCAAGCTCTAAGCAAGCACTTTGAATGTACTCACCAGCCTTAGCTCCAATTTTCTTGCCAACTGCGGTCGAACCTGTAAAGCCAACTTTGTTGATTACTCCTTCTTTTAAGCCAGATTCCAATGCTGCAAATGTTTGAGCACCATCTGCAACCACAGTCATTAAAACATCTTTTGGAACTCCTCCAGCATGAAAAATTGAAGTCAAAGCATTAGCAACTGCTGGCGTGAACTCTGAGGGTTTCCAAACTACTGTGTTGCCAGCTAAAAGCGCTGGAACGATATACCAAGATGGAACAGCGGTTGGGAAGTTTCCAGCAGTAATTATGAATACATTGCCAACTGGCATTCTGAAGGTGAATAAATTCTTATTCTGCATCTCACTTGGCACAGTCTGTCCGTATAAGCGACGGCCTTCACCAAGGAAGAAATCGCAGGTATCTACAACCTCCTGCACTTCGCCCAATGCTTCGCTATAAACCTTACCCATTTCTTTGGTTATCAATTTAGCTAGCGCCTCTTTGTTACTTTCAACTAATCGACCTACATTTGCAATGATTCGACCACGAGTTGGTGCTGGAAGTTTTGCCCAACTTTTTTGGGCAGTTTTGGCAGTGCGAAGCACAGTAAGAATTTCATTTGCCGAAGCCTCTGGAACAGTTGCTATTACTTCCTTGATATCTGATGGGTTAGTTGATGTGAACATAAGGGCATTCTCTCCTAGATAAGCAAAATTGGAAAATGCCGATATGGTTTGAACATGGAAGGCTCAAAACGGAGTGTTGCAGCAGTAATTTTAGATTTACTGGCACAAGAGGGCGTGAAAAAAGCTTTTGGAATTCCAGGAGTTCACAATCTAGGTTTTTGGAATGCGTTATCAAAAGAACGCCCAGAAATTGTCAGCGTCAGGCATGAACAGAGCTGTGTCTATGCTGCCGACGGTCTATCTAGAGCAACCGGGAAGTTAGCAGTTGCCATTACAACAACTGGGCCAGGAGCAGCCAATACCTTAGGAGCGTTTGGTGAAGCGGCTATCTCGGGATCACATATTTTGTTGATTTCATCAGAGGCACCGATAAAAAATCGTTCTACCGAAGGTGCTAGAGGAATTTTGCATGAAATGGATGATCAAAGTGCTTTATTCGCACCACTCGCTAAACGGGTAATGAATGGCAGCGAGGAGTTAGTTTTAGCAAAGAGTTGTAAGTCAGCTGCTGAAGCTATTGCCACTGTGGTTGATTTTTTAAAGTACCTATCAACAGCACCAGTTGGAGCAGGTTATATCGGCGTACCAGCTGATGTTTTGAATCAAGAATTTACCGGGCCAATCCCACAATTAAGTGAAAAAGCTTCTGCATTTGTTAATCAATCCAAGAGTAAGACTCTTGATCTAGACCCAGTAAAGGAACTTCTTAAAGGGGCAATGAAAATTGGAATCTGGGCAGGGGGTGGAGCAACTGCTGTAACGAGTGAGATCGCAACACTTTCTGATCACCTAAGCGCCCCAATATTTACCTCCTTTGCAGGTCGAGGCGTGGGAAGTTCTAGTAAAAACTATTTGAATATTCCAATACATGAAATTGAAGCGGAAAAACTCTTATCCGAGTGTGAGGTTTTATTGGTATTTGGATCCCAGTTAGACGGGATGAATACAAAGAATTGGAGTATCAACTTTCCCAAGAAAATAGTTTTAATTGATGCTAATCCTAAAATTGCTCTTAGAAATATCTCAGCAGATGTGGTTATCCAAAGCTCAGATTCATCTGGAGTAATTGATCAGTTACTGGGTGTCGATGGCAAATCTAATTGGGTTGATGTGGCACAAACTTCAAGTGAAGCCCGCAAGAGAATTGCTGCCAGTGATAAGGGCAAAGCCGGAATGGCATTAGTTGATGCAATTGAAAAAAGCTGGCCTAGTGAGAACAACATCGTATGTGACATGGCAATTTCTGGTTATTGGACTGGTGTTTATTTGCAGTCTAGGCGGCCTCGGCAAATTGCATATCCAGTTGGCTGGGGAACATTAGGTTTTGGTTTGCCAGCTAGTTTGGGTCCATCCTCTGCCGGGATTGCCACACTACTTGTTTGTGGTGATGGCGGAATTGCCTTTGGCCTTGGGGAGTTGGCAACAGTTGCTCAAGAACAATTGCCATTAACAATTTTGCTCCATGATGATGGTGGATATGGAATGTTGCGCTTTGATCAAAAAGTAATGAATCATCCAGAGCGAGGCGTCAATTTGTTTAATCCAGATTGGAAAATATTGGCTCAATCCTTCGGAATTGATTTTATTGAAAGTACTTTAGATCAACTCTCTGCGGTTCTGGCTAAACGATCGGTGAGCAGCACCCCAGGTATTGTTTTAATTACCGAATCTATTTATCCACCAAAAAGTACTAGTCCACGGTGGAATGAGAAGTAGGAACTTACCTAGTTAAACCAGCGTTGATAATAAAATAGTAAATTGTAAAAATCACAGAGGCCCAGAGAAATCCTGTCCACCAACTCATGCTCAGTTTTAGCTTGTAAGTATCCCAATTAACTTTGGCTAAGTTTTTGTCTGCTTTGACCTTATTTCGATAGGAAATGATCATGTAGGCAGAAACTACTATCGCCCAAAAAAACATAAAGCCAGATCTCATGTGCTTAGTTTAGCCCACATCGGATCGGTGTGACCTTTTGCATCTGCTTATTGGTGAAGTTCCTATCTACACTAGGGCTTATGGCACTAGTAGAAACTCCCTTTGTTTCAGCGGAGGAGATAAACGCACTGTGTTCCTATGAAAAAATAATGGAAAATCAGCGGCAGGTTTTTAAAAACTATTTTCTAGATCAAGCTGTAATGGGGCCTAGAGCAATCTTGTCTCAGAATGAAAATGCACAATTTTCCTATATTGCTCGAGCCTCAACAGATGGTCCTACAATTGTTAAATTTGGCACAGTAGTACCTAGTAATGCCGGCAGAGATATCCCAGTAGTACAGACCACGGTCTCAGTTATTGATGCCACAACCGGTAGCGTCAAGTTATTTTTAGATGGAGAAGCGGTAACCAAGTGGCGAACCGTCTGTGCAAGTATGGCGGCTGCAAAGGAGTTATCTAACCCAGTAAAAAAGATTGCAGTCATTGGTGTTGGCCATCAAGGCGCAGCACATCTACAGGCGGCAAAACATATTTTTAAACCAGAGAGCATTATTGGTATCGATCAAGAATTAAAAAAGAGCGATCTGGGTATTGAGATAACTCAAGATATAAAAGCGGCCTATGATTGTGATTTGATTTTCATCTGCACCAATTCCCAAGAGCCAGTCATTAACTCTGCGTTAAATTCTGGTTCCACATGTATTTCTATTGGCTCATTTGCGCCTAACCGGCTGGAAGTATCAGTTTCGGCGTTATCTAAGGCTGATAAGGTTTTTGGTGATGATGCTAAAACAATTTCAGAGCAATCAGG
>Ga0208009_1000429_pt1 | contig 12036 bp, 13 predicted proteins | sample Wag4_2014_7_16_FD_187364 | JGI IMG/M metagenome (GOLD analysis project Ga0208009, IMG submission 187364) | Fresh water mixed with fracking chemicals microbial communities from Ohio, USA - Utica-2 Time Series FC 2014_7_16 (SPAdes) (version 2) ...
CGGCCGAACTGGCGGCCAGCGATCACAAGCTGACCAGCTTCCGGCGCGAGACGCCGGCCGCGGTCGCCGGCGGCAGCCGCGAGCCTGTTCTGGTCGGCTGAACGGCGCGACGCTGACAGGCTGAGGTGGTCTGCAACACCTCCCGCCAGGCCTGGTCTGGCCAGCATGGGCCCGGTGCGATGCCACGGGCCTGTGCAGGATTCTCTCGCCCACTACTTTCAAACCATCTCCCGGTACCCCCTGCTCACGGCAGACCAGGAGATCCTTCTTGCCAAACGGGTTCAGGGCCTTGGCGTCCTGCGCCAGCTCCCTCAAGAGCAACTCACCCCGTCCCTGCGCCGCCAGCTGATCAGCGCTGAACGGGCGCGACAACGCATGGTCAACGCCAACCTGCGGCTTGTGGTCGCCCTGGCGAAGCCCTACCGGGCCAGCCACATGAGCCTCGCCGACCTGATCCAGGAAGGAAACATCGGCTTGATGCGCGCTGTGGAGAAGTTTGATCCAACCCTCGGCTATCGCTTCTCCACCTACGCCGGCTGGTGGATCCGTCAATCGATCAGCAGGGCGATTGCTGAGAAGGACCGCACCATCCGCCTGCCTGGCCACATGGGGGTTCTGCTTCGCAAGGTGCGTCTGGCAGCCGATCATCTGCAGCGATCGGGGCACGACAGTCCGTCCCTGAGCCGTATTGCGATCGAGGCGGAACTCGACGTGGAAGCGGTTTCGAAAGTGCTGCTTCATTCCCGCCAGGTCAGTTCGCTCGATGTGCCGCTGGGGGAATCCCAGGGGAGCACCTCCCTGCAGGATCTGTTGCCTGCAGATCTCGCTGACAGCTACGAATGCCTTGATCGATTGCAGGCTGTGGAGGTGGTTCGCAACCGTCTGCAGTGTCTCAGCCCGGTGGAGCGGCTGGTGGTGGAGCGTCGATTCCTGCGTCCAAGCCCGCTCACCCTGCAGGAGGTCGGCACCGAGCTGGGGATCTCGCGTGAAGCGGTGCGTATGGCCGAAAAACGAGCAATCCGGCGGCTCAAGCAGGAGATGCGGCGAGCAGGTCTCACCTGAATCCCCAGCCTCAGTCGTCGTCGCTCAGCAAAGCGCTGCGGCTTTCCTTGAGATTCTTCCAGAGGTCCCGGATCTCAGCGAAAGCCTGCTCCTGACTGACCTTGCCGTTGCTCTGCAGCCCCACCAGCAAACCAACCCTTTCAGCGAAGGATTCGAGATTGTGGTGGAACATCAGCCGCTGGGGAGACCAATCATCAGCTCGATAGGAGCTGTGTGCTTCAAGGGGGGAAGCCACCCCAGACAGTTCGCTCCTGGTTTCGTCAGGACGAGAATCGCCGTCATCATCCGGCAGAGGCAGGGAACTCACGAGGACGAAGGCAACCCATGATTAACCTGGTAAACCTAGCCAATGGGCCTTAAGGGCCGGTGAAGCCCGGTTCCGTGTCAGGGGTGCCTGGCTGCACCGGCTGGTTGTGATCGGGAGCACGGACGCTCGTTCCCTCACGCTGCAGGATCCGGCGTAGCCTGAATCGGTGCATGAATCGCGACCAACAACGGCACGCTTCGCCCACCGTCATGGTCGACGTGATCTTTTGCCTGCTGCTGCAGGCCTGCATCGTCGGCGGTGGTCAGATGATTGAGCATTGGCTCACCCCCGAATCCTCGTGCTGCGCCCTACGCCAGGTGCCCTGACCTCCCATCTGCTGGAGGACAGACCTGCCAATCTCCCCACCCAGCTGTACGTGTCCGGCGGACGTCCGATGCCCCGGTTCAGCGCGGTGGTGTGCGAAGCGGAGGGGCCTCGGCTGGTGGCGATCGACCATCCGCAGGAACTTGCCCAGCTCTGTGACCTTGGAGTGCCTGTGTGGCTGCGCGTGATCGGCATGGGGTACCCGCAGCGCATCCGCGAGATGCTCGCCGTGATGGACGTGCCGGAGATGTTGCTGCCGCCCCTGCTGGAGACCCCCCAGCGGCCCCGGGTGGACGGTCTCGGCGAGGCGCTGCTGGTGGTGCTGCACCGGCTCAGCTTTGCCCACGATCCGTCCCATCTGATCAGCAGCCAGCTGGGGCTGCTGCTGCTGCCGAATCGGTTGGTGAGCATCGAAGAGATCCCCCAGGGGGAGGCCTTCCCTGAGCTCAGTCGCTGGTTGTGCGCCCGGGCCGGTGCCGTGGAGCATCGCGATCTCGATGACATTCTTCATTTCATGATTGACGATGTTCTCGATGAGCTCTATCCGATGCTTGAGCAGATTGCCAATCGTCTGGATGATCTTGAAGAGGCGTCATTGCGCAATCCCAAGCCCAAACTCCTGGCCCGCACATTCGTTCATCGCAGCAATCTGCGCCGGATCCGCAGTCAGATCTGGCCCCTGCGCCACCAGATCCGAATCTTGCTGCGCCAGTCTCAGGAGCTGCTGGGTACTGAGGCAAGGGCCGGCTTCAGTGAGATGGGCGAGCTGGTGGAACTGTTGTTCGAAAATTGTGAATTGCTGCGCCACCAATGTGATGGCATCACCCAGTCCTATTCCGCCAGTGTGGGCAATCGCATGAACCAGGTGATGAAGACGCTCACAATTCTCACCAGCATCTTTGCTCCGCTCACGATGATTGCTGGCATCTATGGGATGAATTTCGAAAACATGCCGGAATTGAAGTGGCACTATGGCTACGCCTATTCCTTGCTGCTGATGCTTTCTGTGGCTGCCGTTCAGGTCTGGTGGCTCTGGCGTCGCGGCTGGTTTGAAGACTGGACGATGCCCCGCTGACGCACCTGCGCCCGACAGCCAGCAGCATGGCAGCCTGAGACAGCGGGATCCGATGGCGACCGGCGGCCCGGTGCAGGTGGTGTGGTTCAAGCGGGACCTGCGCAGCCACGATCACCAGCCACTGCTTCAGGCCAGCCGGCGAGGCCCGGTGCTGCCGCTGCTGGTGGTGGAACCCGAGTACTGGCAACTGGCGGACACCTCCGATCGCCAATGGCAGTTTCTGCGGGAGAGTGCTGAGGAGCTGCGCGAGGACCTGACAGCCCTGGGCCAGCCCCTGGTGGTGCGGATCGGTGCGGTGGTGGCCGTGCTCGAGCGAGCCCGGCGGCGCCTCGGCATCGCGGCGCTGTGGAGCCATGAGGAGACCGGCAATGGCTGGACCTACGCCCGCGACCGCCAGGTGGCGGCCTGGGCGCGACGCCATGGCGTGCCCTGGCACCAGCTGCCGCAGTTCGGCGTGGTGCGGGGGCTGACGGATCGAAACGGCTGGGCACGTCGCTGGGAACAGTTCATGGCCGAACCGCTGGCGCCGGCCCCGCACGTCCTGCGCGCTCACCCGGATCTGGCCTTGATCCAGCCAGGTGATCTGCCCTCAGCTGCCAGCCTGGCTCTGGCTCCCGATCCCTGCCCTGGCCGCCAGCCGGGTGGCCGCAGGGCCGCACTGGCCCTGCTCACCAGCTTCCTCGAGGGGCGTGGCGCTGCCTATCACCGCCAGCTGTCGGCTCCAGACCAGGCGGCGGACAGCTGCTCCCGCCTGTCTCCCTATCTGGCCTGGGGCTGCCTGTCGCTGCGGGAGGTGGTGCAGCGCAGCCGCGCTGCAGGCGGCTGGTCTGGCCGGGCCCGGCGGGCTTTTGAGGAGCGGTTGCACTGGCACTGTCACTTCATCCAGAAACTGGAGCGTCAGCCCGATCTGGAGTTCCACGATCTCCATCCCCTCACCAGGGGGTTGCGGCCAGCCAGTGGCGATGGGGTGGCTGAGCGGCTCGCCGCCTGGTCGGAGGGGCGCACCGGTCTGCCCTTTGTGGATGCCTGCATGCGCTCGCTGCAGCACAGCGGCTGGTTGAACTTCCGGATGCGGGCCATGTTGATCTCGGTGGCAACCCACCACCTCTGGCTGCCCTGGCGGGAGGCGGGGCTTGTGCTGGCACGGCAGTTCGTCGACTACGAACCCGGCATTCACTGGTGCCAGTGCCAGATGCAGGCGGGCAGCACCGGCATCAACACGATCCGGGTCTACAACCCGATCAAGCAGGGGCTTGACCATGACCCCCAGGCACGCTTCATCCGCCGCTGGCTGCCGGAGTTACGGCCCTTGCCGGTGGCCTACCTGCATGAACCCTGGCGGCTTGAGCCGGGGCAGCAACGGCGCCTGGGCTGGCATCTGGGCCAGTCCTATCCGGCGCCGCTGGTCGATGTGGCGGAGGCTGCCCGCCAGGCCAGGGATCGGCTTCATGCCCTGCGTCGCCAGCCCCGGTTTGCACCGCTCGCCGACGCCATCCAGGAGCGCCATGGCTCCAGGCGCGCCGGCCTCAGGCCCACCGCCCGCACCCGCTCCAGTCCCGCCAGCGACGGCACAATCCAACTGCAGCTTGACCTTGGCTGAAGGGGAGCGGCTGGGCCGGTTCAGTTCAGCACGCCCAGTTCCCGGAGCAGTTGCCGCTGCTGGCGCGCCGCCACGAACCGGTGGGCCGCCTGGGCCCCGCTGACAGCCACCGGCGGCACACCGATGCCGGGGAAACAGCCATTGCCACAGAGCACCAGGTTGGGGATCGGTGTCTGGCCCCCCGGAAACGGACCGCGATCAGCGGGCCAGGCCGGCCCATAGCTGCCCTGCCGCACCCGCAGGAAGTGTTGATGGGTGAGGGGCGTGCCCTGCAACTCCAGCACGAGCCGGTCCCGCCAGTCGGGGATGAGCGGCTCCAGCACCTGGCCGAACAGGGCGCAACGTTCCGCCTTGAGCGTCCTGTAGGCGGCGCTGCCCCGTTCCAACCCCTGCCAGATCTGCCAGGGTTCGTTCGCCGGCGTGTAGCCATGCAGCAGATGATGGCCGGGTGGTGCCAGTGCTGGATCCAGCAGGGATGGCATCGACAGCACCACCATGTTGCGCTCAGCGTCGATACCGCGCTGCCAGTCACCCACCCAGACGTGGTGCACGGGCAGATGCTGCAGGTCATCGCCGCGCAGGCCCAGATGCCAGTGCAGGAAACTGCGGCAAGCTGGTGTGTGCTCCTGCTTCAGCCGCCAGCGGGGCGGCACGCTCCCTTCCGGCAGCAGGGGGGCCAGATCCCAGGGGCTGACGTTGGCGATCACGCCGCGACGGGCGCTGATGGTGTGGCCGCCGCGCAGGTGCACCCCCCGCGCCCGGCCGTGCGCCACATCGATCGCGACAACCGCTGCCCCGGTCCGGACGCGGCCGCCGTGGCGTTCGATGCCCCGCACCAGGGCCGCCACCACCGCCGCGCTGCCGCCGATCGGATAGTCGAGGCAGGCGCCGGGCTCAAACCAGTCGCCGAACAGGGTCGCCATGGCGGCGGCACTGGTCTGATCGGCCGGCAGCCCGGAGATCAGGAAACAGAGCAGCTCCACCCAGTGCAGCAGAAACGGATCGCGCAGGTGGCGCCGCATCAGCGGTCCGAAGCTTCCTCTCAGGGCCGCCAGCCGGCCGGCGCGGGCGAGCAGGGCGGCAGATGGGAAACCAAGGCTGCTGACCGTGCCGATGCCGGGCCGCAGGGCGAGCAGCGGCAGAGCACGTACCGCCTGGCAGATCGGCTCGATCCACCGCATGAAGTCTGCCCATTCAGCCACCGCCGCGCTGCCCCGCAGCTGCTGCAGCACCGCCAGGAAGGGGTCCAGCCCCACACCGATCCGCAGCTGTCCCTCCGGCAGCAGCAGCCCCCAGTCGTGATACGTGGCCACCGGGACGTGTTCGCCCACCGCCGCCAGCACCTGGGTGAGCGGATTGGGGCTCGGCCAGCGGCCCAGACCCGACCACAGCGAAGGGCCTGATTCGAACTGGAAGCCCTGGCGCGCAAAACCGTGGGCTGCACCGCCGGGCGCCGTGTGCGCTTCCAGTACCACCACCTCAAGGCCATGACGGGCGGCGATCGCTGCTGCGCAAAGCCCCCCCAGCCCACTGCCGACCACCACCAGATCCGCTGTTTCCGGCCCGCTCATGCGGGGCGGCTGCAACGTTCGGCGCAGAGGGTGTCCAGGTCGGCACGCCCTGTGATCCGCAGGCGCCAACGGGCCCAGAGGGCGTAGATCCAGGTGGTGAGTGTCCCCAGCACCGGCCAGCCCGTCGGCGCATAAAGGGGTCCGAGGCCAACGAGACGGTAGGCGTGCCGGAAGACCGCCAGATCCGTCAGCACCTCTCCGTCGGCAGTGATGGCGTGAATCCGCCCCATGGCCTGGCGGTAGCTGATCTCCCCATGCGCAGCGGGGTCGTAGGCGGGATCGTTGATGTCGATGAACACCAGGCGCTCGGCATCGGGGTGGAGGCGTTGATCCCGTTTCCGCAGAAATGCCACTTCTCGGCAGCAGAGAGGGCAGCCACCGTCGTAGAGCAGGCGCAGGGCGCCTGCTGCCGATGCGGTTGAACGGGGCTGGGCAGGCTCGCTGAGGGGTGCCATCAGCGCTGGCGGCAGTAGCCGCCGCCCACGTTCATCCAGCCGTCCGGGCAGGCTTCGCCGTCGGTGGGCCGCAGGGTGTAGGTCATCAGCCCCAGGGTGCTGCAGCGTCCGTTGAACAGATCCACATACCCCAGTGGGCAGATGCTGCCGATCTTCGGCACCTCCCTCTGGGCCGAAGCCGGCATGGGCAAGGCCAGGAGCAGCGAGGCACTGGCCACCAGGCCTGCCAGGCCCGATCGACGGCTTCTGCAGGCGGACTGGGCCTGGCGATGATCAGGGGCAGCCATCAAGACGGTCAGCAAAGTGTGGCTGGGCTGATGCTAGGCAGGGCAAGCCGGGCCCCGGCGCAGGCCTGGGCCAACCCCTGCAGCCCTGTCAGGCACAGCCATGTTGAGACAACATCTTCAGTTGCTGGAGATCCAGACCTCGGGGGAGGGATTCACGGATCTCACTGCGGTGATCAATGGGCACATCGGGGCCAGCGGGCTGTGCGCCGGTGTGGCCACCCTGGTCTGCCTGCACACCTCCGCTTCCCTGTCGGTGAATGAGAACGCCGATCCGCGGGTGCTGAGCGACCTTGCTGCCTATCTGCAAGCGCTGGTGCCGCAACAGGCCTTCCGTTCACTCGGAAGCGATGGGCAACGTCACTGTTACGCCCATGCCGACGAAGGCGCCGACGACATGCCGGCCCACATCCGCACCGCGCTCACCACCACCAGCCTCCAGCTCAGTTTCCAGGAGCGGCACCTGCTGCTTGGCACCTGGCAGGCGGTTTATCTCTGGGAGCATCGGCAGCGGGGGCACAAGCGGCGGCTCAGTCTCCACCTGATCGGCGACTGATCAGCGCCCCTGCTTGTCGCCACGCCCAGCCGCCCTAAGTTGAATCCACACCACGGGCATCCGTTTATGGACCGTTGTCTCCATCGGCACCAGCGTTGCCGCGGTCCCCTGGCTGTCCTGGTGTCTGTTGGTTCGGCCCTGGTGCTGGCCACGGCCTGTGGTCCTGCTCTGAACGCGGCCTCTGCAGCGGAGCCGGCCAGCCCAGCCCGCAGTGGTCAGGTGGATTTCACCTCGCTGTTCTCCGAATTGGATGCCTGCAACCAGGCCCAGAAACTGCTGCCTGCCAGTTCGATCGCCACCGCCATGCAGTACTGGCGGAGCAGCAGCAACGGCCAGGCCAGCGTGACCTGCCGGGTGAGGTGGAGCACGGCCGCCGATGCCCGGCCGACCGGCCGGCCGATCCTGTTTGGTCCGTCACTGTGAGCCAGCCGCCGCTGGTGGGGCCGCTTGACGCCCGCCCCGGCAGATCGTTGAGCTGAACTCCAGGTTGATCACAGCGTCGTTCCACCCAACACCCCCTGCCATGGCCGCCGCCCCGCTGAGCGCTGATCAGATCCGTGCCCTGGCTGCAGACCTGCCGGCCTGGACCGTGCGGGACGGCAAGCTGCACCGCGACTGCCGGTTCGCTGATTTCAGCGAGGCCTTCGGCTTCATGGCCCGGGTGGCACTTGCCGCCGAGTCGCTCGGTCATCATCCGGAATGGACCAATGTGTGGAACAGGGTGACCATCGATCTCACCACTCACGACTGCGGCGGACTGTCTGATCTCGATGTGGCTCTGGCCCATCAGATCGACCGCCTGCTCGGATGAGTCCCGGCTGCACCCCTGGGGTTGCCTCATTAATCAGGGCGATTCAGCTCCCGGTGTGGGGCTGACACCGCAGGCCCGATTCGGTGGTCGCACCCATTCGCTCTGCCTAGGGTTTTGGCGATGCCCCCACAGCAGCCATGGGTTTTCGTTACCTCGACCGTCTGGCCCGTCCCGACCATCTTCAGCAGTTCATGGAGCTGGTGGATCTGGTGGCAGGTGCTGGCCATTCCGCCGACAACGTCTTCGAGCTGTCGCACCGATTGCGGGACTCCAGGCCAATGCAACTGTGCCGCAAGCGCCTGGCCCAGAACCCCGCCAGTCAGCAGCTGATCGCAGCCCGCCATCGTTGTGGTCCGTATGACTCTGAACGCTTGCTGGCGATGCCGAAAGGCAGCCTGGGTCACACCTACGCCTCTGCGCTCAAGGCCCTGGGATACGACATCAACTTCTTTCCGGAGCCGTCGTTCTTCAACAACCTTGAAGATGATGCCGACTACATCAATTACAGGGTCTACGCCACCCACGATATTCACCACATCGTCAGCGGATTCAGCCTCGATAACTTTGGTGAGCTGGGCGTGATCAGCATCAGCGTGGCCCAGTTCAGCCATCCCGGACTGGCCTTCACCGATCTGATCTCCCTGCTGCTCAGCTGGTTGCTGGGGGACACGCCGATCGATCACCTGGACGATGTTGAGGAACAGGCCCGCACGGCGGCCTACGCCTTCCGCATGATCAGCCAGGGGCTGGAGATGGGCGCGGCTGCCCAGCCTCTGTTTCCGGTTCTCTGGGAGGAGCGTTTCGCGCAGGACCTGGAGGAGCTGCGCGTCGAGCTGGGAATCACGCCGGTTCGCGAGGGCCCCTGGAGCTGGGCTGAGACCCCCGCCATCTGTGAGGTGCTGGCCGGCTGAGCTGCCCAGCTCCGCCGGATCACACCAGCATCGGCAGCTGGGCCGGATCCAGCTGCTGGAATTGCAGCCGCTCGTTGACCACATTCACCGTGACGGTGTGGCCGCCGGTGAACTGGCCCGCCAGGATCCCTTTGGCAATCGGCGTCTCCAGCTCGCGCTGGATGGCTCGCTTGAGCGGCCGGGCGCCATATACCGGGTCGTAGCCCACGCCGGCCAGCCAGTCGAGGGCATCGGCATTGAGCTGGAGCCCCAGCTTCTTGTTCTCGAGGCGTTGGGCCAGGCGCTTCACCTGCAGCTCCACGATCTGGCGCAGTTCCTCCTGCTTGAGGCTGTGGAAGATGATCGTTTCATCCAGGCGGTTGAGGAACTCGGGGCGGAAGTTGGCCCGCAGGGCTTCGTTCACCCGCGCTTCCATCTCGTCGTGGCGGGCGGGATCGCCGGCCAGATCGAGGATCGAGGCGCTGCCGATGTTGCTGGTGAGGATCAGGATCGTGTTGGTGAAATCCACCGTGCGGCCCTGGCCATCGGTGACGCGGCCGTCATCGAGGATCTGCAGCATCACATTGAACACATCGGGGTGTGCTTTTTCCACCTCGTCGAACAGGATCACCGCGTAGGGCCGGCGCCGCACCGCCTCGGTGAGCTGGCCGCCTTCCTCGTAGCCCACGTAGCCCGGAGGCGCGCCGATCAGGCGGCTCACGGCGTGCTTCTCCATGTATTCGCTCATGTCGATGCGCACCATCGCCTCCTCGCTGTCGAACAGCTGTGAGGCGAGCGCCTTGGAGAGCTCGGTTTTGCCCACGCCGGTGGGGCCGAGGAACAGGAAGCTGGCGATCGGCCGGTTGGGATCGCTCAGCCCGGCGCGGGAGCGCTGGATGGCATCGGCCACGGCGGTCACAGCCTGGGCCTGACCCACCACGCGGGTGTGCAGTTCGTCTTCGAGGTGGAGCAGTTTCTCCATCTCGCTCTGCACCAGCTTGGCCACCGGGATGCCGGTCCACTTGGCGATCACCTCGGCGATGTCGTCTTCGGTGACCTCCTCGCGCAGCAGGCTCTTCTCGCGGCCCTCGCCACCCTCGGCGCCGGCGCTCAGTTCGGCCTCCTTGGCCGCCAGCTGCTTGTGCAGGGTGGCCAGGGTGCCGTATTCCAGCTCAGCAGCCTTGTTGAGGTCGTAGCTGCGCTTGGCCTGCTCCACCTGCAGCTGCACCTGCTCGATCTCCTCCTTGATGGCGCTGAGGGCATCGATGGAGCCCTTCTCGGCCTGCCACTGGGCGTTGAGGGCGCTCTGCTGCTCACGCAGCTCGGCCAGCTCCCTCTCCAGCCGCTCCAGGCGATCCCTGCTGGCGGCATCCGACTCGCGCCCCAGCGACAGCTTCTCCATCTCCAGTTGCAGGATGCGCCGGTCGAGTTCGTCGATCTCCTCCGGCTTGGAGGTGATCTCCATCTTCAGACGGGCGGCTGATTCATCCACCAGATCGATCGCTTTGTCAGGCAGGAAACGATCGGCGATGTAGCGGCTGCTGAGCACAGCAGCGGCCACCAGGGCGTTGTCGGCGATGCGCACGCCGTGGTGCACCTCGTAGCGTTCCTTCAGGCCCCGCAGGATCGAGATGGTGTCTTCGACTGTGGGCTGATCCACGAACACCTGCTGGAAGCGGCGCTCCAGGGCGGGATCCTTCTCGATGTGCTGGCGGTGCTCATCGAGGGTGGTGGCGCCGATGCAGCGCAGTTCGCCGCGGGCCAGCATCGGTTTGAGCAGGTTGCTGGCATCCATGGCGCCACCGCTGGCGCCGGCGCCCACCACGGTGTGGATCTCGTCGATGAACAGCACGATCTGGCCCTCAGAGGCGGTGACCTCCTTGAGCACGGCCTTGAGCCGCTCCTCGAATTCGCCGCGGTATTTGGCACCGGCGATCAGGGCCCCCATGTCGAGGGCGATCAGCTGGCGGTTCTGCAGGGCCTCCGGCACATCGCCGTTGACGATCCGCTGGGCCAGCCCCTCGACGATCGCTGTTTTGCCCACGCCGGGTTCGCCGATCAGCACCGGGTTGTTCTTGGTGCGGCGGCTGAGAATCTGGATCGTGCGGCGGATTTCCTCGTCGCGGCCGATCACCGGATCGAGCTTGCCGCCTTTGGCGGCCTTGGTGAGGTCGCGCCCGTACTTGTCCAGCGATTCGTAGGTGCCTTCGGGGTTCTGGTCGGTCACGGTCTGGGAACCGCGGATGGCCTGCACGGCGTCCTTGAGTTGGTCGGCGCTGGTGCCCGCCTGGGAGAGCAGCTGCTTGCCGCAGCGGTCGTCGATCGCCAGGGCCAGCAGCAGGTGCTCGATGGCGATGTAGCTGTCGCCGTAGGTCTCCTTGAGGCTGCCTGCCTGATCGAGCACACTGTTGAGCCCCTTGCCCAGGTAGACGTTCTCGGGCGGAGCGCTGAGCGACGGCTGGCCGGCGATGAAGGCCTCCAGGCGCTGGCTGAGGGTGCCCACATCCACGCCGGCCTTGTCGAGAATGCGGCCGGCCAGACCCTGCTGGGCCAGCAGGGCGGCGAACAGGTGCTCGCTCTCCATCTGCTGCTGGCGCTTCTGCTGGGCCAGCTGCTGGGCGGCAACGACGGCGCCCCAGGCTTTCTCGGTGAAGAGTTCAGCGGTGGGATGCATGGTGTCTGGTGTTGATGGTGATGCTTGAACCGTATGTCCGGTCGTTTGTGCAGCCGAGAGAGGAGTGCCGAACCGCCGTGGCGGGGAACCGACCTGCCGTGGTGATCGTCAGGCATCAAAGCGCCTGCCTGCCTGCCGCATGTTGCAGATGTGTACCCCAACTGCACAGGCCAGGCCTGATGGCGCTAACGATGGTGGGATGCGTTTCCCAAGCAGCGTTTCGCCCATGTTCAGTCTGTTGCGTTCATCCCCGCGTGCCTCCGCCCTGCTCTGCTGCGGTCTGCTGATCTGCAGCTCCGGTCTTGCGGCCCCTGCCCTGGCACGGGGCGGCGGTGGCGGTGGCGGATTTCATGGCGGCGGCCGGGCCGGTGGCTATCACAACGGCCGCGCTGGTGATCACCCGATGTATGGCGGCGGGGTGCGCAAC
>Ga0208009_1000432_pt1 | contig 11989 bp, 10 predicted proteins | sample Wag4_2014_7_16_FD_187364 | JGI IMG/M metagenome (GOLD analysis project Ga0208009, IMG submission 187364) | Fresh water mixed with fracking chemicals microbial communities from Ohio, USA - Utica-2 Time Series FC 2014_7_16 (SPAdes) (version 2) ...
CTTCTACACGAAGAACATTCTTCTGAATGAAGGCCTGCGTGCCTGGATGGCACCGGCTGACCAGCCGCACGAAAACTTCGTCTTCCCTGAAGAGGTACTGCCCCGTGGAAACGCCCTTTAATCCCGGGCTGGTGAGTGTCGGGGGCAAGGACCTCGACTCCACCGGTTACGCCTGGTGGGCTGGTAACGCCCGCCTGATCAATCTCTCCGGCCGCCTGCTCGGCGCCCACGTCGCCCACGCAGGACTGATGGTCTTCTGGGCCGGAGCGATGATGTTGTTTGAGGTGAGCCACTTCACCTTCGACAAGCCAATGTACGAACAGGGCCTGATCCTGTTCCCCCACGTCGCCACCCTCGGCTACGGCGTCGGCCCCGGCGGTGAGGTCACCGACCTCTATCCGTTCTTCGTGGTGGGTGTGCTGCACCTGATCAGCTCGGCCGTGCTCGGTCTGGGCGGCCTCTATCACGCCCTGCGCGGTCCGGAGATTCTTGAGAACTATTCCTCGTTCTTCTCCCAGGACTGGCGTGACAAGAACCAGATGACCAACATCATTGGTTATCACCTGATCCTGCTTGGCGTTGGCGCCCTGCTGCTCGTCTTCAAGGCCATGTTCTTCGGTGGCGTCTACGACACCTGGGCCCCCGGCGGCGGTGACGTCCGATTGATCACCAATCCCACCCTGGATCCCGGCGTGATCTGGGGCTATCTGTTCCGTGCCCCGTTTGGTGGCGAAGGCTGGATCATCGGTGTGGACTCGATGGAAGACATCATCGGTGGCCACATCTGGATCGGCCTCACCTGCATCTTCGGTGGCATCTGGCACGTGATCACCAAGCCCTTCGGCTGGGTGCGTCGTGCCTTCATCTGGAACGGTGAGGCCTATCTGAGCTACAGCCTCGGCGCCCTGAGCTTCATGAGCTTCATCGCCTCGGCCTACATCTGGTTCAACAACACCGCCTACCCGTCGGAGTTCTACGGCCCCACCAACGCCGAAGCCTCCCAGGCCCAGAGCTTCACCTTCCTGGTGCGCGACCAGCGCCTCGGCGCCAACATCGGTTCGGCCATGGGCCCCACCGGTCTGGGCAAATACCTGATGCGCTCCCCCACTGGCGAGATCATCTTCGGTGGTGAAACCATGCGGTTCTGGGACTTCCGCGGCCCCTGGCTTGAGCCGCTGCGCGGCCCCAACGGCCTCAGCCTCGACAAGCTCCAGAACGACATTCAGCCCTGGCAGGTGCGCCGGGCTGCGGAGTACATGACCCACGCCCCCAACGCGTCGATCAACTCCGTGGGCGGCATCATCACCGAGCCCAACTCGGTGAACTTCGTGAACATCCGCCAGTGGCTGGCCGCGACCCAGTTCGTGCTCGCCTTCTTCTTCCTGGTGGGACACCTCTGGCATGCCGGTCGTGCCCGTGCGGCGGCGGCTGGTTTCGAGAAAGGCATCGATCGTCAGGCCGAGCCCGTGCTGGCCATGCCGGATCTGGACTGATTGGCTGGCCGATCCAAGCAGTCTCCGATCACCCGATCACTCCCCTGCCCCTCGCCAGTCGGCGAGGGGTTTTTGATTGAATCACCGGGTTGAAAGAGGAGCCAATAACGCATCTCCTGGCCATCCGACAGCGGAAAGATCCGGTCACATCTCCGCAGCCAGCGGTCATGCCTCAGACCGATCCACTCCATAGCCTTGGGGCGTTCGGCATTCAGCCGCCACGCCCCCCACGCTGTTCCTCATGACCCATCGGCACACGTCTCTAGCGGTGCTCGGCACCGCCCTGCTGGCTGGGAGCCTGGCCATGCCCCTGCCCAGCCAGAGCCAGGCGGGCACCGTGACCAGCCCAAGCAAGGGCGTGCTCTGCGACCGCGTCGGCCAGATCTGCTACGACCGCCAGGGCATCTCTCTGGGCCTGACCCGCCAGTTCTTCGGCAGCACCGCCGAACGCAGGGCGATGGCCGAACTGGCCGGTCGCCCCATGCCCAAGGAATTCCGGCTCAGCAACGGCGCCGTTTGCGCGCTGCAGATGCAGATGTGCTGGAGCGATGGCTTCAGCAAGCGCCAGGTCAGCCGGGATCTGACCATCGCCCTGTTCGGCAGCTTGCCGGCGACCATGGGCGATAAGGAAGTGTCGAACTACAGCGGCTTCTGCACCCTGGCCCAGGGCGGCCGCCAGCTGTACGACGGCCCCTGTGCCCTGCGCCGCGTCAGCCGGGACAGCACCGGCATCACCCGCTACGTGGTCGAACAGAAGGACGGCCGCCGCTTCAATTTCAGCAACCGCAGCGGCCGGCTGGAAGTGAGCGACGGCAGCGGTGACTGGCCCGTGGCCTTCTTTGATCACGGCTATACAGGTGTGTTCCGCTGGCGCGACATGACCCTGGTCGCCACCCGCGAACATCGGGGCCTGCGCCAGAGCCGCGACAACCGCGTGATCATGGATCAGCTGTTCCTCGATCCCTGAGCCAGCGCCGCAGCAACGGCAGGCTGAGGCCGATCACGTTGCTGAAGCAGCCCTCGAGCCGCTCCACCAGCGCCCCGCCCCGCCCTTCCAGGGCGAAGCCGCCGGCGCACTGGAGCGGCTCACCGCTGGCCACGTAGGCCCGGATCTCCGCTGGCTCCAGGGCAGCGAACTGCACACGCGTGATCACCGTGGCGCTGCGATCGGCGTCAGGCCCGTTCGCCAGCAGGCAATGGCCGGTCAGCAGCTCGCCCCAACCGCCGGCCAGGCGCTGCCAGCGGGCCTCCGCCTCGGCCGGATCCGCCGGCTTGCCGAAGACCTCGCCCTCGAACCGCAGCAGCGAGTCGCAGCCCAGCACCGGCGCACCCACCAGCTCCGGATCCACCAGCGACCGGGCGACGCACTCAGCCTTGGCACGGGCCAGACGCTGCACCAGCACGGCCGGGTCAGCGTCGTGGATCGTCGCCTCGTCGACCCCGCTCACCCGCACCCGGTGCGGAATGGCCGCCTGCTCCAGCAGGCGGCGACGGGCCGGGGATGCGGAGGCCAGCACCAACAGCACGGCAGGCGGCGCAGCGAGAATCACCATCATGAAACGACAGCAGGGCGCTGATCAGCCCCCCCCCTCAGCAGCGCAAACCGGCCAATCCGTACCGGGCCTGTCCTGGGCGAGGGCCAGCCAGGCGATGCGCTGCCTGCCATTCCGGCGCGCCTTCTACGCGCGGGTGCTCGAGCAGCCCCTCAGCAGCCAGGCCTTCACCCAGCTCGCTGACGCCGCCTCCCTCTGCTGGGGGAGCATGGGGCCCGAGCGAGTGGAAGCCCACTTCGTCTGGCTGATCCGCCTCGGCGTGCTCCGGCGCGAGGTGGATGGACAGGGCCTGACCCAACGGGTGCGGCTTACACCGATGGGGCGGGAACTGCTGGCGAGCTGGCCGGGCGAAATCCCAAGGGCCGGACTGTCGGAGCGGCTGCATCACCAGTTGCGCCGCCGCCGGCCGCGCCTGTGAACCGTGCCGCCCCCCCTGCCCTGATGGTGCTGGGCACCAGCAGCGGCGCCGGCAAGTCGCTGATGACGGCAGCCCTCTGCCGGGTGCTGCAACGCCGCGGCGAGACGCCCCTGCCCTTCAAGGGCCAGAACATGAGCAACAACGCCTGGGTCGACCAGAGCGGCGGTGAAATGGCCTACTCCCAGGCCCTGCAGGCCTGGGCTGCGGGGCTGGAACCGCACCACAGCATGAATCCGGTGCTGCTCAAACCCCAGGGAGACTCCACCAGCGAGGTGATCCACCTGGGCCGCAGCGTCGGCCAGGCCCGGGCCGAGCACTACTACCGCGACTGGTTTCGCCCGGGCTGGGCCGCGATCCGCACCGGCCTGGCTGAGCTGCAGACAGCCCATCCCGGCGGCCGGCTGGTGCTGGAGGGGGCCGGCAGCCCGGTGGAGGTGAACCTCCAGCCCCGCGACCTCACCAATCTGCGGCTGGCCCAGTACCTGCGTGCCCGCTGCCTGCTGGTGGCGGACATCGAACGGGGGGGTGTCTTCGCCCAGATCGTCGGCACCCTGGCGCTGCTCACCCCGGTGCAGCGCCCGCTGATCCGCGGCCTGCTGATCAACCGCTTCCGCGGCCGCCGCGAGCTGTTCGACGAGGGGCGCCGCTGGCTGGAGCACCACACCGGCGTGCCGGTGCTGGGGGTGATGCCCTGGCTGGATGAGCTGTTTCCGCCGGAGGATTCGCTCGATCTGCTCGAGCGCCGCGGCCGCAAACAGGGCGCCGAGCTGGAAATCGTGGTGCTGCGACTGCCGAGCCTGAGCAATTTCTCCGACCTCGATCCCCTGGAGGCCGAGCCGACCGTGCAGCTGCGCTGGCTGCGCCCGGGGGAACCCCTCGGCCAGCCCGACGCCGTGATCCTGCCGGGCAGCAAGCAGACCCTGCAGGACCTGGCAATCCTGCGAGGGTCGGGTCTGGATCAGTGCCTGCGCCACTACGGCATGGCTGGCGGCCTGCTGTTCGGGATCTGCGGCGGCATGCAGCTGCTGGGAAGGGAGCTCTGGGATCCGCTTGATCGCGAAGGCGGTGGCAGCACTCCGCTGCATGGGCTCGACCTGTTGCCCCTGCGGACAGTGTTCGGTGCGCGCAAGGCCCTGGAGCAGCGCCGCAGCCAGGCCCTCTGGGCCGGCGCCCCCTGCAGCGAGGCCGACACCGGCCTGGAGCTGGCCGGCTTCGAGCTCCATCGCGGTCAGAGCGAGTGGATACCGGGAACGACGGCTCAACCACTGGCCCGGGACGACGGACTGGGGTGGTGGTGCAGCCTCGGCACCGCCGGCGGCCAGGTGGCCGGCACCTATCTGCACGGGGTGTTCGAGAACGGAGCCTGGCGGCGGCGCTGGCTGAACCAGCTGCGGCATCGCCGCGGCCTGAGCGCGCTGCCCGCCGATCCACCCCACCACGGCCAGCAGCGCCAGCAGCTGCTGGATCGGCTGGCCGATGCCTTCGAAGCCCATGTGAACCTGAGCCCAATGCTGGAGCCCTGAGCGCGATCCAGCCCCGTGCCTGCCTCCCCACAGACTCCGTTGCCATGTCCCTGACGATCCACTGGCCCAACGGCTGCATCAGCCGCTGCGCACCTGGCCGCGACTGGCTGCTGGCCGCCCGCGACGCCGGTTGCAGCATCCCCACCGGTTGTCTGGGAGGCAGCTGCGGCGCCTGTGAAATCGAGGTGAACGGGCAAGTGGTGCGGGCCTGCATCGCCACGGTGCCCGCCAGCCGCAGCGGAGAGCTGCGGGTGGAGCTGGCGAGCGATCCGCACTGGTGATCAGACCGGCGGCTCGGAGGAATGAATCAATCCGCCGCCGAGCAGCACCTCCCCCGCATAGAACACAGCGGCCTGGCCCGGGGTGATCGAGAACTGCTCCTCAGCAAAGACCAGCCGCAGCCGATAGGGGCGCTGCACCGCACGATCGGCATCGGTGGGCGGCAGGGGGATTGCCCGAGCCGCCACCGGTTCGCTGCGATACCGCACCTGCACCTGCAGATCCAACGGACCGTCGGGCGGGGGGATCGAGACCCAGTTCACCGCTCCCACCACGGCAGCGCTGCAGGCGGCCTCCTGGCGGGGGGCCACCACCACCTGATTGAGGGCACCATCGAGCCGCACCACGTGCAGGGGCTCACGCCAGGCCACCCCCAACCCCTTGCGCTGGCCGATCGTGAAGTGCTCGATGCCGTCATGCTGCCCCAGCACCGTGCCGTCACGCAGCACGATCTGGCCCTGCCGCGGCGGCAGGTACGCGTCGAGAAAGGCCTTCATCGAGCCGTGGTGATCGGCCAGGCAGAGATCCTGACTTTCCGGCTTGTGGGCGGTGCGCAGCCCATGACGCTCCGCTTCCAGGCGCGTGTCGGGCTTGGTGAGCTCGCCAAGCGGGAAGACCAGGCGACCGAGCACCTCCTGGGGCAGGTCGTAGAGGAAATAGCTCTGATCCTTGTGGCGATCAAGGCCCCGCAGCAGTTGATGGCGTCCGGTCTCCCCTCCCGGCGTGGCCAGAGGGTCGCCCGCATCGGCATGACGCACCCGGGCGTAATGGCCGGTGGCAAGGCGAGGGAGCCCCCGTTCCGTCTCGGCCCAGGCCAGCATCGGCCCGAACTTGACCATCCGGTTGCAGCGGGAGCAGGGCAGCGGCGTGATTCCGGCGGCGTAGCCCTCCACCAGAAAATCAACGATCTGGCTGCGGAAGTGCTCGCGAAAGTCCACCACGTGATGGGCGATCCCCAGCTGGTCGCAGATGCCGGCGGCATCCACCAGCCCCTCAGCGCAGCAGGCACCCTTGCCGCTCATCAACCAGAGGGTGAGCCCTTCCACCTGCCAGCCGGCCTCCACCAGCAGGGCAGCGGTGAGAGAGCTGTCCACCCCACCCGAGAGCCCCACGGCCACCCGATGTTCGCCGGGCCAGGCGCGCAGGCGCTCCAGGGCTGCCCCACCGGCCGGGGTGGCCGGCGTAGGGCTGGTGATGGGAGCCGTGACGATCAAGGTGGCGATCGGGAGAACCTGCGGATCAACCGGCAACCAGCAGGGGGGTGCCGGCTGGAGCGGTCGTCTCCATCATGGAACCGAAGCGTCCCCCCCGTGCACGAGCCCCAATCTCCTGCCTGGCCCGTCCGCGATGCCGCCCACCTGCTGGTGAGCGGCGCCCAGATGGCAGCACTGGAACAGCAGCTGTTCAGCAGCGGCCTGCCGGTGGAGGCGTTGATGGAAAAGGCGGCGCTGGCGGTGAGCCGTCTGCTGCTCGATCACTGGAGGGCACGGCTGCACCGCGCTGGCGCCGTGGTGCTGGTCGGCCCTGGGCACAACGGCGGTGATGGCCTGGTGGTGGCCCGGGAGCTGCATCTGGCCGGCATCGCCGTGGCGGTGTGGAGCCCCTTCGAACGCCACAAACCACTCACCGACTCCCACCTCCGCCACCTGTGCTGGCTCGGGGTGCCGCGGCTGGAAACGCCGCCGGATCCTGGGGCGGCGGCACTGTGGATCGACGGCCTGTTCGGCATCGGTCAGCAACGGCCACCCGGTGCGGCTCTGGAGACGCTGCTGCAGGCACGGCAGCGGCAGCAGCCGGGGGGACTGGTGGCGATCGATGTGCCCACCGGCCTCTGCGCCGATCAGGGGCACTGCCTCGGCGACAGCGCCGCCACCGCCAGCCAGACCGCCTGTCTGGGGCTGCTCAAGCGCGGCCTGGTGCAGGACCAGGCCCTGCGCTGGGTGGGCAGCCTCCTGTTGGTCGAGCTGGGGCTGCCGGCGCAGCTGCTGCAGGAGCTGCCGCCAACCCAACCCCTGGGCCTGGCCTGCGGCGACCTGGCCACGGCCGCCTGGCCCCGGCCCGATGCCGATGCCGACAAGTACGGCCGGGGGCGGCTGCTGCTGGTGGCCGGCAGCCGGCTGTTCCGTGGTGCGGCCGCACTGGCCCTGGCCGGCGCCAGCAGCAGCGGCTGCGGCAGTGTGCGGGCCGCGCTCTGCCCGGAGGTCGGCGACGCGCTCTGGCCCCAGCTTCCCCATCTGGTGCTGCGGAGCAGCCTGAATTGTGATCGCTCCGGAGGCCTGAGCCTGGCAGCGCTCTCTGCAGCGGAGCTGCAACGCCTGGATGCGGTGCTGGTCGGTCCGGGGCTGGGCAGCCAATCGCTCGACGATGGGCGGGCCTGGACCCTGCTGCAGGAGTTCGGTGGTCTGCTGGTGCTCGATGCCGACGGACTGAACCGGCTGGCAGGCCATGCCGCTGGAGCCAGCCACTGGCTCGCCGAGAGGGGCGGGCCCACCTGGATCACACCCCATCGCCAGGAGTTCGAGCGGCTGTTTCCAGAGCTGACATCCCTGCCGCCCCTGGACGCGGCGGCGGCGGCAGCGCAGCGAACCGGCGCCGCCGTGCTGCTGAAAGGGGCCCACTCCGTCATCGCTGGACTGGACGGCTCCTGCTGGCAGCTCACCCAGACGGCGGCCGCCGCGGCGCGGGCTGGGCTGGGCGACGTGCTGGCGGGCTATGCGGCTGGCCTGGGCGCGATGGCAGGCGCCTCCCACAGCGGGGGCCAGCTGCTGGCCCTGGCGGCGCTGGCCCACGCCGCCACCGCTGTGGAGCTGGCCAAGGAGGGCGCCGGGGCCGCCAGTCCTGCCGCCGTGGCAACACGGCTGGCCCGCCTGGGAGCTCTGCAGAGCAGCGCCCTGCTTCCGTGTGGTTTTGCAAGTAAAACCTAAAGGGTTACTGAAAACACCTTCGTCCTTCGAAATTCCAGCAGATAGTTCTAAGACTGTCCCAGGCATCGATGTCCGCCAACAGTCTCCGGACCAGCGACGGTCATCGCCGACGCAGCAGCGACCCGATCAGTTGGTACCTGACCACAATCGGCCGTGAACCCCTGCTCACGGCCGCCGAGGAGATTGAACTCGGCAATCAGGTTCAGACAATGATGCGCCTGGTGGAGGAGCAGCAGCAGAGCTATTCCACCCAGGATCAGAAAACCATCCGCATCGGTCAGCGCGCCAAGCAGCGCATGATGAAAGCCAACCTGCGGCTTGTGGTGAGCGTCGCCAAGAAGTATCAGGGCAAGGGATTGGAGTTGCTCGATCTGATCCAGGAGGGGTCGCTCGGTCTGGAGCGGGCTGTGGAAAAATTCGATCCCACCCGGGGCTACAAGTTCTCCACCTATGCCTTCTGGTGGATCCGCCAGAGCATGACCCGAGCGATCGCCTGCCAGTCGCGCACGATCCGCCTGCCGGTGCACCTCTCTGAGCGGCTCACGGCGATCCGCAAAGTCAGCCTTGAACTCGCGCACAAGCTTGGGGCCATGCCCAGCCGCCGTGAGATCTCCGAAGCGATGGATATCCCGCTGGAAGAGCTCGACTCCCTGCTGCGCCAGTCGCTCACCACCTCCAGCCTCGACGCCCCGGTCAATGGCGACGAGGGCCGCAGCTTCCTGGGGGATCTGATCCCCGATGGGGGCGACGAGGAACCGCTCGACAAGGTGGAGCGTGGCATCCACCACGAACAGCTCGGGCGCTGGCTCAGCCACCTGAGTGACCAGGAGCGGCGGGTGCTGGAACTGCGCTTCGGGCTGGAGGGGGAAGAGCGCCACACGCTGGCGGAAATCGGCCGCCTGCTGGATGTTTCCCGGGAGCGGGTGCGGCAGGTGGAGCTGAAGGCGCTGCGCAAGCTGCGCAATCTCACCCGCCGCACGACGCCGCAGCTCTAAGCGGATGGGGCGCGTCAACCTCCCCCTTCAAGACATTGCGTCTGAGCCGCGGATTCAGTCTTCGGCCCAGATGTAGCGGGTCAGCTCTTCCGCTCTGGGTTCGGGAGCAGCCAGCGCGAAGTCCACACAGTCGGTGATCTCGGCATCGATCTGCCGATCGATGGCCGCCAGATCTTCGGCAGTGGCCAGGCCCTGCTGCGCCAGATGGGCAGCCAATCCCTTGATCGGATCGCGCTGAGCCCAGAACTCCTTCTCGGCCTGCGCCCTCAACTCATCCGGGTCGGCGAGTGAATGGCCGCGGTAGCGGTAGGTGAGGCACTCCAGCAGGGTCGGGCCCTCCCCGGCGCGGGCTCGTTCGATCGCCCGTTGGGCCGCTCCCCGCACCGCCAGCACATCCATGCCATCCACCTCCTCCCCGGCCATGCCGAAGGCGGCCGCCTTGCGCCAGATCTCCGGATCGCTGGTGGCGCGGTTGTGGTCCATGCCGATCGCCCACTTGTTGTTCTCCACCACGAACAGGATCGGCAGCTTCCAGAGCGCCGCCATGTTCAGGCACTCGTAGAACTGGCCGATGTTGCAGGTGCCATCGCCGAAGAAGGCCGCCGTGACGGCATCGCTGGAGGCATCGCCCAGGGCATCGCGCTTGTAGCGGCTGGTGAAGGCGGCACCGAGGGCCACGGGAATGCCCTCGCCGATGAAGGCATAGCCGCCCAGCAGATGGTGCTCCCTGGAGAACAGGTGCATGGAACCGCCCCGGCCTTTGCTGCAGCCGGTTTCCTTGCCGAACAGTTCGCTCATCACCTCGCGGGCCGGCACGCCGCAGCTGAGGGCGTGCACGTGATCGCGGTAGGTGCTGCAGAACCAGTCGTGCTGCAGTTTCATCGCCTTGATGACCCCTGTACTCACGGCCTCCTGGCCGTTGTAGAGGTGCACGAAACCAAACATCTTGCCGCGGTAGTACATCTCCGCGCACTTGTCTTCAAAGCGGCGGCCCAGCACCATGTCGCGATAGAGCATCAGCCCTTCTTCGCGCGTCACCGTTGCCGGGGTGGCCGGATAGAGATTTTCCAGACGCTCGGCATGGGGACCGGCGACGTGGGTGGAGTCGGCCGAGCATCCGGGCACCCCAGCTGCTGAGGCCAGTTCGCGACTGGTGTCTGCCTGGGTCATCGCTGGGTCATCGCTGGGTATGAGCTGGGTATGGGCTGGGTATGGGCTGGGTTCGGAAGGGCTTCAGCCCGTCAGGAAATGCCGATCCTGACCGCTGACTGTACGGGGTCTGGATGCCGCCGATCCGTGTGGGCGGAACAGGATCCGAACGTGCCCCCAGGGACCGGGCGACTGGGCGAAACCGGAGACCCCTCCTAAAATCGGCGACCACTGAACGGTCTGGGTTGGAACTGCCGATCGATCATTTCCGGCTGCTCGGCGTCAGCCCCACCACCGATGCCCACACGGTGCTGCGCACCCTGCAGCTGCGGCTCGACCGGGCTCCGGACCAGGGCTTCACCCACGAGACCCTGCAGGCCCGCGATGCCCTGCTGCGCCACAGCGCCGATCTGCTCTGCGATCAGGAGCGGCGCAGTGCCTACGAATCCGAGCTCACCGCCTTGACGGAGAGCGGTCAGCCGCTGCAGGCCGCCCTGGATGTGCCCTCCAGTCAGGAGGTGGCCGGCTTGCTGCTGCTTCTGGAAGCCGACCTGCCGCTGGAGGTGTTCGAACTCGTGAGCCGCGCCCTGCAACCACCCCAGGCCCCGGCCCTCGGCAGCGGCAGGGAAGCCGATCTCGCCCTGCTGGGCGCCCTGGCCAGCCGCCAGGGCGCCGAGGATCTGCGCCGGCAACGGCACTTCGAAAGCGCCGCCAATCTGCTCATGCAGGGGCAGCAGTTGCTGCAGCGCATGGGGCAGCACCCCCAGCAGCGCCAGGCGATCAGCGACGACCTGGTGGCGCTGAGGCCTTTCCGGATCCTCGATCTGATCAGCCGCGATCTGAGTGCAGCCGAGGCGCGAGCTGAGGGTCTGCAGCTGCTCGAGGATCTGGTGCGCGACCGGGGCGGACTGGAAAGCTACGGCGACTCCCGCCTGAGCCATGAGGACTTCGAAGCGTTCTTTCGCCAGATCCGCAGCTACCTCACGGTGCAGGAGCAGATCGATCTGTTCAGTCGCTGGGCCGAGCGGGATGGCAGCACGGCCAGCCGGGCCGATGACCTGGCCACCACAGCACTGACGGCATCCGGGTTCGCCCAGCGCAAGCCGGAACGCATCGCCGCAGCCCGCGACCGGCTGCTGGCCAGCGGCCGCAGGGATATGACGGAGCGGCTGGCCTGCCTGCACCTGCTGCTCGGCCAGGTCGACGCCGCCGAGGAGACGTTTTACAGCGGCAACGCAGCCCCGCCGGTTGCGGACGCCGAGGCAGACGGGCTGGCACACCTTTGTCGGCACTGCAGCACCTGGCTGGCCAGGGAGGTGCTGCCGGGCTATCGCGATCTGGAATCCGATCCAGACCTGGAGGCCTACTTCGCGGACCGCGATGTTCAGGGCTATCTCGACCAGCTCGACAGCGAACCACCGGCACCGCCCCCGGCACCACCCAGCGTGTTCAGCCTGGCGAGTTCGGCCCTGTTCAGTCTCAGCGGCCTGGGTGAGCCCGGCGGCCGCCAGCGCAGGGGGGCAGACGACGAACCGGAATCCGAGGCACCCGGATTCGCGAACCGGCCATTCGATCGACCTGAAGGTGATTCGCCCCACTTCGAACCAGCCGATGCCCAGGACATGGACTGGACAGAGGACGACAGCGCTCCGGGC
>Ga0208009_1000433_pt1 | contig 11988 bp, 8 predicted proteins | sample Wag4_2014_7_16_FD_187364 | JGI IMG/M metagenome (GOLD analysis project Ga0208009, IMG submission 187364) | Fresh water mixed with fracking chemicals microbial communities from Ohio, USA - Utica-2 Time Series FC 2014_7_16 (SPAdes) (version 2) ...
GCATCAATGGTCATGCGCGCATGCCAAACATCTGTTGAAGCGATGAGCACGGCATCAATATCGGGCCTGTCGAGCAAGTCTTTGTAATTCCTGGTGGTGTACAGGTCTTTACCGTACATCTCTTTGGCGTTTTCCAGCCTGCCTGTATAGAGGTCACAAATGCCCGCCAATTGCACACCCGGAACTTTCAAGGCTGTTTCCAGGTCAATATGGCCCTGAACACCAAACCCGATCACACCCAACCTGATGGTATCGCCAGTGGATATTTTTCTGTCATAACGCAGGACGCGTTCTTCGGCCTTTTCTTTGGCACTGAGGGATTGAAGAGGTGCAGCGGCGGCAAGCATGCTGGTGGCACCTATTTGCTGGAGGAATCGCCTCCTAGAGGCTGAATTGTCATTTCTCATGATGGGCAATTGTTTAAGGAATCAATATACCCAAAAAAAAGCAGACCCCCAAAAAAATCAGGGGCCTGCGCTTGATTATGACTCAGATCTGTAAAATGGTTTAGATGGATTTTTTTGCTAGGTACCAATCCACCATCTCGAGGTTGCTTGCCTTCCTTTCAGCCAATGCCTCAAGGGTTTTGGGGGCAGGAACGATTACTTTTTCACCGGGTTTCCAGTTGAGCGGACAAGCCACTTTATGGGTAACGGTGGTTTGCAGGGCCAGCAATACACGTTTGATTTCTTCCATATTTCTGCCCACATTGAGGGGGTAATACATGATCAGTCTGATGGTGCCTTCGGGATCGATGAAAAATACAGCGCGTACAGCAGCTGTTTCGCTTTCGCCGGGTTGGAGCATGCCATACAATTTTGATACGTGCATGTCAAGATCTGCAATGATGGGAAATTCAAAGAGCACACCGGTTTTTTCATGTACCGCATTTACCCAGGCAATATGTGAGTGGATGCTATCTATGCTCAGCCCAAGCAGTTTGGCATTGTGCTGTGCAAAGAAATCCTTCTCGAGCGCAAAGCCTGTCATTTCGGTAGTGCAAACGGGAGTAAAATCTGCCGGATGGGAAAACAGCACAACCCAACTTCCTTTGTTGTATTCTGAGAGTTGCAGTTGTCCGGTAGTGGTAGTTACGTTGAAGTCAGGGGCTTTATCGCCTATCCTGGGCATCTGGGTTGTTTGGGATTCCATTGTTGTTTGTTTTGGTAAAGTTCAACAAATAAAAAGGGCTTAATGGTGATTTTCGTCACATTGACAGAAGGTTAAAATCGACATTATGCTTTCCCGGGTAGGATTTTTGACCAATATAACCAGGGAAGCACATACCTTTTCAAAATGTACATAGACCAACGTTCTTTGCTTTGGTCAAATGGAAATGTTTCCTGTGGTTTATTGTTGTAATCAAATTCTGCCAATACCAGTTTGCCGTAACCGGTTACAAGTGGACAACTTGTGTACCCGTTGTAAGAAGCCTCGGGATTTTTGCCTTTGATTAAGCTCAATACATTGTCAACTACAACAGGAGCCTGCTTGCGAATAGCAGCTCCTGTTTTACTGGTTGGTAATCCTGATGCATCACCCAATGAGAATATATTTTGAAACTTGTTGTGACGCAAAGTATGCTTGTCTACATCAACCCAACCTGCTGCGTTTGCGAGCGGACTATTTTTTATAAAATCAGGAGCACTTTGGGGTGGTGTAACATGAATCATATCAAACTCAACCCATGTTTCCACATCCTTGTTCTGCTCACCAATACCTATGAATTTTGCTTTCTTAGCCGGACCATCCACTTCCACCAGTTTTTGCATGAAATTCAAACCGATATTACCTCGCTCACAGACTTTCAATAGTGTTTTTTCGTAATGTGGAACAGCAAATAATTTTGGCGCACCACTCCAATACTGGATGTTGATATTGTTAAGTATGTTGTGCTTTCTAAAATAATCTGCTGCCATGTACATGATCTTGTGGGGAGCCCCGCCGCATTTAACAGGCGTATGTGGATTGTGGAAAATGGCTTTCCCGGATTTCAGGTTTTTCAAGCATTCAAATGTATAAGATGCATGTTGAAAACTATAGTTAGAGCAAACACCATTTTTACCAAGGGTGTCTTGTAAACCCTTGATTTCGCTCCAATTAAGTTGGATACCGGGTGCAACAATGAGGTATTCATATTCCAATGTGGATGTATTATCCAGCAGTATTTTATTTTCTTCTGGATGGAAGGCAGTTACCTTTTGCTGAATCCAGGTGGTTCCAGCAGGTATTACAGACGACTGCTCTCGTTCAGTTTTTGAAATATCAAAAACACCACTTCCAACCAGTGTCCATGCTGGCTGGTAATAGTGTTTTTGAGCTGGATCAACCAGTGCGATATCCAGTTTTTTGTTTTTTAACAGCAATTTTGATGCAACGGAAATGCCTGCATTTCCTGCGCCGATGATAACGATTTGATGCTTGGATGTTGACATTTTTTTGGGGTTTTAATACCCCATAGTTAAACAATATGCGTAGTTGTTTGGGTGATTAAAGTCACATTACACTTTATTTGAGGGAATTGAGTTGAGAGAAATTAGTTGAGGGTTTGATTTTACTTACAACTCCAACCTTCGGTTGGCAAGCTCAACCAAAATCTCTCAACTCTCAATTAAAATCTCTCAACTAATATTTCAACCCAACCGTCACAAAGAAATTCCGTGGTTCTGCAGGCATCAGTCCGGGACCTGGATAACCTCCTGCGCGTCTGGTAAAATACTTTGCATTGCCAAGGTTGTTAACCCCTGCTTTGATAAAGAAGTTATCATTGACATTGTAACTGGAGCTCAGATCAAACAGTTGGTATGCAGGGATTATTCCGTTAACGCCATTTGCTGTGGGATTCCGGGTGTTATTTGCGTCAGTAAATGATGCTCCAACATAGCTGTGTTGCAAAGTGATTGTTATTTTCTTTTTGGTATACGTAACACCTGACCGGATAATATGCTCTGGCGCATTTTCCACCCTTTTGTTTTTGAGGCTGCTTTCAACCAGGTTGTTGCCTTGTTTGGTAATTACCCTGAAATCGCCGTAGCGCGCATCAATGAGTGCAACTGAGGTGAACAATGTAATGTTGCCGAAAGCGGAGTTTTTAAGCCAGGCTTTAAGCGGACTGAATTCCACCAATGCTTCTATGCCTTTGCTGCGGCTGTTGCCAACATTGGTGCGGAGGTTGTAGAAACTGCCATCGGCTTTCTGTTGTGCGATGAGTCCGATTCTGTTGTTGTATTGCAGCCAGTAGGCACTGACATCAAAAAACAGGTAATCTTTTATCCTGCCTCTGTATCCAAGATCGATGTTGTAACCCTGTGCATCTTTCAGCTGCTGGTCAATGATATCTGTTGTGGGATTGGCAGTCAAATCACTGAACAGTACCGGCCTGTATGCCTTTGCATAATTAGCATAGATTTCAGTAAGTCCGATGTGGTACTCTGCGCCAATACCTGGAAGTACGAAATTTCTTCTGCGTTGTTCGCCGTTTAATTTCAATTCACTGTTTCCTGAAAAGTTCAACCTGCCGCCGGCTGTATTCATGATGTTTTCAACCCGAAATCCTGGTATCAGAATGAGGTTTTCATTAAGCCGGATGATGTTTTCTGCAAAAAACGCTGCATTGGAAGTTTGGAATGCCAGATCAGTAGGGTATTGCCCTGTAGTGTTGATATTATACCCATTTCCAGCATCACCTTTGCCATTTTGTTGGCGGAAGGTATTTCCCCTGAAGAAACGTACTCCTGATGAAATGGTGTTTTTCAGCTTTCCAATTCGAAAATCATTGATGTACCTGGCTTCGAAACCTGCATTACGGTACTCATCCACATCAACCCTGCGGTTATTGTATTGAAGCGTTGCTGGATTGATGGTGTCGGCGATATTGGGGGTTTGCATAAACCCGATACTGTTTCTGTAACCCACCATGCCAAAGGTTTTGATATTCAGCCTGCTTTTCTCATTGAATGTATAATCCACGTTGATGGCAGCTATATTCCAGTTCACAGCAAACCAGTTTCTGGAACGGAGACTTTGATTCGCATCGGCCTGAAACTGTACATCGGTTAGTCCGCCGGGTTGCTGACTCTTATAATTGAATTGCGTGAGTTCTAGTCCGATTTTCAGTTTATTGTTCAGTTTCCATGAAAAACTTCCGAAACCTGTATTTACATTGAATTCGCTGTTGGCTCTGAATCCATCACCACGTCTGTGGTCCCAGAAAGCATAATAGTTTGTTTTTGCAGTTTTACCACCGATGGCATTGTAGGAATTGAATAAGCCAAAGCTTCCTGTTGTTTGCTGAGACTCTACCTTTATTGGCTTATTGATATCACTGCCATCTTTCATGATGAAGTTGACCAGTCCGCCGAACTGCGGACCATACTGCAGACTCGCAGCACCTCTTACCACCTGAATGCGCTGAACAGCATTGAGTTGCGGGGTGTAATAGGCTTCAGGATAGCCGAAGGGGTCACTGCTGATGTCGTAGCCATTCTGGCGGAGGTTGAATTCCCAGCTGCGGTTCGGACTCAATCCGCGGGCAGCTATGCCAATTTGAATTCCACTGGGATCACTTTCCCATACCTGGATTCCGGGCACCTTTGCCATCACCTGTCTCATGGTATTGGTAACTACATTACCCTGCACATTGTCCATCACAATCAGGGAGTTTTTCTTTCCTGCATTGATGGTGGTACCCACAATTTCGGGTAAGAAAAGGATATCTGCTTTGGTGTTCCTTCCCACCAGGGTTATCTCTGCCAGGTATTTGGTGTGGTAGAGCGCAGAATCCGTCTTAAGGACCAAACTGTCCTTTGTCTGCCCCATGACATTAAATTCTGCCAATATCAAAATCATTATCATCATAATTCGATTCATCTTACATTTTATTTAGAATGCAAAACGAATAAAATTGCTGCTGAATTGTTTACGAATAGCGAAAACCAGTTATCGAGATGCGGAATAAATTGAAGGGCTCTGGGTAGATGTTATTGCAATCTACAGATAAAAACAGGGATAGCTATTTTGAATAACCGACAATCATTGACTGCTTTTGGCGGTTTCTGCCTGAATGAGTGCAGTCAGCATTTTCACCATTTCCGGTTGTTTTTCAGCGAGGTTGTTGCGTTCTCCCATGTCATCCTTGAGGTTATAAAGCTGATCCTGAGGCAGGTTGCCGAGCTCTGTATTGGTGAGGAGGTTTTTTGCTTGTCTGTTATTGGCTTTGATGAGTTTCCAGGTCCCTTTGATGATGACATTGGCCTGGGTGCCATTATTTTTAATCAGGTATTCCCTTCCTTCAGTATCTTTTCCCAGCCAGGCATTCAGCTGATTTTGACTATCATCGATTTTTGCTGATGGGGCTTTGTATCCGGTAAGTGTTGCAAGACTTGATAGTAAGTCTATCTGGGAGACCAATGCGTTTGAAACCTGATTTCCCTTCACTTTTGCTGGCCAGCTCAGGATAGTGGGAACGCGGGTTCCGGCTTCGAAACTGCTGTATTTTCCTCCCCGGAGTTTTCCAGCTGGTGTATGTCCGTTCAATTGAGTTACAGCACCATCTTCATAGCCATCATCGAGTACAGGACCGTTATCACTGGAGAAAATGATGAGTGTGTTTTGATAGAGGTCCATGGCTTTGAGTTGGGCAATGATTTCCCCAACAGCCCAGTCTATCTGTAAAATGGCATCACCTCTGAAACCCAGTCCACTCTTGCCTTTGAAGGCAGTAGATGGCATACGTGGTACATGTGGTTCTGTGAGTGCGTAGTACAAGAAAAAAGGTGTGGTTTGATGCTCTCGGATAAAAGTTTTGGCTTTATCCAAAAAAGTAAATGGTATTTCTTCGTCCGTCCACCTGGCTGTCTTACCACCGGTCATAAATCCGATTCTGCCAATACCGTTGACGATGGTGTTTTCGTGGCCGTGGTTCGGACTGCTTTTCATCTTCAGCAGTTCCGGATTTTCCTTTCCGGTTGGTTCAGAACCTATTTTCTTTGTATAATCCACTGTAATCGGATCATTGGGGTCTGCGCCGATGGTCACGCCATTTTCCATGAAAATAGTGGGCACCCTGTCTGCCGTTGCCGGAAAAATAAAGGAATAATCGAACCCAAGTTCATTGGTGCCGGGAGTTATCCGTTCATTCCAGTTTTTCTGGGTTGCGCCACCGAGCCCGAGGTGCCACTTGCCCACGATACCGGTTCTGTACCCCGTGGCTTTCAGCATGGCAGGGATTGTGAGCTGCCTTTTAGAGATGATTAGTGGTGCATCCCCGGGGAGTACAACTGCATCTTTGTTTTTCCAGGGGTATTGTCCGGTTAAGAGCGCATACCTCGAAGGCGTACAAGTGGCTGAGGTAGCATGTCCGTTTGTAAACCGAATTCCAGAAGCAGCGAGTTGATCGATATTGGGGGTGTGCAACCTTGAATCGGGGTTATAGCAGGAAGGGTCTCCGTAACCAAGATCGTCAGTGTATATGATGATGATATTGGGTTTACTGTTTTTTTGTGCATGGCTTGAAGCAGCCATTAATAGAACCACAAACAACAATAAAGGCTTCATCTTATTTGACATTGACATGCGGGTGTTGTTTTTTGATGATGAAAAGGGCCAGGAGGCTTATAACTGCTGCTCCGCAAAGGTAATAACCTACAAATTCCAGTCCGAAGTTTGTTGCCAGATAGGTTGCAAAATACGGAGCCAAAGAGGCTCCCAGAATGCCTGCAAAAGTAAATGCGATAGAGGAACCGGAATAGCGGACAGCAGTGGGGAATATATTGGAGAGAGCGGTTCCGAGCGGACCATAAGTGAACCCCATGAGCAGTAATCCCAGTGAAAGGAATACAGTGGTCAGCGCCAGATTGTCTTCAACAAAAAGGGGTTTGAATGCCAGTCCGAAAAGGAATATCAGTATGGTGGCCATGATTAGCACGCGAAAAGTGCCAGCCTTATCTGCCAGCCTTGATGAAATGGGAATACCGATGGCAAAGAAAAGGATGGCAACCAGCTGAGCAATCAGAAAGGGTTCACGTTCATATCCCAGGTGTGCTGTTCCCCAACTGAGTGTAAACACCGTCATCAGGTAAAAGTTAACATAGGTTGTGGTAGCGGCAAGGCTGCCGAGGACCAGCATACGCGTGTGTTTTGTAAAAACAGTCAGCATAGGCACTTTAACCTGTTCTCTTGATTCCAATACCTTCCTGAAATCAGGTGTCTCTTCGATGTTCAACCTAACATACAAGCCAACAAAAACGAGTAGGGCACTGGCCAGAAAAGGAATACGCCAACCCCATGCTAGAAATTCATCGTTGCTCATGTAATTGCTGAGGAGGATGAAAGAGCCATTGGAGAGAATAAATCCCAATGGTGCACCCAATTGCGGAAACATACCGAACCAGGCTTTTTTGCCGGGAGGGGCGTTTTCAGTGGCAAGCAGTACAGCACCACCCCATTCTCCACCCAAACCAAGACCCTGACCGAACCTGAACAGTGCTAATAATAGGGGAGCTAGAATGCCAATCGATTCATATCCGGGAAGGAGTCCGATGGCAACCGTTGATGGCCCCATCGTCATCAGTGCCGCTACCAGCGTGGCTTTGCGACCGATGCGGTCGCCGAAATGGCCAAAGAGTGCAGCTCCAAGCGGGCGGGCAAAGAAAGCCAGCGCGAAGGTGGCGAGCGATTCCAAAACGGCTGCATTGGGACTGGAATTGGGGAAGAACAATTTCGGAAAGACCAACACTGCTGCTGTTGAATAGATATAGAAGTCAAAGTATTCAATCATGGTGCCTATCATGCTGGCCACGAGAATTTTGCCGGATTTGTTGGTTGAAGGGGTCATTGCTGGTTTCTTGTTCGAACAAGATATGTATTTTCACTGAGAAATTTTAACAGAGCGGAAGATCCAAATCAGTAACTTCAGTTGTATGACTAGAACAGTATTTTCAGTGGTATTTATTTGTTTTTTTGCTTTAGCTGTTCAAGCTCAAAGAGGCATGCGTAAGGTGATGATGTACAGCGACACTACCCGTTTGGGCGTACCTTTTGCCAAGGATCCACATGTTATCAGGTTTGGTGGAAGGTACCTGTTGTACTATACTCTGCCTGCCCGTAAGGATAAAAACCATCCGATACAGGGATTGGGGATAGGTATTGCAGCGAGCACTAATCTCCGAAATTGGACAAAAATAGGAGAGATTAATCCCAAGGCAGAACCCGAGTTAAACGGACTCGCAGCGCCCTGCGCAATTGTTATTGACAACAGGGTGCACTTGTTTTACCAGACTTATGGTAACGGCCCTAAAGATGCCATTTGCCATGCTGTGTCTGATGATGGTATTGAGTTTATTAGGAACCCAACCAACCCGGTGTTTCGTCCAACTGGCGATTGGAATTGCGGTAGGGCAATTGATGCGGAAGTCTTTCCTTTTGGCGATAGGTACTTGCTTTTTTTTGCCACCCGTGATCCTGATTATAAAATTCAGATGCAGGGAGTGGCTTCGGCTCCATTGCAGACCAATTTCAACAGGGATCAGTGGACACAACTCACCGATGCACCAATCCTTAAGCCAGACTATCCCTGGGAAGGGCAGTGTGTGGAAGGCGCTTCAATTGTTGAAAAAAATGGCATATTATATATGTTTTATGCAGGGGCATACAACAACAAACCTCAGCAGATTGGCGTGGCCAAAAGTAAAGATGGCATTAAGTGGCAACGACTGTCTAACAAACCTTTTTTAACCAATGGTGATCCGGGAACCTGGAATTACAGCGAATCAGGGCATCCACACTTATTTAAGGATGACGACGGAAAAACGTATCTCTTTTATCAGGGAAACAAAGACAATGGTAAAACCTGGTACCTCTCAAACCGGCGAGTTAAATGGAATGATGGTGGTCCGGTTTTAGGGAAATAAAATCACATCGGAGCCATCACTACAAGAGGACATTGTATGTTCAAATGCTGTAGTTGACTTGTTTTATTTACAGACAATTTGGTTCAGAAAATGTTTTCACCTTTCCATCCCGGAAATAGTTTCTCTTTATCAGATATTTGAAGCCTGTGTGCAGCAGCAGCACTGAATACGGAACGAAAATCAGTGGTAACGGGAAGGTCGCGCCCATCCTCCAGTTCATCTTTAGACAGGCCTCCCATTCGATGCCATACTTTTCCTCCTTGCAGGGTGTTGTCCAGCACAAACAGACAGCTTGCCCGTCCGTGGTCAGTTCCGCCTGTTCCATTTTGGTGAACAGTTCGTCCAAATTCAGTCATGGTCATCAGCGACACGTCATCCTGATAACCTCTGAGGTCCGTCCAGAACGCAGCAATACTATCACCAAAATCCTTCAGGTTTCTTGCGAAGGCACCATTGATGGTTCCCTGATTAATATGGGTATCCCATCCTCCTGATTCTGCGAATCCGATTTCCAGTCCAACCTCCATCTTAATAAGCATGGCTATCTGTTTGAGGGATTTGCCTAGAGGAGAATTGGGATAAACAGCACCTATTGCTGGTTTGTATTGTTTTACAAGTTGAGGGTCTAGTAATTTCACAGCTTCGTAACCATCTTTACTGGATTGTTTCAACAATGGGTTGGATGATTGTTTGTAAAGTTCTTCAAATGATGAAACGGATCCGAAAGGTGTTGTACCTGAATTGTTGTTTTGCAAAATAAATTCTTCCAGGTTGCTGATGGCCAGGCTCTGAGCCTCTCCTTGTAATGAACGGGGCAACGCTTTGGTTATACTTACGCCACTGAAAGGAGTGGAAGGCTGACCTTGTAGGGTCAGTGCCCGGTTGAGCCAGCCAGATAGGCTGTTTTTGGTATGGGGCATTCCAGACTCCATGAAGTCTTGGGCATCAAAATGACTGCGGGTGTTGTTTGGACTCCCCACGCCGTGTACAACAGTCATCCTGTTCTCTTTGTAAAGGGGCATTAAAGCCGCGAGAGATGGGTGGAGGGCAAATCTTCCATCCAAATCGAACATGCCGCCTTCAGTTTGGGCAGGACTCATGAAAAGCCTTGGTCTTAGTGTCTTGAGATTGGGGTCGGTATATGGGGATACTGCCATCAATCCATCCATAGCCCCCCGTTGAAAGATACAAACCAGTGTTTTTGTTCGTTTATATGGAGGAATGATTTTTTGCGTTGTTGCCGCCGCATGCACAAATCCAGGCAATCCACCCCATCCGGCAGCAAAAACGGTCAGTGCACCTGAACGTAAAAAAGCACTTCTTTTCATGGTCGAAATTTATTTGTTTTGAAATGAAGGCGAACCCAGCAGCATACCCATATTTTTTTCAGGATCAGGAACACGGATACCTGTTATTTTATTTTCGACCAGTGCCACTCCAAAATTTACCCTGTTGAGTAATGAACCGCTATTGATCCAGAAAGCGGCTTTATCAGGAAAACCAGTTGGAGCGTTGTATCCATAAAGTGGTTGTCCCATTTTTTCACACCAGCTATAGAGTTGAAAAGGTTGCATTACCCTGGCATTGGTTATCCTTACAGCGCTGACAGTGAGTTCAAAAGGTGATTTAGTTTTGCTTCCAACATACTTTTTTTCCCAGAATTCAGGAGCATTCAACATGGTGATCATAACCGCTTTGATGTTCCCGGAAGTTGCCATAAAAGTTTTGGACATTTCGCTGACCAAATTTGCCGGTGGTTCATCAGCAACAAACTTTGATGCCAGTTTTTTACAAATGAATTGTGCAGTGGATGGGTGTGTTGCCAGCTGGTGTATGACTGCCAGTCCTTCTGCATATCCCCCATTGGCAGGATAGTTTTTATTCAGGATGGTTTTTTCACCCTCATCATGTCTGAACGCTGCAAACATGAAATCATTTTCAACGACAGCAAGGTTTTGTCTACGGCTTACCTGTTTGGCCAGACCTGCCATATTTTCCTGTTTCAATGGCCTGACTGTCCAACCGCTCAGGGCTTTTGCTACAGCCTGCACATCTTGCTGCGTGTAGCCAGCATCAACACCCAACGTATGCAGTTCCAGAAGTTCACGGGCATAGTTTTCATTCAGTCCGTTTTGTCTTCTGTTGCTGTTTTGCTTTGTCATGCGGGCTCTGGCTCTTTCCTGAAGTGGATTGTTATCGCTGCCACTAAGGGCATTATCAAGGTATAATAACATGGCAGGATGTTGCGCTGTGGCCTTGAGCAATGTTTCAAAATTGGATAGAACGTTTGGCCTGATGGCGTCACGCTCATAGGTTAACACGTACGGCTGTGCCAGGTTTTTTGTGATTGAGACATTGAAATGATTGAACCAAAAGTCTGTCAATATTTCACTCAGTTGATTTTCAGCTTCTATTGCACGGATCATTTTCTGAGCAAACAGTTGTCTGTTCAGTTCCCGGGGTGGTTTGAGGCCCGATGACTCCATCAGTGCCTGTATTTTTTTCCTGTAGGCGCTATCTTCCGTATTCGGTATAGAGTCTTTTGACAGTTTCCCTGATTGTTGCAGTTGCCGGATTGCCTGCACTGCATTCAGGTAGGTGCCAGCAATCTGTTCATTGCTGAGCAGCAATGCATCAAGCCTTTTCAGTTTTTCTTGCAGTTCATTTTCAGCGGCCGACTGATTTAGTTGAGACATGACCCATTGGTCCAAACCCATAGACACAACTTTCTCTACCTGTCCGGGTGCTGGTCCGAATGCCAGTCTGTTCAACAGGTGCAGTGCCGCTTCTTTCTCTGTCAAGCCTGCTTTTTTATAGGGCATCCGAAGTGGCTTAGGATTTGTATGTTCTCCCGCATTAAAAGCCAGTGAGCAGATAACAAAGAGTGGTAATATGAAACGCATGACACAGGGTTTGTAGAAAGACAGTGAGTCAGTTGATAGGTTTAAATTATGTATGTTAAATGTAGACCTTTTTTGATGTCCGATTATGTTGGCCATAAGGATTTAGTTGGCTTCCAGTGTGCTGAAGCGGATGGCTTTGGCTTTGCCGGTTTTGAGGATGGAGAGGTTGGCCAGGG
>Ga0208009_1000435_pt1 | contig 11984 bp, 11 predicted proteins | sample Wag4_2014_7_16_FD_187364 | JGI IMG/M metagenome (GOLD analysis project Ga0208009, IMG submission 187364) | Fresh water mixed with fracking chemicals microbial communities from Ohio, USA - Utica-2 Time Series FC 2014_7_16 (SPAdes) (version 2) ...
GGCTGTGAGCAGTTCCACCAGCGGGTAGCGCACGGCGATGGATGCCCCGCAGTGGCGGCAGCGTCCGCCCACCAGCAGCCAGCCCAGCACCGGCACGTTCTCGCGCCAGCGCAGGCCGGTGCCGCAGCGGGGGCAGTGACTGCCGGGATGGATCAGCGATTCCTGCCGGGGCAGCCGCCAGGCCACCACATTCAGAAAACTGCCCACGCAGGCGCCAAGGATCGCGGCCAGTAGGGACGGAAACAGCAGCGTGGATGCCATCGCGGTCAGGTTCAGCGGTTCCGAGGCATGCGCAGGCGGGAGTTCGGCCGGGTCGCCGCCCTGCCGCGCAACAGCGCCAGTGGGATGAACTGCTCATCCGGCAACAGCACCGGTTGATCGAACACCACCCGGCCCCGATCCCCCTGCAGCACCACTCCGTGGGGTTCGGCCCCGCCTGGGCAGTGCTCCAGGTAGCGATAGATCACGCTCCTGGCCTGCTGAAACACCGCCTGACTGTTGATGCGGTCGAGACGGAGTTCCTGGGCCCGGGTCCCGATCGCCCCCGCGATCAGGAAGGAGGGCCAGCGTTGATCCGGAGGCGGACTCTGGGGGGGAGCGTGGTTGATGGCCTCACCGTCTCCGGGTTGTCAACCAGATTAAGGGTGAATCACAGAGCTGACTGAAACGCTGTCAGCGATCAGGCCAGTTTCTTCTTCTCTTCGATCATCCTGTGGATGACAGGGGTGAGAATCAGTTCCATGGCGAAGCCCATCTTGCCACCATTAACCACGATTGAGGTGGGGCTGGACATGAATGAATCATGGATCATGTCGAGCAGATAAGGGAAGTCGATCCCCCACTTTTCGCGCGCACCCTTGCGAAAATGAATGATCACGAAGGATTCATCGGGTGTGGGGATATTCCGGATCATGAACGGGTTGGAGGTGTCCACGGTGGGAACCCGCTGGAAGTTGATGTCGGTGCGGCTGAACTGCGGGCAGATGTGGTTGATGTAATCCGGCATGCGGCGCAGGATCGTATCCACGGTGGCCTCGGCGGAGTAGCCCCGCTCCTGGTTGTCGCGAGCGATCTTCTGGATCCACTCCAGGTTCACGATCGGCACCACACCGACCAGCAGGTCAGCCAGGCCGGCCACGTCGTAGCCCTCGCCCTTCACGCCACCGTGCAGACCCTCGTAGAAGAGCAGGTCGGTGCCGGTGGGGATGGGCTCCCATGGGGTGAACTGACCGGGCTCCAGGCTGGTGCCCAGCCGGCCATTGTGCTCGGCGGCCTCCTCTGTGGAGTGGAGGTAGTAGCGCTTCTCGCCGCTGCCGGTTTCGCCGTAGGTGCGGAACAGCTCCTCCAGCTTGTCGAACAGGTTGGCTTCGGGGCCGAAATGGGAGAAGTTCTCCCCTTTGGCCAAGGCGGCCGCCATGGCCTCCTTCATCGCTGCGCGCTCGTAGCGGTGGTAGCTGTCGCCTTCGACCACGGCCGGAGTGATCCCCTCCCGGCTGAAGATGTATTCGAAGGCCCGCTTGACAGTGCTGGTGCCTGCGCCGGAGGAACCGGTGACGGCAACGACCGGATGACGCTTCGACATCGACGCAGGGGGAGAAAACCGCGACTGAGTTTGGCAGGTCGCGGGTCCGTTCCCCCATCCTGCCCGTCAAGTCGGGGACAGATCGCTCTCCAGCGCCGCCAGCAGCTGTTCGCCCATGGCCCGACATCCCAGTTGGGTACAGCCTTCGGCCATCAGATCACCGGTCCGGTATCCGGCGCTCAGCACCCGGTCCACGGCGGCTTCCAGGGCGGCGGCGGCGGCGTCCTGCTGCAGGCCGATCCGCAGCAGCATGGCGGCGCTTAGCACCATCGCCATCGGGTTGGCCTTGTCCTGCCCCGCAATGTCGGGGGCGGAGCCGTGGATCGGCTCGAACAGGCCCGGACCGCCGGCTCCCAGGGAGGCTGAGGGCAGCATGCCGATCGAGCCGCTGAGCATGGCAGCCTCGTCGCTGAGGATGTCGCCGAAGAGATTGCTGGTGAGCAGCACGTCGAACTGGCGGGGGTTGCGCACCAGCTGCATCGCGGCATTGTCGACGTACATGTGGCTGAGCTCCACAGCTGGGTAGCTGCTGGCGTGCAGCGCTTCCACCCGGTCGCGCCAGAGCTGGCTCACGTCCAGCACGTTGGCCTTGTCGACGCTGCAGAGGCGGCCACGGCGCTGCTGGGCCAGGTCGAAGCCCACCTTGGCGATGCGGTCGATCTCGTCGTCGAAGTAGGCCATCGTGTTGAAGGCCCGCACCCGGCCTTCGGCCTCCACCCGGCCCTTGGGGGTGCCGAAGTACACGCCGCCGGTGAGCTCCCGCACCACCAGCAGATCCACCCCTTCGATCACCTCACGCTTGAGCGTGGAGGCCTCGATCAGGGCGGGAATGATCTTGACCGGGCGCAGGTTGGCGAACAGGCCCAGGCCGGCGCGCAGGCCCAGCAGCCCGGTCTCCGGCCGCTTGTCGCGGGGCAGGCTGTCGTACTGGGGAGAGCCGATTGCCGCCAGCAGAACCGCATCGCTGGCGCGGCAGGCTTCCAGCGTGCTGGCGGGCAGCGGTTCGCCGGTGGCGTCGATGGCGGCGCCACCGATCGGCTGTTCGTCGTAGGTGAGCGCGAAGCCGTGGCGGCGGCTCACCGCATCCAGCAGCTGGCGGGTCACGGCCATGATCTCCGGACCGATGCCATCTCCGGGGAGCAGGGTGATCCGGGAACTGGTCATGGTGGCGGCCGACGGCACGGAAGGGTTTGGAGGTTAGGCCGTGGCCCCGCACTCAGTCGTGGCTGCGCTTCTCCAGTTGCCGAAGGCTGCGGGCCAGCTCCGGCAGCCTGTTGAAGGCGGCGGCGCAGCGCAGCCAGAGGCGGTTGGGGATGGCGGGGTAGCCGCTCACCACTTCGCCGGCAGCCACCTCGCCATGCACCCCGGATTTGGAGGAGGCGATGGCCCGGTCGCCCATCACCGCCCGATTGGCCAGGCCCACCTGGCCGGCCAGGATCACCCCGTTGCCGAGGCGGGCCCCTCCGGCGATGCCCACCTGGGCGGCCAGGGCACAACCGCGGCCGGTCGTGACCCCATGGCCGATGTGCACCAGGTTGTCGATCTTGGTGCCGGCGCCGATGCGGGTTTCGCCCACAGCCGGGCGGTCGATGCAACTGCCGCTGCCCACTTCCACGCCGTCCTCCAGCACCACGCGGCCGGTCTGGGGCATCTTGCGCCAGCCTGCGGCCGTCGGAACGAAGCCGAATCCTTCGCCGCCGATCACTGCGTTCGCCTGCACCACGCAGCCCTCGCCCAGCTGGCTGCCGGCCTGCAGCACGGCGCCCGCATGCAGCTCGCAGCCGGCGCCGAGCGCCACGTCGTCATCCAGCACCACCCGGGGATGGAGCACGCAGCCGTCGCCCAGCCGCACGCCGGCCCCGATCACCACCTGGGCCCCCACATGAACGCCGCTGCCGAGCTGGGCCGAGGGATCGATCACGGCGCTCGGGTGGATGCCGGGCGGACGCTGCCGGGGTGGATGCAGCAGCTCCAGCGCCTCTGCGAAGGCGAGGCGCGGGTCCGCCAGGGCGGCCCAGGCCACCCCTCGCTGCCGCAGCAGTGACTGCAGCGCCACGGCCTCGTCGCCCCTGGCGGGAACCAGAACGGCGCCGGCATCGGTGGCTCCCGCCGCCCCGGCCAGAGCATGGCCGGGTTCCAGAAAGCTCAGCTGGCTGGCTGTCGCCTGATCCAGGGCCGCGGCGCCGGTCAACACAGGATCTTCCGCCAGGAAGCGTTCCGTCTCGCCGTCGTCAGGGCCGCAACCCCGGGCGCGGAGCAGATCGAGCAAGTGGCTGAAGCGCATGCGCCACGATGGAAACGGGCTGGCCGGATCGTAGGCAGCCGCCCGCAGCTGACTGCCCGCAGCTGACCGCCCCACATTGGAGCGCCAGCTGTTGCTACAGCAGGGCCAGCTGGTCGCGGTGCACCACCTCCACGCCGGCTCGACCGATCAGCCCCCGTAGCTCAGCGCTGCCGAGGGCTGTCAGCCCGCGCCCCAGTTCGCGGCCGTCCTGGCTGAGCAGCCGCACCGGTTCCCGCGCAACGAACAGGCCCTCGATGGCCGTCACCCCCACCGCCAGCAGGGAGGCGCCCCGCTCCACCAGGGCCCGTTCCGCTCCGGCGTCAAGCCACAGGCTGCCTTTGGGTAACAGGGCATGGGCCAGCCAGCGTTTGCGGTCGGGCAGGGGGGTGATGGCGGGCTGAAAGATGGTGCCCACCCGGTCGCCAGCGAGCAGAGCATCGAGCACGTTGGGGTCGCGGCCATCGGCCAGGCGCACGCGGATGCCGCTGGAGGTGGCGATCCGGGCTGCCGCCAGCTTGGTGGTCATACCGCCGGTGCCCCACTGGCCCCCGCCTGCGGCGACGTGGCTGAGGCGGGCCAGCTCCTCCAGATCCCGCACCTCCTCGATCGGCTCGGCGCTGGCGTCCTGGCGGGGATCGCCGGAATAGAGCCGGTCGACATCGGTGAGCAGGATCAGCTCATCGGCCTCCACTGCCACGGCCACCAGGGCGGAGAGGGTGTCGTTGTCGCCGAAGCGCAGCTCGTCGGTGGCCAGGGTGTCGTTTTCGTTCACCACGGGCACCACCCCCCAGGCCAGCAGCTGCTCAAGGGTGCGCCGGGCGTTCTGGAAGCGACGCCTGGAGGCCAGGTCGCCGCGGGTCAGCAGCACCTGGGCCACCGTGAGGCCGCGCACGGCAAACGCATCCTGGTAGAGGGCCATCAACTGCCCCTGCCCAACGGCGGCCGCCGCCTGCAGGGCTTCCACCGCTGTGGGTCGTGTGCCGATCGCCAGGTGGGCGCATCCCAGCCCCACCGCTCCGCTGGTGACCAGGGTGATCGCCTCGCCGCGGCGGCAGGCCCGATTCAGGCTGGCGGCCAGATCGGCGATCACCGCGGCTGTCGGCCGCTCCGGCGTGCCGCGCAGCAGGCTGGTGCCCACCTTCACAACCCGACGGCAGGGTTTGCTGGAACCGGTCATCCGCCCAGGCTGGTTCCCATCCAATGGGCCAGGCGCAGCTCGAGCCGCTGCAGCCGGTCCCGTCGGCAGGGCCGTCCGTCCGGGTCGATGGGCTTCACCAGCACGGTGAACAGGCCCAGCCGATTGCCGGCGATCACATCGGTGAACAGGCGGTCGCCGATCAGGGCCACCTGGGCGGGAGGCAGCTGCAGGGTCTCGAGCACTTTGCGCAGGGCGCTGCGGCGTGGCTTGCCCGCCGAGGTGGTGAAGGGCACGTTCAGCGCAGCGGCCACGGTGCCGATGCGCTGGCGGGAGGGGTTGTTGCTGAGCAGGTGGATGGGAAGCTGGCCGCGGGCCTGCTCAATCCAGATGCGCATGCTGTCGGGCAGGGTGGTCTGGCGGCGGGGCAGCAGCGTGCGGTCCACATCGAGCACCAGGGCCCGGATGCCGCGCCCTTGCAGCTCAGTGAGGGGCAGCTCCGCCAGGGTGCGTTCGATCAGCCAGTCCGGCCGGAGCAGCTGCCGCAGCCTCACTCCTGCTCCTCCCGCTCCTCCAGCTCCGCTTCGATGCGGGGCTGCACACGCTCAAACTCCTCGCCTTCCACCAGCACCGCCGAGCTGCCGTCCATGCGGGCAACCACAAAGAAGGGATCGAGAGGGATGTAGAGGCCGTATTCCCGGTCATCCACCAGGAAGCTCACCAGCAGTTCGTAGGTCTCGGTGTCGTCGTCGCTGTCGTCGTCATCGAGGTCGTCCGGTTCCGGTTCATCCAGCTCGCCGCTCACGGTGAGTGTGACCGCTGAGCGCACCAGGGTGAGGTCATGTTCCTGCAGCACCACATCGGCAACCGAGAGAATCGGCTCGGCGGCATCCACGGCCTCGATCAGCTCCGGCTCCTCGCCATCGCTGAGGCGGAACAGGCATACCGGGGTATCGACCGGTGTCAGCAGCACGTAGTCGTGGCCATCGAGGGGGATCAGCTGCTCGAGGAAGCAGAGCAATTCACGGTTCTGCTGATCACGCACCAGCACGGTGGGCACATCGGTGGGCACATCGGTGGGCAGGTCGCCGGAGCCAGTCATGAATGCAGCAGCGGGGCTCGGGAATCGAGCGGTGCCCTCAGGATGGCCCAGCGTTTGACCGTCTGCCGCCGCCGATGGTCGCCGCGCTCACCGGCAGCAGGGGGGAGCGGCGGGTTCCGGCCCCTCCCGCAGCCACTGTTCCAGCAGCAGGGCGGCGGCGGCGCTGTCGAGGGCACCGCTGCGATCGCCCGCCAGGCCGTGGCGCTCGGCTGCTGCCCAGCTGCTGCTGTGCTCGTTCACCCACACCAGCGGCAGGCCGGTGGCGGCGCGCAGCTGCTCGCCGTAGCGGCGGCAGTGGCGGGCCTGAGAGGTGGGGGCTCCGCTGGCATCGAGGGGCAGACCCACCACCAGCAGCTGCACCCTGCGGCTGCTGATCAGCGGTTGGATCACGTTCAGATCCGCACTGAAGCTGCTGCGGGCCACGGCGGTGAGGCGAGTGACCGTGAGGCCGAGGGGGTCGCAGCCGGCCAGGCCGATGCGCCGGCGGCCGACGTCGAAGGCCAGCACCGAGCGAGGGTGAGGTGCCGGCATCGTTTCAGCGCGGCCCGCCGAGCGGGGTCGGCATCGGCCGGCGACGCGGCTGGAGCTGCTCCAGCACCGCATCCAGACGACGGCTGGTCTGGCTGGCGCGCACGGGCAGCTCCTGACGACGCCAGACGCTGCGGGCCATCAGCAGCCGTTCGCCGCGGGGTTCGGCCCCGCGGTGCTGCAGCCAGTGCTCCAGGGCGGTGTCGTGGCGGTCGCTGCGCAGCCAGAGGGGCTCGCCATCGCCGAGGGCCTGCTGGGCCTGGTGCAGCAGCAGCTCCGTGCCGGTGCCGATCAGGTGCTCCCAGCCCGGATGGACGGTCAGTTCCAGGTCGTGGCCACCGCCCGGGTGTTCCCCCAGCCAGCGCACCGCCGCCACCGCCTGGTTGCGGCAGCGGTCGAGCAACAGCCAGCCCCGGCCGCGGCTCTGGTCCAGCAGGTCGTCGCTGCAGCGGTCGAGCAACTGGCGCAGCTGGGCCGGACAGGCCGCCTGCTCCAGCTGCAGGAGGGATTTGGCGTTGGCGCGGCAGAGGGATTGGGGCAGCAACTCCGCCGGGGGCTCCACCGGCTCCGCAGCTTGGTGCCAACGCCAGAGCCCTTCAAGGCGCAGGGGTTGAAAGCCCTGTTCGCGCAGCGATGCCAGCCGGTCACGGTCGACGCTGGAACTGGTGGCGATCCAGCTGGTGGCGGCCTCGGTGCGTTGCATCGCTTCGCGCAGCAGCAACTGGCTGAGCTGGCGACGGTCAGCGGTGCTGGCCAGGCGCAGATGCAGCACCTGCCAGCAGCTGCCACGACGGTTGATCTGGCGGGTGACGATCAGTCCCTCCGGCTGGGTACCCCGGCGGGCCAGCAGCACCTGGGCTGCACCGCTCGGCCGACCGCTGAACAGGTGCAGGAGCCGCTGAGGCAGGTTGAACAGAAGCGACTGCATCAGCACGGAGCGCTGCAGCAGCGGCTGAAGCGGCACGAAGGCCGGATCACCCAGCTGGGGCAGGTGCCAGGCGGCGAGCGGTTCGATGGTGTACTCAGGGTCCGGGACCGATGGAGTGCCAGCGGAGTGCGTCTCCACCAGAAGGTCCCCGGAATTGGGACCGGCTGGACCGGAACGCTCCGGCGTGGTGGATTGCACTGCCATCCCGGTCCGCTCCCCGATGCTGGCCCGAATCACTCTATCGAGGCAGATCCACCACCGCCGCTGGCTCAGGCGGGCCGCACCAGCACCAGCGGCGTGCGCTCGTTGGCGTTACCAGCCGGGTTGGGGCGCAGGGCCCGCTGCAGCAGCTCCTCATCGCAGCCGGCACTGGCTGCCAGCACCTTCACCCGCCCCAGGTCATTCACATCGACCACCGCCACCGCCACGCCGAGGGCCTGGGCCATGCGGCTGCAGAAGCTGGCTGGATCGGAGGGGCCCAGCACGATCGTCTGGTCGTAGGGGGGGGTGGTGCCCGTCACGTCATCGATCAGGCGGGCCTGGTCACCGGCGAGTCGGTAGAACCAGCCCTTGGACCCCACCAGCTTCAGGGCGGTGCCGACCAGCCAGGCCGACAGCACGCGGGCGGGGCCGACCAGGTCGATCAGGCTCTGCAGCCCACAGGCCGTGGCCAGGGAGCTGGTGGGGTGGAAGACGCGGCAGAGCAACCGGGCCAGAGCGGAGGGGTGCACCGTCTCGGGATGGTGGTATCGGCCCTCCATCACCGCCAGGGGGGTCTCGCCGATCGTGAGCACATCGCCCGGTTGCACCAGGGCACCGGCATAACGGCGCAACACCTGCTCCGGGTCGTCGAGGGTGCCGAGCAGATGGGTCCTGAGGGGCAGCACCCGGCAGCGCTCCCCCTCGCGCCAGGCAGCGCCGGCGGCCTCGAGGGGCTCAGGACGGCGCAGGGGTACGAGGATGCCGTCGCGGCGCCAGAGACGACCGAACGGGCCGTAGTTGACCCAGAGCACCTCGAGCCAGAGGGTGTCGAGCAGGACGGCCGGATCAACGTCAGCCGGCGCTTCGATCGTCACGCTCAGGGCGGCGCGGGTGGCCTTGTGGCCCTTGATGATGTAGGCCGCCCAGTAGCCATCCGGCCGGCTCTCCTCGTCCGGGTGGCAGGCCTGTACGTGAGTGCGGATGCTCACCCCGCTCAGGTCGCCCCGTCCCAGCAGGGTGGGACGCAGTTCCAGCTGGGGCACGAACACCTCCATGCGCCGGTGTGGATTGGCCAGCGTGACCATGCCGCGCACGATCACCCGGCCCCCTGCCTGTTCGACGGCAAAGGATTCGGCGGTGAGCCGCAGCGGCGATGCCGGCCGCAGCCGGTGGCGCAGCTCCAGCCAGAGCAGCAGCAGGCCGAGGAGCAGGGCAGCGATCAGGACCCCCTTGAGCAGCAACAGGAGCAGCAAGTGCAACGCGACGCGAATCGGGGGGAGCGTAGAGGCATCCGGCGCTTTAGCGTCCCCCCCAGATGGGGCCCGCTGGGCGATGCGCAAGACCTTCGTCCTGGATACCAACGTGCTGCTGCACGATCCGGCTGCGCTCACCCGGTTTGAGGACAACAACATCGTCATCCCGATCGAGGTGGTCGAGGAGATCGACCGCTTCAAGCGCGACCCCGCCGAGAAGGGGCGCAATGCCCGCCAGGTGTCGCGCCTGCTCGATGAGCTGCGGGCCCGGGGCAACCTCTCCGACGGGGTGCCGATCGACGATCAGGGCGGCACCCTCAAGGTGGTGTTCTGTCGCGCCGAGACCCTGGCCACCCTGCCGCCTGAGCTCAAGGCGGGCAATGGTGACAACAACATCCTGGCGGTGGCGCTGGAGCAGCAGCGGCTGGAGGCGGTGATCGGCGACCAGCCGCCGGTGGTGCTGGTCACCAAGGACACCAACCTGCGCATCAAGGCGGATGCGGTGGGGCTGATCGCCCAGGACTACACCACCGACAAGGTGGCGATCGGCGACCTGTACCCCGGCTTCAGTGAGGTCTGGGCGAGTGCCGACCAGATGGATGCCGTGAAGCTGGCGCCCGGGCTCGCACTGGAGGGGTTGGCGCTGCCCCAGCAGCTGGTGGCCAACGAGGGGGTGACGCTGATCGACCAGGTCCAGCCGGCCCACACCCTGCTGGCTCGCTTCAACGCGGCCAGCCAGACCCTCCAGCCGCTGCAGCGCGTCACCAAGGTGAAGCTCGGCCGGATTCAGGCCCGCAACCGGGAGCAGACCTTTGCCCTCGATCTGCTGCTCGACCCGGCCATCCAGCTGATCACCCTGGTGGGCAAGGCGGGGACGGGCAAGACCCTGCTGGCCTTGGCGGCGGGCCTCAATCAGGTGGCCGATGAACGGCTCTACGAACGGCTGCTGGTGACGCGGCCGGTGATTTCCCTGGGCAAGGAGATCGGGTTCCTGCCCGGTGACCTTGAGGAGAAGATGGGGCCCTGGATGCAGCCGATCATCGACAACCTTGACTTCCTGCTCGGTTGCGACGATCAGCGAGGCGGGAGCAGCGCCGCCACCAGCCATGGCCCCAGGCCCGGTGGCCATCGGCCCCGCAGCAACTGGGCTGACCTCAAGGGTATGGGGCTGCTGGAGGTGGAGGCGATCAGCTATATCCGCGGCCGTTCGATTCCCCGTCAGTACATGGTGGTGGATGAGGCGCAGAACCTCACACCCCACGAGGTGAAAACGATCGTGACCCGGGTGGGGGAAGGCACGAAGATCGTGCTCACCGGCGATCCCTACCAGATCGACAATCCCTATGTGGATGCCGAGAGCAATGGTCTCACCTGGCTGGTGGAGCGTTTCAAGGACCAGCCCCTCGCCGGCCATGTCACCCTGCAGCGCGGCGAGCGCAGCGCCCTGGCCGAACTGGCGGCCAATCTGCTGTGAATGGCGGTGCGTCTGACAACGCCCCTGCCGTGATGGTGTTGGGTGATCACAGACTGCGCCTCAGCGACTCCACAGGACCACTCACCTCAGTCTCGCCGGTTGCCATCACGAAGCGGTCATGGGTGTAGGCGTCGATGGGTTCTGCCCGTGGCGGGCCTTCTTCTCGGTGCTGTCGTTCAGCAAATTGGACCCATTCGGGTGGGCTTTGTCACAAGCAACGAGACGAAGTGCTTCTGTCGACAGGCTTTCTCCTCCGGGCCGAACTCTCAGCTTTGACTTGAATCGTACCGGTCCGGCGGGAAGCAGCTTTGCGGGGGGGGCTTGATTCTGTGTGCGGCACCTCTTCAGGGATTAAAATCCACGGCCATTAATCTTCGCTTTGGGTGCACTCTTTAATCCGTTGAGATATGAATGCATCCCGCCAGGCAGGCTGAATGAGCTTCCGCAGACAGGCTTGATCTTGGCGGCCTGAGGAAAGTCGTGGGCTCCGCATCTTGGCGCCACATTCTTCGTTTCATGGAGCTAGATCTATCAAGAATGTAGGGCTCAGTGGATTGAGTCAGATCTTGTGGCCCATGGGGTGAGCTCCCGGAGGACGACTGTATTCTTTCAGGTAGCAACAAGTGTGGTTTATGGATTGCAACAGAGCGGTTGAGCTGTGATTGCCTGTTCCCGGTTTGTCCAATAAGCGCTGAATGTTCGGGCCCGTTGTCCGCGCTTCTGCGGCCTATGGCTGCGTGGACTGTGATGCACCATGTCGCACGTCCAATGGGACTGAAGATTCCCTCGGCAACAACATGAGGACTTCATGTGCATCTGGTGACGATGGTCCCCACCCCAGCCACCAGGCCGAGTCGTTGTTTAGATCTGTCCTCCCGATCACCATCGATCGGGAGATGGTGTGTGTCTGCAGGGATTGAGCGGAAGGAACCGTTTGCGCCCCTTGCACCCTTGCCCGCAGGTGGTCTTGCCCGCAGGTGCCTGCCGGAAGCGTCTGGTGCCGGATCAGCAGTCGAGGCTGGAGCGGCGCTCGGCTTCGCTGATGTCGCCGCGTTCACGCTGCCACTGGCGGCGGCGCAGGTGTTCATAGGCCTGGCAGAACTCCTCGCCCAGTGCTGCGCGCAAGGGAGTATCGGCAGCGAAGGCGTCGAGGGCTTCGCCCAGGTCGGCCTCACCACCACGTGCTTTGGTTGCTGTGTCCCCGTGGGTGAATGGATTCAGTTCAGTGGTGGTGGTGCTCGTGCTCACCCTGCTGGCCATGGCGCTGGCCTTGCTGGGTGGGCTGGTGATGGTCGGGATGGGCGAGGGCGGCTGCCGGGAGGAGGGCCGGCAGGGCCGCCAGCGCAAGCAGCAGTGACGCGGCCCATCGGCCCATGGGCGACCGTGCGGAAGCGGGATGACGGAGATTCATGCAGAAGGCAGGGCGGTGGTGAGTGGGCGGAGCGACGACCCTTGACGGACCGTAGACAGCCGCCTGGGGCCTACTGGTAGTGATTG
>Ga0208009_1000444_pt1 | contig 11906 bp, 11 predicted proteins | sample Wag4_2014_7_16_FD_187364 | JGI IMG/M metagenome (GOLD analysis project Ga0208009, IMG submission 187364) | Fresh water mixed with fracking chemicals microbial communities from Ohio, USA - Utica-2 Time Series FC 2014_7_16 (SPAdes) (version 2) ...
GTGTCTTGAACCTGGCCGTCGCTGGTCTGCTCTATCGTGAGCTGTCCGGTTTTGATGAGGGGGACCTGAGCCGGGTTCGATCCAGCCTGGTTCGTCAGCAGGCGCTGCATGACATCGCCCAGACGCTCTCGTTGCATCAGCACCTTCACCTGGGTGAGGGCGAGCTTAAGAGCGGCGGCCTTAGGCGCCCTTCGATCCTGGCCGATTCGCTAGAGGCCCTGTTTGGCGCCATCTTTCTAGACGGTGGTTTCGATGCCGCCGCCAGGGTCATCGATGGTCTCTACAGCCCCATTCTGAAACAGGTGGATCCCAGAACCTTGGGCAAAGACGCCAAGACCCTGCTGCAAGAATTCCTGCAGGGCCATGGGCTGCCCCTGCCAGCCTACCAAGTGGTGGCCACCAGTGGTGCTGCTCACAACCAAATGTTTGAGGTGGAGTGCAGCCTGCTCAAGCTCAACATCACCGTCTTGGGCAATGGGGCCTCGCGGCGAGCGGCCGAGCAGGCTGCTGCCACCAAGGCCTTCGAGGCCGCCCAGCAGGCCCTGTCTGAGGCGCCTAAAAAGCGTCGTCGGTCTCGGAAGTCAGCCGAACCCGCCCCGCAGGCCAAGCTTGCTTTTTCGGTGGCCGATCAGCCCGAGTCGGGCGCATCGGTGACGTCCTCGAAGTCCTCTGCCGAGAAGTCTTAAGTGACCTCAGCCCATCGCTGCGGCACCGTGGCCATTGTCGGTCGGCCAAACGTCGGCAAGTCCAGTCTGCTCAATGCCTTGATCGGGGCCAATATTTCGATCACCTCGAAAAAGGCCCAGACCACCCGCCACCAGATTCTGGGAGTTCGCACCGTGGATCGGCATCAGATTCTGTTTGTCGACACACCGGGTATTCAGCACAGTCATCAGGCGGCGCTGAATCGTCAGCTCAACAAGGCCGCCGTCTCGGCCTTTGGCGATGTAGATGCCATCTTGTGGGTCATCGAGTCGGATCGGCTGACCCCAGAGGATGAACGGGTCCTTCAGATGTTGCCCTCGGACCTACCCGTGGTGGTGGCCCTGAACAAGGTGGACCTGTTCAAGGCCGATGCCGACAAGGTCAAGGCCTTTGAGTTGGCCAAGCGACTCAGCCAGCAGCGGACTTTTGCGGCCCTGGTGCCGGTCTCGGCCAAGCGAAGTTTTCAGCTCGATGCCCTGGCCGATGCCCTGGCCGAGCAGTTGCCCGAGCAAGATCCCTTGGTCGACGAGGAGACGGTAACCGACAAGAGTGTTCGGTTTCTGTCAGCTGAGTTGATCCGAGAAAAACTCTTTCGCCTGATGGGTGATGAGCTGCCCTATGCCTGCACGGTGGTCATCGATCGTTTTGCAGAACCCGATCCCTCTGAGGCCAAGCCCGCTGTTGAGATTGACGCCACCATTGTGGTGGCCAAGGCCTCGCAAAAGCCCATGGTCATTGGCGAAGGCGGCGAGCGAATCAAACGGATTGGCAGCCAGGCGCGGCAGGACATCATGCGACTGCTCGAGCAGCCTGTACGGCTGCGTCTTTGGGTGAAGGTCAAGGCCAACTGGTCAGATGACGAGGCCGCCGTGCGCAGCTTTGGCTATGAATGAAGCCTATGTCTTGCACAGCCTGCCATGGCGCGAGACCAGCCTTGTTGTCGAGGTCCTGACCAGGGACGAGGGGCGCATGGGGCTGGTGGCCCGTGGGGCCCGTCGGCCAAGATCGGCCTTGCGGGGTTTGCTGCAGCCCTTTGTGCCGGTCTTGGTCCGTTACTCCGCCAAGGGTGACTTAAGGACCCTGATGTCCGCAGAGTGGCGCGGTGGACTGGGGGCCTTGCCCGCCAGCAGTCTGATGGCGGGTTTCTATCTAAACGAATTGTTGATTCGGCTGCTGCCCAGGCAGGATGCCCATCCTTTTTTGTTTCAGGCCTACGAGCAGGCGTTGCATGCCCTCTCGCATGCGACCGACCAGAGCCAGTTGGTCGAGCCAGTCTTGCGTCAGTTTGAGTGTCGTCTCCTACGGGAAATGGGATTGGCCCCCGAGTTTGCGCCGGCAGCAGTCGCGGCCCACCCACAGTCGCGCTACGAGATGCGACCGGCCGATGGGGTCTACCCATGCCAGGCAGACCCAGATGAAGCCAACCCGATGGCGGTGACGGGTTACACGCTGATGGCCTTAGCGGCCTATGATCAACCCCTGTCCGACTTTGCGGCTGGATTTGACCGGCCGCAGGTGACCGGTGAGGCCAAACGTCTGTTGCGAGCCTTAATTCGTCACCAACTGGGCGAGGTGGATCTGATGTCCCGAGATTCGGTCCGCACACTCTCGCAGATGCGGGCAGAATCTGGGGTTTGAGAGGAAAGGTCAGCATGATTGAACTGGGTGTAAACATCGATCACGTCGCGACGCTGCGTCAGGCTCGTCGCAGCTACGACCCCGATCCCATCTGGGCGGCGGTTGAGGCCCATCTGGGCGGTGCAGATGGCATCACGGTTCACCTGCGCGAGGATCGTCGGCATATTCAGGACGACGACGTTCGGAGACTGCGCACCCATACCCAGATCAAACTGAACTTTGAGATGGCGGCCACCGCCGAGATGGTGGCCATGGCCTGTGAGATCCGCCCAGAGATGGCCATGCTAGTGCCCGAAGGGCGCCAAGAAATCACCACCGAGGGTGGGCTCGATGTCTTGGGTCAGTCGGCTGCACTGAGGCCCATGGTGGCCAGGTTACGCGATGCCGGTATCACGGTCAGTGCCTTTGTCGATGCCGATCTCAAGCAGATCCAGGCGGCCCATGGCCTGGGCATCGAGGTCTGTGAGATCCACACCGGCCCCTACGCCCAGGTCTTTCACGAACAGGGCCGTGATGCCGACCGGCCAGCGGTTCAGCAGGAAATCCAAAAGATTGCCAAAGCCGGTGAACGGATTTGTGAGTTGGGCATGCGGTTTAACGCGGGCCATGCCCTGAACTATTTCAATGTGCAGCCCATCGCCGCCCTGCAGGGTGTCCGTGAGTTGCACATCGGTCATGCCATTGTCTCGCGTGCGGTTTTTGTGGGCATGCGAGAGGCCGTCCGTGAGATGAAGCGGCTGATGCGAGAGGCCTGCTGTCGGTGATTGTCGGCATTGGAACCGATGTGGTGGTGATTGCACGCATGCGGGCGCTCTACGACCGCTGGGGTGATCGGCTGGTCCACCGGATTCTGGGCGAGCAGGAGCGTCAGGTCTTTCAGGCCCGTCTTGGCCGAGGACAGGCGGGGCTTTCCAGAGCAGTCTCTTATCTGGCCAAACGGTTTGCCGCCAAAGAGGCGGTTGGCAAAGCCTTGGGCTGCGGACTGTCCTCGCCCATGAGCCTGCACGCCTTGCAGGTCTTAAACAATGCCGCCGGTGCGCCGCAGGCCGTTGCCCAGAAAGGCCTGGCCAGTTATCTGGCTGAGCGTGGCCTCGTCGTTCACATCTCGGTCTCCGATGAACAAGACCTGGCCCAGGCCTTTGCCATCGTTGAGTCCCACCCAATCCCCTCTAGCCACTAGGAGTACACCTTATGCTGGGACCCCTGATCATCGATGTGGCAGGCACCAGCCTGACGGCCGAGGAGGCGGAGAAGCTGGCCCACCCCTGGGTCGGTGGGGTGATTCTGTTCAGCCGAAATTTTGTCGATCGCTCGCAGCTCATCGAGTTGACCCGACAGATCCATGCGGTACGTCCAGGTCTGGCCCAGTCGGATCGTGAGCGCCTCAAGATCTCGGTGGATCACGAGGGTGGCCGCATTCAGCGGTTTCGCGATGGCTTTACGGCCTTGCCCAGTTTTAGAAGCCTGGGGGAGTGCCTCAAGCCTGGCTGCGGTGCGGCCGAGTTGGCAGCCGCCTGTGACCAGGCGCGCCAGGCGGCTTACACCCTGGCCAGTGAGCTCAAGGCCGTTGGGGTGGACTTTAGTTACACCCCGGTTCTGGATTTGGACTATGGCCAGAGTCAGGTGATCTCGGATCGGTCGTTTCACCGTGACGAGAACCTGGTGAGTGCCCTGGCCGAGGCCACCATGACTGGTCTGGCCCAGGCGGGCTTTAAGAACTGCGGCAAGCACTTTCCCGGTCATGGATGGGCCAGTGCCGACTCGCATCATGCGCTGCCAGTTGATGACCGAGACCTGCAGACCATCCTGCGCCAGGATGTCTTGCCTTACCTGCGACTGGGCTCTGGCGCCTACGGGCAGGTGCCACTCGCGGCCGTTATGCCGGCTCACATCCAATACACCCAGATCGACGATCAGCCGGCCGGTTTCTCCCGAGTCTGGCTCCAAGACATTCTCCGTGATCGACTGGGCTTTGATGGGGTGATCATCAGTGATGACCTGGCCATGGCCGGTGCAGCCGTTTACGACGACGTTGCTGATCGGGCGCAGGCTGCGTTTGAGGCGGGGTGTGATGCCACCTTGATCTGTAACCGCCCCGATTTGGCAGAGCGCGCCCTGGATGAGTTGCCTCGTCGGTTACCGGACTTTTTAGAGGCAACCAGTCGACGCAACCTGGATCGCCTCATGCCATGACCCATCCGGTCTATGACATCTCCTGCCGGCAGTGTCCGCGGCTTGCGAGTTTTCTAGACCAGGTCAAGGCCAGACACGGCCAGTATTTTTGTCGTCCGGTTCCACCCTTTGGGCCCGATCGAGCAGGCTTGTTGGTGGTGGGTCTGGCCCCTGGCCTGCACGGCGCCAATGCAACGGGTCGGCCCTTTACGGGGGATGCCTGCAGTGACCTGCTCTATGGCAGTCTGCATGCCCATGGGTTTGCAAGCCGGCCACGCTCTCTTGCAGCCGACGACGGGCTGCAGATGATCGACTGTCGAATCACCAATGCGGTCAAGTGTCTTCCACCCGACAACAAGCCCATCGGCAGCGAGGTGGCCAACTGCAGGCCTTACCTCGCCGCGGAGATTCAGTTGGTGGGTCCCAGGGTGATCCTCTGTCTGGGGTCGGTTGCGCACGCTGCCGTGGTTCGCAGCCTGGATCTGCCCAAGGCTGGCCAGAAGCCCAAGGACCTGGTCTTTGGTCATGCAGCCGAGCATCCGATCGGGTCTTTGACGGTGCTCGACAGCTATCACCCCAGTCGCTACAACGTGAACACAGGACGGCTCACCGAGGCCATGTTTGCGCAGGTCATCGGTCGCGCCAGGCAGTTGGTGGACGGGGATCCTGCATGACCGAGTCAGATCGGCAGACCCGAGAGTCCGTGGAACCTCAGGAGCTCCAGGAGACCCCAGGCCCTTTTGATCCCAAGCCATTCGTGGCCAGCCTGCCCAACCTGCCGGGAGTCTATCGATTCTATGCCCAGGACCAGAGCCTGCTCTATGTGGGCAAGGCCCGTGATTTAAAGAAGCGGGTCTCCAGCTACTTTCACAAGTCTGGCCATGGGCCTCGGATTGCCCGAATGGTGGAGCAGATTGCGGATGCCCAGATCACGGTCGTGCGCAGCGAGGCCGAGGCCTTGCTGCTGGAAAACAACCTCATCAAGGCCCAGTCGCCTAAGTACAACATCCTGTTTCGGGATGACAAGTCTTATCCCTTTGTCCGCATCAGTCGCCACGGCTATCCACGCATCTCTTTTTATCGAGGGGCGGTTGATCGTCAGGCCGACTACTTTGGGCCGTTCCCAAATGGCTGGGCCGTTAAAGAGAGCCTGCAGATTCTTCAGAAGGTTTTTCGGCTGCGCAGCTGCACCGACAACGTGTTTTCCAATCGCTCACGGCCCTGCCTGCTGGCGCAGATTCACCGTTGCAGTGCGCCCTGTGTGGCAGAGATCAGTCAGCAGGACTATCAGCGCGATGTGCAGCGGGCTCTGTCTTTCCTGCGGGGAGGACATGCTGAGCTGCTCGATGGCCTGAATACCGACATGCAGGCAGCCTCCGATGAGATGCGATTCGAGGATGCAGCGGTCTATCGGGATCAGATCGCGGCCCTGAGCAAGGTCCTGGCCCAGCATGCCATGGAGGCTGACGAACAGCTCGACTGCGATGTGCTGGCGGTTGCCAGCGATGGCCAGCGCCTGGTGGTCAACCTGGCCATGGTCCGCGGGGGACGTCATTTGGGCGATCGCCCCTTTTTCTGTCTACCAACGGCCTCGACTGGTCTGGCCACAGACGACGCCCTGGACGATGCGCTGATCTCGTTTGTCGGGCAGCACTACGCCAGCCAGACCCCGGTTGGCACCCTGATCGTGAACCGAGATGGATTGGCCGAGGAGTTGGGAACCTGGCTGTCTCAAAGGCCTGACCAGCCTGCGGTGAGGGTCTTGGTGGCACCTCAGGGCAAGCGCCGTGACTGGCTGCGCATGGCCGAGGACAATGCTCGGCTGGCTTTGGTCCGACGCGCACAAGAGGTCGGCGGGGCCCAGGCCAAGACCCGTCTGCTGGTGGACACCCTTGGTCTTACCGTGCCAGCTGATGATCTGGATCGGCTCAGGATTGAGTGCTTTGATGTGAGCCACACGGCAGGTGAGGCGACGCAGGCCTCGTGTGTGGTCTATCACCACCATGCCATGCAGTCGGCCGATTACCGGCGCTTTAACATCACCGACATCGCGCCTGGCGATGACTACGCGGCCATGCGTCAGGTCCTGACCCGTCGCTATCAGGACATCGAAGAAATGCCTGACTTGGTCTTGGTCGATGGTGGCAAGGGTCAGATGTCGGTCGCGGTCTCGGTCTTCGAGCAGTTGGGACACGACCCCCAGTTGTTGGTGGGTGTGGCCAAGGGGGAGGGACGCAAGGTGGGACTGGAGCGCCTGGTGTTTCCGGATGGTCGGGAGCTGGCTCTGGGTCCTGCTCACGGGGCCCTGTTGCTGATTGCGCAGATTCGTGACGAGGCCCACCGGTTTGCCATCACCGGCATGCGGGCCAAGCGGGCCAAGGCCCGAACGGGCTCGATCCTGGATGAGATCGAGGGCGTGGGTCCTAAACGGCGGGCCAAGCTGCTGGCTCGGTTTGGGGGCCTGGCAGGTCTCAAAGCTGCCTCGGTGGATGAGTTGGCCTCCGTTGAAGGCGTCTCGCAGACTCTGGCCGAGCAGATCTATCGACAGTTACGCGTAACATAAGCAGCCATGTACAGCCTGCCAAATCTGCTGACTTGGGGTCGCATCGTGGCGATCCCAGTGTTTATGCTGGTCTTTTACATCCCCATGGGGCTGACCGAGCAGGAGCGCAACCTGGCCGTGACCCTCATTTTTGTGGCGGCAGCCGTGACCGACTGGATCGATGGATGGCTGGCCCGCAAGTGGAACCAGACCAGTAGCTTTGGAGCATTTCTGGATCCCGTGGCTGATAAGTTGATGGTCTGTGCGGCCCTGGTGGCCCTGATCGATGTTCAGCGGGTTGGGCCACTGGTTGGTCTGATCATCATTGGGCGAGAGATCACCATCTCGGCCCTGCGGGAGTGGATGGCCCAGGTCGGCGCCCACAAGAGCGTGGCGGTCAATTGGCTGGGCAAGGCCAAGACCATCGCCCAGATGGTAGCGATTCCCTTTTTGCTCTACCAAGGGCCCGTGCTCTGGGGCCTCATTGACACGGCGGCCTGGGGCTATTGGCTGATTCGATTTGCTGCCATCCTGACCTTTGTCTCCATGGTGTATTACCTGGCCAAGGCCTGGCCCGAGTTGCGAGGGCGGCTGTAATTTCGTATATAATATGAGGCTTCGTTGCGGGAGTAGCTCAGTTGGTAGAGCGCAACCTTGCCAAGGTTGAGGTCGCGAGTTCGAGACTCGTCTCCCGCTCCAAATCAAAAAGGGAAGCGCCGCAAGTTCACGCTTCCCTTTGTCATTTTTAAGTCTGCTGGCGGAATGGCAGAGTGGTTATGCAGCGGCCTGCAAAGCCGTGTACCTCGGTTCGATTCCGGGTTCCGCCTCCAACCCTTTTAGTGCTTGCTACCAAAAAATCGCCTTGTGGCCCGTCTCCTGGAGTCGCATCAGTGCGGCTGCACCCACCAGGGCGTACTCGGCAAAGGGCTTCATGTCGCCCTGGGCATAGCCAACCGTGGCCATGGTGTTGCCACAGGCAATGAAACGCACCTTGTAGGACTTGGCAAAGTTGTCGATTCGGTCGGCAATGTCTTTGTCCACGGCACGTTTGGGCGAATTGGCCAGAACGTGAATACCAGGGCCAATGGCCACGACCGCAATGCTGACGTTGTCGCCATAGGTTTTGATCATGGCCTGGATGCTGTTGAGCACCGAGGTCTGGTAGGCCAGGTCGGCCTGGTTGAACATGTAGACCACCTTGTGCTCGGCCGGGTCGCCCGGAAAGCGCTCGGTCTTGGGCTCGTTTGCGATTTCCGGCATGGGCTTGAGCGCGGGACCTTGGTTGGACGGTGCGGCCAGCGTGGCCGTGGTAGCGGTGACAGCAGCAACGAGGCCCATCAACAGCCTTAAGAGCATGGGGAGGTGCGGTTTTTTCATGCTTTTGATCATGCCATGTTCGGGGTTATTCCGAGCCGTTTTAGGGCGTTTTCCCGGGTCGTCCGGGCTTTATTGATCGATTGCTTGGGTAAAATCAAGGGTTTCGCCCAACCCAGTTGCTTTTGGTTTCAGACAAGGAGTTTTGACATGGCCAGCCCCCGTATCTCCGAGCATCGTCTTGCAGTGGATGCCGACCTTCATCAGTTTATCGAGTCCGAGGTATTGCCCGGAACGGGAATTGACAAGGCCGCCTTCTGGAAGGGCTTTGATGCCATCGTGGGTGAGTTGGCGCCCAAGAACATGGCGTTGTTGGCCGAGCGTGATCGCCTGCAGACGGAGATCGATGGCTGGCACAAGGCCAACCCAGGCCCCATTCAGAACATGGCTGCCTATCGGGCGTTCCTAGAGAAGATTGGCTACCTGGTCGCTGTGCCCGAAAAGGTCCAGGCCACCACAGCCAACGTCGACGCAGAACTGGCCACCCAGGCTGGTCCTCAGCTGGTGGTGCCTATTCTGAACGCTCGCTACGCCTTAAATGCCGCCAACGCCCGTTGGGGCAGCCTGTATGACGCTCTGTACGGCACCGATGTGATCCCCGAGACTGATGGCTGCGAGAAGGGCTCTGGCTACAACCCCAAGCGTGGTGCCAAGGTCATCGCCTTTGCCCGTCAGTTCTTGGATGATGCCGCACCGCTAGCCTCTGGCTCTCATGCCGACGCAACGGGATACGCCATTGTTGGCGGGGCGCTTGCCGTGACTCTCAAGTCGGGTCAAAGCGTTGGTCTGAAAGACGCATCCCAATTGGTGGGCCTCAAAGGCGAAGCGTCCGCCCCATCGGCTGTGCTGGTCAAGCACAACGGTATCCATTTCGAGATCACCATCAACCGCAACACCCCCATCGGCAAAGACGACGCTGCTGGCGTGTCGGATGTGGTCATGGAGGCTGCGCTCTCGACCATTCTGGACCTGGAAGACTCGGTGGCCGCAGTGGACGCCCAAGACAAGGTTCTGGCCTATCGCAACTGGCTGGGCATTATCAAAGGTGACCTGACGGAGCAGGTGAGCAAGGGCGGCAAGACCTTTACCCGGGGTCTCAACGGCGACCGCCTGTACACCGCTCCCAATGGCGGCGAGGTTCGCATGCACGGCCGTTCGCTGATGTTCCTGCGCAACGTGGGCCATCTGATGACCAACCCGGCCATTTTGTACAAGGCTGCAGACGGCAAAGAGCGTGAGATTCCAGAGGGCATCCTGGATGCGGTCGTCACCACCACCATCGCCATGCATGACCTGAAGGGTCACGGCAAGCTGCCCGGCGGCGAGGCGATTCGCAACAGCCGCACCGGCAGCATCTATATCGTTAAACCCAAGATGCACGGCCCGGCCGAAGTCGGTTTTGCGGCTGAGTTGTTTGATTACGTCGAGAAGCTGCTGGGCCTGCCCAATAGCACCGTCAAGCTGGGCATCATGGACGAGGAGCGTCGTACCAGCGTGAACCTCAAGGCCTGTATTGCTGCCGCGGCCAGCCGGGTGGCCTTCATCAACACGGGCTTCTTAGACCGCACCGGTGACGAGATGCACACCGCCATGCTGGCCGGTCCCATGCTGCGCAAGGGCGACATGAAGACCAGCGCCTGGATCGGCTCCTACGAGCGCAACAACGTGCTGGTGGGCCTGTCTTGTGGACTGCGTGGTCGTGCCCAGATCGGCAAGGGCATGTGGGCCATGCCCGACCTAATGGCCGCCATGATGGAACAGAAGATCGGTCACCCCAAGGCCGGTGCCAACACCGCCTGGGTTCCCAGTCCAACGGCCGCCACCCTTCATGCCATTCATTATCACAAGGTCAGCGTGGCAGCGGTTCAGCAGGAACTAGAGAAGATCGATGCCAATGCCGAGCGTGAGGCCATTCTGACCGGTCTGCTGACCGTGCCTGTTGTCGCCAAGGCTAACTGGACCGATGCCGAGAAGCAGCAAGAGCTCGACAACAACGCCCAGGGCATCCTGGGTTATGTGGTTCGCTGGATTGACCAGGGTGTGGGCTGCTCCAAGGTGCCCGACATTCACAACGTGGGCCTCATGGAGGACCGTGCCACCCTGCGCATCTCCTCGCAGCACATGGCCAACTGGCTGCACCATGGTGTGGTGACCCAAGAGCAGGTCAAACAGACCTTCGAGCGCATGGCCGCCGTGGTGGATGGCCAGAATGCTGGTGATCCGCTCTACAAAAAGATGTCAGGCCACTTTGCGACCAGCATGGCCTACCAGGCGGCCTGCGATCTGGTCTACAAGGGCAAAGAGCAGCCCAGTGGCTACACCGAACCCCTGTTGCATGCCTGGCGTCTGAAGGTGAAGGCCGCTTAAACACCATTTCTGTAAAGCGCTTGTCTTGACCGACATTCTGTCGATTACCGGGCCGATCTTTTTATTGATCGGCCTTGGTTTTTTGGCAACTCGTTTTGGCCTGTTTGGTCGTGACGAGATTCGCTTCTTTGGTCGTTATGTCTTGTTGATCGCGCTGCCGGCCATGCTGTTCTATGGTCTAGCCACCCGGTCATTTGCCGAGGTGCTGCGGCTGGATTACCTGGCGGCTTACGCGGCGGGATCTGCCCTCATGTTTGGAGTGGGCTTTGTCTACGCCCGTTGGGTCAGAGGCCATGCGATGACGCTGGCCAGCTATGTGGCAGCCGGTATGTCCTGGTCCAACAGCGTCTACATTGGCTATCCGATTCTGTATTTGTCCCTTGGGTCGATCGCTGGTGTGGTGCTGGCCATGAACCTGCTCATTGAACTCACCCTGATGTTCATCCTGTTGCAGGTTTTTGCCGAAATGGGTCGAGAGAAGACCTCCTTGGTCTCGCAGCCTATTTGGCTGGTGGTCGGTAAACGCCTGGGCAGTAACTCTGCCATATGGGCCATTGCCCTGGGTTTTGCCAGTTCTTTATCAGGCCTAGCGCCCCCAGCTCCGATCATGAAGGCCATTGAGTTGGTGGCGACATCGGGCGCGGCGCTGGCCTTGTTCACCATCGGTGGCACCCTGGTGGGCATGAGGGTCTCTGGCCTGCGAGGTGTGATTGCCGAGACCGTTCTGGCCAAGTTGATTCTTCATCCCTTGGTGGTGGCGGTGGTCGCGGTCTATCTGCTACCAATTGCGGATGGCACGCTGGCCAAGGCGGCGATTCTGTCTGCCTGTGTGCCTGTTTTTAGTATCTACCCCATCCTGGCCCAGCGGCATCGCCTAGAGGAGGTCTGCGCGGCGTCTACTTTGGTGGCCACTGTCCTGTCGTTTGTGACCCTGTCGGTGGGTCTGGCCATCGTCCTGCGCTAGACCGGCGCAGTGAGAGCCTCACAGATAGCGCTCTAATTCCAGAATGTCATCTGGAAACATCTCACGCAATTCGATCTGGCGCAGAATGCCGGCCCGATCGATCACGAACAACTGGGGCAGGCCTTTGCGCTGCTGGTAGATGGC
>Ga0208009_1000445_pt1 | contig 11900 bp, 12 predicted proteins | sample Wag4_2014_7_16_FD_187364 | JGI IMG/M metagenome (GOLD analysis project Ga0208009, IMG submission 187364) | Fresh water mixed with fracking chemicals microbial communities from Ohio, USA - Utica-2 Time Series FC 2014_7_16 (SPAdes) (version 2) ...
GTCAATGGCCTTGTCCGGCAGAAAGCGGTCGGTGATGTAGCGATGCGAGAGCTCGGCCGCAGCCACAATGGCCGGGTCGGTGATGTCCACCCCATGGTGCAGTTCGTAGCGCTCTTGCAGGCCACGCAGAATGGCAATCGTGGCCTCGACGGTGGGCTCGCCCACCAGCACCTTCTGGAAGCGGCGCTCCAAGGCGGCATCTTTTTCGATGTACTTGCGGTACTCGTCTAGCGTAGTGGCGCCAATGCAATGCAACTCACCGCGTGACAGCGCGGGCTTTAGCATGTTGCCCGCATCCATGGCGCCTTCGGCCTTGCCGGCGCCGACCATGGTGTGAATCTCGTCGATGAAGACAATGGGATGAGCGCCCTGCTCGGCCATGGCGGCAACATCCTTGAGGACCGCCTTCAGGCGCTCCTCGAATTCGCCTCGAAACTTGGCACCGGCCAACAGCGCGGCCATGTCCAGGCTGAGGACCTTTTTGCCTTTGAGGCCTTCGGGCACCTCACCATTGACGATCCGCTGGGCTAGGCCCTCGACAATGGCTGTCTTGCCCACGCCAGGCTCACCGATCAACACCGGGTTGTTCTTGGTCCGACGCTGAAGGATCTGAATGCAGCGGCGAATCTCATCGTCGCGGCCGATCACGGGATCGAGCTTGCCCGCCAAGGCCCGCTCGGTCAGGTCGATGGTGTATTTCTTGAGCGACTCGCGCTGCCCCTCGGCATCTGCAGAGTCCACGCCTGATCCGCCACGGACCGCGTCAATGGCAAGTTCCAGGTTCTTGCGAGACAGTCCGTGGTCGCGCAGCAGTTTGGCGGCGTCGGACTTGTCATCGGCCAGGGCCAATAGAAAGAGTTCGCTGGCAATGAACTGGTCACCCCGCCTGCTGGCCTCACGGTCGGTCAGGTTGAGCAGTCGCTGCAGTTCGCTGCCGATGTGAATGTCGCCAGAGGCCTGCTGGACCTTGGGCAGACGCTCAAGACCCGTGCGGGCGGCCTGTGTCAGCTTCTGAACGTTGACGCCGGCCCGCGAGAGCAGCGAGCGGCTGGGGCCATCGGCCTGCTCCAGCAGCGCCAGCAGCAGGTGCAGGGGTTCAATGGCAGGGTTGTCCTGGCCGAGTGCCAGGCTCTGGGCATCGGCCAGGGCCTGCTGGAATCCTGTGGTGAGCTTGTCTAAACGCATCTGAGTGTCCTTTGATCAGGGTGTGGCGATCGACGCCACGGGTTACTCAGATAAATGGGGCTGGATGTGCCGATTTCAAGGCCGGCTAGGCCTTCTGCCATCGGTTGGCGGCCTGCTGGTCGCTCTCGCGAGCGTCTACCCAACGGCTCTGCTGTCCCGGCAGGGCCTCTTTCTTCCAAAAAGGCGCCAAGGTCTTGAGGTAATCCATGACAAAGGCACAGGCCTGCAAGGCCGCCTCGCGGTGTGCGCTGGTGACTCCCACAAAGACAATCTGGTCTGCGGGTTTGAGTAGCCCAACCCGATGGATGACTTTGACGCCATACAAAGGCCAGCGTTCGCAGGCCTGATCGATGATCTCTTCGATGCTCTTCTCGGTCATGCCGGGGTAGTGCTCAAGGGTCAGCATGGCCACCGCATCGCCCTGGTTCAGGTCGCGAACAGTCCCCACAAAACTCGCCACAGCGCCTACCCGGGTGTCCGGCTCGCCATCGGGCCTTGTGCGAAGAGCCCGCAGCTCCACGCCAACATCAAAGTCCCGCTCGTAGACCTCCACGCGAGGGATCTGTTGGGCTGAGGCAGGCTGCTGGCTCACTGGGCGTCTTGGTGAATCTGGACTGAACTAGCCACCGGTGACCGGTGGAAAGAAGGCCACCTCGTCGCCATCACCAATGGCGTGATCCTCACCCACCAGGGTCTGGTTAATGGCGGCCTTGATGCGGGCTGATTCTTGAAGGCTGGCCCATGCACCACCCCGCTGGACGAGTTCGGCCCGCAGGGCTGAGATCGACTGGGCGGACGTGTGAAGGGACTCGCGGTCGACACCGGTCTGTTCACGCAGCAGGGCAAAGAGGCGAAGGTTAATCGTAGGCATAGGCAGGCAGAGGGGCTAGCCGAGTAATCCAGGAAACCCAAAGTAGCGCACATGGTCACCTTTTTGAATTGGGGTTTTGGCGGGGATCTCCACCAACCCGCGCGAACCGCTGACCGAAGACAGCAACTGCGAGTTCTGCTTGGGATGAATGGCCACACGGCCTTCGTCGTCGATCCAGGCCCGCAGGAACTCCTGCCGGGCATCGGGCTTAGGCCAATCAAAGCCCGCCTCCAGCCAGACGGACTCGGGCATGGGATCGGCTACGCCACTGGCTTTCAGAACAAAGGGACGCACCAGCATGACAAAGGTCACCCAGGCCGAGACCGGATTGCCCGGCATGCCCATGAAGCTGGCCTGACCAATTCGACCGTAGGCAAAGGGCTTGCCTGGCTTCATGGCGACCTTCCACAGGTCCAACTCACCCTGATCCATGACGGCTGCCTTGATGTGGTCCTCTTCACCAACCGACACCCCACCACAGGTCAGGATGATGTCGTGGTCTTGGGCTGCGGCAGCCAGGGCGTCGCGAGTGACCTGAAACTTGTCGGGCAGGCAGCCCAGGTCACTGACCTGGCATCCCAGACCTGCCACCAAACCCATGACCATGGGTCGGTTGCTGTCATAGATCTGGCCTGAACCGAGACGCTGACCAGGCTGTCGCAGCTCGTTGCCGCTGGAGAAGACCGCCACGCGAAGCGGTTTGTAGACGGTGACTTGAGCATGACCCACCGAAGCCACCAGACCCAAGTCGGCGGCCGAGAGCCGAATGCCTGGTGAGAGCACCAGTTGGCCAGTGGCCAAGTCGCCTGCCCTGGGCCGAATGTTGTCGCCTGCGCCTGGCAGGATCGAGAAGACCACACCGCCATCGGGTTGCAAGGCGGCCTGCTCCTGCATGATGACGGCATCGGCCCCTTCGGGAACGGGGGCACCCGTAAAGATGCGCGCCACGCTGCCCGGCGCCAGTAACTGGCTGGGGTCGCCAGCCGCGATGCGGGCCGAGACCGGCAATGGACCATAGGCCTCTTCCGCGGCCAGGGCCTGCAGATCGGATCGGCGAACGGCATAGCCATCCATCTGGCTGTTGTCGAACGAGGGCACATCGAAGCCTGAGACCACTGGCTCGGCCAGCACGCGACCCAGGGCCTGGCCGATGGGAAGCTGCTCGGTCGCCGGTGCGGGAGGCACTTTTTCGATTAAAGCCCACAGCGCGTCATCGAGGCTTTTCATCCGCTGTCCTTTTTAGAGCAAGGCCCGGTCGGCGATGCGGGCTTTGAGGGCCTCGACGTCTTGGGTAATGGCCACCACCCGCTGAGGCAGAGACTCTAGGTTCTCCAGGCCGGCTCGGCGCGGGGCCGGGGTGCCAAGGGCGTCCTCGATGGTCTGACCAAACTTGACTGGCAAGGCGGTCTCGAGCACCAGCATGGGCTCGCCCGCGCGAAGGTACTGGCGCCCAACGTTGATGCCATCGGCCGTGTGGGGGTCGATGACCCGGTGATACTTTGCATGGATGTCGGAGATGGCGGCTAGGCGTTGCGCATGGCTGCTCTGGCCCGCCACCAAGCCCGACGCGACAATTCGATCTCGGACCGGTTGGTTGTCGGCCAGGCTGAACTGGCCGGTGGACGCGAGCTGACGCCAGAGGTCTGCCAGGGCACTGGCATCGCCATTGAGCATCTCGAAGACATAGCGCTCGAAATTGGACGCCTTGCTGATGTCCATGCTGGGGCTGCTGGTGACATAGGTCTCGGTCGACCCGCGAGGCCGATAGACCAGGCTGTTGAAAAACTCGGCCAGTACGTTGTTTTCATTGGTGGCGACCACCAGACGGGAGAGGGGCAGGCCCATGCGCTTGGCCACATAGCCCGAGAGCACGTTGCCAAAGTTACCCGACGGTACGCTCACTGCCACGGGATCCCCAAGCTGCAGACCGTATTGACGAACGGCCTGGAAGTAACCGGCAAAGTAGTAGACCACCTGGGCCGTGATGCGGGCCCAGTTGATGGAGTTGACGGTGCCAATCCGGTATTTGGCTTTGAAGGCAAGGTCGGCTGAGACCGCCTTGACCATGTCCTGGCAGTCATCAAAGCTGCCCGGCACCGACCAGTTGTGAATGTTGGGGTCCTGCAGCGAGTACATCTGGGCACGCTGAAAATCACTCATGCGTCCCTGAGGCGAGAGCATGAAGACGTTGACCGCCTTCTTGCCACGCATGGCGTACTCGGCCGCACTGCCCGTGTCACCGCTGGTCGCCCCCAGAATGTTCAGGGTCTGACCACGGCTGGTTAAGACATGCTCAAAGAGTTGACCCAGCATCTGCATGGCCATGTCTTTAAAGGCCAGCGTCGGGCCGTTGGATAACTCCAGCAGCGCTATTGGTGCACCCTGCTCCACGCCCAGCGGCGTGAGCGGTGCAATGGCCTTGGAATGGAAGGTCTGCTCGGTGTAGGCCGCGGCCGCCAGGCGCTCGATCACCTCGAATGGCAGGTCATCGGCGAACCGATGCATGACCCTTGCAGCCAGTTGGGCGTAGCTCAGGCCTGACCAGTCGGCCAAGGTCTGGGGGCTGACCTGCGGGATGCTCTGCGGCATGGCCAGGCCGCCGTCAGGTGCCAGGCCCTCGAGCAGGATGTCGGTGAAACTGCCCAGCTGCGTATCGCTTCGGGTGGAGCGGTACTGCAGACTCATGCAAAGGTCTCCACCCGCAGAACCGTGGCTGGAGACAGCACGGTGGCGAGCTGCTCAATCTGAGAGATGGCCAGTCGCATCTGCCGCTCCTGACAGACATGGGTCAGCAGGATGACATCGGTCTGGTCCTCACCCTCGGCTGGCTCACGCTGGATGAAGGCGTCAATCGAGATACCGCTGTCAGCCAGGATGCGAGTGATGTCGGCCAGCACGCCTGGCTGGTCGGCCACCCTGAGTCGCAGGTAGTAGCCTGACTCGATCTCGGCGATGGGCAGCACGGCCAAGTCATTCAACTGGTCCGCCTGGAAGGCCAGGTGAGGCACACGATCTGCCATGGGGCTATCCAGGCCACGGGCCAGGTCCACCAAGTCGGCCACCACGGCGCTGGCTGTGGGTTCGCTGCCGGCGCCCTTGCCGTAGTAGAGGGTATGGCCCACCGCGTCCCCCCTGACGAGGACGGCGTTCATGGCGCCCTCTACGTTGGCAATCAGACGTTTTTCGGGGATCAGGGTTGGATGAACACGCAGCTCCACACCGTTGCTACGGCGCTTGGTGATGCCCAGCAGCTTGATGCGATAGCCCAGTTGTTCGGCGTAGCGAATGTCCTGCGACTGCAGTTTGGTGATCCCCTCGATGTGGGCCTGGTCAAACTTAACGGGCATGCCAAAGGCGATCGCCGACAGCAGCGTGATCTTGTGAGCAGCGTCCACGCCCTCGATGTCAAAGGTCGGATCGGCCTCGGCATAACCCAGTCTCTGCGCCTCGGCCAAGACATCGGCAAAGGGCAGGCCCTTGTCACGCATCTCCGACAGAATGAAGTTGGTCGTGCCGTTGATGATGCCGGCCACCCACTCAATGCGGTTGGCGGTGAGTCCTTCACGCAGGGCCTTGATGATGGGAATACCGCCAGCCACAGCAGCCTCAAAGCCGATGCTCACGCCCTTGTCCTGCGCCTGGCCAAAGAGCTCGTTGCCATGAACGGCGAGCAGGGCCTTGTTGGCGGTGACCACATGCTTGCCGTTGGCAATGGCCGTCTGCACGAGGGTCTTGGCAAACCCGTAGCCGCCGATCAACTCCACCACCACATCCACATTGGCGTCGGCTGCCATGACCATGGCATCACTGAAGACCTTGGGCTCAGGATATCCGCTGGCCGCTACTGCCTTGGCCATGGATCGGGCCTTGTCTTGGTCCAAATCGGCCAAGGCCGTGATCATCACATCCCGCCCAGCCCTGCGACGAATCTCATTGGCGTTGCGGGTGAGAACGGCATGGGTGCCACCACCCACCGTGCCCAGACCTGCCAGGCCGACCCGCAGCGCAGGCTTGGATGCTTGGGATGCGCTCATGCCTCTGACCCCTCTTCGTGGGGCACTTTGATGAGCCCATCTTTCTTGAACATGTCTTTGATGCCACGGACAGCCTGGCGAATGCGGTGCTCGTTTTCGATCAGGGCAAAGCGGACGTGGGTGTCGCCATATTCGCCGAAGCCAATGCCAGGTGAGACCGCGACCTTGGCCTCGATGAGTAGCTTCTTGGCAAATTCTAAAGACCCAAGGTGCAGGTAGGCATCCGGAATCTTGGCCCAGATGTACATGGAGGCCTTGGGAATCTCGACCGGCCAGCCTGCTTCGATCAGACCCTTGGCCAGCACATCGCGTCGACGCTGATAGCTCTGACGAACCTCCTCGACACAATCCTGGGGACCCTCAAGGGCAATGACCGAGGCCACCTGAATGGGCGTGAAGGTGCCGTAGTCGTGGTAGCTCTTGATGCGCGCCAGGGCACTGACCAACTCTTTGTTGCCGACCATGAAGCCAATCCGCCAGCCGGCCATGTTGTAGGACTTGGACAGGGTAAAGAACTCCACGGCCACATCCCGGGCGCCTGGCACTTGCATGATGGAGGGCGCCTTGTAGCCATCGAAGGTGATGTCGGCATAGGCCAGGTCATGCACCACCAGAATGTCGTGTTCTTTGGCCAGGGCGACCACTCGCTCAAAGAACTCCAACTCAACACAACGGGCCGTGGGGTTGCTGGGAAAGCCCAGGATCATCATCTTGGGCTTGGGAATGGACTCGCGAATGGCGCGCTCCAATTCCTCAAAAAAGTCGACATCGCCGGTCATACGCACACTGCGAATGTCTGCGCCGGCGATGATCGCGCCATAAATGTGAATGGGATAGGACGGGTTGGGCACCAGAACGGTATCGCCCTTGTCCAGGGTGGCCAGCATCAGGTGGGCCAGGCCCTCCTTGGAGCCAATGGTGACAATGGCCTCGGACTCCGGGTCCAGGCTCACTCCATAGTGACTCTGGTACCAGTTGGTGATGGCCTTGCGCAGGCGTGGGATGCCTTTGGAGACCGAGTAGCCGTGGGTGTGCTCCTTCTGGGAGACCTCGACCAGCTTTTCGACGATATGTGGCGGCGTGGGCCCATCGGGGTTTCCCATGCTCATGTCGATGATGTCCTCACCACGGCGCCGGGCGGCCATTTTCAGCTCACCGGTGATGTTAAACACGTAAGGTGGCAGGCGTTCGATGCGTGGAAAGGGCTTCATGGCTTGGGAGGTCTTCTTCGAAAAAGTCAGAAAATTCGGTAAAACCAGTACTTTAGCCGATAGCAGGCCTGTCAAAAAAGTCACAAAAGTCTGCTAGTCTCACTTCCAATGGTGACCAAATTGCAGGCCGACGCCCCTCCCAGCAGCGCTGGTGGTGCCCCCGTCACCCTCGTCACGGGCTACGACGCCCAGAGCATTCATCTCAATGGTCAACCGTGGCGCCAGTCGGTCCTGTTGCTCCCCGGCCAGCCTCCCCTGCCCGCCCCATGTGCCAGGTTCCAGGATTTGGATACCAAGACCCTGCGCGGCATTCGTCAGGCTGCCCCCCAGGTTCTGATCATTGGGTCTGGCAAGCGAGGTCAGCTGCTTGCGCCCCAACTGGCAGCCGCACTGATGTCTCGCCCCGATGAGGACGATCTGTTGGCACTCGCGACTCCTGGCGCCAACGCACCCCCCGTTGGCGTGGAGTCCATGGACACCCATGCCGCCTGCCGCACCTACAACCTGTTGGTCACCGAGGGCCGTCAGGTGGCGGCCCTGTTTTTTTTAGGAGATGCCCTTGAGCTTGATTCGCCTGCCGTCGCTTGAGATCCAGACCACACTGGGTCCCATCAACCTGTCGGCCTACGTGGGCCACCAGCTGGTTGTCTACTTTTACCCCAAAGACGACACCCCAGGCTGCACCATCGAGGGCCAGGATTTTTCGGCTGCTCATGCGGACTTTTTGGCAGCCGGTACCCAGGTGATTGGCGTCTCACGGGACAGCCTGGCCTCTCATGAGAAATTCATCGCCAAGTATGGCCTGACGATGGCCCTGGTGGCCGACACAGACGAGTCCCTGTGCAAGGCCTTTGATGTGATCAAGACCAAGAACATGTACGGCAAGCAGGTGCTTGGCATCGAGCGCTCCACCTTTTTGTTTGATGCCAAGGGGTCGCTGGCCAAGGCCTGGCGAGGCGTCAAAGTCCCAGGCCATGTCGAAGAAGTTCTGGGCGCTGCCCGCGCACTCCATCAATAAGCCCACCATTACAGAGGATCCAACGTCCCATGCCCCTGCCCAAGGCCCCGACCAAGCCCGCCACCAGCCTCAAACGAGATGAGGCCGTTCTGGCCAAAGCCGCCCGCTCTAAGAAGGCCGCCAAGCCTGTCGAGGAAGACACCGAGACCCCCGCGCCACCATCGGCCAAGGTCGTTGCCCTGCAGCCTGGTAACCCTCGCCCCCCGGCAGCCAAGGCCGTCAGCGCCGGTGGCAAGGCCGAGTTGCCCGTGCCCACCCAAGGGGCTGCCAAGCACAAGAAAAAGGGCCCTGCTGGCCCCAAGAAGATGTTCGTGCTCGATACCAACGTACTGATGCACGACCCCATGAGCCTGTTCCGATTCGAGGAGCATGACGTCTATCTGCCCATGACCACGCTCGAGGAGCTCGATGGTCATAAAAAAGGCATGAGCGAAGTGGCCCGCAACGTGCGGACCGTCTCGCGCAACCTGGATGCCCTGATTGAGGCCCAGGCCGGTGGAGAGCAGCACCTAGACCGTGGCATTGCACTCGATGGCATTGGGCACAGCGACGCCACCGGTCGCTTGTATTTTCAGACCGAGCAGCTGGAGATGCCCAGCATCACCGGTCTGGCCACATTCAAGGCAGACAACCTGATATTGGGGGTGGTCAAGGCCCTCAAGGTCAAGCAGCCCAATCGTGAGATTGTGCTCGTCTCCAAGGACATCAACATTCGGATCAAGGCCCATGCCATGGGCCTGCCGGCCGAGGACTATTTCAACGACCAGGTCATCGACGATGCCGACCTGCTCTACACCGGCAGCCTGCAACTGCCCCCTGATTTCTGGGAGACCCACGGCAAGAACATGGAGTCTTGGCAGCAGGGTGGCACCACCTTCTACCGAGTCACCGGGCCCATGTGTACCGGTTTTCATGTCAACCAGTTCTTGTGGGACGAGAGTGCCAATCCCCTGCACGCCACCGTGACCGAGGTGACCGGCCGCACGGCTGTTCTGCAGGTGCTGCGCGACTACAGCCACACCAAGAACGCCGTCTGGGGCATTACCGCACGAAACCGCGAGCAGGCCTTTGCCCTGTCCTTGCTGATGAACCCCGAGATCGACTTTGTCACCCTGCTGGGTCAGGCCGGTACCGGTAAGACCCTGTTGGCCCTGGCGGCCGGACTGGCGCAGACCCTGGAGACCAAGATCTACAGCGAGATCATTGTGACCAGGGCCACGGTGTCGATTGGCGAAGACATCGGCTTTCTGCCCGGCACCGAAGAAGAAAAAATGCAGCCCTGGATGGGAGCCCTGGAGGACAACCTAGAGGTCCTGAACAAGGGCAGCGGTGTTGGTGGGGAATGGGGTCGGTCGGCCGCTACCGATCTGATCAAATCCCGAATCAAGGTGAAGTCGATGAACTTCATGCGCGGCCGCACCTTCATCAACAAATTCCTGATCATTGATGAGGCCCAGAACCTGACACCAAAGCAGATGAAGGCCCTCATCACCCGAGCGGGTCCTGGCACCAAGGTGGTCTGCATGGGCAACATCGCCCAGATTGATACGCCTTATCTGACCGAAGGCTCCTCGGGCCTGACCTACACGGTGGATCGGTTCAAGGGCTGGGCCCACGGTGGGCATGTGACCCTGCAGCGAGGCGAGCGCAGCCGACTGGCTGACTTCGCATCCGATATTTTGTAAGGGCTAAAGGCCTAGAGGCCGCTCAGAATCGCCTGACGCTGTTTGGCGTACTCGGCTTCGGAGATGAGTCTTTTGGCGCGTAAGTCATCTAGGCGGGCCAGCCGCTCTTGAACCGTTAGCGCCCGGCTGGCTCGGATGTCAGCCGTGGCCGCCTGCTCCTCGGCTCGCTTGACAGCAGCCGCCTGGCGGGCGGGCAGCACCGTCTTGCGATCGGGATCGGTTGCATCAACAATCACCACCCCCTCACAGTCGTGCTTGAGGCGATTGACCACGGATTGCTTCTTGCGGGTGGCATCGGTCTCGATCACGCCCATGATGGGCGCTGCGATGACGCCTACCACCACCCCGGCGGCCACCCCCGCTCCGCCGCGCGCCAGGTCCCGGTCCTCGAAGTTCTTGGCCATCTTGCGAGCCTGCTCACACTCCGCCGTGTTGTAGAGCGGTGAGCGCGTATCGAGGGTTGATGCGTATTCCTGTGGGTTGATGCTGCTGCAGGCGGTGAGCGCAATTGAGAGAGCAGCGGTGAGAAACCCCCACCATTTAGTGACCATCACACAATCCTCTCATCGCTTTTAAAAATTGTTCGGCTGATTCAATCAGAGCGGCAACGTCCTGACGAGTCAGTTCCGTTAACGTGTAGTCGGCCAACACCCGCAGCTCCTCGGCCCGCTTCAGCAGCTTTCCAATGTCTCGGCCTATTTTGTTTTCTTTCACCAGGCGTTGATTAAAAACGCTCATGAGACCCGAATGTGTTTTAGCAAACTGGGGATCCAGGCCCGGATTCTGGGTTAAGAGCGCAGCTCGTGCAGCATCAAACATGGCGTAGTAACAGCGATTTCCAGCGCCATCCAGATCGCCATCCCCGAGCAGTAAGCGAGCAGATTCAAGCGCTCTTTCTGCTTTCAACAGGTGGTTGATTGGGCGCTCCACGGGCATTAGAGGCGAATACCTTCTCTAGCGATATTCGCCAGCAGCACCGGATTCGAATGACGCTCCGGATGAGTCCACTCGCCGCGACGAATGGGTGTCGGTGAAATCGACACCCCCGTGTCGAGCATCACCTCGTAGGCGAGATCAGAGAGCTCAATCTTCTTGCTAGTGATTCTAGCGGCTTCGTCATCGATCAGAACCGCCACGTCGACATCGCTATCCGGTCGAGCGTTGCCACGGGCTTGGCTACCAAACAAAATGACCTCGGATCCCAGACCCTGCTCGCCCAGTCTTCTCTTGAAGAGTTGAACGGCCTCGAGGGTCTGTCGGTCAGGTGTGGCGCCTTTCGCCCGTATGGCGTCACTGGCCTCCAAGGTCAATTGCCTGAGCTTTTCCCACTGACCGCGTTGAATGAGTTCACTGGGCGAGCGATTGGCCAGTTCTCGGTTTGGGATTCGAAACCAGACTTGCGTCTTGTCCGGGTCCCCCTCGAAGACCTCTGCCACTCGATTCATGAGCAGACCAAGTTCCAGCATCCGCTGGCGGACCGCATCGGGCATGGCCTTGTCAAACCTGACCGAGGCAGGTGAGACCTCGGCCAGGCTGGCCACCTCTTCCTTGGAGAGTCCAAGAAAACTCTGGACCCGCTTTGCATCAAAAGAACGGCCCACGCCAAATTGCAGACGATCCTCTGGAATCGAATCAAATAGAGCGTAGGCCGGTTGTTTGGTTCCCATCGGACCAACTATAAACCACTATTAATTCATATATCAACCATTTTTTAACCACTTATACGACAATCAAATCACGGCCAGAGGCTGCTTGCCTCGGGGCGGCGGAAAGATTCGGTCCACGGCGGACAGTTCATCGGCTGACAGCTGGCGCTCCACAGCTGCAAAGTTCTCAGTGATGCGTGCCAGGGTGACCGACTTGGGAATGGCGCAGATCCGACCAGACCGAACCACC
>Ga0208009_1000447_pt1 | contig 11871 bp, 6 predicted proteins | sample Wag4_2014_7_16_FD_187364 | JGI IMG/M metagenome (GOLD analysis project Ga0208009, IMG submission 187364) | Fresh water mixed with fracking chemicals microbial communities from Ohio, USA - Utica-2 Time Series FC 2014_7_16 (SPAdes) (version 2) ...
TCGCGCTGAGTTGCAACTAATGGAATCATCAACTCAGGCTTTGGATCAAAACCTGCCTTTTTAACCTCAAGTGAGGCAAGAACTAATGCACGCACCTGCATCTTAAATAATTCAGGAATTAATATGCCAAGACGCACACCGCGAAGTCCAAGCATTGGGTTTGCTTCATGTAAACGCTTTACCGCAGCAAAGATTGCTTTATCACGTGGTGTAATTGTTGAATTCAAAGCCTCAGCTGTTGCCATCTCAGCACTAAGAGTTGCTAGATCTGGCAAGAACTCATGTAAAGGTGGATCCAATAATCTAACTGTTACTGGATATCCAGACATTGCTTTTAGGATTCCTACGAAATCTGCTTGTTGCAGTGGCAGCATCTCAGCAATTACCGCATTTTGTTCTGCTTCATTTTCTGCCAACACAACTCGCTCTACATAACTTCTGCGCTCACCTAAGAACATATGCTCAGTTCGACATAAGCCAATACCTTGTGCGCCTAATGTTTTGGCACGCTGAGCATCCTCTGGCGTATCAGCATTTGCTCTTACATATAACTTTCTAATCTCATCTGCATGTTGCAAAATTCGATCAACTGCCTTCACAACTGGTGTGGCATCTTTTGCAGTGGCAAGCAAACTTCCTTCTAAGTATGAAGTAACTGGAGATTGGGTAACTGGTAGCTCACCTAAGTAAACGCACCCAGTTGTGCCATCAATTGAGACAACCTCACCTTCTCGAACAATTAAATCTCCAACGCTAAATTGCAATAATTTTTCATCCACACTTATGCTCTCAGTTCCACAAACAGCAGTCTTTCCCATACCTCTAGCAACGACTGCGGCGTGTGAGGTCTTCCCGCCACGACTAGTTAAAATTCCTTCAGCAGCAACCATGCCAACTAAATCATCTGGGCTAGTTTCTCTGCGAACTAAAATTACTTTACGTCCAGTTTTTGCTAAATCAAATGCTCGTTTTGAGTTAAAGACGATTTCACCAACCGCTGCACCTGGGGAGGCAGCAATTCCGGTTGCAATTAAATTTCGGTTTGCAGTTAAATCAAATTGTGGAAACATTAATTGGGCTAATTGATCACCACTTGTGCGCATTAACGCCTCATCCATAGAGATCTTGCCTTCATCAACTAATTGAGTTGCAATACGAAATGCCGCTTCAGCTGTTCGCTTACCTACCCGAGTTTGTAATATCCAAAGCTTTCCGCGTTCGACTGTGAATTCAATATCGCACAAATCTCGATAATGATCCTCTAAAGTTTTCATCAATCGCTCTAGCTCTGCGTGAACAACTGGCTCTTTTTTAGACATATCTGCAAGTGACATTGTGTTTCGAATACCAGCTACTACATCCTCACCCTGCGCACGATCTAAATAATCACCATAACTTCCAGTTTCACCAGTTGCGGGGTTTCTGGTGAATGCCACACCAGTACCGGAGTCATCACTTAAGTTTCCAAATACCATTGATTGAATATTTACAGCTGTTCCTAGATCAGATGGAATTCGCTCTCTGCGACGGTATAGCTGGGCTCGTTCAGAGTTCCAGGATTTAAAGACCGCTTCAATTGATTGAGTTAGGTGATCAATTGGTTTTTTAGGAAATGGCTTATTAGTAAATTGCTCTATTGCCTTAATTAAGTCTTGTGCCAACTCCTTCAAAGCTACCGCCGATAACTCAGCAACAACTTTCACATTAGCTTTTTTTAGATACTCACCTTCAATTTTATGAACTGTTTCATCAGGTAGGTCACAAACAATTCGGCCAAACATGTCGATAAACCTGCGATATGAATCCCAAGCAAACTTCTCATTTCCAGATGATTTTGCCATGGCATCTGCAACCTCAGGAGTAATACCAACATTTAACACCGTCTCCATCATGCCTGGCATTGAGTGCTTAGCACCAGATCGAACTGAAACTAAAAGTGGATTACTTGCATCGCCAAAATTCTTTCCTACGACCTTTTCTAGGTTGGCAAGTGAAACATGGATTTGATCATGCAGTTGAGCCGGAACAATGCCAGTTGTTAAGTACTCACGGCAGGCATCTGTTGTAATAGTAAAACCTGGTGGAACAGGTAATCCCATTTGAACCATCTCGGCAAGATTTGCACCCTTGCCACCAAGCAAATCCGATTTACTTTTATCACCAAATGTAAATGGATAAATGAATTGCTTAGCCAATTTGACCCCTGTCTAAAACTTCCGCCAGCCTACTCATCCAGTATTGCGCAAACCTGCTGCAACACCGTTAATAGTTAAAAGCAAGGCTCTTGCAAGAGGTGGGTCTGCCTGCTTTTGCGTGCGAACCCTTTTCAGAAGTGAGATTTGAAGTAATTGAATTGGCGCAAGGTAGGTATCTCTGACCTGTAAAGTTCTTGCCAATATTGGCTGATTGCCCAAAATCTCACTCTTATTGGTCATTAACAGCAACTCTTTAACTGTTAAATCAAACTCTGCTTTTATTTGATCAAATATTTTATGAAGTGATGGATCAACCAAAGTTGTTACATAACGCTGGGCAATTGCTAAATCAGTTTTTGCAAGAGTCATTTCAACATTACTGATAAAGGTTCGAAAGAAATGCCACTCTTTAAGTAATGTTTGAAGTAAATCTGATTTACCAGCTTCTCGAGCAGCTTTAAGTCCAGAACCAACTCCGTACCAACCCGGGACAATTTGGCGAGATTGTGTCCAACCAAATACCCATGGAATAGCACGTAAAGATTCCAAGCCAGCTGAAGCATCTGGTCGTCTAGAAGGACGTGAACCTAAAAACATATTTCCTAATTGCTCAACAGGTGTTGATGCATAAAAGTAAGCAGGTAACTCATCTTGATCTACCAAAGCTCGATAAGAGTTATAGGCACTTTCACTTATTAAATCCATGCACTCATTCCAAGTGTTTAAATCAGCACTTGATTGCCGTGGTTTTCTATTCAAAACAGTTGCTTCTAATGCAGCTGCTAAAGTTAACTCTAAGTTTTCTTTAGCTAACGCAGGTAGGCCAAACTTGTCAGAGATAACCTCACCCTGTTCAGTCATTTTTATCTGACCATCAATAGAGCCCCAGGGCAAGGCGATTAACGCGTCATAAGTTGGTCCGCCCCCTCTACCAACTGATCCACCGCGACCATGAAATAGTCGAAGCTTTACCGAATGCTTTATGGCAACATCTCTTAGCTTTCGCTGTGCCTTATGAATCTCCCACTGACTAGTTGTTATACCTGCATCTTTATTTGAATCTGAATAACCAAGCATTACCTCTTGGATTCCACCACGTAAATCAACTATTTTTCGATAATTCTTATCGCTTAATAACTCATCTAATATTTTGTCGGCAGATCTAAGCTCTGCCACAGTTTCCAATAGCGGAACAAAACCTATCTTTGCAAAGGAATTGGCATCCTGTAGTGAAATTAATCCTGCCATCTTGGCAATTACTACTGCAGCCATTACATCATTTGCAGATTTAGTCATAGAGATTATGTAGCTTTCAATGACCTCTGGGCCAAATCGATCAATCAATTCTTTAATTGCCTCAAATGTTTTAAAGCAGTTATCACTTGATGAATCTAAATCCTTAAGGACTGGTGTTGATTTCTCAAGAAGCTGCTTGGTAAGAACATCAGCGGAAGAGCCACCTAGTACTTGATTTAATAATTTGTGATGGACCTCGGAGTGCTCTCTGATATCCATAGTTGCATGGGTTAACCCAAAAGCATTAATTGATCGCATGATTCGATCAAGTAAGCCATTGGCGATTAATTCACCATTATTTGCAAGCAGAGATGAACGCATTACTTCAAAGTCTTTAAGTAAATCAGTGGTGTCTTTGTAATCACGTCCTGGAAAGTGAGGCAAACCTGCTGCATGTCTTGATTGAGTCAGGGATAGCTTATGTCTTATTGCAGTTGCCTTTAAACGATAAGGCTCCTCTACATTAATTCTTCGATACCGTGCTTCTACTTCAGGTAAATTCTCCAAATCTTGTTCTACTGATTTTTCTAACTCTTTAGATACCCCAGCTAATTTTGTTGAAATTGATAGTGCCTGCCTTAACTCATCAAGGTGTGAGAATAGAGTTCTGGTGAAATGTGCATTTTGCAAAAGTATTGCCGATTTTGTCACCGCTGCAGTGATATTTGGATTTCCATCTCTATCTCCGCCAATCCAAGTTCCAAACCTCAACGGCCTAGCTGTTAGCGAAAGAGTTATGCCTAATTTCTTAATTTCATTAACAAACTCAGCTAATACCTCTGGCACAGTTTCAAGAAGTAGTTCATCAAGGTAATAGATGGAATTGACCGCTTCATCCAGCGGATCTGGTCGACCTAAGCGAAGTTCATCTGTTTGCCATAGTAAATCGATAGCCTCCGCTAAACGCTCATTTTTTATTTGGCTCTCTGGTTGTTCAAGCAATTGAGCGATTGTTGTCATTTTGCTCAAAACGGATCGTCGAGCAGCCTCTGTTGGATGTGCTGTAAATACTGGCCGCACTGAGAAGTTATCAAGCCAATTTTGTAAATCATTAGTTGAAAAATCCTTACCATCCTGCTGGGCTTTTGCAATATTTTCTATTGCTTTGCCAAGCCAAGAACCTTCAGATTTGTGTTCGGCTGCAATATCTTTAGATCTATTTACTTGCTCAGCAACATTTGCCAAATTAAAAAAATTGCTAAATGCCCTAACTAGAGAAATAGTTTGTGAATCTGTTAGTTTATTTAGAATCTCGTCCTGTTGACCTTCTCTAACTGCAAGTCGAACCGATTCAACTAGCGAAAGAAGCTCTTCACCTTCTTGCCTGGCAAGAGTTTGACCAAGCAGATCAGCCAATTTACGAACATCATTGCGTAAATCCGTGTTATCTGCCCCGACCATCATGGCTTAATCATTACAGGTTATTAATTCTCCTGGCACACCTTTTTGGCGTTTGCTCCTAGTTGGTGGTCGTAGAATTAGGCCGTTAACCCCCCTTCATTTATGGAGCGGGGGTAAGTGGCGTTTAACGGTGAAAGGAGAGTAGATGAAAAGCTTACTTAACTTATTGCGTGAACCAATACAAAAATACTTAGATCAAAATGAAAATTTAATTGCACCTGCGGCTACTCACTCACTACTTTGCATAAACCAAAACTCGCCAATTTTAGTGGTTACTACCTCTACTCGTACCGCTAACGAGTTGGCGCAGGAGTTAATCTCTCTTGAAGGTGAAGAGCAAGTTGTTAACTTTCAAGCATGGGAAACTTTGCCGCACGAGAGACTTAGTCCTAAATCTGACACTGTTACCGCCAGATTTAAAGCTTTAAATAATTTAAGAAATAAAGAAAGCAAATACATAGTTTGTTCAATTAGGGCCTTATTACAACCAATAATTGCAAATGATTTAGACAATTCTCAAATAAGAATCAAAAAAAGTGATTCAGTAAGAATGGCTGATCTAATCGAGCAATTATCTAAATTCGGTTATTTAAGATCTGACCTAGTTGAAAAGCGTGGAGATTTTGCAGTTAGAGGTGGAATCCTGGATCTGTTTCCACCAGATCAAGAACATCCAATTCGAATAGATTTTTTCGCAGATGAAATTGATGAACTCACTTACTTTGCTATCTCAGACCAAAGATCGTTAGATCCCATTTCAAATGAAGTGGTTATCTACCCATGTCGGGAGTTAATAATTGATGAAGGTGTTAAAGCTCGTGCGAAAGCTTTAGGGGAGAAATTTCCACAGATAAATGATTTAGCTCAAAAGCTAAGTGAAGGAATAACTTTTGAAGGAATGGAATCATTGGCGGCCGGTGTGGTTTCTGATTACAAATCTATTTTGGATTACCTGCCAACTGACTGCCAGATTTGGTTAATTGATGAGCCAAGGATTAAAACCAGATCAGTTGATTTGATAAACACCAACCAAGAGTTTCTAGAGGCAGCTTGGTCTAATTTGGCATGGAGTGATCAGGTAGATCTGCATGTACCACTTGATTTGAGTGAAGAATTAGGCCGCGGTGGATTTTATGAGTTAGCAGAGATTTATTCTCAAGCGAAAAAATCTAAATTCACAATTCGAAACTTAAATCTTTACGCAGCAACGCCTGAAGATACTCCACTTGATTTTCTGGCAGAGATTGAAAACTATGGCAATAAATACGAGGTTGCTGTCGAAGAGATTGCTCAGTGGCACAAAGAGGGCTACCAGGTTGTATTCACAGCAGCTGCAAATGGAACTTTAAAACGGTTTTCTGAGTTACTAAACGCGGCAAGTATTTCGAATCAGATTCTCAAAAACAATCAATTCTTCCAAGATGGAGTTGTAAATCTAGTTCAAAGTGATTTAAAGCATGGCTTCATTAGTGATGAGTTTAGGTTTGTTGTAGTTACTGATAAAGATATCTCAGGCCAACGATCATCTGATAAAGATCTTGCTCGAATGCCCTCACGCCGAAAGAAGTCCATTGATCCTTTGCAATTAAAGGTTGGTGATTTTGTTGTTCACGAGCAACATGGAGTTGGTAAGTATTTAGAACTTATCAATCGAACAATCGCAGGAATTTCACGAGAGTATCTAGTAATTGAGTATGCCTCTTCAAAGCGGGGGCAACCAGCAGATAAATTATTTGTGCCCACCGATACCTTAGAACAGGTTACAAAATATGTTGGTGGTGAAGCACCAGCATTGCATCGAATTGGTGGCGCAGATTGGCAAAACAGTAAGCGAAAAGCCCGCAAAGCAGTTAAACAGATTGCTGCTGAATTAATTCGACTATACGCGGCAAGAATGAGTGCGCCAGGTTTTGCATTCTCACCCGATACTCCATGGCAAAAAGAGCTCGAGGATAGTTTTGCATTTGTTGAAACAATTGATCAGCAAGCAACTATTGATGAAGTAAAGCGGGATATGGAAAAGCCAAACCCGATGGATCGAATCGTTTGTGGCGATGTTGGTTATGGCAAAACTGAAATTGCTGTACGGGCTGCATTTAAAGCTGTGCAAGATGGCAAACAAGTAGCAATTTTGGTACCAACAACATTACTTGTGCAGCAGCATTTCAATACCTTCTCCACTCGCTACGCTGGTTTCCCAGTAAAGCTAGCTGCATTATCAAGATTTAACACAGCAGCACAGAGTAAAGATGTAATCGCAGGACTTAAATCTGGAGTTGTTGATGTAGTTATTGGCACGCACCGATTACTTTCAAAAGATGTTGAGTTTGCAAATCTTGGATTACTTGTTGTTGATGAGGAGCAGCGCTTTGGCGTTGAGCATAAAGAAGAGTTGAAAAAGGCAAGAACTAATGTGGATGTTTTAGCTATGTCTGCCACACCAATTCCAAGAACTCTAGAGATGGCTATCACTGGCATAAGAGAGATGTCCAATATAACTACGCCACCAGAGGAGCGTCATCCAGTTTTAACTTATGTTGGCCCATACGATGAAAAGCAGGTAAGTGCTGCAATAAACCGAGAGCTATTACGCGATGGACAAATATTTTTCATTCATAATCGAGTTGAAAGTATTGAAGCGGTAGCTGAGCGAATAAAGAAATTAGTCCCTGGAATTAAAATTGGCATTGCACATGGGCAGATGAATGAGCGAGTTTTAGAAGAGGTAATTTTAGCTTTTTGGAATAGAGAGTTTGATTTGCTTTTATGCACAACCATAATTGAAAGCGGAATCGACATTCCAAATGCGAACACTTTAATTGTTGATCGTTCAGATCTTTTTGGTTTATCTCAACTTCATCAACTTAGAGGCCGGGTTGGAAGAAGTAGAGAGCGAGCGTATGCATACTTCTTATATCCAACGGAGCAACCAATAACTGAGTTGGCCCATGATCGCCTGACCACAATTGCGACAAATACAGATTTAGGTGCTGGAATGCAGGTTGCGTTGAAGGATTTAGAGATTAGAGGAGCAGGAAATTTACTAGGTGGTGAACAGTCAGGTCATATTGCTGAAGTTGGTTTTGATTTGTATATGCGAATGGTTGCAGATGCTGTAGATGAATTTAAGACTGGATACTTTGATGAGAAACCTAAAAACAATGAATGCAAGGTTGAGTTACCTGTTAATGCGCATCTACCGATTGAATACATAGAGTCAGAAAGATTAAGACTTGATCTTTATCGTCGAATTGCAGATGCACAAAATGATGAAGCATTAGCTGAAATTAGTGGAGAGCTAGTAGACCGATTTGGCCCAATCCCTGAGGCAGCGTTGGAATTAATGGCGGTTGCTTCACTACGTTTATTTGCTAAGAGCTTGGGTTTAACTGATGTTGCAATCTCTGGAAAGAATCTTCGACTGACGCCAGTTGTTTTGCCAGAGTCAGCACAAATAAAACTATCTAGAATTTACCCAGGATCTATCTATAAAAATGCGACTCAAATCCTGCTGGTTGCAAGGCCTTCTACCCCCAATTGGATAGAAAGTGCATCGGTAGGGGATACTTCTACCCTTACCTGGGTTAATTCAGTATTACGAGAACTGATTGAACCAATAAAACTTCGAAGTGGTAGTTAAGAGAGAATGAGGATGAAATTGTTTAAGAAATTGATCTCACCTTTACTAGTAGCACTACTTTTGACTAGCTGTTCAAGCATGAATAGTGGAGTGAAAATTGGCGATCAAGAATTCTCATCAAATCAAATCCAGAAGACTGTAGATGAAATCTTGGCATCTCGTAAAAATGTTGATACATCTCAAATGAATCTGATAGTTGGTCCAGAATTGCTTCGTGATCAGGCAGAATTTTTCATTATAAGAGTTTTAATGGACAAAATTGCTAAAGATAAATCAGTAACAGTGACACCAGCTGATGTAGCGGCACGTAGAGCTGACATTATTTCCGGGTTAGGAAGTGAAAGTGAATTAGCAGCAGCACTTGTGAGTGCTAACTTAGCGACTTCAAATTTGGAGTCATATCTTCGAGTGTTGATTATTTCAGAGCGTCTGCATGAGTATTTCGTTAATTCCGGAGTGCCTGAAAATACTGCTCCTAAATATGTTGAGGAATTAGTAATTGAAACTGCAAGTAAAATGGGAATTAAAGTTAATTCGAAGTACGGTAAGTGGAATGCTGAAAATGCATCAATTGAAGCTAGTGATGCAACAGATGGCGCAGTAACTCAACTTCCTTAGATAAACTATGAGTTCTGAGCTCATTCGACTTCGCGAGGTAATGGACAAACTACGCTCACCTGGTGGATGTCCATGGGATGCCGAGCAAGATCACACCTCACTTCTAAAGTATTTATTGGAAGAGTCTTATGAGTTTATTGAATCAGTTGAAAATAATGACCGAGATGCAATGCAAGAAGAGCTGGGCGATCTTTTACTACAGGTCTACTTTCACTCTCGAATGGCCGAAGAAGATTCCAAGCAACCCTTTAATATTGAAGATGTTGCTAAATCGGTTGCAGATAAATTGATTAGAAGGCACCCTCATGTTTTTGCGGGTGAAGTAGTTGATTCAAGTGCAGATGTATTAGAGAACTGGGAGAAGCAAAAGGCGGCTGAAAAGGGGCGAACCTCAGCAATTGATGGCGTGCCACTTGCCCAACCAGCCCTGCCTTTGGCTACTAAGGTTTTATACCGATTAAAAAAATTAAATTATGACCTCTCTGTTTCTGAGCCAGTCAAACTCAAAGATGATGTTGATCAGGATCAATTTGGTCAGATACTTCTTGGTTTAATCACTCAAGCTGTTGATAAAGGGTTAGATCCTGAGGCTGCGTTACGGCAGGCGACAAAAGAGTTAATTGTTCAGATTCAAGAGCATGAGACAAGGTAGAATTACTGTAGATAATTCAAATATCAAACAAATAGTTAGGGCAAATTAGTGTCAGTTATTAAATCTGTGACCGCTAGAGAGATCTTAGATTCTCGCGGAAACCCAACTGTTGAGGTAGAGGTTAAATTAGAAGATAAAAGTATTGGCCGCGCCGCTGTCCCAAGTGGTGCATCTACTGGTGCATTTGAAGCCGCTGAACTTCGAGATGGTGGATCAAGATATTTAGGTAAAGGTGTTGAAACTGCAGTAAAAAATGTAGTGTTAAAAATTGCACCAGCTGTGATTGGCATGAAGGCAGATGACCAAAGGTTGCTGGACGAAAAAATGATTGCACTAGATGGCACAAAAAATAAATCATCCCTTGGCGCAAATGCAATATTAGGAGTCTCACTAGCTACTGCACGAGCTGCGGCTATTTCTTCAAATCAATCTCTATTTAAATATTTAGGTGGTAGTAGTGCTAAAACACTTCCTGTGCCAATGATGAATATTTTAAATGGTGGAGCACATGCTGATACAAATGTTGATATTCAGGAATTTATGATCGCACCTATTGGCGCTCAGAGCTTCAAAGAATCTTTAAGGTGGGGCGCTGAGATTTATCACAGCCTTAAATCAGTACTTAAGAAAAAAGGATTAGCGACCAGCATCGGTGATGAAGGCGGTTTTGCTCCTAACTTGGAGAGTAATCGCGCAGCATTAGATTTGATTTTGGTTGCAATTGAAAATGCTGGGTTTAAAGCTGGTACTCAGATTGCACTGGCAATGGATGTGGCTGCAACTGAGTTTTTTGAAGATGGAAAATATAAGTTTGAGGGCAAGTTATTAACCTCAGAGCAAATGATCGCCTACTACAGCGAATTAGTTTCAGCCTATCCATTAGTTTCTATTGAAGATCCATTGGATGAGGATGATTGGAGCGGTTGGGCTAAGTTGACTGCAGAGTTAGGTGAAAAAATTCAGATTGTTGGCGATGATCTATTTGTTACCAATATAGAGCGCTTAACTAAAGGGATTGAAAGCAAAACCGCAAATGCCTTACTAGTTAAGGTAAATCAAATTGGAAGTTTGACTGAGACCATTGATGCGGTCAATTTAGCTCATAAAAATAATTACAAATCAATGATGAGTCATAGATCTGGTGAAACTGAAGACACCACAATTGCTGATTTAGCAGTTGCGTTAAATTGTGGTCAGATAAAAACTGGTGCGCCAGCAAGGTCTGAACGTGTTGCTAAATACAATCAACTTCTTCGAATTGAAGAGGAGTTGGGTTCAGATGCAATTTATGCGGGCCGCTTGGCATTTCCAAGATTTAAGAAGTAATTCAAATGGCTCGGCGTAGATTTTTTGCAGCAGGGCTGGTTTCATCATCAAAGAAAAGTATTCAATCTGGTTTAAAAAAACGAGGATTATCTAATCGAGCATTAATTGTTGGAATTGTTCTCTTTGTTGTAGCTATTACCTTGGCGCCACCAATTCAACATTACTTCACTCAACGTGCTCAGATAAATTCATTAAAAACTCAAATTTCAGATAATCAAGCGATGTTAGATAAAGCTGCTGCCGAACTAGCCCAATGGGATGATCCTGAGTATGTGGCAAGCCAAGCCAGAGCTAGATTGCATTTTGTTTTTCCAGGTGAGCGGCAGTACATAGTTGTCGGCGATGATGAGATTACCGGAGATGGTCAGCAGACAAAGATCTCTGGCCAACTTCCAATTGGACTACCTTGGTATTCAAGGTTGATCTCATCAATTACTAGTACCAATGTAAATAACTAAAATGGTTAAGCCAGTCGATGCATTTGTGGCAGAAAAACCAACAGATAAAGATTTAGAAACTGTAGCTGCCCAACTAGGTAGAGCGCCAAGAGATGTTTCAGCAGTTGCACATCGCTGTCCTTGCGGGCAAGTAGATGTTGTTCAAACTCCACCACGATTAGCAGATGGCACACCATTTCCAACTTTTTATTATGCAACCTGTCCAAGACTTACGGGAGCGATTTCAACCTTAGAAAGCTCAGGACTGATGACGCAGATGAATGAGCGATTACAAAATGATCCACA
>Ga0208009_1000450_pt1 | contig 11851 bp, 9 predicted proteins | sample Wag4_2014_7_16_FD_187364 | JGI IMG/M metagenome (GOLD analysis project Ga0208009, IMG submission 187364) | Fresh water mixed with fracking chemicals microbial communities from Ohio, USA - Utica-2 Time Series FC 2014_7_16 (SPAdes) (version 2) ...
AGATTCTTCTCATTAAATGTTGGCTCATTTAACTTGCGAACAAATGATTTGAAGTCTTTGTACTCTTTTTTATCACCCAAAATAGTTACGTATAGTGCGCCGTTTCCATTAGGGATAAATTCTTGATGGGCTGTGTCACCACTAGTTAGGGGAGCGAAACCACCAGGTGTAGCAACGGCGATATAACCATCTCCGACGCGTCCGGCGATCCATGAGCCTTTATGTACAAACTCATTCATCCACGGGGTTGGAAACCACAGGTGTGTGAAATCTGGCAACAGCTGATCATTTAATGCATAGATTGCCAGTGCAACATTTTCATACTGACGAACTCTTGGCAAAACTAAATGCCCTGCCCATGCATTGGGACGAACTGATGTCGCATGACTAAAGGCTGCTGGGTAGCTTGCAAAAACTTGCACCTCTGTTGAAAGAGTTGCTCCCCATACATGCTCTTGTAGTCCTGGCAAACCTGCTCGGTAATCCTGAACTGAGGAAAGCATCCCATCTGCAGTTCGCCAGACATGTAGATCTGAAGCGTAGGGACGATCTAGCAGGTCACTTGTAAAGCGATACTTGCCGCGATAAACCTGGCGACCATGCCATGTCTTTGTCAGTGAGTGCGCAACTTTTACAATCATCGGAGGCAAGACGTACTTCTTTGAGGTAATCAAAGTAGTAACTGGCAGAACAGCTAAATTCAGCGCTCCCATTCCCCATAGCGCCCACATGATTGGCGCTGTTTCTTCAAATCGAGAAGAACGAAGCGTTGTTGTATAGCTGCGACCGTGTGCAGCGCCATGGACTCCGCGCCATGAATTACTTGCAAGTGAGAACATCAACTTATCAAGCAGCGCTTCTGAGTATTGGCGAATTTCTTTATCTGGTGAGTATTCAATAAGAGAAACTAGCGCCAAGGTATCAATTGCAAGGTATGCATTTGAATCGTATTCGCTAAATCCACCTTCAAGTTTGATCTTGAGCCATTGCAGCGCCATTTCGCGACCATGTTCAGAGTGCTCGCCGCCTTTTTGCTTAGCGTTGGAGAAGTTTTCCTTCTCAAAGAATGCACCAATCAAATGCTCTGCAGTGTGCCAAACAAATTGATGGTTTTCAGTGAAGTAACACATTGCATCTAGGCCAGGCTGATCAATCCAGTACTTGAATGCAAGAAGAACGCTCTTAACCTCTTCGCGTAGCCCCTTTTCCCAATTCTTTTCTGGAAAACGATTCAGGATATGAACTAAGCCAACAACTTCAAAGTCAGCACAATCTGCTTTTGAAGTAATCATAGAAAGTGCGGGCTTTAGATCTTCGTAGGTCACAACGTACTTTGCATCCTTATCTTGACGAGCAAGTGCTCGCGCAGATGATGCATAACTATCGGCAACGTGATCGATTACCTCTTGACGCCAAACCGCCGGTGAACTCTTTGGAACACTGGTGCGCACACGCTCTGGAACATATGCAGTTCTAAAGGTGCGGATGACTGGAGTTTTTGGTGAATCAACCCGTACCTCAAGGAAAATTTCGCCAGTATCTAACATTGTGGCCGTTACATCACCATCAAGTGATCCAGCCTTTTGCTTTTCAGCTTTCTTCGCTGCGTTTCGGATATCTGAAACAGAAACCTTTGCCTTGCCTTTTACAAGCGTAAAGGCAACGCCATCACCCAATGTATTGCGCTGTTTTACTCGCAGTTTTAGCCCTGCAGAGCCAGAAAATTCAACAGTATCTGTTGTTCTAGCCCAGCGTTCTAGTGCGATGTTTTCTAATTCGCGTTCTGCAATCTCTGATTCGTACTCATCGGCATTAACTGATGGAATTACGATGCGAACGGGAAGTCCTTCGATTTTCACACGGATCGCATGTCGAACTTCGCGCAAAGAAATCTGCCACTGAGAAATAATTAAGGTGCTGATTCCTGATGGCAACAAAGTTGTGATCGTGTTGCTCAGTGGCTGCATGTATCCAAAGGTTTCAGTGCTTAAAACTAATTCGCCATTTAGCCAAACCTGCACCGGACCTTGGCTCTGAACAACAATGTTTCGCCATTCAGGTTGATCTACCTCAATTTGTGTAGCCATCAAAGAGTGGCGATATTCAGGCGTGTATGAAAAATGGCTCCAGTCCGCATATCCATCAAAGCCTGTGTGAATACGAGTCCAAACATCTGAATCAACTTTTGCAGTACCTGGTGCCTTCCATTCAACTGCTCCACCTTCAATGACAGTAGGCATTGTTTGCTTGGCGGTAAATGGTCGGTTCTTAAAGATTTTGCCCTTTAACGGTGCGATATCTGGCCCATTTGTTAATACCCAACGGCCATCTTTGCCAAAGGGGTCTCCAGAGTCCTTGAGCAGCTTTCCAAGATCATCTGCCGGAACAATCCACGCTTTTGTTACAAGCCAGTCACGGATAAATCCATTGTCATCTAATAAATGAATTGTGCGATCGAAGTTATCTGTGAAGCGTGGAATTTTTCTGACCTCTTCCTATTTTGAAGGGATTATTCAGACTAGCGGACTACTTAATTCCAGTCTGAGCAATTCCTTGGACAATTTGACGCTGCATGAACACGAACATAAACAAGACCGGAATAATCGACATGACTGACATCGCCAAAACGATGTTGTAAGGAACAACTAATTGACCGTTTAACAGCGCCAAAGCAACTGGCAATGTGTACAGCTCTTCCTTTTGGGCAATAAGCAATGGCCACAGGAAGTCATTCCAGCGCCACAGAATTGAGAAGATCGCTACAACTGCTAAAGCGGGACGACATAGCGGCAAAACAATTCGTGCAAAGATTCTAAACTCGCCGGCGCCATCAATACGAGCCGCTTCAATGAGCTCATCAGGGATAGTCAACATGTATTGGCGAATAATAAATACGCCAGTTGGTGTTGCTGCGGCCGGAATAATCATTCCCCAATAAGTATTAACTAATCCCAAGGATGAAACAACTAAGTAAATAGGAATCAAGATAACCTGCAATGGAATCATGATCATTGCAAGTGTCATAACAAATAAGCCATCACGGCCTCTGAAGTTGTACTTTGCAAAGGCGTAGGCTGCCATTGAATTGATTAACAATGTAAGAACTGTTGCAACCGATGTCACTATTACGCTGTTGGTGAAGTAACGCATGTAGTTATACATCTGGAATGCTTCGGTGTAATTTGAAAAAGCCCATTCTGTTGGAAAAAGCTTGGGCGGTCTTGCACTTAAATCAGTTGGGTCTTTAAATGATGAAAGAACAAACCAAACTACTGGTGCAAGGATAATGAAGGTCATGAAAAGCAGGAAGCTCGTACGCAAGATAGCGCCGGCTGTAGGTGCTTTCTTGCCGCTTAGAGTGCTCCACTTATTTGCTGCTGCCCGCTCCTGAAGTTTGCTCATATCGCCTGACGCTTCTTTCCAACTAAAAAGTTAAGTGCGGTAAAGGCGAAAATGATCATAAACAGGATTACTCCAGCTGCGCTGCCGAGACCATATTGAATAGGACTTTGGAAGGCGCGATCGTAGATGTATTGAACAATCAAAGTTGTCGCACCAAAAGGTCCACCACCGGTTAAGGTATAAATAAAATCAAAGGACTGGAAGCCATGGATAGTGGCCAAAATCAGGATGACCAAAGTTGTTGGCTTCAACAGCGGAAGGATAATTGTGCGAATAATTTGGGTACGAGTTGCCCCATCCATAGCCGCTGCCTCTAACAGGCTTCGATCGATGCCCTGCAGGCCAGCTAACAAAATAATTGAATAAAAACCTAAGTGAACCCATACGCCAACGAAGATCACAGCGATCATTCCGAGCTTTGGTTCAATTAACCAACCTGGGCTTCCGCCGCCAATAGCCTCTAATAATGCGTTAAGAGGGCCAACTTTGCGATCTAAGACATCGTTCCAAATAAGACCTACGACAACCGGTGAAAGCATTACTGGTAAGAAGAGAATCGCTCTGAAGAAACCCTTTGCAAACTGTTGTTCATTGACAATCAGTGCAAATGCGATTGAAAGTATTGTTGAGATAATTACATAAAAAATAACGTAGATTGCGGTGTTTTTGGCGATCTCTGCAACCGTCGGATCGCCAAAGATTGCGCGGTAGTTACCGGTTCCAACGGGGGTAAAAGTTCGCCCATCGATGCTGTCAAAGAATGAAATTTGAAAACCACGAATCGCTGGCCAAATAATAAATGTTAAGAAAATCAACATATTTGGAGCTACAAACAGGTACGGCATTAACCGCCGGCGCCAGGTAATTACTGAGCGCCGGCGGTTAACCGTATTACTTGAATTAGTCACAGGGGGTATTTATACCCTATTACTTCTTCAATGTTGCAAGTTGAGCATCGATGAAGACAATTTGCTTTGCAATTGCTTCTTTTACAGTGATCTTGTTTCCCATAATGTCGGTCATCAAGTCACGTAGATTGTTGTAGATCGGTGCTGTAAGAGTTGGTACTGATTGGATTCCATAAGCTGCAGCAGGAGTTTTTGCTGCATCAGATTGGAAAACTGCCATATCTTCAGAGCGATCTGCATACTTTACGCCCTTGGCAACTAGATCCACACGTGTTGGCAACCAAAACGCATTCTTATCCATTGTTTCCATTTGAGCTGTATCAGCTAAGTAGTGCACGAAGTATGCTGCCAAGTCAGGTGTCTTGCTTGCATTAAATGCTTGCAAGAACTTTCCGCCAGGCCATCCGCCACCGTTTAGCTCCTTAGGATTTGGAACTGCAGCAAAGTCAAACTTTGCATCCTTCTTGAGGGAGGCAACTTGCCAGTTTCCTGAGAAGAAAATTGGAGTCTGTTGTCCAAGGAAAATAGCGGTTGGTGATGAGTACTTTGTACCAGTACCGACCCACAGATCGCGAGGTGCGAGATCCTGCTTGTAAAGATCAGTGATGATCTTTACAGCCTTTTCTGCACGGAACTTTGAAGTTGGAAGAACGTTCTTCTGGTTCTTATCAACCATGTATGCACCGAAGTGGCTCATTACTGTTGATACACGGTGACCTGTCTTGTCAATAGCAAATGCGTATTCAGATCCAGTTGCCTTTTGTACTTTCTTTCCTGCAGCAACAAGCTCTGTCCAGTTCCATGATGTAGGAACAGCTACGCCAGCCTTCTTGAACATGTCAACGTTAATGAATGGTCCATTAACTGATAGGTCGTAAGGAACACCGATCAGCTTCTTAGTTGTTGGGTGTGTTACCTGAAGAGTTGAACCCTTTAGGAATTCAGCAGCGTACTTGCGGCCAAGGTACTTCTCAAGATCTAGAGCGTCTTTGATGTAAAAGCCAGGGTTATTTAGACGCGCAACATCTGGTGCATTTCCTGCAGCCAAACGAGCTTGTAGCGTTGGGTCGTAGTTAGTGAAAGGAATTACATCTAGCTTTACAGTTGCGCCAGTTAGCTTTTCGAAATCAGCAATCTGTGCCTTTGTTGTATCAAGTTCTGCCTGGCTGTCGTTGTAGAAGTAGTAAGAAATAGTCTTACCCTTCCATGCCTTTAGCTGAGCAGCAGTTGGCAGTAATCCCGATGTAGTCGCTTGTGCTGATGGCAGACCTGTTGCAACAAGGCCGGCTGTAAGCACGAGAGAAACGGCGATAGCCAATTTAGAACGAAGTGTTTGAATCTTCATTGATTGTTTGTACCTCTCTAATTTAGGAGCAGCCAATAAAAACCTTGGCTACTGGTGCCCTAATCTAATTAAGCCCCGCAAGTGCTGGCAAGTACGAAAAGGTCACAATTTCCGTTATAAACCGGCTTTAATAACATTTCTTTATAAAGGGGCTGTGCCTTAGAGTTTGCCCATGGAATTACGCGCCCCAATCACCCCTGAAGATGTCCAGAGCAAAGATGCTGAATACCTTCGCGGCAAATTAGTTATCAATAACCTCTTTCAAAAAAATGTTGTGACATACGTGCAGTCACACCATGATCGAATTTTAATTGGTGGAGTTTCACTACAGGGTTCAAAGGTTTCCTTAGAAGTACCTGAAGAGCTCAGCGCCGAGTACCTATTAGAGCGACGTGAATTAGGCCTTGTCTGTTTGTCTGGAAATGTCACTGTCACTATCGATGGAATCAGCCATGCATTGCAAGGTGAAGACATTATTTATATCGGTCGTGGCTCCCGTGATATTTCACTAGATGGCACCGCTGAAATTTATTTCACTTCAAGCATGTGCCATGCAGATCATCCAACAACTGTGATTAAAAAAGATGATGCAGATTCAGTTGTGATTGGCGATAAGAAATTTGCAAGTGAGCGAACATTGCGTAAGTACATCCATGATCAAGGCGTTCCTTCTTCATCGATGGCGATGGGCATTACAACTATCCACGAAGGCAGCGTCTGGAACACCATGCCATGCCATGTGCATGAGCGCCGTACCGAGGTTTATCTTTACTTTGATTTAGATGAAAATGAAAAAGTTATCCATCTATTTGGAAAGCCGGATCAATCTCGCAACTTTGTTTTAAGTGACAAGGAAGCTGTCATTAGCCCTGCCTGGTCGATTCACACAGGTGCAGGAACAACTAATTACAAGTTTGTATGGTCAACAGCTGGTGAAAACATTACATATACAGATTTCAACGCTGTACAAACAAAGACACTTAAGTAATGACAAATTGGCTTGAAGCTCAATTTTCCTTAACCGGAAAAAAAGCAATTGTTACCGGTTCCAGTAAGGGAATTGGTGCATCAATTGCCCAAGCTCTTGCACATGCTGGCGCCGATATTGTGCTTGTGGGACGTAGCCAAGAATCACTCGAGACCACATCTTCAGCCATTAAAAACATCGGGCGAAATGTTGAAGTCATTGTTTGCGATGTTTCTTCGTCAGATTCCATAAAGACAGCCTTTGAAAATGTGGCAGATCTGAATGTAGATATCTTGGTAAACAACGCGGGCTCAATTTCTAGAGCACCAGCTGCGGAAACACAGATGGAAGATTGGAATCGAATTATTGATACCAATTTAAACTCTGTTTTTCAGATTGCACAGGCATGTGGTCGCGCCATGATCGCAAAGGGTCACGGAACAGTTATTAACATCGCCTCACTTCTTTCTTTCCAAGGTGGAATCAATGTTCCTGCATACACCGCAAGCAAGCACGGTGTTGCTGGTGTTACAAAAGCACTTGCCAATGAGTGGGGAAGTCGTGGAGTAACAGTTAACGCAATTGCACCGGGATACATCTCAACGGATAACACCACCGCACTTCGCGCGGATGCAGATAGAAATGCATCCATCTTGGCCCGAATTCCAATTGGCCGATGGGGAAACCCTGAAGACATTGCCTCTGTTGCAGTCTTTTTAGCATCCCCTGCGGCTAGATATATCAATGGAGAAGTACTAACAGTTGATGGCGGTTGGATGGGACGATGAATGAAGCAATTCAATCATCGGCACTTGAACAATTTTTAAAGAACGCAAATTATGACGAAAGTTTAGTTGGCGAATTCGTATTGCCAGATCCGCTGAAATGCGATGACGGAACACCGGTTACCGATTCACAGATGTGGCAGAGCAAGCGTCGACCAGAAATTATTAATCATTTTCAATCCGAAATTTATGGCATTACCCCAGAGATAAAAAGCCCAATTTCATTTGAAATATTACTCACCGATGAAAACGCACTTGATGGAAAAGCTACTCGCAAAGAAATCGCAATTTACTTACTAGGTGATACAACTGGCCCACGACTTGATCTACAGATATTTACTCCAAATAATGCGACCAAACCGGTGCCAGCATTTCTAGGCTGTAACTTTTTTGGAAATCACGCAATTACTTCTGATCCAACAATCACTTTAAATACAGGGTGGATGCGCAATACACCCGACAGCAAAAATGTTATTGATAATAAAGCCACTGAAAGCTCGCGAGGTAGCGAATCAGATCGCTGGCAGGTAGAGATGGTTATTGATAGCGGCTTTGCATTAGCAACTTTTTATTACGGCGATCTTGAACCCGACCATGTTGATGGCTGGAAAAGCGGAATCCGTTCCATTCTGCCAGCAAGTGATGATTGGGGTGCAGTTGCTGCATGGGCATTGGGACTGAGCAAGGCAATGGATTATCTTGAAAATGATGCAGCTATTAATTCTAAAAAAGTCGCTGTAATCGGACATTCACGTTTAGGAAAAGCTGCGCTGTGGGCTGGGGCGCTTGATGAAAGATTTGCTCTGGTTGTTTCTAACAACTCCGGCGCAGCCGGCGCGGCATTGGCTCGGCGCAATTACGGCGAAAGTATTGCTGCAATAACAACATTGTTTCCGTATTGGTTTTGCAAAAAATTTGCCTCATATGGATCTGAACCTAAAAATTTGCCGGTAGATATGCATCAACTTATTGCACTCATTGCTCCTCGGCCGGTATATATCGCTAGCGCTGAAGATGACAAATGGGCAGATCCAAAAGGCGAGTTCTTGTCTGGCAAGTACGCCGACCCGGTTTACACCTTATTTAATAAGGTCGGAATCAACTCTGATTCGTGGCCAGATGTGCATACCCCCGTTGGTGATTTCATTGGGTATCACATGCGCACCGGAAAACATGGCGTAACCGCCTATGATTGGCAGCAGTACCTCAACTTCGCGACTAGACACTTTAGGAATTCATGATGATTGAATTAATCAACAAATTGCGAATTGTCCCTGTTGTCGCCATCAATGATTCCGCCAAGGCTGCAGATTTAGCATCAGCATTAGTTGAAGGTGGCTTGCCAATCGCTGAAATAACTTTGCGTACACCTGCAAGTCTTGATTCCATAAAGATTGCTGCAGCAAATAAAGATCTATTAGTCGGAGCAGGATCTTTGCGTAATGCCGAAGATCTGAAAAAAGCGGTGGATGCAGGAGCGCGATTTGCTGTCTCTGCCGGATTTTCACCTTCGGTTGCAGCAGAAGCAGCGCGACTTGGTATTCCTTACTTTCCGGGTGTTGCAACTCCTACAGAAATGCTGCAAGCAATTAACGAAGGCATCACGACACTTAAATTTTTCCCTGCTCAAACTCTCGGTGGAGTCAGTGCGCTCAATGCAATGTCAGCGCCCTTTCCTGGGATTTCCTTTATGCCAACTGGCGGAATAAGTGCAACAAATGCCAAGGAGTACTTGGATTTAAAGTGCGTTGTGGCCGTCGGTGGATCGTGGATGGTTGCTTCGAAGTTAATAGATGATGCAGATTTCACAACAATAACTACATTGGCTAAAGAAGCTGTGGGGGTATGTGCCAAATGAAGCTACGACCAAAGAATGAATGTGAGTTCGATCAGATTTCATTAGGCGAAGTCATGTTGCGGCTAGATCCAGGTCAGGGTCGAATCAAAACAACTCGTACCTTTGATGCCTGGGAAGGCGGCGGCGAATACAACGTAGCTCGTGGGCTCCGACGTTGTTTTGGTTTAAAGACAGCTGTTGTTACAGCTTTTGCAGAAAACGATATTGGCCGGCTTGTAGAAGATTTAATTTTGCAGGGTGGGGTAGATACGCAATTTATTCAGTGGAAAAAATACGATGGAATTGGGCGCACCACGCGCAACGGATTGAACTTCACCGAGCGCGGCTTTGGATTGCGTGGAGCTGTTGGAATTTCAGATCGCGGCAACACAGCTGTTTCTCAACTAACAGCAGAATCAATTGATTGGGATGCAATTTTTTCCAGAGGTGTCCGTTGGTTTCACACCGGTGGAATCTATGCGGGTTTATCTGAAACAACACCTGGTGTCATTGAAGCTGCAATGAAAAGTGCGAAAAAGCACGGCACCAAGATTTCCTATGACTTAAATTATCGACCAAGTTTGTGGAGTGCAATTGGTGGCCAAGCAAAGGCGCAAGAAGTAAATAGAAAATTAGCACCCTACGTTGATGTCATGATTGGTAATGAAGAAGATTTCACCGAGTCACTCGGATTTAAGGTTGAAGGTTTATCTTCTAACTTCACAGAGATCGATCACAGCGCCTTTGGGTCAATGGTTCAAGAAGTTGTTAAGACATATCCAAACCTCGAAGTCATTGCTACAACATTAAGAAAGGTGCACAGCGCATCTATTAATGACTGGAGCGCAATCGTTTGGTCAAAAGAGACAGGCTTACTGCAATCTAAGTTGTATGAAAAGGTAGAAGTTCTAGATCGTGTTGGTAGCGGCGATAGCTTTGCATCAGGGTTGATTTACGGCCTGTTGGATGGACGCACATTGCCACAATCTCTAGAACTTGGTGTCGCACATGGCGCCTTGGCTATGACTACGCCTGGAGATACAACAATGGCATCACTGGCTGAAGTTGAAAAACTAGCTGGTGGCGGAAGTGCTCGGGTAGAACGCTAAATCGTTAGCCCCACAGCTCTTTAATCTCAACTACTCGGCCTTCATTAATGCTCTTGTGGGCAGCAAGGCCGGTAACAACACTTGTTACGCCATCTTTAAGAGTTACTTCAGGACCAGTTGAATTTAATATCGCATCGCGAAACTTTGTGTGTTCGATATAAGAAGCACCGTAGTGGTGGCCCAAGTACTTAACATCGTAGTTATGAACAATCTTTTGTTCGCTTCCGCGTGATCTGCTGGCTCCGCGTGCCCATCCCGAAAGATCTCCTACAGATTCACGGCGAGATGCCCGGACAACTTGTGACGGCAAGAAGGATTCGATTTTTCCTTCGTCACCAACAATTGTCAGAATTTCCTTATCAAATGAACCTTCACCAAACATGCACAGATCCAACATTCCACGCGCACCGCTTGCATACTCTAAAACCACATATGCGTTATCTAACATGTTGGCTTGCTTGCCATCATATTTTTCATCTAAATGATTAACACTTTGCCCACCTGATGCAAAGACTCGCACTGGTTGTTCACCAACGACGATGTCCATCAAGTTGAAGTAGTGACAACATTTTTCAACCAATGTTCCGCCGGTGCGATCTGCAAAGCGATTCCAGTTATCTACCTTTGGATAAAAAGGTTCACGGTGTTCGCGGATTGAAACTTGATGAATCTTTCCTGCTTCACCTTCTTTGGCGCGAGCAATGGCTTCAGCAACTGGTGGCATAAATCGATACTCAAGACCCATCCATGTCATTGCGCTTCGCTTGTCATCCCACGAAACAATAGATTTCAAATCTTCAACAGTTGTAGCAAGTGGTTTTTCAACAAAGACCGCTAAATCAGTAGCAAGGGCATCCTTTAAAACCGCTGCGTGGGTGTCATTGGGAGTTGCAATAACAACTGCATCGACCAGACCTGAATCCAGCAGGGCTCTGTGATCGGTGAAAACTTTTGCACCAGGGGCCAAAGCCAGGGCTGCCTCCTGGGATGGACCATGGGGGTCGCTGATTGCGGTGACTTGCGCCCCGCCCATGACCTTGATGTTCTCAATGTGCTCGCGGCCCATGCTGCCCGCGCCGATAATCCCGTACCGAAGCTCTGTTTTCATGGCAACAGGTTAGACCACTGTGAGAATTTTGGGCATAGCGCTAGACGGAACACGCTCACCTCACCTAGACTCCAGCAAGAGGTCAGACCACTACCCAGAAATAAGCGAAGAGAGGCGTGTGTAGACATGGCAATAACTCCACCGCAGTTTCTGCTTCATCATGATGGCGACAATGTCGCTGTTGCAATGACAGATCTGCAACCAGGAACAGTTCACGGTCGTTCCGTGAAAGAGGGAACAGAGAGCAGTGCGGTGTTAAATCACGCGCTTCCTCTTGGACACAAATTTGCTCTCACAGATCTTGCTGAGGGCGACGCAATCATTAAGTACGGCATCAAAGTCGGACTTGCATCAGCTGCCATCAAAAAGGGCGATTACATTCACACACAC
>Ga0208009_1000451_pt1 | contig 11840 bp, 10 predicted proteins | sample Wag4_2014_7_16_FD_187364 | JGI IMG/M metagenome (GOLD analysis project Ga0208009, IMG submission 187364) | Fresh water mixed with fracking chemicals microbial communities from Ohio, USA - Utica-2 Time Series FC 2014_7_16 (SPAdes) (version 2) ...
CCCTTATCGTTTATCAATTTTCGTATCATTTTCGTAAATGTGATATGATAGGGGGGAGGTAGAAAAAAACAAACATGACCAACATTGATAAAATCATTGCCAATTTAAAAATCATTACGATTATGAAATCCTGCGGATACAAAGACAAAGACATCGCGGACTATGTCGGTATCACTACGCCGGAACTATTAGAAACTATCGCGAGTGATAATTATCTAAAAGAAAAATGGGATAAAGCATCGGAAACACTGGGAAGTGAAATCGAACGTAAGTTTATCGAGAACACACTTGAGCAACTTGAGAACGGTGATAACACGGACGCGAAATGGATTTTAGAACGGACACATAAGAAGTATCAAAAGAAAGACCAAATCGACGTATCGGTTACGAGCATTGACGACATTATTCGCGGCCAAGGGAAGTAAACATGGCGAAGCAAAATCCACTGAACACGGTGGACTACTCGAAGACAATTTTTTCTCCACGCTGGTTTATGGAGAACATGTTGCAAATTGTCGATAAGAAAAATCAACTAGTTAAATTTGAACTAAACGAAGAGCAATCAAAGTTGTTGGACCACGTTGAGTTTTGTCTTGCCAACGACTTGCCGATACGAATGATTGTGTTGAAGGCGCGGCAAATTGGTGCCACTACATTTTTTACGGCGTTGGGATTTTGGTTTGCGGCGATGAATCGAAACATCACGTATGGAATTGTGGCGCACTTATTGAAATCTGCTGAAAGTATCTTCCAAAAATGTAAGGTGTTTTATAATAATTTGCCAAAAGAGTTGCAACCTGCTACTACGCAAATGTCGAGTGAAGGAATTACGTTTGATAGAAAAAATGGTATGGGGATAAACTCCAAAATACAATTTGCTACGGTAAGTGAAGGGGTGTTCCGTGGGCAAACATTAAGTTATCTTCACCTGACTGAGTGTGCGTTCTGGGAAGGCAATGTTCAAGCCATCGAGAACTCGCTTGCGCCGACGGTGAGTATCAACCCGCGCACGATGATTGTGAGAGAATCGACAGCGAACGGATATAATTTCTTCAAAGATGACTGGGATAGAGCGATAAGTGGCAAGAGTGAATACACGCCGTTCTTTTTTGGGTGGCAAGACCATAAAGAATACAAACTTCCGGTGCCGAAGGATTTTAAATTGACGGACAAAGAAGAGCAAATCAAGAAAAAACACAACGTCACAAACGAACAATTGATGTGGCGAAGGTATCAAATCGATAATAACTACGGTGGAAACGAAACGTGGTTCGCACAAGAAAACCCAATGACCCCCGAAGAAGCGTTCGTTGCGGCGGGAACGGGTGTATTTGACTCGGATACTATAGTGGCGGGATACCAATCTTCCGTCGAACCGGACGAAATTGAGTTAACCAGTGTGCCGATGTTTGAAAAACTGAAGGTATGGGAATATCCGGAAGAAGGCACGGAAAAAGTGTATCAACAAAAAGCCGTGTGGTCGGACGAAAAGCAGGATTACGAGATGGTGGATACCGATATGGTTGTGGAAGAGATACATTTTCGCACGCCGTATACCATCGGCATCGATACATCGGGCATGGGAGCGGACTATAACCAACTGGTGGTCGTCAATAATATCACCAAAAAGGTAGCGGCACGGTTTGGTAAAAAGAATCTGCCCGAAGAACAACTGGCATCGGTGGCGGTGGAGATTGCAGAGATGTATCACGACGCGATGATTGTCCCTGAAGTAAACTACTCGCACGAAATTTGTAATTATATTACGAAACTTGGATATAAAAACTTATACATCACCGAAAGTATGGCGCGACAAGACGCAAAGGTGGTGGGCGGGATTCAATATGGTTGGAAAACCACGAGTTTATCGAAGGCGCCCATCATTTCTTCGTTACGTTCACGGCTTACAAGCGACCCAACCTTGATTCAAGACCGAGATTTTTGGTATGAAGCAGAATATTACTTGATGGAAGACCCACGGATTAACAAAATGAACGCGGCCAACGGGCATCACGACGACATAGTGATGGCTACCGCTATTGCAATGTATGTGTCGGATAGTTTTCAATCAAAACAAACTAGAACTGTGGTTCGTGCAAAAGAAGGCGAACATTTTATGTTAAATATGGTAAAATTAAAAAAGAAAACAAAAATTCGGAGAGGAATCTATAACAACAATGCTTAAAAGATACACAAACGCAATCAAGAAATTGCACGACCACTTTAATAAACAACTTCAAGAAGCGGAACAACGCATCAAAGTTTTAGAAGAAACCGTTTTTGCGTTAAAGAGTAATGTAAAAGAAAAGAAAAAAGAAGTTGAAATTGTTCAAAAGAAAAAATGGTTGAACGGTTATCCCGATGAATCGGCGAAAGGATAAATATGGCGAAAAAAATTGAAGACAAGCGCACGATTGCTACGGATATTTACGACCAGTTTGAAAACGCGGTGGCGTTTAAATCTTCCATCAACTTAATCAACGACATCAAACGTAGTGTTCTTTTTGAAAACGGAAAACAATGGAACATGGACGAAGACATCAAAGATTTTCCAAAGATTACAATTAATATTATTAAGCAAATTGGTAAAGCAAGAAAAAGTGGCATTATGGCCAACGAATATAGTTATCTTGTAAATTCTACCAACGTAAAAAGTATTCGTAAGATTCAAGATTTTCTAAAATATTTAGCGCAATGCACAAACCTTCGTCAAAAAGATTTGAAGGCGTTGAGTGATGATTACACCAAAGGCACGGCATTAATGTATTTTTATTGGGACGCGGAAAAACGCGGGTTCATGAAAAAATCTGGTGGTGAAATGCGCGCCGAAGTCATTGATATTCGTAACTTCGCGGTTGCCAATCCATACATTCAAAACATTCAAGACCAAGAATGGGTTATTTACGTGACGCGCGAAAAGATTAGTTCGCTCAAAGCAAAATACGGTGATAGAAATTATATTGCCGATGGTAATTTGTATACGAGTGGCACCGAAGTTGAAAACGTCACTACGGATTTTCCCGAAGATGATTTAGTCAACGTTTATACTAAATTTTTCCGTAATGAAGAAGGTCAAGTGTTCTTCACTATCGCTACTCAATGGGAAGTTTTAAAAGCAGCGACACCTTTAAATCCATATTACAAAGGTCCGAAAAAAGAAATGCCAAACACAACCAGTCTTCCTGATGAAAAGAAAGAAGACCCACGCACGGAACATATTTTTAATTTGTATCCGTTTGCAAGATTATGTTTGAACGAACGTGATAACTGTTTTTATGGTATGCCCATCACACACGAATATATCGAAGCACAAAAATCTATCAATAATCACTACTCAGTTTACGACAAAGCCATTCAAGACAACGTCCTTGGTGGTTTCGTTTTCCGCAAAGGCGTCATTGACTCAAACGAAGTCACGGCCGAAAACGGGCAAATGCTTGAACTCGATACCATGCCAAATGAACCAATCGGAAACGCGTTCGGTCGCTTACCAGTTGCTAATGTTCCTGCGGACTCGGCTTCATACTCGAACAACTTGATTAACTTAACACGACAAGTGGCGGGCGCAAGTAACGTTCAACTTGGTATGTCGGATTATGCGGGTCAAAGTGGTAAGCAAACACAACTCTTACTTCAACGCGCCCAAGAAAACTCTTCCGACAATGCGATGGTCTTCAACGAATATAAGAGAGAACAAGCAAAGATTATGTTTTTGTTTGCGAAGTTCTTTTATGACCACGAAGATTTTGTAATTGTGAATCACGGTTCTATGAAAGATGACGTAAGAAGTTATCAAGGACCAGAATCATTCAACGGCACTAATTATTTAAATGATGATGTGATGTTGGATATTAAAGTTGGTGCTGCTCCGTCGTTCTCAGAATATACTAATTTGGAACTTCTAGGATTAATGGTCCAGTCCGGCCAAGCACCTTTCGAAGCCTATATCAGCATGCTGCCAGAAGGTTATGTTTCTAATAAACAAGAACTTTTAGAAGTGTCGCAAAATAATAGTGGTAGAATGATTCAACAATTACAACAACAAATCCAACAATCGCAACAAGTGATGGAACAAATGTCGAAAGCATATCAAAAAATGCAAAAGGACATGATGAACATAGACACGATTGTCCAAGAAAACCTACGTTTAAAGACGATGATGGCGGATATTTCTGCAAAAGCGATTCAACGTGTTCAACAAGCCGACGCCAAGACCGAAGAACTCACACAAGACATGGTTGGCGTCTTACAAACCGCTGGCAGAATGAACAAACCAAAGGAATAGTTGCATATTTTTAAAATGTGTTATACTATACATATAACGTGTGCTACCATCGTTAAGGTAGTGTCGCTTTCCCGAGCGTCAGAAGGAGATTTATGGCAGACCAAGACAAAAAGGTTGAAAAACCTGTCGTCGAACCGAAAGTTGATGAACAACCTACCGTTCAGGAGGAATATTTCAAAGATTTATTGGAAGATGACGAAGAACTTAATGAACTTGCAAGGGTAAAACCTAGCGAAGAACAATTAAGGAAGAACAAAGATGCTGAAGAAGCGAGAAAGCGTCGTGAGGCTGAAGCCAAACAAAAAAAAGAAGCTGAAGCGAAGCCACAACCGAAGGTAGAGCAACCTGCACCCGCTAATAAACCTGCGACCGCAGAAGCAAAACCCCAACAACCCGCAGAACCAGCGAAAGACCAAAAAGCAGAACAAGTCAACAAACTTGGCGAGCAATTAGTCCAATTTAAACAAAAATATCCAGATATAGATTTGGCACAATTGGACGGCGACAAGGGATTCAAAAGATTTATTGACGGTAAGTTGATGGGCAAGAAAGACTTCACTAAACTTTATGAAGAATATCAAGAGTTTAGAAATGAAATGGGTCTTCAAACTCAAGTCCAAAATAACCAAATTAAATCTCAAGCATCTACCGGCTCCCCAGTTTCAACCGCAACCACAGGCACTGACGTGTATTCCGAAGATGAATTAAGACGCATCTCTCAAAAATTACCGTTTATGAGTCCGAAAGAAGCGGCAAAAGTTGAAGGCAAACTTAAAAGGTCAATTCAATATTACGACAATAAAAAATAGGAGTTAACTTATGGCAAACACAGAATTTGCAAAACTCCCCGAATTATCAAACCAAATTTATAAGGAATGGTATCCAAAAACTGTCTTAGTCCAATCTTGCGACAACAGTTTTGAAGGGGAACTCAATCTTCAAACTCGTGAACTGGATATTCCAGTCTACCACGACCTCTCAATCTATCAAACAACGATTAAAGAACGCGAATTAAAACCCGCACCTTTACAATTCATCAAAGCCTCCACGAAGCGCGTCACCATCGACCGTGGCCGTTACTCACACTGGGGCCAAACTTCCATCGGTAAATTAATCGACAGATTATCCGCCGAAGACAGCGAAGTTCGTAAGAAATTAGTCAATAAATGGGCCGTTGAAGCCGAAAAAGAACTCGCACAATGGGTTGCCTTCGACTTACCAGCGAAACACGAAATCGACTTAAACTCTGCTAACTATTTAAACGGTGTAGTCAATTCTACCAACGTCATGCGTGCTTTGGATATTTTACAAGCCAAAGTTATTCAACAAGACATGGAACCAACTGAATTCACCTTATTCGCTTCCGAAAAATTCGAACAAGTTCTCCGCGACACCAAGATTAGTTTTGCTTCGCAAGATGCAAACGCAACCTTTAAAACAGGTTTTGTTGGTATGGTGAATGGCGTCGAAGTCCGTCGTATCCACGTGCAATCGATTACTACTCGCGATGCAAACACAGCTGAAGTAGAAGCCGAAATTGCTATTTGGAAAACGCGTGATGGTATTCAATATGTTGTCCCATTCAGAAACACAGTTTCTTATGAAATCCAACCAAATGAAGTATTAATGGGTGGTATGGGATATCAAACCGTTGAATATTACGACTTCTTCAACCTTTACCCAGGTCGCTTATTCCGCGTAAAAATGAAGTATGATGCCGCTGCGTCATACCCAACCAAGTAAGGTAGGAAAATAATATATGGCATACGCAATTAAAAATATTAAAGTCATCATCGCTCCTCCAGCGACTGACGCTCTCTCTCCGAAAGTTACGTTTGTGACCTCCGCTACGGCTGACGACCACATTCGAATCCCCCGTCGCGTTCCATTTGTGGACATTACTGCCCCAACTGGTTTCTTCCGTCACAACATTCTCCAAAACGGCACTGGTAACGCAGCACAAACCGTTGCAAATAATGCTGCTGGCGACATTTTCCCAGGTTCGGCCACAACCAACACTGAAGGTGGCTTGGGTTATCAATTACCCCACGTTGAAAAATTAGTCTTATTAGTTAAAAAAGGTGCGGAAGGTGCAGAAGTCTTCACAATCGAAGGTTCGACCGAATATCGCATTCCTGATTTAGCGATTTCCGTCCCAGCAGGCGCTGTCGGTGATTTATACGAATTCAGTTTAGCGAATTTCGGTTTATACATCGGTGGTATTGCCGGAGAAGATGGTATCATGATTAAAAATGCTACCACGACTCTTGGTTTAGCCTTGCTCGTCCGCGCTGCTTAATCGCTCTCGTTGCTGCTTTGTTCACTTTCTCCCCCGAAATGATGAACCCTCCCCCTTTCTCAGCAACGTAACGATACACCACTCTTGGCCTCTCCCTGTGAGAACTCACCCAAGAGTGGTTTTATTTTTTATTGAGTATGGTATAATAAAAAATATGAATAGAAAAAGAAAAAAACTATACGAAGTCGAAATCAAGTCAATGGCGCTTATTAATGAAGGTAAGAAAAGTTTAATCACTTACTTTCAAGGTGGAACAAAAAAGCGCATTGTGAGCAATGTTCAAAAGATATTCCCACAATATACCAAAACCGAAGATAAACCAATTGTAAACATTACACGTATCACCATGCAAGAATATGAAGAACGTAAAAACGGCGGTCAAATCAAGCAAAAAGTTGAAATGATAAAGACCGAAGGAGATATTCTATGACCGTAAAAGAAGTCAAACTTCAAGCCTTACGCCTTATGTTTGCCGACAGCGACGTTCAGTTTTCTGTTGGTGAATATGACGCTGGCACACTTAATTCTAACGCCAACACACGCGAAAAACTAATCCGTATGGACGATTCGCTTCGTCGCGGTATCGACCTTTACAACACTTTAGTTGAACAAGAAACTAGTATTATTGATACACTGTTCCTCGCATCTTCTAACGGCGTTTATGCCAACACTATTGATATATCGGGAGTTTCCGACCTCAATTATCCAACTCGTGTTGATGTATTGTTGTATCAATATAAAGAAGAAGTCGTTGAAGCATATGTAAGAACTGGCTCAACAGCGCTTTCTTCAACTTGGTTAAGTTTAACCGGTGTTTCTGGTGAGGCTTTAACACCATCGACCGAAAATGTGTATGTAATTGTTGGTCCTTCTACAAGTTCTTACATTAATCAAAAGTATATTTGGAATGGCACCGCGTTTGTTTTAAATCCAGACGTTGATTTGGTTCAAGATAAAAACCAAGTGAACTATGTGTATGACGCGATTAATAGAAAAATCTATTTTCAAGATGTTGATTATGCCAAATACTATAACGAATATAACATCTATACTTTCACGTTTAGAATCTGGTATAAAGTCAAGAAGTTAAATATTAGTGTTGGCGTTAATCAAGACTCAGTAGATTTAACCAACCTTCGAATTCCACTTGATGTTCAAAATATGCTTCCCGTTTATATCAAGGGCGAACTTTATGAAGAAGACGATTTTGTGGTTGCTCAAACATCAAAACAAGAGTTTGCTCGCTTCTTACAAACCGTCCGTCAACCATTTAACAAGGTTCAAACCAAGGTTAAAAGAGCAAGGGTTTTTGATAAATGAGTATTAACTACTCCATTCCAAAGAAATATCGTAATCAAAAGCAAAAGAACGTGTTTGCGTTTTCCGGTTTTCGTGGTCTTGATAAAGAAAACAAACCATTAAAAGTTCAACCATTCCGCGCCACCGATGGTCACAACTTTATTATTGATAGCGATACATTAAAGACGCGTCCATCATATCAAATGTCTGTTCAACCTTCGTTTAACTTTGTTGAAGGTGATTATATTATTGATTGGTATTTATACGGCACCACGCGCGTGTATGTAACGCGATACCATTTTTACTTTGAAACAAATGGTTCTGCTTTTAATGAACAATCACCATCTACCTCCACATATAGAAAAGGTGGCATACCAAGTAGTTTTGATTTCCAAGGCATGAAACCACACTTTCAAGAAGAAAAAGATGCGTTGTTTATTTTTTGCTTAAATAATATATTTGTGTTTTCCAAAGTCGATACTTTGTTTGTGTTTTATGAATTGAGAAGTAAACCAACCAACCCATTCGACATTACCAATAAAGAAAAATACGAAGCATATGAAAACTTACCAATTCCATATGAACCAACCATTTTTTTAGACGAAAAAGCGTTTGACGATGTAAATCTTTTATCGCCGGTTGCAAAATATAAATTGTTTGCTGCTTCAAAAAACACACATAACGGCGAAACGGTTTACAAACTTCCAACGGTATATGATTATGATAAGCATGGTGTATTTTCCGAATCACAAAACATTCAAATAGAATTTTATAAGGGTAAATATGGTATTCCAACTGTTTTGCCTTTCTTTATTGGTATAGAAAAAGACAACTTTCCTACCGGAACACTTTCAAATTATGGGACTTCTTTCCTTGCACTTGTTGATGGAAACGCTGATGGCGATGCACTTGATATTCCTGAAGACGTCCCTGTGTTTGCCGAAATCAGAGATACTTATCTTCCACCTCAAGAATTTACTTATTTTGGAGATGTGGCCAATCCTCAACATACGGCCATTTCTGAAAAGTATGGTTTGAACAAAGATAACTTCTTTGATATGGCGGTTAAGAACACTCAAAGTGTTAGCGTATTTCAGTTCTTGATGGACTATGTTTCTAACAACGCTGCCACTTTTAGTTCTATGAGCGAAAATAAATATGTAAAGTTTCAAATGAGAGTAAGATATAACGCTACTTTTTACGAAAACAACTCAAACAACGTCAAAGAAAAAGCCATTTTAGAAAAGAATGTGTTTGTTTATGTTCAATTTAAAAAATACGACAACGGTATTAAAGAAGTATCCAATCAAACTTACACCGCTAACATTGGTAATTATGCTGCAAGCACCAATACATATCCAACCGCTCCGTCTTCATCAAATACAACCCACACATTTTATTTTAACGAAGTAAACGGCGATAGTTCACCAGTCGCTCTTGCTGAGGATTTAAGTGAATCGGGTGTTCAAAACGTGATTGAAGAACGCTTCATGTCGCTTATTGCAGCAAAGCAAAGTGTGATTGCTAACAATGATACCATTAAGGTTTTTGGTAAATTTTATCAACCTTATACAACCATTGGCTCATTAACTAGTATATCCTTGCCAACCTATAACACCGCTAATTTTAAAGCCAATGTTTTATTTGCTCAAGCAAGCGTAGTTTATCCGGATAATTATCCTTCTATTGAATCCGCACTTTCTCCAACCGCAACACTTAACCTTGGCAACGTTGGGTTTGGTGCGCAAGTTAATTTCGCAAGCACATCTGTAGAAAGAACCGCTTTAATCAATGCCATTAAAACAAACGTTATCAGTCAAAACCTTGCCGCCGGAACCGGACAACTAAAGTATCAAGCATACGGATATAAAGAATATGTTGGAACAGACGGAAGCACCTTATATTCAACATTTAAAACAACCGTTGAAGCCACTTACACAATTGTTGCCGCCGGTGTTGCCATGCAAAAACGATACCACGTTTTAATCACGGGAACGGCTGTGGTTGGCAACGTAGCAATCAGTCAAAACCTTTATCATTTCGAATTAAAAGAACTTGATAATGAAATTGAGTTTGTTTTAAAAGACCTTTTCTTTGATTTTAACAACGAACCAACCATCGACATCAAGGTAACGTTCACTCAAAATAAGGATTACGATATTATTGCTCAAAGCAAGTTTGGCGTCACATTCGGAAGTGAAAACCGTCTTTTCTTGGCGGGCAATACCGCTTACCCAAACATCGACCGCTTCAATATATCAAACGATTTACTTGGTGATGGCGTGGACAACCAAAGTTATGAACTTACTTATTTCCCATCAAAGAATTATCGTGTTCTTGGTGGTAAGGGCGCCATCAATGGTTATGTTGTGGCCACCGATACCGAACTTTACATCACCAAAACCGAGTATCCAAATGATGACCGTTTGTTTATTCGCCAAAGAACGCTTGATAACAATGGTCTTGTCGGGTATAACGAATTTAAGACTAATATTAAAAAGACACCACTCAACAATCGGTGCATCGTTCGATTCTATAACGATATTCTAGTTCTTTCTAAAGATGGATTGTATGGAATAGAAATTTCTAGTAATGTTTTAACGAATGAACGATTGGTTAAATTACGAAGTGCTTTCATTAACGAAGAACTTAAAGCAAAGATTGCTGCGACTGCGGACCTCTCTAAGATTTTTATGGTTGAAAACAATCGGTTAATGTATATCTTCATCGGTAAAGACGCTTATGTTTCTGATAGTCGTTATATTAACCAAAATCCAAACAGTGAAATAGAAAACTTAAGTTATGAAATGGTTAAATGGACGAGCGAAGTTGAATGGTTTGCCGCTAAAGTATATGAAGATAACTTTTATTTTTTACAACAAAACAGTCGAGTAATTTACTCACTTGGAAACGAAAACTACGACGAATACGTAACACCGCTTACTTCTGCGCTTACACTCAACGACTTACCGAACTACGTTGGCACAAAAGTCTTCCAATTATCTAACACTTATGACTACATCTTTGCCTCTGCCGCAACCGCGTCAAATTATGCTTTTGTTCTTCCGAGCGGATATAAAGTGGTTGGTGTTAATCCCGCTGATTTCACCGAAAACAATTCCACCGTTACCGTTGTTGATATTAACTCATTCGCTCCGTTTACCGATGGCGACACACTTTATTGGAAAGCCGCAAACGCAAATACGGTTTATAGTTTTACTATCGCTAATTTTGAATCAAGTGGTAGAACTACTTTCACATATTCTCAAGCGCTTGGTTCTAGAGTAAGAATTTACCAAGATATCTCAAATAGAAAACTTTACGTTACACACTTCTGGTTATATCAAGGCGATTACTATTTCCGTCTTTCTTTAAATCGACCAACAGCAGCAATTAAGATTACTCAAAACAACGGCGAAAGTGATTTGGATTATACAACAAGAATTTTTGGTCTACTTAACGAAAACGAAGATTACCACTTCTTGACCGAAGGTGCTCAAAACTGCTTATTTGAAAATGTGCCTTTTATTAATACACGTTGGGTTAGTTCCATTACTGATTTTGGCAACAACCTTTTTGAAAAGACATCGTTTAGAGTTAATATTTACGCCACCAAACAAGAAAACTCTAATAGTATGACGATGGGTTATCGAACCTTAAGAAGGCTTGCTGGTTTATCATCGGCCGTTGATTTATCAAACGAATTCAACCTGCAAGACATCAATTATTCTCAATTTAGTCTTGCAACCATGGATACGGTTGGTTTTAGTTTGCCAATGAAAGAAAATAACTTCCTTTATATTCAATTTACGATTAATGGCACAGGTAAGATTGAACTTAACGCAATCGAAGTAACCTATAAACTTAACCGTATGTTAAAATCAGTAGGATAGGTAATAAAACATGCCCTTTGATGATATTTTAATTTCAAACGCACAAAAGACCGCCATTCAAAAC
>Ga0208009_1000453_pt1 | contig 11819 bp, 10 predicted proteins | sample Wag4_2014_7_16_FD_187364 | JGI IMG/M metagenome (GOLD analysis project Ga0208009, IMG submission 187364) | Fresh water mixed with fracking chemicals microbial communities from Ohio, USA - Utica-2 Time Series FC 2014_7_16 (SPAdes) (version 2) ...
ATGGAGCGTTGAAGGTTCGTTCATGGCACTTGGAGCAGCACTTGGTGGTTACTTATCAGAGTTATTTTCACCAAGACTTGTACTTGCAACAACATCAGTATGCATCGGCCTTGGCTTCATTGTGTTATCTCTCGGTAGAGAAAGGTTAAAAGAAGCTGACAGAATTCCTGAATCTGAAGAGGACCTTGAAGCCATGAAGGATAATCTGCCAACAACTAATTAGTGTGCGGCTTCGTTCCAACTTGAACCGATTCCGATACTGACATCTAGTGGTGCTTTTAACTTGAAAGCGCTACCCATGCCCTTGCGCACTAAGTTACTGAGAACTTCCTGCTCCCCTGGCGCTACTTCAAATATCAACTCATCATGAACTTGTAATAACAATTGAGACTTCAACTTGTTCTCACTTATTAGGGATGCAACATTGAGCATCGCTTTTTTAATGATGTCAGCTGCTGAACCTTGGATTGGAGCATTCAAAGCCATTCGTTCTGCGATCTCTCGACGAGGGCGATTATCACTACTGAGATCGGGCAAATAACGTCTACGGCCCATAACTGTTTGGGTGTATCCAACTTTACGTGCTTGCTCAACTACATCACTTAAATAATCACGGATTCCACCGAAGCGAATAAAGTATTTATTCATCAAATCTTGCGCAGCACTGGCGGATAGATCTAATTGTGCAGCTAAACCGTAAGCGCTTAATCCATAAGCTAAGCCATAAGACATTGCCTTCATCTGGCGTCTCATCTCAGGATCTACTTCACTTGGTTTAACTCCGAAAACCAATCCAGCCACACTTGCGTGTAAATCCTCGCCAGATTCGAAAGCTTTAAGCAACGCGGCATCATTAGATAAGTGAGCCATTATTCGCATCTCTATCTGACTGTAATCAGCTGTCAGTAAAGACTCATAACCAGAACCAGCAACAAAGCATTCGCGGATTTGTCTGCCCTCTTCTGTGCGCACTGGAATGTTTTGTAAGTTTGGTCCCACCGAAGATAAGCGACCAGTAGCGGCTACTGTTTGTGCAAAGTGAGTATGAATGCGATTGGCTTTTGTCGTTTCTGCCAGCAATCCTTCTACTGTTGCGCCTAATTTTTTTGTTTCACGAACACGTAACATCGCGGCCAATACAGGATGTTTAGATTTTTCAAATAACCAATTAAGGGCGTCGGCATCCGTTGTATATCCAGTTTTAATCTTCTTGGTTTTCGGCAGTTTTAGTTCGTCAAATAGAACAACTTGCAACTGCTTAGGCGAGGCTAAGTTGAACTCATGACCAACGGCTTCATGTGCAATTTTTGTCTGAACCGCACTCTCCTTTTCGAAAAACACAGCTAAAGATTCCAGCTTCTTTCTATCTACTGCTATGCCCCTGCTCTCCATGGTTGCTAATAATTCGGAGATCGGCATCTCGAGTTCATTAAACAGACTTTCTAGTTCTCGCTCTTTGAGTTCTTTCGAAAGAGAATCTCGTAAGGTAAATAGCAATCGAGCGCGCGAATGTAAAGCGGCTTCCGCAGAACCTTGATCAATTTGTGTTCCATCGCCCCATCGTTCGATGATGTCGGTGAAATCTAAACTGCGAGTACCTGGATTCAGTAGATAAGCAGCAAGGTTGGTATCAAATGAGATGCTCGTCAACGGATAATTTCGAGCCACAGATTTAGCGTCATGTGCAATTTTAGAAACTTTTGCATCTGTTGCCCATGAGCCCATCTGACTTGAGTGGACTATAAAAGAGTCTTGGCGGTTTAGTGCTACGCAGTAGCGATGCATCTTTTCTTCAACAACTTCAAAAGCAATTGCAATTTCTCCTGTGTGTTCGGAGATTCTCTTGGTTGCTTCTTCGGGTGTGAGGATTGATGAATCAAATGGAGTTTCAAATAGCGTCTCAGCTGATGGTGTTGATTTAGATTTTTCTGGAGATTTCTTTAGAAGTGGGGCTAAACGCTCCTTGAGAGTTCTGAACTCCAATTTTTCAAAGAGCGGCGTAACGAGTTCTTCATCAGGGCCACTCCAAAGCAGCGCATCGATTTGAAAATCCATAGGTGCATCATGAACAAGTTGAGTCAGTTCACGATTGCGAATGACATTATCGATGTTATCCCTCAGGGATTGACCGACTTTGCCACCCAAAGTATCTACATTTGAAAGCAAATTTTTCAGCGAGCCAAAATCAACAATCCACTTTGCTGCAGTTTTTTCACCAACACCTGGTACCGACGGCAAATTATCGCTGGGGTCTCCGCGTAAGGCTGCGAAGTCTGGGTACTGTTCGGCACTCATTCCGTATTTGGTAATAACAGCTTCCGGTGTCATTCGAGACATCTCGCTCACACCACGTTTTGGATACAGAATTGTTGTTTGGTTATTAACTAATTGAAAACTATCCCTATCTCCTGTGCAGATAAGAACTTCACACTTTTCTTTCTCTGCGCGCTTCGTAATCGTTGCGATGATGTCATCAGCTTCATAGCCTTCAATTTCAAATTGCTGGATTCCAAACGCGCTTACGAGTTCGTGCAGATAACTCATCTGAGATCTGAACTCATCTGGCGTTTTCGAGCGATTTGCTTTGTACTCAGGAAAAATGTCGGTTCTAAAAGTTTTTCTAGACACATCGAATGCCACAGCAATATGAGTCGGCTTCTCTTCTTTGATTAGGGAAATCAACATCGTGGCAAAACCGTAAATCGCGTTCGTGTGTTGGCCTTGGGCTGTTGTGAAATTCTCAGCGGGCAGAGCAAAGAATGCTCGATATGCCATGGAGTGACCATCGATTAAAAGCAGGCGTTTGGTCATGCCCGCATCCTATGAGGCAAGTTAGACTTCGACCCATGGAACAAGCAGACTTTCTAGCATTAATCCGCGAACGTGGCAGTGGTGCACTCGATAAGAAAATGGGAATCGAGATTATCGAAGCATCCCCCGAGCGCCTTGTAGCAACAATGCCCGTTGAAGGAAATACACAACCAGTTGGTTTGTTACACGGTGGCGCTAATGTTGTATTGGCAGAAAGTCTTGGATCAGTTGGCACTCAGTTACATGCCGGTCCAACTCGCAGAATCGTTGGCGTTGACATCAATGCAACACATCACAAATCTGCAACCAAGGGAATTGTTACTGGCGTTGCCACAGCAGTGTCATTAGGCAAAACAATGTGCTGCTATGACATTGTGATTACAAATGACGAAGGACAACGCACTTGCACCGCTCGAATTACTTGTTTAATTCTTGCCGAGCGCTAAAACTTAAAGGTTAGTGAGCGCCTGTTCCGAGGTATGCCGCGCGAACAGCAGGATCGTTGAGAAGATCTTTTCCTGAACCTTCTTTTGTAATGTTGCCGGTTTCAAGAACATATGCACGATCTGCAATGCTCAGAGCTTTTGATGCATTCTGCTCTACCAGCAATATTGTTACGCCTTGCTTTTTGATTTCCTTGATGATTTCGAATATCTGAGCGATAAACATCGGCGCAAGACCCATAGAAGGTTCATCTAATAGCAGCAAACGAGGGCGACTCATTAGAGCGCGACCAATTGCAAGCATCTGTTGCTCTCCCCCAGAAAGCGTTCCACCCATTTGCGAAACCCGTTCCTTCAAACGAGGAAAGAGTTCAAAAACTTTCTCAAGATCTTCTTGAGTCTCTTGCTTCGATGGGGTTCGTCCAAACTTACCCATTTCGAGGTTTTCCAATACGGTCATTCCAGGGAATATTCCGCGGCCTTCAGGAGCTTGGCAAATTCCTTCGTTCACTCTTTCGAAAGGTTTAATACTTTCAAGTTGTTTTCCGTCATATGTAATTTCGCCACTTGCTGGTTCAAGAATTCCAGAGATAGTTTTTAGGAAAGTAGTCTTACCCGCACCATTTGCGCCGATGAGAGTTACAACTTCGCCAGCATTAACCTCGAGTGAGATGCCCTTGATCGCTTTGATTTTCCCGTAGGAAACATTTAGGTCTTTAACTTTAAGAAGCATCTTCAGCAACTCCCAAATATGCATCGATTACACGTTGATTATTCTGGATTTCTCCTGGGTTACCTTCAGCAATTTTTTGACCAAAGTCCAAAACAGAAACTCGGTCAGAAATATCCATAACAAGGCTCATATCGTGTTCGATAAGAAGGACTGCAAAACCACGATCGCGAATCTTGCGAATCAATTGACCCAGTTCGACTTTCTCCTGTGGGTTAAAACCTGCTGCAGGTTCGTCCAAAAGTAATACCTTTGGATTAAGTGCAAGGGCACGAGCGATTTCGAGGCGGCGTTGATCTCCGTAGGGAAGATTCTTCGCCATCTGTAGTGCTCTGTGATCAAGACCGATGAACTTAAGTAGCTCGTGAGCTTTCTCCATACTTGCTGTTTCATCGCGACGGCTACGTGGCACACCGAATAGTGATCCGACTAAACCTGATTTATTGAGTGAATCTGCAGCGGTAGCAACGTTTTCTACTGCAGTCATATCTCCGAACAAGCGAATGTTCTGAAATGTGCGACCGAGACCTTTGCGTGCAATCTTGTATGGACGAAGTCCAAGAACAGATTCGCCATCAACGATGACATTGCCTGAGGTTGGTGTGTAATAGCCAGTAACAATGTTGAAGACAGTTGTCTTGCCCGCTCCATTTGGACCAATGAGTGCGGCAATTTCGCCCTCATTGACATGCAGATTTACTTTGTTAAGAGCTGTAACTCCACCGAAGTTTACGAGTATGTCTTGAACTTCAAGTAATTTCTTTGTCATTTGCTCTTCTCCTGAAACTTCTCACGCTTTTGACGAGGCAAGAGACCATTTGGACGAATGTTCATCATGACCACCATCAAAAGGCCAAAGAAAACGATTCGATAATCGCTTAAAAAACGTAATTTCTCTGGAATGTAACCAAGAATTACAGCACCCAAAATAACGCCCCAAATATTTCCCATACCGCCAAATACAACACAAGCAAGAATCATGATGGAAAGATTTAATGTGAATAATTCTGGTTGAATTGAACGAATTTGAGATGCATAAATAGCGCCTGCAAGACCACCAACTGCTCCACCGATGATGAATGCCCACAATTTGTATTTGAGTGTTGCTACACCCATAAACTCCGCAACGTCTTCGTCTTCGCGAATAGCTTCCCAAGCTCGTCCTGGTTTTCTATGTGAAAGACGAATAACGCCCCAAATTACGAGCAACAGCATAGTAAGTGTTAGCCAGTAATACGGACGCGGATCGTTAACAGTAAATTCCATACCGAAAATTGCTGTTGGTCCTTCGATATCAGTTAATCCACTGGACCCACCAATGGCTTCGGTGTTGACAGCCACAATTCTGACGATCTCTCCGAAACCTAGAGTAATAATTGCTAAGTAATCACCGCGCAGACGCAGCGCTGGAAGACCAAGGATTACACCTGCCAGCATTGCAAATCCCATAGCGAATGGAAGTGTTTCCCAAAAGTTTAATGATGTACGGTTGCTAAAGACGGCCTGGGTGTAGGCACCTATGGCAAAGAATGCAACATAACCAAGATCCAAAATTCCAGATTTACCAACTACCACATTTAATCCCACTGCCATCAAGCTAAACATGATGAGGGGGTAGAAAAGCACCGAATAAAATGACGTTTCAGGAGTGTTAATAATCGGATTGTTGAGCATTGGCAACGCGAAGAAAAGCCCAATCAAAACAACTCGGAAAATCGTACGTTGAGCGGAATTCGCGCCTTCCCACCAATCACCAAACTTAGTTCTCAAATTGAAGGACGATTTTGTTGTTTTAGTCATAATTAAACTCTCGCCTTCTGTAACGCTTCACCAAATAAACCTGTTGGTCTGATCAGTAGAACCAAAACTAGAATTACGAAAGTTACAACATCACGCCAGTTGTATCCAAGAACAGCTGATGTGTATTGCTGTATGAGTCCAAGTGCAAATGATCCATAGAGAGCACCCTTTACGTTTCCGATACCGCCAAGAACTGCAGCTGTAAATGCAGAGATTCCCACAAGGAAACCTACATTCGCTTTTGTAGTTTCATAGAAGACCATATAGAAAGCGGAACCAACGCCAGCTAGAACTCCCCCGAGTAAGAAAGTGTAGGAAATTACTTTGTTTACATTTACGCCCATGAGAATAGCTGTGCGCTCATCTTGTGACACCGCACGAATTCCGAGACCAAGTTTGGTGTGATTAATTATTCGGTTGAGGAAGAAGAAAATTATTGCCGCACCGACGATTACGAGAACTTTATCTGCTGATAGGTACAAGGTTCCCCATGTGAAAAATGGGTCCTTGTTGATCAAACGTGGAAAATCTAAATTTTTGGAGTCGGAGATAATGCGGAAAACTTCAGTAAGCACAAAGGATGCTCCGATAGCAGAAATTAACGAGCTGAGACGACTCGCCTTCATATTGCGTAACCTGCGATATGCAACGATTTCGAGTAATACTGCAGAGCCACCTGAAACAAGGGCAGCTGCTAGGGCAAAGAGTAAGAACAGTCCTATGAATTGAATGAGAGGCAGAGGATCTTCATACCCTGTAAAGCCAAATTGCAAAACGACGAAATAAACAGTCATAGTGCCGATCATAAAAATTTCAGAATGCGCGAAGTTAATTAAGCGCAAGACGCCATAGACCAATGTATATCCAAGCGAGACAAGAGCGTAAATTGCTCCGACTACAAGCCCGTCCAAACCAAGTGACCAGAAATTTGTTATTAAAATCGAAAAATCCACTATGAATCCCTTTGGTTATTGCGATGCGTGGCAGATGTGATTAAACATCTGCCACGCATTGCGAATTGGAGTTTGCGAAATCAGCTTATGAAAGCTTCTTTACCCAAACCATCTTTCCATTCTTGATTGTGTACTGGTTCATCACGATCTTGTCTGGATCTCCAGTTGCTGAGAATGAAATTGTTGAACCAACAGCCTTAACAACAGCTCCTTCAAGCCATGTGTTAAGTGATTCGCGAGTTGTCTTTCCAGCCTTGACGCCTTGTGTGAATACATAAGCTGCGTTGTAAGCCTCTAGTGTGTAGAGACCGTGTACGCGACCGAACTTCGCCTTGTATTCCTTAGCTAGTGCTGGTGCAACCTTGTCCATTGGCTCTCCTGGAGCTGTGAGGTATGTACCTTCAGCGTTGCGCTTAGCAAGCTTGATGTACTCACCATCTAGAACTCCGTCACCGGCGATGAATGCAACCTTCTTAGTTGCAGGATTATCGCGAAGTGCCTTGATGAAGATTGCAGCTTCTGGGTAGTAACCACCATAGAACACTGCTGTTGCCTTTGCCTTTGCGACCTTAGCAACAACAGATGTGAAGTTAGTTGTACCTTCTGTAACACCATCTGAACCTACGATGATCTTTGAAGCATTCTTCTTAACGATAGTTGCAAGACCCTTACCGTATGCAGTTGCATCATCTACAACGAATAGCTTTGACTTCAAGCCAATTGCGATTTTTGCAAGAGCTGGTCCCTGTACAAGGTCAGAACCTACAACGCGGTGGAAGTAAGGAGACTTATTTGTAAGAGCTGGGTTTGTTGCTGATGGTGAAATGACAGGTACTTTGCCGCCATCATAAATAGGCATTGCGTTGATTGTTTCACCTGAGTACATACCGCCAACTACGCCGAGTGCACACTCATCTGCTACAACCTTTGCTGCAAGAGCTGGTGACTTTGCGCCAGATGCTTCTGTATCAATTGCATCGTATGCAAGCTTTGTCTTTGGATTTGTTGCGTTGTACTTATCAATTGCAAGCTTTACTCCGTTTGCTTCATTGATACCGGTCTCAGCGTATGGACCAGTTAATGCGCCTTGGAAGTAAATCTTTAGGTCGCCACCGCAAGCAGCAAATGCGCTTGGAGCTGCAGCAACTGTTAATCCAACAGCCAGTGCTGTTGTAGAAACGATCGAAATGATCTTCTTCATGTATTGCCTTTCCTGTTCTTGTGTCCCGGGACAGGGAGATGAGAAGGGTAACGGCAAGGGGCGCATTCGGACAAGGCGAAAGTGAGCGCGAATGCTCGCTACTACAAACTTTTAAGGCTTATTTCCCGTCAGGGACGGCACTAGGTGAAATGACTGCCTCGGCCACAGCCTTCATACTGATGCGTCGGTCCATGGCAGCTCTCTGGATCCAGGAGAAGGCTTCTGGCTCTGAAAGATTAAGGGCTTGCATCAGAATCCCTTTAGCTTTATCAACTAATTTTCTAGTTTCCAAACGTTCGTGTAAATCAGCAACTTCATCAGCGAGTGATTTCATCTGAGTGTGTCGACTGATTGCAATTTCAATTGATGGAATCAAATCGTTGATGGTAAATGGCTTAACAACATAAGCCATTACTCCAGCATCGCGCGCGCGATCAACGAGTTCCTTTTGGCTAAAGGCTGTAAGCATTAGGACTGGCGCAATAAAAATTATTTCTTCTGCTGCAGAAATTCCATCGAGTACGGGCATCTTCACATCAAGAATTGCTAAATCTGGTTTGTGCTCTTTTGCTAATTCGATTGCTTCTGCTCCGTTAGTTGCTTGCGCAACAACTTCATAACCAGATTCAGTGAGCATCTCAACTAAATCCATACGAATGAGCGCTTCATCTTCTGCGACCAAAATTCGTATTGTGCTCATGTGCCTCGAGTCGGATTCGAACCGACACTATGCAGTGTTTGAGACTGCCCTCTCTACCGTTGGAGTACCGAGGCGTGGTGAAAGTCTAACCCTAAAGAGTGATGTGGGAGAAAATGTAAGCGTGCTTAGCGATATGCAGGTGCGACGCCACCTATGGCGTCACCAACTATGTGCACACGCATTGCGTTCGTCGATCCTGGAATTCCAGGAGGTGAGCCTGCAACAATCATTACGTTTTCACCTTTTTTAGCGCGACCGCTTTGAATCAAAACTGTGTCTACCAACTTAACCATGTCATCGGTGTGCTTAACCATCTCTGTAATCATCGGTTCGACGCCCCATGTCAGTGCAAGACGGTTATAGGTTCCAACTTCTGGTGTCAGGGCCAAAATAGGAATTGGAGAACGAAGACGTGACATGCGACGAGCTGAATCTCCGCTTTGAGTAAATGCAACTAAGTATTTGGCTTCAACAATTGCGCCCACTTCAGTGGCTGCTTTTGTAATTGCTCCGCCTTTTGTTCGTGGTGAATTAATCATCGGACGGATGCGCTCTAGTCCGCCTTCTTCTGTTTTTTGAATGATACGAGCCATTGTTTCTACAGCTTCTATAGCGAACTCTCCGATACTGGTTTCCCCTGAGAGCATCAACGCATCGGCGCCATCTAATACGGCGTTGGCGCAATCAGTTGCTTCAGCGCGCGTTGGTCTGGAATTTGTAATCATTGAATCCAACATCTGAGTTGCAACAATGACAGGTTTAGCTGCATCGCGAGCGAGTTCGATGCAATGCTTTTGAACCAGTGGAACATCTTCAATTGGAAGCTCAACGCCTAGGTCTCCGCGAGCAACCATGATGCCATCAAATGCTGCAACGATGCCCTCGAGATTTGCTACTGCTTGCGGCTTTTCGATTTTAGCAATTACTGGAATTCGAATTCCTTCTTCATCCATAATGCGATGTACATCTTTAATGTCATCTGCGCTTCGAACAAATGAGAGTGCGATGAAATCGGCGCCCGCCTTTAGGCCCCAGCGCAGATCATCGATATCTTTTTCAGAAAGTGCCGGTACAGAGACAGCTACTCCTGGCAAGTTGATTCCCTTGTTATTGCTGACTGCACCTGGCTCAATAACTTTCGTGACCACATCAGTTTTAGTAACGGATGTAACTTCTACCGTTACTTTTCCGTCATCGATAAGAATGCGATCTCCAGCTTTACAATCCCCTGGCAATCCTTTGTATGTGGTTCCAACGCGATCCTTGGTTCCTTCAATTTCATCAGTAGTTATCGTGAAAACATCTCCGCGAGATAATTCATGCGGTCCGTTAGCAAAACGAGCCAAGCGGATCTTTGGCCCCTGTAAATCAACTAGAACAGCAATCGGAACTCCTGCTTTAGTGGCCGCGCTTCGTACAGCATCCATTCGGCTTTGATGTTCCACGTAAGAACCGTGAGAGAGATTAAGGCGAGCCATATTCATGCCAGCTGCGATTAACTGCTCAACTTTTCCGGCAGCTTCAACTGCTGGACCCATTGTGCAAACTATTTTCGCGTGGCGCATGGCAATAGTCTATCTATAAAACTAACGGACGAGATGTCGGAACGATTGGTGCATGCAATTGTGATTTTTCTTCTGTTAAAAACGTATCAACTGCTGCCGCTGCGCTGCGACCTTCTGCAATAGCCCACACAATGAGTGATTGACCACGTCCAGCATCTCCAGCGACGAAAACTCCCTCAGAAGTTGTTTGAAAGTTTGCATCGCGTTTAATGTTCCCACGATCATCTAGTTCTACTTCAAGTTGTTTAATCAGGGCATTCTGTTCGGGGCCAGTGAATCCCATTGCTAGAAATGCGAATTGGGCGGGAATTTCTCGCTCTGTTCCTGGCACAGGTGAAAACTTTCCATCTTTGAATTCGGTTTCGACAATCTTGAGTGCGCGCAAATTTCCATCATCATCACCTAAGAATTCTTCGGTGCTAACGGAGAAGATTCGATTATCTGACTCTTCGTGGGCACTCGATACTCTAAAAATCATTGGATATGTTGGCCACGGTGCACTTGATGGCCGTTCATCAGTTGGACGCGGCATGATTTCTAATTGAGTAACAGATCTAGCGCCTTGGCGAATTGCAGTTCCTAGACAATCAGCGCCCGTATCTCCCCCACCTAAAATGATTACATCTTTACCTTCAACATTTATTGGGCGTTCAGTAATTTCACCAAGCGCTTCTTTGTTTCCCCATGGCAAATACTCCATAGCTTGATAAATTCCTTTGAAATCGCGGCCAGCAATATTGAGATCGCGCCATTGTGTAGCACCAACGGCTAATACAACTGCGTCGTAACGAGAGCGAAGTTGCGCGCCAGTTAAATCCACTCCAACGTTTACGCCAGGTCTAAAACGAGTACCTTCTTTTTCCATCTGAACAAGTCTGCGATCGACAATGTGTTTTTCCATTTTGAACTCTGGAATTCCATAGCGGAGTAGACCGCCAATTTTTTCTGCGCGCTCGAAGACGGCAACCGTGTGACCGGCACGTGTGAGCTGTTGTGCAACTGCAAGACCAGCTGGACCCGAACCAATTACCGCAACTGTTTTTCCAGATAAGCGATCTGGAGGTAACGGTTTTACGTTAGAAGCTCCGAATGCTTCTTCAACGGTACGAAGTTCTACTTGTTTAATTGTGACAGCGTCAGCATTGATGCCAACAACGCATGCGGTTTCGCATGGAGCAGGACATAGGCGACCTGTGAACTCTGGAAAGTTATTTGTTGCGTGAAGGCGATCAATTGCACTCTCTTTGTCAGAACGCCACATCAAGTCATTCCACTCTGGAATTAGATTGCCTAGTGGGCACCCTTGATGGCAGAACGGAATTCCGCAATCCATGCAACGACCAGCTTGCTTTTGCAGGTGTTCAAAACTCTGCGGTTCATAGACTTCGTTCCAGTCTTTAATGCGAACATCAACTGGACGACGCTTTGGTAGTTCACGTGGAGTGGATAAGAATCCCTTTGGATCAGCCAAGTGAGGCCACCTCCATTACATATTGGTCAACCGGCAAACCTTCGCGATTAGCTTTTTCTATTGCGGCAAGAACGCGCGCGTAATCTCGTGGCATTACCAATGAGATACGAGAGAGTGATTTATCCCAATCTGCCAAGAGTTCGTG
>Ga0208009_1000455_pt1 | contig 11810 bp, 11 predicted proteins | sample Wag4_2014_7_16_FD_187364 | JGI IMG/M metagenome (GOLD analysis project Ga0208009, IMG submission 187364) | Fresh water mixed with fracking chemicals microbial communities from Ohio, USA - Utica-2 Time Series FC 2014_7_16 (SPAdes) (version 2) ...
GTGCTGGCCGGGCGCGGCCCCGGGGCCACCGAGGCCTGGAATCGCTGGTGGTCTGGCATCGATCTCGACACCCTGGCCTGGCGGGATGCCCAGCTGCTGGTGATGGTGGAGGCCCCCCTGAGGCGGCGTTGGCTGCAGCACGATCCGGCGGCCCCCAGGGTGGAGGGGCTGGTGCGGCGAGCCTGGACCGAGGCCGGCCTGCGCGTGCGCCTGGCCCGGGAGCTGGCCGCCAGCCTGATGGCCGCCCAGCTGGGGCCAGTGATCCTGGCCGGTCCGCCGGCCGCCTTCCTCAGGGCTCAACGGGAGGGGGCGGTGCGCCCCGTGAGCGAGATCCATCTGCTGCTGCCGAGGCCCTGCCTTGAGCGGGCCGTGGCCCATCTGGCGCAGCTGGGCTGGCAGCTCACCTGGCCGCTGCCCACCCGCCCTTGCCGCAGCTGGAGTGCGAGCGTGGGGTTGCGCCGGGGCGCCGATCTGCTCCGCCTGGGCTGGCGCCATGTGCAGCCGCCCCCCTGGCGCACCCAGGCCGTTGAACGGGGGCTCTTTGCCGTGGCACCCGAGGTGTTGCCGGCCGAAGACCTGATCCTCAGCCTGCTGAGCCCTGGCGCCGCCTGGGATGGGGTCATCCCGTGGGAGGCTGACGTGGCGGTGCTGGCCGATCAGCCCCTCGACTGGCCGCGGGTGTTGCGCTTCGGGTCCACCTGGGATCCGGCACTCCTGGATCGCCTGCGAACCCTGCAGGGCCGCCTGTCCGGGCTACCCGCCCCGGTGGACCGGGGCTGTCGGCGGGCCCGGCTGGAAGGGCTGGCGGCCCAGCGGCTGCGCACCCTGTTCCTTCGTCTTCACAACGCTCTGCCCCGTCGATGAGCCACCTGCTCTTTCTCACACCCCTGCTGCCCAGTCCCACCGGAGGCGGATCGGCGATCCGGGCGGCCGCCACCCTGGAGGTGCTGGCCAGGCATGCACCGGTCTGGGTGATCCACGCCGAATGCTGGGGAGACACGCCAGCGGTTTGCGATCGCACCTGGTGCCGCAGCCGAGCAGCGGCCGTGGAGGTGGTGCAGCCCCATCGGCTGCGCCAGATCCCCGAGATCGTGGCCGAGTTGCTCGCCGAGGCCGGCGACAACGCCAGCCTGGAGGTCATCCATGTGTTTCGCCAGCTGCTGGCGCCGGTGGGGCTGGGCTGCAGCGAACGCTTCGGGCCCAAACTCACCATGCTCGACCTGGATGACGATGACTGCGGCAGCCAGCGGGGCATCGTGCCGCTGCACGAACGCCATGGTGACCACCAGCGTGCCGCCGCCCTCGCCGCCGAGGAGGCCCGCATGCGGGTGATGCGGGCCATGCTGCTAGCCCGCTACGACCGGGTGTTTCTCTCCAACCCCGATGAATGGCGCGCCGTGGCGGCCGAGCACCCCACGGCCCATGTGGACCTGTTGCCCAATGGGGTGCCGCCGGTGGTCCTGCCGGAAGCGATCCAGCGGGATCCCCTGCGGTTGCTGTTCCTCGGCACCCTGTCCTACATCCCGAATGAAGACGGTGTGCGTTGGTTCCTCGACGCGATGTGGGGGGCCTTGCGGATGACGGAGCCAGGCCTGACCTGGCGGGTTGTGGGCGTGGGACTGCCTGCCGCCCTGCAGGCCACCCTGGCGGCGGCCGCGGGGGTGGAGGCGGTGGGTGCTGTGCCTGAGGTGGGCCCGGAGTTTGCCGCAGCGGGGATGCTGGTGGTGCCGCTGCGGGCGGGCAGTGGCACCCGCATCAAGATTCTGGAGGCGTTTCGCCATGGCACGCCGGTGGTGTCCACCAGCATCGGTGCAGCTGGTTTGGCGGTGGTGGATGGGGAGCACCTGCTGCTGGCCGACACGCCGGCCGCCATGGTGGAGGCCTGTATGCGCCTGTGCCGTGACGCAGGCCTGCGGGATCGGCTGGCGGCGGCGGCCGCCGCCTGGGTGGCGAGGGAGCATGGGCTCGAGGCGATGGAGGCTGTGCTGACCGGGGCCATGGATGCCGCCGGAGTGGGGCTGTGATGGCAGCAGCCGATCAGACCCGGCCCCTGGTGCTGGTGGGAACCCACCACAAGACCGGCACCGTGTGGATGCAGAAGCTCTTCTCCCAGTTCTGCAACCACCTGGGCGAGCGCTTCTACGAGGGAGAGCAGGCTGCGTTGCCAGCCGATGCTGGGGTGTTTCTGCAATGGCACAGTCGCTTCCAACCGGCCGACCTGGGTCGCGCCTACCGGGGCCTGCACCTGATTCGCGACCCACGGGATGTGCTGATTTCGGGAGCCCATTACCATCGCTCATCTAAGGAGGCCTGGCTGCACGTTAGAAAACTGAAGTTTCGAGGTCTGACCTATCAGGAAGCCATCGGCAGGCGCCGCACTCTGGCAGAGGCTATTGTATTTGAAATGAAGCATGTTGGCGGTCACACGATTCGCGAGATGCTGGCGTGGAATCGTGCGGATCCCTGCTTTCGTGAGGTCACCTATGAGTCACTGGCCTCGGTGGATGGGTTGGATCAGCTGATGGGGTTACTCCGCTTCCTTGGATATCCCGATCCTGCGCTGCCCCAGCTCCGCCTGATCGCCCAGGACGCGAGCATCTTTCATGCAGGTGCCACCACTTCGGGCCATGCACGCGATGGTCGCCCCAGGCAGTGGCCAGAGGTTTTTGATCATCATTTAAAAGATCGCTTTATCGCCTATTTTGGTGATGCACTCATCCAGCTTGGCTACGAGAACAGTCATGACTGGTCGTGGTGATGGGGGCGGCCAGGGGTGGCAGCAAGCCTCTGCCCTGATGGCCTGGTTGCTCAATCCCGCTGAGACGGCGCCCGTGCCGCCCCAGCAATGGCGCTGCTTGCTGGAGCGATGTCAAGCCCTGCGGATTGGCCCCCAAGCCATGCATCGCCTGGCCGTTGAGCCAGGGGCCGTGCCTGCTGCTGATCAGCATGAATTCAATCGGCTCAGGATGCAGGGATTTGTGGCCACAACCCAGGTGCTGAGGGTTGGCTGCCGGGCCCTTGAGCAGTTGCGTGCGGCTGGTATTCAGGCTGTGGGGTTTAAGGGCCTTGCCACGGTTGGCTGGCTCCATGGTGGCCGCCCTGAGCGAGGAATGGGTGATTGCGACCTGTTGATTTCCTCCGCTGATTGCCAACGTGCACTCATCGTTTTACTGGAAGCCGGATTTCATCCCACCGTACAAGATGTGGCCGTTGATGACCTCATCGAATTTGTGGCATCATCGCCCGGTAGCGCTGGCAACCGCGCCATCAGTCTGGCGGGTCCCGATGGCTCTGAAATCGACCTTCATTGGCATCTTGGTGGTCTTGATGTGGCGGTCCTGATGGGGGAGGCCAGGCCCCGGGCCGTGCTCGGCCTGGAGGTTCCACTGGTTCGCCCTGCCGTTGGTTGTCTGCTGGCTGTGCAACATGCGCTACGCAATGATTTTGTGCCTGATGAGGTGATTCGTGATCTTCTCGATGCAGCCGGTTGGTTCGCCTTGCTAGAGGGCGATTCAGCGGAACGGACCTGGCTGCTGCAGATGGTTCGACGTGCTGGCCTGGAGGATGCCCTCGTGGCCGTTGCCCTCATTCTCCAGGCTGTGAATGCCCGTGTCTGGTGCCTGCCGCCCAGCCCCCGGGCCCAGGCCCTGGTGGACCACTGGACCCGGCAGTTGGAGCACCAGGCCATCAATCGGGATCTTCTCTATCTCTGCAGCCTTCGGCCTGGGCGACGGCTGCTGGCGGGTGTGGTGCGCTCAGGGGCCGAGTACTGGCGAGTGATGGGAGCGATGGAGACGGCCATCGGTGATCAGCGGCGCAGCGTGCGCCGGCGCCTGCTGATGCTGGCGCATGCAGCCTGGCGCACCTCCTGGTCGGATTGGCAGCGGTTGCGGGCCCTGGCAAGCCTCAAGGCTCGGCTCGACCGTTGATCAGCCCATGACCGATCGGCCTGCCGCCCCCAATCACGGCTGGATCTATCGCGACCGCGTGGCTCCCTCCGAGGCCGGCCAGTGGGTGTGCGCCTGGTATGCCCAGCACCATCGCCATTCCCCGGAGGCGGTGTGGCAAGCGCGGCTGGCCGCCGGCGAGATCGAGCGCAATGGGGCCCCGCTCACGGCCGATGGCCCCCTGGCCCCGGGCGACCGGCTGGCCTGGCATCGCCCCCCCTGGATCGAGCCGACCGTGCCCGGCTCCTGGGCCGTGATCCACGACGATGGCGACCTGCACGTGATCGCCAAACCCGGTGGCCTGCCGGTGTTGCCCGCCGGCGGCTTTCTGGAGCACACCCTGCTGCGGATGCTGGAGCGGCGCCACGCCACCGACCCGGCGGGATTGCCCCGGCCGGTGCACCGCCTGGGCCGCTTCACCTCCGGCCTGCTGCTCTGTGCCCGCCGGCCGGCCACCCGGGCCTGGCTCAGTGCCCGGCTGCGGGACAGCACACCTGCTCAGCCCAACGGGATCGGCACCCAGCGCGGCTCCTGCCGCAAGCTCTACCGGGCCCTGTTGCAGCCCCCACTGCCCGGCTCGCCGCTGCTCGCCCTGGCCCCGACTGACAGCCTGGAGCTCAGCACGCCGATCGGCCGCCGCCCCCACGATCAGCTGGGCACGATCTGGGCCGCGGCCTGTCCCGCAGACCCCACATCCCCCTCCCTGGCAGCCCGCAGCACCCTCACCCTGCTGCGGCGCAGCCAGCACAGCTGGTTGGTCGAGCTGCTGATCGCCACTGGCCGTCCCCACCAGATCCGCATCCACACCGCCGCCGCCGGGGCGCCGCTGCTGGGCGATCCCCTCTATGGCCCGGGCGGGCTGGCCAACCCGCAGGCCCTGCCGGGCGATGGTGGCTACCAGCTGCACGCTCACCGGCTGGGCATCCCCCTGGAGGATGGCCGCCGGCTGGACCTGGAAGCGCCCCTGCCGGCCTGGGCCGTTGCCTGACCATCCCCGCCAACCCAGCCTGCTGGAGCGGCCCGGCCTGCGCCTGCGTCACTGGCCCGCCTGGCTGGCGCCCACCGCCGCCGCCCAGCTGCTGGCCGCCCTGCGGGCCGAGGTGCCCTGGAGGCAGGAGGCGATCCGGTTGTACGGGCGCCAGCACCCCTTGCCGCGGCTCACCTGCTGGATGGCTGATCCGGGCTGCGCCTACCGCTACAGCGGCCTGGCCAACGCCATCGAGCCCTGGTCGCCGGCGGCAGCCGCCCTGCGCCACAACCTGCAGCAGCTCACGGGCTGGCGCTTCAATTCCCTGCTGCTCAACCGCTACCGCGACGGTCGCGACGCCATGGGCTGGCACGCCGACGATGAGCCCGAGCTGGATCCGGCCGCCCCGATCGCCTCCCTCAGCCTGGGGGCCGTCCGCGATTTCCGCCTGCGGCCCCGCCCCAGCCCCCGGGCCAGCGGCCTGCCGCCACCGGCGGGTTATGGGCCGGGCTGCGGCACGGGCCCAGAACCAGTTGCTGTCCCGTTCAACCTGCCATTGCACAACGGCGACCTGCTGTTGATGGATGCTCCCACCCAGATGTGGTGGCAGCACGCCGTGCCCCGCCGCTTGCGGTTGCAGCAGGAGCGCCTCAACCTCACCTTCCGGGTGGTGCGGGCCAGGGCCTGAGTGCTTGCCGGGCGGCAGACAATGGTGACCGCTGCCTTTGCAGACCATGGCCCGCCCCCGCCATCGTCCCAGTGGGTTTGGTCAGCCTGCCGGCGCCGATGTCTGGGAGATCGGTCTCACGGCCATGCCCGCCACCGTGCCGGGCGATGACGGCCAGCCGGTGCGGCCCCTGGTGGCGATGGTGGTTGAGGGCAGTGGTCGCGTGCGCGGCTCCGCCATCGGCCATCCCGATCGCCCTCTGGAGGCGCTGGAGCCTGCGATCGAGTTGGCGATCGAGGCGCCCCAGTCGCCTTGCGTGCCGGGCCTGCCGCGCCGGGTGGTGGTGGGCAGCTCGCGGCTGCTGAAGCTGGTGCCCTCGTTGCTGCCGGGTGTGATGGTCACCAGGGGGGAGACGCCCCGGCTCGATCACGCCACCAGTAACCTGCGCGACCACCTGGCCGGCGGCGCCGATCAGCGTGGCCTGCAGGGCCTCACCACCTACCTCACCGCCGATGTCACCCCCGAGGCGGTGGCCAGCTTCTTCAGGGCCGCGGCGGCGCTCTACAAACGGCGGCCATGGCAGCACGTGCCCAGCGATGGCCACCTGTTCACAGTGAGTTGCACGGCCCTGCACATCAAGGGCTGGGTGGGCTGCGTGATCGGCCAGAACCGCGAGAGCTACGGGGTGATCCTGTTCGAGTCGGTGGCGGCCTATGACCGCTATGTGGAGCTGGCCGAACGGGCCGAGGTTGAAGGCCCGCAGGTGATGGATGCGGGCCCACCCCACCGGGTGATCAACTTCGAGCCGAAGCGGGCCATGCCGGCGGCCCTGCTGCAGGAGATCCAGCGCTATCGCTGGCCGGTGGCCGGAGGAGACGCCTATCCCACCGTGATGCTGGTGCAGTCGCAGTTGATGCTGATGCCGCCCACCCGGGCGGATCTGCGCCAGCTGGAGGCCGTGGCTGCTGCCCTCAGCCAGTGGCTGGATGCGGAGCCCGATCTGGCGCGTTGCTGGCATGGCCCGGCCGTGCGCCGCCGCCGCTTCCGGGTGCCTGTGGGCGGCATGGACGTGCCCGTCACGATCGGCGTGGCGGCGGAGGTTGTGCCGTCACCGCAACCTGAGCTGGATGCGGATCTCGCTCGATTCGCCGAGCCGGAGCCCCCGGCGCTGAAGGTGCCCAAGGCGCTGCAGCCGAAGCTCGACAGCCTGATGGCGGCAATTGATGGTTTCTGCGCCAGTCACCTGAACGAGGAATACCGCCAGCTGATCCATGCCGCGCTGGCCTCCCTGGCCCGCAAGCGGCCCTCACCACTGCTGGGGGGGCGGGAGCCATCGTGGTGCGCCGGGGTGGTGCATGCGATCGGAAGCGCCAATTTCCTGTTTGACAGGAGCCAGACGCCGCACTGCACAGCTCCGCAGATCTATGCCCACTTCGGGGTGTCCGCGGGCACCGGCCAGGCCCACTCCAAGAAGGTGCGCGATCTGCTGCGGATCGCCCCCTTCTCACCGCACTGGACCCTTCCCAGCCAGCTGGAGGATTCCCCGATGGCTTGGATGGTGGAGGTGGATGGCTTCATCCTGGATGTGCGCAGCCTGCCTCTGGAGATCCAGGTCGAGGCCTGCGCCAAAGGGCTGATTCCCTACGTGCCGGCTCTGCGCGATCGCACTTCAGGCTGATCAGCCCCGCTCGAAGGCGATCAGGCGCGAGAAATAAAAGGGTGCCTGGTTGAGGCTGCGGCGCACCGGCTTGTACCCGGCCGCGGCGGCGGCGGCCACGATGCCGTCTTCCCGCAGGGTGTAGGCGCGGGTGGTTTTGCTCGGGCCGGGGAACAGCTGGCCGATGCCCTTGAGCAGGGCCAGCAGCGGGGTGTAGGGGGCGAAGCTCACGATCAGGTGTTTTTCGGCCATGTCGGCCAGGTGACGCACCATCTCCTCGGCGGCGGCCTGGGGGTAGTGGATGAACACATCCAGGCAGATCACGGTGTCGTAGCGGCCCTCCAGGCTCTCCAGGTCGGAAGCGCTGAACTGCAGCTGGTCGCTGCTGATGCCGGCCGCCTCGGCCCGGCGACGGGCTTCGTTGGCCATGGCCTCGGAGAGGTCGGAGGCGGCGATGGAGCCGGCGCCGAGCTGGGCCAGGGGGATCGCCAGGCTGCCCACGCCGCAGCCGGCGTCGCAGAAGCTGCGCCGGCCCAGCTCGCCCTGCTCCTGCAGCCAGGCCAGCACGTTGTCCACGGTCTTCTGGTGGCCGATGCGGATGTTGCGCTGCACCCGGTTCACCTCGTCGGACTCGCTGTAGATGCGATTCCAGCGCTCGAAGCCGGTGGTCTCGAAGTACCCCTTCACCTCCTCCTTTTCGGCGTCCTTGCCGGCCACCGGGGGGGCATCCAGCTGCTGCTCGAGGGGCATGGGGAGTGGTTCAGTGGCGCGGATCCTAGTCAGCGGAACCGTTGCAGCCGGATCGTTCAGGCCGCCGCCCGCCGCCAGCTCAGGCCCGCCGGGCTTCCACGCCAGCGCAGGGTTTCCTGCAGAGGCATCCCGTTGAGCATCTCCGGGGCGCTGCGCTGATCGCCCAGAACGTGGCGAGGCAGCAGGGTGGCCGCGGCGATCGCCCGCTCCGCTGGCGCTCCCCAGCTGGCCAGCCGCCGCGCGCCCTCCAGCAGGGGCAGGGTCACGCCGGCCAGGGTGCCGTCCTCGAGGCGGCAGCTGCCGTCCTCCACCAGCAGCACCCGCTCGTCCCAGCGGTGCCGGCCTTCGCCGAGGCCGTAGGGGGCCAGGGCATCGCTCACCAGCACCACCTGCTCCGGCGCCAGCCGCTGCAGCAGCAGGGCCATGCTGGGCTGCACGTGCACGCCGTCGGCGATCAGCCCCAGGGCGATGTCGCCTCGGAGTACCGCCGCCGCCACGGGGCCGGGGGCGCGGTGGTGCAAGCCGGCCATGGCATTGAAGCTGTGCGTGAGCATCGCCACCCCGGCTGCAAACGCCGCGCTGGCGTCTTCTTCGCTGGCGGCGCTGTGGCCCAGGCTCACCACGATCCCCCGCTGGCGCAGGGCGGCGATCACCGCTTCGGCCCCCTCCAGCTCTGGTGCCAGGGTCACCAGGTCGATCTGGTCCTCGAACCCGGCGATCCGCTCCGCCAGGCCCTCCAGGCTGGGGGCGGCCAGGTGCTGCTCGGGATGGGCGCCGCGGCGGCAGGGGTTGAGGAACGGGCCCTCCAGATGGGCGCCGAGCAGCTGGCAGCGGCCGGGCCGGTGCTGCTGGCGGGCCTGCTCCAGCACGGCCAGGGCCTGGCGCAGCGGCGTCACGCCGCAGGTCACCAGGGTGGGGCAGATCGCCTCCACGCCATCGCGCCAGAGCAGCTCCAGCAGCTCCAGCAGCCGGGGCAGATCGGCTTCGCTGAGTTCGGGGAAGGCCAGGCCCAGGCCGCCGTTGATCTGCAGGTCCACTCCGGCCGGACTGAGCCAGTCGCCGCCCCAGTCGTCGCCGGCGGCGCTACTGCCGGCAGCAATCGGCTCCACCGCCGTGATCCAGCCCTCTCCGTCCACGGCCAGCCGCCAGCGGCGATCGCCGCCATGGCTGCAGCGGCGGGCCCGGGGCAGGCGCACGTTGGTGATCCAGCGCATCGACGGGGCAGCCGCGACAATGCATCCATCCTGCGTTGTCCGCCGTTGAGCGCCACGCCCGTTGTTCCGCCCACCGGCACCGGCACCGGCCCAGACGCCCCGTCAGCCCCGCCACGGGTGGCGGTGGTGATGGGCAGCGATTCCGACCTGCCCACCATGCAGCCGGCGGTGGCGATGCTGGAGCGCTTCGGCGTGCCCTGTGAGGTGCGGGTGCTCTCGGCCCACCGCACGCCCCTGGAGATGGTGGCCTTCGCCCGGGAGGCCCGCCCGCGGGGCCTGCAGGTGATCATCGCCGGCGCCGGTGGCGCCGCCCACCTGCCCGGCATGGTGGCCGCGCTCACCACCCTGCCGGTGATCGGTGTGCCGGTGCACACCCGTGCCCTCTCGGGGGTGGACTCCCTGCATTCGATCGTGCAGATGCCGGCCGGCATCCCCGTGGCCACGGTGGCCATCGGCAACGGTGCCAACGCCGGCCTGCTGGCAGTGCAGATCCTGGCTGCTGCCGATGGCGCCCTGGCCGGGTCGCTGCAGGAGGCGCTCGCCGCTTACCGGGCCGAGCTGCACGCCCAGGTGCGGGCCAAGGATGGCCGCCTGCAGGAGCTGGGCAGCGCGGCCTACCTGGCCCAGATGGGTTGAGGGGCGCGGCCGATGCTCGAACGCCTCGTGCTGCCCCCCTGGCTGAAGGCCGGCCTGGCCCTGCCGCTGCTGGTGCTCAACCTCTGGGTGCTGCGCCAGCTGCTGCTGCCGCTGGCGCCGTTCCCCGCCCTGTTCGTGGCGGCGGCCCTGATCGCCTTCCTGCTCGATATCCCCAGCCTGTGGCTCCGCCAGCGGGGCACCCCCCCCTGGCTGGCCACCGTGCTGGTGCTGGGCGTGAGCCTTGGCCTGCTGGCCTCGGCGGCGATCTGGCTGGTGCCGCGGCTGATCGAGCAACTGGGGGAGCTGGTGGCGGCGCTGCCGGGCTGGCTGGCCCAGGGGGAACTGTGGCTGGATCGCCTCGAGACCTGGGCAGATCAGCAGGGCATCCCTACGGATTTCGGCAATGTGAGCAGCGATCTGATCACCCGCATCAGCAAGCTGGCCAGCCAGTTGAGCCAGCGCCTCCTGGGGCTGCTCGGCGCCACCGTGGGCATCACGGTGAACACCGTGATCGTGCTGGTGCTGGCCGTGTTCCTGCTGCTCGGTGGGGAGCGCATCAGCGCGGGCCTGGCCCTCTGGCTTCCCCCGGGTGTGCGGGATCTGGTGGCGTCCACCTTCAACCGCACCTTCCGGGGCTACTTCGCCGGCCAGGTGCTGCTGGCATTGATTCTCAGCGGCCTGCAGATCCTGGTGTTCACCCTCTTGCAGATCCCCTATGGCGTTCTCTTTGCCGTGGTGATCGGTTTCACCACCCTTATCCCCTACGCCAGCGCGGTCACGATCGTGCTGGTGAGCGCCTTGCTGGCTCTGGACAACCCCCGGACGGGCCTGGAGGTCCTGGCTGCTGCCATCACGGTGGGCCAGGTGGTGGATCAGGTGATCCAGCCCCGTCTGATGGGCAGCATCGTGGGCCTGCAGCCTGCCTGGCTGCTGATCAGCCTGCCGGTGGGTGCCCGGATCGGCAGCTTGATGGGCCTGGGCGAGCTGCTGGGACTGCTGCTGGCGGTGCCAGTGGCCAGCTGTGTGAAGACCCTGCTCGAGGCCTGGCGACTCGGCGCCGCAGCCGAGGAGTGAGGCGAAGGGCGTCAGCCCCGGGCAGCTCAGGAGACGATCCAGGCCTTGAAGACCACGGCGGTTTCGCTGTTTGGTGGAGTGGGGCCCTGGGGGAATGGGGACCTGGAGTGGAAGTCCAGATAAACCTGGGGTGAGAGGAAGCTGGCGAAGAACACATTGGAGTAACTGCCGTCTCTGAGCGCGAACTGAAATCCGCTCGTGGTCAGTTGTTCTCCCTGGAACGGCCTGGCGCGGCGAACCAGGTTGTCGCCTTCGTAGGGGGTGTTGCCGGGGATCGATGTGCCGGCTGGATACAGGCCGGTGATCCGGTCGCGATTGCGGCGCCCCTTGATGGCCTGGATCGCGAACGCGCCATCGCCATCGGGGTCGCTGTCCGTGATGAACGTCCCGCGGGCTCGGATCGAGGGGCCTGTGGTGCCCTTGGGGGTGCGGTACCGCCATTGCCACTTCAGGGTCTCGGCCTCGGGGTGTCTGATCTGGATCTCGGCCATGGAGGTGGAGGTCAGAGATGGGTTGACGGGTGAGCCGCGTCAGCTCTGGTTCAGCAGGTTGCCAGCGCGGCGGATGGGTGCCTTCAGAGTGGGAGACCCCAGTGGCTCGAGCGATCGCCGATGAATGTGCTCGAGCGAGCCGAATGTCTGCTGGATGCCGGCAGTTCCGGCAACATGAATTTCACGGTGATTGCCGGTTACCGCGGTCATCTGATCCTGGATGGTCTGCAGCAGGCCCTTGCTGCTCTGCAGGCGGAGCACCGGTTGCTGCGCAGCACGGTGCTGTGGGAGGGGGATCAGTGCCGCTTCGCGGCCTGTCCAGCGCCCATTCCTGTGACGGTGCAGCCCTGGCCAGCCCACCGAGATCTCCCAGGGGGGTCTCAGGCCTGGAAGCCCCTTGCCATGGC
>Ga0208009_1000461_pt1 | contig 11707 bp, 6 predicted proteins | sample Wag4_2014_7_16_FD_187364 | JGI IMG/M metagenome (GOLD analysis project Ga0208009, IMG submission 187364) | Fresh water mixed with fracking chemicals microbial communities from Ohio, USA - Utica-2 Time Series FC 2014_7_16 (SPAdes) (version 2) ...
TTTCCCTTATTCCTTCTATCGCAGATTCTACCTGATCAATAACAATTTTATCATCAAGAAACCCAAAGGCATTGTTAATCAGCTCAACAAGTTCTAATGATGTTAGTGGCTTCTCGCTGGCAAAAACCAGCGCTTCAATATGGGTTATGAGATCGGCTATTTCCATTGCTGCTTATGCTCACAGGGTTTACCGGATGAACGGGCGTAAATGTAAGTCAAAAACATCATACCTAACCTTGTAAAGCAGCCGCTCCACTTACTATCTCGGTAAGTTCTGTTGTAATGGCAGCCTGACGAGCCCTATTGTATGAAATTTTGAGCGTTTTGAGCAATTCATTGGCGTTTTCAGAAGCTTTATCCATGGCAGTCATCCTTGCCCCATGTTCAGATGCATTACCATCCAATACAGCCTTGAACAACTGTGTATTCAAAATTTTGGGCATCAGCTCTGCAACCAACTTGTCTTTATCTGGTTCAAATATGAAGTCTGCTTTCTTGCTGCTTCCAGCCTGAGGCTTATTCTTGGGAATGGGAAGAAATTGTTCTGCCACAAACCTTTGGGTAGCCGCATTACGGAATTCACTATAAACTATATCAATGGCATCGAACTCCTTATCCAGAAATGCTCTCACTGCAGCCTGGGCGCATACCTGAACATGCTCAAATGAAAGCTGCAGAAAGGTATCCCTATAGGTGGTGTTAACAGAAAACCCACGTTTTTGAAAAAACTCAGCGCCTTTTTTACCAATAGCCCATATAGTAAGGTTACCTGCTGCTTGAACTGAAGCATATTTTTCTGCAATCAGCGCCAAAGCCATCTTTTGAACATTGGCGTTATAAGCGCCACAAAGACCCCGGTCGCTTGTTATAACTATGACCAAAGCTTTCCGCACAACTCTTGATTCAGCCAGCGAGATATTACTTCCCCCTTCACTGTTACTAACAATATTGCTTAACATCTCCTGCAACTTACTGGCGTAGGGACGCATTTGAATGATTGCATCTTGGGCACGTCTTAACTTGGCAGCACTCACCATTTTCATTGCCTTGGTGATTTGCTGGGTTGACTGGACTGATTTTATCCTGTTGCGGACTTCCTTGAGTTGACCGGCCATGGGGTTTTTGAATTTTGCGCAAAATTAATAAAAAGAAATCAGATGAACATCCTAGATACACTATTGTTGCACAATATGTCTGGAAATATGCATTTCACCACTATTCAGGTTGGTCAACCGGAAAATAAATATTCCTGAATTGGGTAATTCTATTTGGCAACCTGTCTTGGGAGCTTTTTTGAAACTGGAAATCTCATTTCCCATTCCATCGTAAATATCAAGCGCGTAATCATTGCTTTGGTCATAGAGTTGAATAAACACCTTACCCCTGCTGGGATTGGGGTAAACACTAAATATAACACCCTGATTCAGTTCAACCTTCTTGACTTCTCCCACAGTTAATTTACTGTCCAGGTCTTCCTGTACCAACCGATAGAGTAATTTTCCTGAAACGATTGGATTATCCGTGAACTGATATCCGGTTTGCTTGTAACTCGATCCGCCCGGCACTTTTGATGGTACAAATCCTATGCGCTCAAATTTATCCTGATTGGCACTCCTACGCTCAATCCAAAAGCCTTTATTCAACTGCTCCTGTAGGGTTTCCCATTGGAGCCTTACCTGCCCGGCACCAATCGAGCGTGCACTGAACCCTCTGAGAATAACCGGCAGTGCTGAAGCCTCAAGCTCTATTGGGGCAAATGGACTGAATTGTTGCACATTGTCAACAAGAAGGTACCCATTTGTTATATCGCTGCCGGCTTCAACCCTGTTGATAACTGATGCTCCAGTAACTGCAACCTCCCACCTGGATGAATCTATATTGAAATGCCCTAGCTTGTAGTTAGCCAGCGTTGGTGAACCAGGAAAATAACCCGTTTCATCTCCACCTGAGTTGGCTGTAACATGATAATGCATCCTGATGGATACCCCATTTGAATTATGGGTCAAAGATGACTTAATTATGTCCCAGTACTCTGATGCAACAGTCTTGATGTATAACCGCTTTGCTACTGATGGATAAGGGGTGTGCTGATGGCCAACAACAAATGCATCGGTGGCTGACGCTATAGGAAAAGTAATTCTCAAAGGGTCATATATCATGTCGTCTGCTTGACCAACCGGAAAATCAAAGGCATAATTACTTGCGCCATTGGTGCCAATCTTTTTTACATAGCCCTTTACAAATGAAAGATTACTGGCCCCTACTACCGATCCATTGTTATTGATAGTAAGGGGAAAAGTGACCGGAGCAACGATGTATCCTGAATTCAGACTTAGCACACCATTTACATTGATAATTCCCGTTATTGACTTCTCGCCTCCACCTGTCAATGTCAGGTTTCTGAATGTTGTTGGCCGGCTACCTCCGAGTGTGAAGTTGCCCGCGTTTAAAACAACTGCGGTTCCAGTCTCTGCCTGAAACCCACCCTGATTAATCCAATTTCCATGCAACTGCAAATTGCCCCCAGTTCTCATAATCACACTTGCACCCTCCCGGATAAGCATACTTCCTGCAGCAACGGAGGCATCAATTTCCAGTGTTGCTCCCTCTGGCCAGATTTCAACTGCTGAAGTTGCGCCAGGAACTTCAGTACCTGCAAGACACCAGTTACCTGTCTGATTCCAGGAACCATTCACAGCTCCGGTCCATGCATTGAGCGGCTTAACTGTAAGCGTGCCAGCTGAATAAGTAATATTGTAATTCGCGGCTGAAAAACCTAATGTACCTGTTGCATCAGAAGGTATTAGGGGATAAGTTCCGGCAGTTGCATCAGCTGTTGCGCCAGACGAACTCAATAACACGCTGCTAACCAACTCACTGTTTGGCAAGGTAGTATTTACAGTAAAAGAAGCTGTTCCCAAAGTCAGGTTAACCCCCTGGCACTTGATGCTATTGGATGCAGTTATCGTTATTGGAAAAGGTGTGACTGTATAGATCAGGGTAGCACTTCCAGTTCCGACAGCATTGGAGGCTGAAATGGTAAGGGAATGAACGCCAACTGGTATTGTTTTGGCAAAAGCAATCGCTCCGGTTGATGCATCAATTGTTACTCCTGATGAAATACCTGATGCCGCATAAGAAGTGGGATAATTGGACGCTGAAATCTGATAAGTATTTCCCGCACCATAAACATTATTTAAAGTCAGGTTACTTGTGATGGCAGGTGGCACAAGTGCCGCATCTAATGGCTTGAGTGCAATCAATATGGCGCCAAAGTCTCTAGCTGCCAAAGGGTCAACAAATGAAACTTCACCTGTACCAGTCTGACCGGGATCGGATTTAATTCCCCATGCTGCTCCCACTGAAAAATTCGCAGAGTTTACTTTATAAGGCAAGTCAAGGAATTCATTGAGATAAGCAGGGCCATTCACCTGCCAGCAACCTGAGGTTCCAACGGTATCTTTCCAACTCATGTTATCACTTGCCTGTGTTAGCATGAGTAATGCGGCCCCTGATGTTGAGGTGGTTATTGATGCTGCTGTTACAGCATTGCTTTTATTCCCCTGAGAAACATTTAATGTGCCCAATGGTGCATCAAAGGGACTTAGGGGATCAACACCACTGAATGCTGCCATCCCTCCTGTAGCATTGGCAGTTCCTGCACTGAGATCAAATGTATAAGTAGTTACTGCATCATCGGCAGCTGTTACAATTCTGTACAGAACCGCACCCCTTATGGTTTCCTTATCTGTGTCTGTTAACCATGCGGCATTGATGAGGGTCCAACCAGTCAAAATTGGATTGGTAGCTGTTGCATTATTGCGTAGGTAGGCAATATTTACAATCAGTATATCTCCAGTAACAGCGTCTAACGGTTTACTTATGGATAGGTATCTATTCTGAGCAGCTCCTGTAGTTGTATTTCCTCGCTGAGTGATTGTAGCCGGAGGGGTGGAAAATCTCAACCCTTCCATCCTGTCAATAGGAAAATTGTTTCCGAAAACAGAATAAGTTAACAGAAGGAAAGAAAATGAAATGAGGGACAAAAGTTTTATTGAACGCACAGTTTCTTGTTTTTTCAACAAGCTGAATTTGCTTGTTTGTAAGAGCTGATCACAAGAATTGGATTCTAACTGATATGAGAAATCAGTTAATCAATGAACATAAAGCGAAGCACAAAGTAATCAGAATTCAATTAAAATGCAAGATGAAGTTGAATATCCTTTTCCGATTGTAAATAAAAACAATACTCAGATATCCAAAATAACATTAACCCATTCCGGATCAAATTTTGCATTGTATTTGCGGTAAAAGTTGATAGCCGGCTCATTCCATTCCAACACCTGCCATACAATCCGCTTGAACCCTTTTACTTTTGCTTCCTCAATCAATTGGTCTACCAGTTGATGACCAATCCCCTGACCACGCATACTTTCTGTAACAAGAATATCTTCGAGGTACATAACCTGTCCCTTCCAGGTTGAATAACGGATGTAATAAAGGGCGAAACCAACAACCTTTTTTGTATCGGTTTCAGCAACAAAAGCCCACCAAACCGGATTCTGACCGAACCCACTTTCTTCAAAGTGCTGAAGATCAACGGTTACCTCATCCGGAGCCTTTTCATACAATGCGAGCTCACGTACAAGTTCCAGCATAGCCGGACAATCATCTTTTACTGCTTTTCTGATATTCATGGTAGTGCCTGTTGAAAATCTTCCAGTATGTCTTCAATATTTTCCATTCCCACGCTTAACCTTATCAATCCATCTGTAATGCCATATTCAAGTCGTTGTTCCCGTGGTACCGAGCTGTGAGACATAGAAGCAGGGTGAGACAATAAAGTGTCACAGGTTCCAAGGGAAACAGTACGCGTGCACAACTGAAGCTTGTTCATAAACCGAACGCCTGCATCAAAACCATCCTTAAGTTCGAAACTCATCATGGCTCCAGGATGACTCATTTGCTTTGCAGATACAGTATAATCAGGATGTGATGACAAGCCATTATAATTTACTTTTGAAATAGCAGCATGAATATCCAGATAGTTTGCAACCTGCATGGCATTTTCACAATGACGCTGCATCCTTACTTCCAGTGTCTTCATACCATTTACCAATAGAAATGCATCAAAAGCATTGCTGTTCCCCCCGAGTAAACGGTGAGCTCGGGTTGCAGTGGTTTTCATGAATTCCATATCAGTTCCCACCAGCACCCCACCGATTGCGGTTCCATGCCCGTTTAAAAATTTGGTCGTGGAATGAATCACAAAATCAATTCCGAACCTAAATGGCTGTTGCAGGTAAGGAGTAGAAAAGGTATTATCACATGCACTTATTTTACCATATTGCTTTGCAAGGATTGACAGCGCCTGGAGGTCAACACATTGCAAAGTAGGATTGGCAGGGGTTTCCAGATAGACAAGTTTGATTTTTGGATCCGCTTTAAGCATTTTTTCAGCCAGCTCAAGATCACGGAGATCAACGATCACCGCATCCAGCCCCAGTGGTTCAAGCAGTTGTTTCATGTATTGCTCTGTGCCGCTGTACAAAGAGTAATGTGTAAGGATTTTATCCCCGGCTTTCAGCGTAGACATGAACAATGAACTTATAGCCGCCATACCAGATGCATGAAGTATAGCCTTGGCCTCTAGTGGCTGTCCATCCTTTTCTATGCGGTATGTTTCCATCGCTGCAATCTTCCGTTCTGCTTCACTCATTGTTGGATTGCCCCAGCGGGAATAGATATATCCTGGCTCTTGCCCAGAAAATCTGCGCATACCTTGTTCGGCTTCATCATAAACATAGGTGGATGATACATAGAGCGGAGTCAGGTGGGCATACATAGGATCCTGTACATGCCCAGCATGAATAGCCAGGGAACCGAACCCCTTAAAGTTCTTCATCATGATATGGCCCATTTTATCCAGGTAGCACCCCAGGTAAAGCCACCACCAAACGCGGCAAGCACAATATTATCACCACGCTTGAAACGACCCTGGTAATCCCATAAACAAAGTGGAATCGTAGCTGCAGTTGTATTGCCGTAACGCTGTATATTCAACAGTACTTTCTCATCAGACAATCCCATCCTTCTGGCAGTTGCATCAATAATACGCTTGTTGGCCTGGTGAGGAACAAGCCATGCAACATCATCTGCCGTGAGGTTATTACGCTGAATCAATTCATAGCTGACATCAGCCATTCCCGTTACAGCAAATTTGAAAACCGGTTGTCCGTCCTGGAACAAATAATGCATTTTTTGTGCTACAGTCTCTGCTGTAGGGGGGTTCAGTGAACCGCCTCCTTTCATGTGAAGGTATTTACCTCCACTCCCGTCACTTTTCAGAATACTGTCTAGTACTCCATATCCTGCTGTATCAGGCTCCAACAAAACTGCCCCTGCGCCATCTCCGAAAAGAATACAGGTAGTTCTGTCTGTGTAATCCACTATTGAACTCATTTTATCGGCACCTACAACGGCCACCTTTTTATACCTACCACTCTCAATAAGTGATGCTGCTGTAGTAAGTGCATAAAGAAACCCTGAACATGCTGCCATGATATCAAAACCCCAGGCATGCTTTATCCCCAGCTTATCGCAGGCAACATTGGCTGTATTGGGGAAAAACATATCCGGTGTAATGGTCGCCACTATCAGACACTCGATTTCATCCGGCTCAATTCCCCTTCTTTTACACAAGTCCTGAACCGCAGGCACAACCAGATCAGACGTGGCCTTACCTTCACCCTTGAGGATATGCCTCTCTTCAATTCCTGTCCTGGTCTTGATCCATTCATCATTGGTATCCACCATCCTTTCAAAATCTGCGTTGGTTAACTTGTCTTCAGGTACATATCCACCAACTGCGGTGATAGCTGCTGTTATTTTTTGCATAAGTTCAATTGGAGTGCAAAGGTAAGAAATCATTAACTTTGAACCTACTATGATCATTAGTCTAACCGGAACCTTTGTACAAAAGACGCCTTCCTTCATCCATTTGAATGTGTTGGGTGTTGGCTATGAAGTGCAAATCAGCCTCAATACTTACTCTGCCATTCAGGATAAGCAGGAAGGCACACTGGTTACATACTTGCAGATCAAGGAAGATTCCCATACTTTGTTTGGCTTTGCAGAACAAGCTGAAAAAGAGCTTTTTATACAACTCATCAACGTCAATGGCGTTGGAGCTTCCACTGCCAGGATGATGCTCTCGGCCATGAAACCTGCTGAATTGCGCAGTGCCATTGCTTCAGGAAACACAGGAGCGCTCGAAAAAATCAAAGGTATCGGGCGCAAATCTGCAGAGAGAATAATCCTGGAGCTGCGAGATAAAATGGTTAAAGCAGGTGTGGAAAGCACTTCCCCGGGCTTTATACACAATACCATGGAAATCGATGCGTTAAATGCCTTGATGGCACTGGGTATCCCCAGAAATACTGCTGAATCAGCACTCAAAAAAGCTAAAACCATTTCCCCTGAAGATAACCTCGAATCCCTCATCAAAAAATCCCTCCAGCTTATTTGATAAAAAAGCTACTCCACTAAAGTCTACCATAACGTTGAACCCGGTATCGCTGAGAACCATCCTTACCTCTTGGTCTGTGGCCTTAATATCTTTGGCTCATGGTCAGCAGGATACACTTGTGCCTAAAGACACCCTTCTTTTTCCGCTGAAAGACCGTGTGGCAGACAAACTGACCCAGCCTAATAGAAATGCATTTGACCTGAAAGACCCGGCTAATATAACCGACTCCATTGCCTACGATGCCAAAACAAAAGAATATTATATCTACGAAAAGATTGGCAACAAATATTATCGCAAGCCAACAAGCCTGACATTCGATGAGTACATGCGGATAATGGCGAGAAAGGCAGAAAATGACTATTTCCAAAAAAGGTCAAATACCATAAACCTACTCAACAGAAAACTGTCAAAACCCCGACTGAATATGGGTGAAGACCTGTTCAACAGGTTGTTTGGCAATGGCAAAATCGATATTCGTCCGCAGGGTGAAGTAAACATCACTGCAGGCTACCAGGGCCAGAATATCAAAAACCCCACCCTTCCTGAGAGAGCCAGAAAAAACGGTGGACTCGATTTTGACATGGCTGCTAACCTCAATGTAATTGGCAACATCGGCAACAAAATGAAGTTTCCGATAAGCTACAATACCCAATCAACATTCGATTTTGAAAATCAGCTTAAACTGGACTATTCAGGAGAAGGAGACGATATCTTTAAAAAAATTGAAATTGGCAATACATCCTTTGCGTCCAAAGGCACACTTATTCCAGGCGCACAACAGCTTTTTGGTGTAAAAACACAAATGCAATTCGGTAAACTCTGGCTATCCACCGTATTTGCAAGTCAACGTTCACAGCGGCAGTCGGCCGGGTTCAATGGGGGGTCCAGTTCAACCCCTTTTGAAATCAAGGCAGATGATTACGAAGAAAACAGGCACTTTTTATTGGCGCAACATTTCAGGCGAGATTACAACAAAGCCATGAAAAACCTGCCCGTTATCAACTCCCAGGTTCAATTGCTTCGACTGGAGGTTTGGGTAACTAACAGAAACGGAGCAACAACAAATGCCAGAGATGTAGTGGGATTGATGGATCTCGGAGAAGATAAACCCTATCAGCAACCGCCAGTGATCATTCCAAGTGGTGCATTGTTACCCTCCAATGCAACGAATAACCTCTACAGCAAAATCATCAGCAACCCTGCAAGCAGAAACCCTGCGCAGATTGTTAATTTCCTGAATGGAATTGGTCTGCAGCCAGTCCGGGATTTTGAAAAAACATTTGCCAGAAAGCTTGACACCACTCAATATTATTTCAACAGACAGTTGGGTTTTATCTCGTTGAATATTTCACTTCAGCCTGATGAAGTGCTGGGCGTTGCCTATCAGTATGCCGTTAACGGAAAAATTTATCAGGTTGGTGAATTTGCACAGGATATTCCAGTAGACAGTGCCAGCGGGGTGCAGAAAGTACTTTTTCTGAAATTGCTGAAGGCCACTTCGCAGCGTACTTCTTTGCCTATCTGGGACCTGATGATGAAAAATATTTATCCGGTTGGATCAGGACAGCTAGAAAGGCAAGACTTCCAGTTTAACGTGCTTTATCAGGAGCCGGGAGGGGGAGAAAAAAGATACCTTCCTGAAGGTGATCAGGCAGGTGTACCCCTGATTACGCTGATGAATCTGGACAGGCTCAACAACCAGAATGATCCACAACCTGATGGTGTCTTTGATTTTGTGGAGGGCTATACCGTAAACTCCTACCAGAGCAGGGTTATTTTCCCAGTGCTTGAACCCTTTGGGCATGATCTGGATTATGCCTTCACCACTGATCCCGCACTTCGGGAGAAATATCTTTTCTATCCACTGTACGACACCATCAAGGCCATTGCACAAACCTTTGCCAACCTCAACAGGTTCATGATCAGGGGAAGCTCAAAGTCTTCCGGTGGTGGCAATGGAGACATATCGCTGAATGCTTTCAATATCCCACAGGGATCGGTAACCGTAACTGCAGGCGGACAAACACTGGTAGAAAATGTTGATTATACAATCGACTACCTGGCCGGTACAGTAAGAATTATAAATAATGCCATTAAAAATTCAGGACTACCGGTTAATGTACAGTTCGAAAACAATGCAACTTTTGGGGTTCAGCAGCGCACCTATCTGGGTATGCGATGGGATTACCTTTTCAGTGATAAGCTCTCCATTGGAGGCACCATGGTAAGGCTGAGTGAGCGTCCGTTTTTTACCAAAATGGAGTATGGATCCGATCCGATCCGTAACAGCATGACGGGCATTGACATCAACTACAACAGCGAATTGCCAAGGTTGAGCAAATGGCTTGGAAAACTACCCTTTTATGAAGCAAATGGCTCCTCTAGCATCAACTTCGCTGCAGAAGCAGCAAAAATGACACCTGGTCATGCCCCTCAGATAGGCAAAGGTGGGGATGGCTTAATTTACCTGGATGATTTTGAAGGTACCAAATCAAGCATCGACCTGCGTTTCCCTATAGTGGGCTGGACGCTTGCTTCAACACCCTACGGCGCAACAGACCGATTCGGCAACACCCTCTTCCCGGAAGCGAGCTCCTTTGACAACATTGATTATGGCAAAAACAGAGCAAAACTGGCTTGGTATAATATCGAACCAATTTTGCAGGAAAAACGCAATATCAGCAACCCGCTGAGAAATGATGTAACACAGCTGGCAGATCCGCGTGTGAGAAGTATTGGGCAACAGGAGATTTTCCCAAGGCGCACACCTGACTTCGGACAAAGTCAGCTCGTAACCTTTGACCTGGCATACTACCCCAAAGAAAAAGGTCCGTATAACTATGACGCACTTAATATAGAAAGTAACGGACAACTAAAAAATCCAGGGAAACGCTGGGGTGGAATCATGCGTGGCATTGACCAGACTGATTTTGAAACAGCCAACATAGAGTTTGTGGAATTCTGGGTGCTGGATCCCTTTATTAAAGGCACAGTTCCTTCCGGAGGCTCCTTATACCTCAACCTGGGAAATATATCCGAAGACATCTTAAAAGACTCCAGAAGATTCTATGAAAATGGTTTGTCCACACCAACTATACCTGCTGCAACTGCAACATCCAACTGGGGAACCTCGCCACTAAATCCCATTCAGATTACCCAGGGCTTCAGCAATGATCCTGCAGACAGACCATTTCAAGATGTAGGCTTAGACGGACTTTCCGACTCCGGAGAGGTTAAACTGAGGTCTCAATACCTCAATGAACTGGCAACGCGTTATGGCGTCTTATCCAAGGCCTATCAAGATGCAAACGCAGACCCCTCGTCAGATAACTTCAGGTATTACAGAGACACCTATTACGATAAAAACAATACTGGCATACTCGGACGGTATAAAAACTTCAACAGTCCACAAGGCAACTCTCCTATTGCGAACGCCGGTTCAGATTTTGCATCTGCTTTCACACTCTATCCCGATAGTGAGGACCTGAACAGAGACAACACGCTGAATGAGTCAGAAGAATACTTCCAATATCGGATAGACCTGAAACCTGCCGGAGATCCGGTCATGCAGGTAGGACAAAACTTCATCGCTGATAAAAAAACCGTTAATGTCACCCTCGCAGACGGAACCAAACAGGATCAGATCTGGTATCAGTTTCGTGTACCTATCACTGCCTATGAAAGCAAAGTTGGAGAGATCCCTGATTTCAAATCCATCCGCTTTTTCAGAATGTTCCTGACCGATTTTGCTGACTCTGTGGTACTCAGATTTGCCAAATTGGAACTTGTAAGGAATAACTGGAGGCGTTTCGCATACGACATGGATACAACCGGACAGTACAAACCCATAGACCTAGCTAATAATGTTACCCGTTTCAATGTTTCAGCCGTTAATATTGAGGAGAATGACAGGAGGGACCCGATACCTTATCGCACCCCACCCGGCATTGAAAGGGTGCAAGCCCTCAGTAATGGAGGAATTAATATCCTGCAGAATGAACAGGCACTTAGCATCAATGTAGTTAATCTCAGAGAAGGTGACGGAAGAGCTGTATTCAAATCTTTCAGCCACGACCTCAGACAATACAAAAAACTTTCTATGTTTTACCATGCAGAAAGTTTAAAAGAGTTTAGTCCAATCCGCGATGGAGAAGTTTATGCTGTGGTGCGGATCGGTAA
>Ga0208009_1000464_pt1 | contig 11619 bp, 9 predicted proteins | sample Wag4_2014_7_16_FD_187364 | JGI IMG/M metagenome (GOLD analysis project Ga0208009, IMG submission 187364) | Fresh water mixed with fracking chemicals microbial communities from Ohio, USA - Utica-2 Time Series FC 2014_7_16 (SPAdes) (version 2) ...
CCTCATCCGACATGTCATCTCCCCCTGTATGGACCGTCACTATAGAGGGTCACCACGCCGGACGGCAGGGGTTTGAATCCATCCGTGGATCAAACTACGATGTCGTTTACAACATCAACAAGATCCAAAGGGGATCAATCATGGGGGCGCGTGCGTACGACTACGATCTCGTAGTCATTGGGTCTGGTCCGTCCGGCCAGAGAGCAGCCATTCAGGCGGCCAAGTTAGGCAAGTCTGTTGCCATTATTGAGCGGGCCAGAGCAGTCGGTGGCATCTGCGTCAATTACGGCACGATCCCCTCAAAGACGTTCCGCGAGGCCGTGATGCACCTCTCGGGCTACCGCGAGCGAGGCATTTACGGCTCGTCCTATCGCGTCAAACAGGAGATCACCATTGACGATCTTCTGTACCGCGTACAGCAAGTCGTGCGCTCCGAAATCGACGTCATCCGTAATCAGATGACACGCAACCGTGTCGAGTTGATCGAGGCGACTGCCACGTTCATCGACCCTCACCTGATCGAGCTGACGACCGACGGTCGCCACGGCAAGCGTCAGATCACCGCCGACAAAGTGGTGATCGCCTGCGGCACAGAAGCGGCTCGCGATTCGCATATCCCCTTTGATGGTCAACGCGTCTTTACCAGCGATGATGTGCTTGGTCTTGAGCGCCTACCCCGCTCGATCATCATCGTCGGCGCCGGCGTCATCGGCATCGAATACGCGACCATGTTTGCCGCACTCGGTGTACGCGTCACCGTGGTCGATAAGCGCCCGATCCTCCTGCCCTTCCTCGATCATGAAATTTCCGCAGCGCTGACTTATGTCGTGCAGCAAAGTAACGTAACAATGCGACTCGGTGAGGAAGTCGACGACATCGAGATGCTCGAGGGCGTCTCGAAACCCGTCGAAGTTCGTCTCAAAAGCGGCAAAGTGCTGCATGCAGAGGCGGCGCTGTATTCGATCGGCCGCGTTGGCGCGACAGCACGACTTCAACTAGAAAATGCAGGAGTCAAAGCAGACGATCGGAACCGGATTCCGGTCAATGCGCATTTTCAGAGCAACGTCGATCACGTCTATGCGGTCGGTGACGTCATCGGTTTTCCGTCGTTGGCCTCGACATCGTATGAGCAAGGGCGCGCTGCCGCACGTCACGCCTTTGGTCTACGCAATGATCATGAGGGGGGAATCGGCTTGTTCCCCTATGGCATCTATACGGTTCCGGAAATTTCGACGATCGGCAAAAGTGAGGATGAGTTGACCGCCGCCGGTATTGCTTATGAAATCGGAAAAGCAAACTACCGTGAGATTTCCCGCGGCCAAATCATCGGCGATCGAACCGGTCTGCTCAAAATCATCTTCAGCCCCGAAACACGCGAGTTACTCGGCGTGCACATCATGGGCGAAGGCGCGAGTGAGTTGATTCACATCGGGCAAGTTCTGATGGCTCACAATGGCAAGATCGATTACTTTGCCGACGCTGTATTCAATTTCCCGACTCTGGCGGAGTGTTACAAGACAGCCGCCTTGGATGGACTCAATCGACTGAGCGTGTAGAGGTGGTCAGGGCGACCTGAACCCTGCAAAATCGATCGGGTGAGTGATCATCTGACGATAAACGGACTCAGTGACGCGGAAGCGCAACGACGTCTGGCCGATGATGGCCCTAATGTCATAAGTGCGCAGAATCGTCGCGTACTGCTCGCGTTGGCACTCGACTCATTGCGCGAGCCCATGTTCATACTGCTCGTCGCTGGGGGCAGTCTCTACCTCGCGATGGGTAAGCTCAGTGATGGTCTCTTATTACTGAGTTTCGTGTTGCTCGTCATCGGCAGCACCATCCTGCAGCGTCGACGCACCGAGAAGGCGCTCGATGCACTACGCCAACTATCAACCCCGCGCTGTCTCGTCGTTCGTAATGGACAAGAGCGTCGAATTTCCGCGACGGAGCTAGTACGCGGAGACTTCATCCTCCTTGGCGAAGGCGATCGGGTGCCTGCTGACGCACTCCTTCGTCAGTCCAGTCATTTATCTATCGATGAATCGCTGCTCACTGGCGAGTCTGTTCCCGTCGATAAAACACCTTCTACCGAGGCAACCCTGGGCGAGCCGAGTGATGTGCAACATGCTGGCCTTTACTGCGGCACATTGGTCACTGGCGGTGCGGGCTTAGCTGAAGTTGTCGCCACAGGCAATCGCACCCGCGTTGCAGCCATCGGTAGCGCATTGGCGAGCATTGATAGTGGCCGCTCACAACTGCAGCAAGAAACAGATCACATCGTGAAGTGGCTGGCCGCGTTCGGGGTGCTTGCCTGCGTCATGGCCGCGATCGTTTATGCGATGACACGCGGAGGAGACCTCAACGCTTGGCGTGAGGGCGGGCTCGCTGGCATCGCAATGGCGATGTCGCTGATCCCCGAAGAGTTTCCGGTTGTCTTGACGGTATTTTTAGCCGTGGGCGCTTGGCATATGTCCAAGCGCAACGTGCTCACGCGATACATTCCCGCAATCGAAGCGCTCAGTGCCATGAATGTGCTGTGCGTCGATAAGACCGGAACGCTTACTCGGAATCAGCTGCAGTTAGTTCAACTCGCTGATATGCAACGCGTAATCCGCTTGGACAACGTCGATCGTCTCGACAATCGATTCGAGCTTCTTCTATCCACCGCCCTCGCAGCAACTCGCGCGGAATCCAAAGATCCGCTAGATCGCGCCATACGTAGTGAAGCAGAGCGCCTGATACCGCTGATCGAAAAGCAGTCCGGCGTGTTACATCATGAATATCCATTGACCACCTCTCGCCCAGCGATGGGATACGTCTGGAAGTCGGATGACAATCAACTCTGGCTCGCTAGCAAAGGAGCTCCAGAAACGATCGCGAATCTTTGTAGATTCACGGATCAGCAAAAAGCGGAGTTACATGTCATTGTCAGACGCCTTGCCGAACAGGGCCTGCGCGTCATCGCGGTCGCGCAAGCCTCTCGATCATCACTAGTCCGCTATACAGATCCACACAAAGACTTCGATTCGTTCGAATTTCTGGGTTTACTCGCGTTCGCCGATCCATTGCGTAGTGATGTGCCGCAGGCGGTCGCCGATTGCCAGCAGGCAGGGATACGGGTCGTGATGATCACCGGGGATCACCCGACAACTGCACTGGCGATTGCACGTCAAGCGGGGATCATCCCTCACGATCACCAAACGGCAATGACGGGTGCGACCATCGATGCACTGGATGAAGTCGCTCTGGCTAAAGCCGTCAATGAGCACTGCGTATTCGCACGAGTTCGACCGGAACAGAAACTTCGACTCGTTAGAGCGTTACAGGCAAGCAAGCATATCGTTGCGATGACAGGCGATGGAGTCAACGACGCTCCGGCATTGAAAGCCGCCAATGTCGGTATCGCCATGGGCCAGCGCGGCGCAGAAGTGGCTCGCGAGGCTGCAGATTTAGTGCTACTTGATGACGCCTTTCCCTCGATTGTCGCCGCAATCCGTCAGGGTAGAAAAATTTACGACAACATCAAAAAAGCGAGCATGTTCATCATCGCGGTGCACGTGCCGATAGCAGGTCTCGCCCTGCTGCCTCTGCTCGAATCGGCTGCGCCGCTTATTTTGCTACCGATTCATATCGTCATCATCGAGATGATTATCGATCCGACCTGCTCGCTAGTATTCGAGGCGGAGGAGCCGGATCAAGATCTGATGAAGCGGCGGGCACGTACAGCCGAACAAAAGCTATTCTCGCCACGCGACGTCAGACTCGCCATCCTTCAAGGGCTGAGCGTCCTACTCGCCTGCACAGCGGTCTATCAAATTTCGGTGCGTCCAGAGGGTTACGAGGTCGCTAGAACTTTGGTTTTCTGCACTCTAATGGCATCGTTGATAGCCCTGATTTATGTCAATAGATCATGGTCATCAACGTTCTCTGAGGTGATTAGAAGACGGAACCCGGCGCTACACATAGTGACTGCGTTTGCCGCATCTTGTCTTCTGCTCTCATTGTTAGTTCCGATCATTCGAGAGCGATTTTCATTTGCCGTCATCAGCCTCGAGCAGGCGTTTTGGAGTTTGATGGCCGGCGTCGTATGTTTGCTTTGGATGGAATGGGCGAAACGCCGTCGCCAAATGATCGCCAAATGAATTAGTCGAATTTCAGCTTACCCCAAGTCGAACTATCAAGCGTTTCGCGATAACTGTGCCACGCAGAGTACGCAAGCCACGGCATCAACAGGCCTAATCCGACGAATGCCGTTGCAAAGCCGATCAGGGTAATCACGGCAATCAACAACGCCCAAAGTAATGCGATTCGTTTATTGCGCAATACTGCATTCACACTCGACACCACAGCCGTGACCATGTCGACCTCGCGATCGGCGATCATGGGTAAGCTGAAGACTGCCGTGGCGAAGGTGATTGCCGCAAAGATGGTTCCGAACGCAGAGCCCACCGCCAAGAACTCAATCAACGAGCGGACGTTATCAGGCTCGATTGGCATGAAAGCGCTAACCATCATGCCGGAACGTGACCACGTAAAAAGAATGACCATCTGAATCAAGGCAAAGACCGCCGCCTGACCCGGGATTGCACGGACTAGGCGAAAGCTATCAGCGAGCCGAGGGTCTCGGCCCTCTTCCAGTGCGCGGCTAACGCTATACAGACCGACTGCGATCAAAGGCGCAACGAACACGAAACCAGACAGCAACGCGGCAAGTAATGCAAACCGACCCAACTGCCAAGCCAGCGCGCTGATCGCCACGCTGATGAGCACGATGACGACCCCATAGATTGCGGTCAGAACCGGCGCACGCCGCACATCCATCCAGCCCGCGGCCAACCAGCGGAGCGGCGCATGACGATCGAGCCGCTTACAAGGCACTACGAAGGGACGCGACTCTTCGGTCACATGTCGCTCTGACATACACTGAACCCTACACAATCCGATAAGGCGATACGAGACCACAAAGCTCGTACAAAGACACTGGTCGTCTCTAAATCCCAAGGTTTACACTTCATCATCATGATTGACGATCCGCAACAACCTGAGCAATCGGCGCAGCCTGATTTTTTTAGCTCGGATGCGAAAGTGGCTGAATGCCGTCGGCAAAGCGACCAGCTCAACTACTTCGCCCACTCATACTGCAAGATTTATGGCGATTGGCTAGACGCGATTGCGCGTCTACAGGAAGAGCGACAACGACAACCGTTACTTTTGACGCTGATCACTGCGATTGCGGCAGTTTTGGTTGCCACCGTTTACACAGCGACGACAAGCGCGGTGCTCGCCTCCATGATCGTCATCGTTGGAGCCGCGTTGGCGTATGGCGTTCTCGACAGAGTGCGGAGGGAAGAAGATCGCTTCGACGAAATCAAGCGATCGAAAGATCGGTTCAGTACGACGCTTTATCTAGCGGGTGTTGACCTGCATCTTGGCGTACTGGAAGAAGCCATTACCAAAAACACCGCAGGTGAGTGGGTCTTCAACGCCAAGTTCAATGAGTGGCGCAACGATCGCCTCAACAGCATTTTCTACCGCGTCTATGGCATGGCGGTGCCGAAAAACGTGATCGATAAAATCTGTAGTTACGGCGCTTAACCAATAGGCTTCGTCAGATCGAATTCGACACGGAACAAACGACCCGACGGTCGACGTAACTCGTAGACAAAAGTCTGACGGTCGTTCATCTCCAGCGACCACACGTTCGGCACCGAAACCAGTCGGTCTTTCTGGGTAAAAAGAGCGATCGTCTCAGCATCTGAAGGAAAGCTTTGTCGACGCGCCGTTCCCGGAGTCAGGGTATCGCCGCCATACATCGTGATCTCATCCGGCGTGCCGTCCTCATGCCGATGGTCGTGTTTCAGGCGCAGACCGGAATCCGTTTTCGTGATGATCCACGTTCGACTGCGATCCTCACCCACCGTAAACGGAATTCGCACCTCGTTGGCGTTGCAATCACGTACCTGCATGAGTAACCGCTTGCCAACAAACGGATCATCTGCCGCGGGCGGCGGCTGATCGACCGCAATTTTCCCCTCGAACGTTTTGCCACAGAGCGACTTCAGAGCATCGAAAAACGCGGCAGCAGGCTCGGCAGATTGCTCGCTGTTTTTCGACTCCGCCTCGGTATCGAGCAGCGCGCGCACTTGCGCGTAAAAAGCTTCGCGCCCCTTGGGTTCAGGACCGAGCGTCGCTCGTGACCAGTTTGAGTTGCTCGCGATCACCAATCGACGTGCCGGATCGATGAAAATTCCCTGGCCGAAAATACCTTGGGCAGCAACGGCGCCATCGTCGTAAGTCCACCACTGAAACCCGTAACCACGACCTGGCTGACCAATCTCTTTTTGCTTACGAGTGGCTTGAGAGAACCAATCGGCAGGGACCACCTGCACACCACCCGCTAGGCCGTTATCGAGCACGAAGAGACCAAAGCGCGCGAAGTCTCGCGTCGCCGCCTGCAAACAACAGCCTGCAATTTCATGCCCGGTTTTTCCTTGTAGCCAAGTGGCTTGGGCTTGCATACCAGCGGGCTGCCAAATCTTCTCCTGTAAATACTGAGCAAGAGGCTTACCCGTTGCAGAGGAGACCAGCACGCCGATCAGATTCGTTTCACCGGTGTTGTAGTGCCAAACTTCACCGGGCGGATGCGCACGCGGTAACTGCCGCATGTAGCTGACAGTCGCGTCTACGCCCGCATCCGGCTTGGCGTTATTGAATTTGGCGACATCGGCTTGCGGATCTTCATAGTCCTCATTCCAGCGAACGCCAGAGCTCATCGTCAATAATTGGCGGATGGTCACATCGTCGTAGCTCGAGCCGCGCAGATCCGGAATGTATTCACTCACCTTATCTTCGAGACTGCGAATAGACCCATCCTGCAGTGCAGCACCAACCAAGGTCGACGTGAACGATTTAGCTACCGAGAAGCTGGTCCAGCGTCCGTTCACATCGAAATCTTGGCCGTAGCGCTCAAGCCGAATCTTGCCGTCTTGGATGATGACGAGGCCTGCCGTCCCCTGCTCCTGCATATACCGATCGAGACCTGGAATCGTCAGCGGCTCGCCAACGGGCAGTGCTCTGGGTTTGGATGAGGGCGCGATGACGGCGGCCTTGGCGAGTAGCGGCAGACGATCCATCGCTCGAAACGCCGCATGCCGCTGATCCTGCTCCCAGCTCAAGACATCCGAATTGGTCGGCAGTGCTTTCAGTAATCCTCGAGTCTCCGTATCAAGACTCGAATACCAAACACCACCTGCGAGTGCGGTGACTCCAAGCACGACCAGCAGGACAGTTCGAATTCGCATGATTGAGTTACCTTACTCTCGGCCAAATGTAGAGCTCGCCGCCCGCGTTACCGAACAGCAACTTCCCATCGATATCGTAACCTCTCTCTAATTGGCCGACAGACTTCATTGTGATGACCGTCTTACTCTCGATACGGCGTCGATCGCCGCGCTTACCGGTGATGATGCAAGTTGCCGGATCCACTGAGCCGATGAAGCCCTCGCCGTCTCGAACCCAACGCGTGTCACAACCGTCTACCAAAGCAGGTTTTGTGGCTAACGTTTGCTTGACCCAAACCGATGGGTCGTCGACTAGCGCAGCGGCTGCGGATGTATCGTCAAAAGTGAGTGCCTGCATGACAATCGGCACCGTCGAGTTGACATCAAAGAGATAGGCGCGCTGTCGATACAACTCGCCGCTCGGACCATCGTGACGCATCTCGGCGTACAGCGCGATCCGACTAGGCATCGGTGATTGGATCGCCCGAACGCGCATGTAAATCGGGCGGCCTTCTTTGACACCGCCATCAGCAGCGGAGAAAAAGTCGCCCACCATCAAACGTGTCAGATCTTGCACAGATGAATCTTCCGCCCGAACGACGCCAGACGAAATCGACAGCGCACCAATCAGGGCAAATACAAGCGGATAACGCATCGCCCACCTCACCAGTTGACGTTGCGTGGATCGTTCAACCACTCACCAGCTTCACGAAGATCATCCGGTAACTTGTTGGCGAACTTATTAGGCGGATACTTTCGGACGTATTGCGAGTAAACCGGAGCGTATAAATCCCAAGCAAAGTCTGGAAGCTTATGAGCGGCTCGGAACGATTTAATCGGGATATTCGCAGCAACCAACTGTTCGAATTCGTTGCGCGCCATGGCAACCGCGGTTCCGGATGGATCATAAATGGCACTACCGCCTGCGCCGCCCGGCTCCTCAAAGAACTGGTTACCCGGTGATACCGCGTTATTACAAACAGCGGTATAGACTCGGTGGTATACGGAGTTCATTTGCATATCCGCCGGGATGAAACTTCCCGTCGCCGTTCGCAAAAAGAGTTCGCCACCCTTCATCGCCATGGCCCGAAAGAGTTCGGGTTCGCGCTGCATGGCTCCCGTACAGATATTACCGAGCGGTGTACGCGTGACCGGGATGACCGCATCGACACCATACATCTCGATATAACGATCGAGGCAGTTGTAGATCGTGCTCGTCATCAACTCAATCGGTGATTGACCGATGCGGAAGACGCCCATGATGTTGCGCACCTTCCAGTGCTTGTCGACTATTTTTCCATCAGGTCCGATGATGGTGGTGATCGACAAAACATGATCGGGCCAATCCTTCTCTCGAGCGTAAGAACCAAAGACGATGTAGCAATTGTATTTCTTGGCAGCCTTACCAAGCTCTTCTGTTTCGATTCCTGGCAAGTCGATGGATAGACGTAAAATATCTTTTCGACTCCAGTCGTAGCTGAACCCCGTAATCGGAAACTCATGAAAAAGCAGGATATCTGAGGGCGCATTCCACTCTTGAGCGTTGGTGATCAACTTCAGCATGTGATCGAGATTCTCACGGCGCCCTCGCTCTGGGCTTGCCGGGTCGATCGGTCGGACTCGGGTTTGCATGACGCCAAGCCGGATGTTGTCTTTGGCGAGCGGAACGGTGGCGTAACGACCATCTTGGCGCACGGATAACTGATCACTGCCTTTACCGACCGCCGCGTGCGCGACCGGTGCACCGCCTAAGGCCAAGCCCAGCGCCCCTGCAGCGCCGCCCTGTAAAAATCCCCGACGGCTCAACTCTTCCGTCAGAGAGGTGTTGCCATCCGGTTTACCAATTGTTCTCTTTTTCATGACGTACCACCGTCGTTGTGCTTGTCGATACAATCGCGCTAATGAAAATTTTCAGCAAGCTGTATGAGCTGGTTTTAAGTTGGAGTGTCCACAGACACGCCACACGCTATCTGGGCGTGGTCAGCTTCACAGAGTCGTCGTTTTTCCCGATTCCACCCGACGTATTACTGGCGCCCATGACGCTCGCACAGCCGAAGCGATGGGTCTACTTCGCGACGCTCACCACCGTGACGTCCGTGCTCGGCGGTCTATTCGGCTACATCATCGGTCAAGTGGCCATCGATGCCGTCATGCCTTGGTTGCAGCGAGTCGGTTATCTGGGGCATTTCGAGACTGCTCAGCAATGGTTTGCCGACTATGGCTTCTGGGCAATATTCGCAGCGGGCTTCACGCCCATTCCCTACAAGGTTTTCACGATTGCAGCAGGCGCCGCCTCGATGGGGCTCGTTCCTTTTACGCTAGGTTCTATCATCGGCCGAGGCGCACGCTTCTTTTTGGTCGCCGCTTTAGTGCGCTTTGGCGGCCCACCGATCGAAGCGCATCTGCGCCGTTACATTGACGCCATCGGTTGGGCGGTACTCGCAATCCTGCTGATCGTCGTTCTGGTGTGGCAGCTTTAGGCCAGCTCTTCCGACAAAACTTGCACGGCATCCCAGACGTCGACGAAACGTAGATAGAGCGGCGTAAAGCCAAAGCGCAGCAAATCCGGCGCTCGGAAATCGCCGATCACCCCGCGCTCGATCAACCGTTGCATCACGGAGCCTGCACTCGCATGTGTAAAAGACAAATGGCTACCACGTCTATCTGGCTCTCGAGGTGAGACCAGCTGTAGCGAACCTGCGTTCGGCAGAGCTTCGATCAAATCGATGAACAGTTGCATCAACTCGATCGATTTACGTCGAATCTGCGCAAGATCAACCTCATCGAAGACATCGAGTGCGCCATCCAAAGCGGCATAGGCGAGAATGGGCGGCGTGCCGCAGCGATGCCGATCAATTCCTGCGGCGGGTTGATAATCATCAAGGAATTCGAAAGGCCGGGCATCACCCAGCCAGCCACTCAATACGGGCTCAAGCGCCGCTTGCAAGTCCCGGCGCACATAGAGGAAGCCTGGAGCGCCGGGGCCACCGTTCAAATATTTATAAGTGCAACCGACGGCGAAGTCGACGTTAGCGCCGCTCAAATCAATGGGCACTGCGCCTGTCGAATGAGAAAAATCCCAGATGATACGAGCCCCAGCCGAATGAGCGCGCTCAGTCATCTCGCGCAGGTCGTACATCTCGGCAGTCCGGTAATGCACATGCGTCAACACGATGAGGAGCGTGTCTTGATCGATAGCGGTCGCCACGCGCTCTCGCGGGACGGCTACTACTTCGAGATCGGGCGCGAGACGAGCGAGCCCTCTCAAAATATAAAGATCGGTCGGAAAGTTGCCGAGCTCTGTGACGATCTTCCGGCGATGACCACGCTGCAAAGTGACGGCAGCGGCAAGTTTGAATAGATCCACCGACGTCGAATCGCAAACCAACACTTCACCGCGCGCCGCACCGAGTAACGGCGCGATGCGATCACCTAATCTGGCGGGATAGTCGAGCCAGCCGCTATCACTCCAGCTTCGGATGAGATCATGGCCCCACTGCTTGCTCATGATCTCTTGCACCCGTCTCTCGGCAGAGAAGGTCAATGCGCCTAACGAGTTGCCATCGAGATAAACGGTGTTGGTCGGCAATCGAAATCGCTCACGCAACGGCGCCAGCGGATCTGCGCGATCCCGCGCTACACAATCGTCTCGCGTCACGACAGCCATCACACGATTTCTCGAAGCACCGCCCGCACGGGCGTGGCTTCTATTCCAACAATCGGGAGCGGCAAGGCGATGAGTTCGTATCGACCTTCGGGAATGTCATCGAGAACAACCCCTTCGAGTATCGCCATGCCGGAGCGATGGCAGGCGTGGTGGGAGCGCAGCTGCTTACACGTCTCGGGGTCGATGGATGGCGCGTCTGTGCCGATCAATCGACAACCGCGCGTTGCCAACTCCTCGATCAGCGTAGGGTCGAGCGCATTAAAACCCGCAGGCCAGCTATTCCAATCGGGATGCTTCAATGTCCGCAGCAACAAGCGATCAACCTGCGCAGGTAAGCGATTGAGAACGGCGGTGGTCACGAGACCTTCGTCACTCAGCCACTCTGGGCCCGTGACATCACGTAACTCACAGCTACCGATGAAAACGGATAACTCCAGGGCCGACAGATCAACCGAATCGTCACGCACGTGTCGCGAGCACTCGGCATGCGTACCGGATTGTGTAGAGAGTATCAGTTGATGCAAATTGACGCTCGAGCCTGCCGCTACTGAGCCTGTGACCGTGCAACTAAATTCGACATCGCCTGGCCAAACAGGTAAATCAGAGCGGAGTTTTTGGGAGATGTCCCAGATCCGTTTTTGGGTCATGGTGGGATACTACTCAACTTATATC
>Ga0208009_1000469_pt1 | contig 11586 bp, 7 predicted proteins | sample Wag4_2014_7_16_FD_187364 | JGI IMG/M metagenome (GOLD analysis project Ga0208009, IMG submission 187364) | Fresh water mixed with fracking chemicals microbial communities from Ohio, USA - Utica-2 Time Series FC 2014_7_16 (SPAdes) (version 2) ...
CGTCGATCATCGAAGCATGTTCGGATGTACTGGTTGATGGTCGCGTAGATGTTGCTGCAACGTTTAAGAAGTTTGCTCGCGCAATTCATGCCGATCGAGATGCATTCTCCATTGATGACCACTTCCGACCTCAATTCAACACGTTGTATTCCAACCAATTGGAATATCAAGAGTTCATTCGTATTGATCAGCATGGAGAAATGCAAAGACTTGCCGACGTGCTGAACGCACGCGGCGGAACGAATGTCTCGTTACAGCGATTGAATAGCGGACTTGGCATCAAAGCCGAGCAGGTCTACGACCGCGAAACTGCAGACCTCATTGAACAGACCTACCACGAGGATTATGAGTGGTTTCATTTCGAACGCCACAACTACGCAGCTTCAACCGCGACGTTCGTTCTTGATCCGTTGCAGCAAGCCTTCTTGAATAACTTGCGTGAAACGACGCAACGTTTGCAGATTCTTTCTAACGCTGCATTTGAAAGAGTCGGGTTTCGCTACGGTGCTCGACAAGTGATTCGTTCACTTCAATTGAGACTTACTCGACCAAGTCGACGACACGACCCAAAGTTGTTGCAGTGGTAATTGCTCGAATTGGCGTTGTAACGGTTTCCGATCGTGCATCTCAGGGGGTGTATGAAGACTTGGGCGGCCCAGCAATTCGCGAATACCTCGGCAAGCACATCACCAGTGAATGGACCGATGTTTCACGAATCGTTCCCGACGAAACCGATGTGGTTGCAGCAACGCTGATTGAGCTTGTTGACACCGAAGGATGCTCTCTTATCGTCACTACCGGCGGCACAGGTCCAGCCATTCGCGACATCACGCCTGAAGCAACAGAAGCCGTGTGCGAAAAGATGATGCCAGGGTTTGGCGAACTGATGCGCCAAGTAAGCCTGCAATATGTGCCAACAGCAATTTTGTCGCGACAAACCGCGGGTATTCGGGGTGCTTGTCTGATCGTGAACTTACCTGGCAAACCAACATCAATTGCACAGTGCCTTGATGCAGTGTTGCCAGCTATTCCCTATTGCATCGACATCATCGGTGGCGCCCATATCGACGTGGGTAACGGTGTCGAAGCATTTCGGCCTAAAGCCAAATAGCAATTACTTACTGGCGTCGTAAGCCTGACCTGCAGCCTTTGGTGCGCGACTGCGACCAACGAATCCGGCCACCACGATGAGCGTGACGATGTATGGTGCCATCAGCAAGAACTCTGACGGAATTCCAGTATCCAAGTTGGACATCTTCAACTGAATTGCTTCAGCAAGACCAAACACCAACGCCGCGGTAAGAGCGCCTACCGGGTGCCAGCGTCCAAAGATGACTGCTGCCAATGCAATGAAGCCGCGACCATTCGTAATGTTTTGATCGAAGCGACCCACCGTACCGATTGGCCACCAAGCACCTCCAAGTCCTGCAATTGCCCCAGCAATCCAAACGTTGCGATAACGGAGTTTCAGCACATCAACACCCAGCGTGCCAGCGGCCTGCGGATACTCGCCGATCGCGCGAGTGCGCAGCCCCCAACGAGTGCGGTACATACACCACGTGGTCACCACCACGGCAATTACCGAGATGTATACAAAATATGTTTGCGTAAACAGCGCTACACCAATAACTGGAATGTCGCTCAGCAGTGGCACGGCGTAAGGGGTGAATGGCTTGACGATGTTGTACTCGGGATTTTCAGTGAGTACGCGTTGCGACAAGAAACTCGTGAGCCCCAATGAGAAGAAGTTGATTGCGAAACCAACAATCACTTGGTCCACTTTGAAACGAATTGCAAACACCGCGAGCAACGCCGAAAGCCCCACGCCCATCGCCATTGCACCGAGCACACCAGCCCAAGGCCCATACAGCGAGCCAATTACCGCGCCGGCAAATGCGCCTCCAAGCAACTGTCCTTCAATAGCGATGTTGATAATTCCGCTGCGTTCGCACAGAATTCCTGCAATTGCGCCAAGCGTGATTGGCACACTGCGCGTAACCGTGTCTTGCAACATGCCGGTCAGGTTGAACGATCCCCCCGAAGTTGCCCATGCCAAGAAACCCACAACGAACATTGCCGTTGCAAACGCGAGGACCACGTTGGTCCACTTGCCAAAACCCCGATACAACTGCACTGCACCAAGCGCGCCAAGGAGAATCGCTAGAGCTTGAGCGAAAGACTGTGCCGGCAGCACAAGCGTGAACGATTCGACAAGCTTGAAGCCAGCATCACCAGGACGAGCCGACAAGAAAAAGGCCGAGATCAGTGCAAGGAAGATGAGTGAAAAGCCAACGTTGCGCGAGCGCTTTCTCTGCTCTAGCGACAACAACGGAGCCGCAACTTCGGTAGTGCTCATGAACCCCACCCCCTAAACGTTTGACCAGCAGTGATCGTTGCGTTCTTCGTTCGCCAGATGGTTTTCACCAATAATGGCGCAGCAATAAACATCACGATGAGCGCACGAAGCACGATGATCAAGTCAATTGGAACATCGCTATTAGTTTGCATCTGCCTACCACCTGCCTGCAGCGCGCCGAACAAGATGGCTGCAAACAGCGTTCCTAACGGGCTTGACTGGCCAAGCAGAGCAATAGCAATAGCGTCGAAACCAATGTTGCCCGCAAAGTTGGTAGATGCATACCCGTACGTACCTAATACTTCTGCCGCTCCAGCCAAGCCAGCGAAACCTCCAGCAAACATCATGGACAGCACCGTGAGGCGCTTTACGTGCATGCCTGCGTACGTTGCGGCGTCTGCATTCAGGCCATACGCACGGAACTCAAAACCGGTTGTGGTCTTTTTCAAGAACCACCAGTAAACAACAACAGCAGCAATTGCAACGACGAAACCCAGGTGTGCAACAAGATCAGCCCGACCATCCATAAAACCAAACAGTCGAGGTAACCGGCCTTCAGCACTCACCAGTTTTGAAATCGGATCGGTGCGGTCTTCGCGCTGGAACATATTGGTCTTGAGCAGCCACAAAATGAAAAAAGCCGCCATGTTGTTGAGCATGATGGTGGTGATTACCTCGTGAGCGCCCGTGCGTGCTTTCAGAATTCCTGGAATTGCACCGAATGCCGCACCACCAATTGCACCAGCAAGAATGGCTAGAGGAACTTGAATGATTCCTGGCCCATCCATGGCAAACCCAACCCACAGTGATGTCATTCCACCAGCGAGCATTTGTCCGGTTGCACCAATGTTGAACAATCCGGCTTTAAAGGCAATGGCTACGGAAATACCACACAGAATAAGTGGTGTTGAACTGTTAATGGTGTTGGAGATAGCACGCAGCGATCCGAATGAGCCAACAACCAACGCCCAGTACGCACTGCCCACCGTGGAGATTGCACCAAGAATGTCGCCATTCTTCAAATTGTCAACATCAGAAATGACGATGATAAATGCGCCAACAAGAAGCGCCGACAACACCGCGAGCAACGTGAGCTTCATGGAACTCACTCGATCGAGACGCTCGCCTAACTTGTTAAACAGGTTTTTCATGCAGAAACCGCACTGTCTGGTCGCGATCCAGCCATATACAGACCGACTTCCATAGGTGTCACTTTCTTTGGATCAAGTTCGGCAACAACTTTGCCGCGATACATCACCAGCAGACGATCTGAAAGCGCCATCACTTCTTCAAGTTCGGTGCTCACAATAAGCACCGCAGTTCCGGCATCACGCTCTTTCACGATTCGTGAGTGAATGTATTCGATACTTCCAACATCGACTCCGCGTGTTGGTTGAGCTGCGATGGTGAGTCGAAGATCACGACTGAGCTCACGTGCGACAATCACCTTCTGCTGGTTTCCACCCGACAATGTGCCTACGCCAGTTTCTTTATTCGGAGTACGAATGTCGTATTCAGTAATCAAGGTTTCCGCAATTGCATCTGCGGCTTCCCAGTCGACAATCACTCCATGAGAGAACTGATCATCGTGATAGCGGGTTAAAACAAGATTCTCGGCGACACTAAGTCCGCCGACCAACCCTTGTCGCTGACGGTCTTCAGGAATATGAGCCATACCCATTTGATGGCGCTCGCGAGGATCGGAATGCGTGAGGTCTTTGCCATCAAGTGCAATAACACCACTTGTGGCTTTACGCAGCCCGGTGAGAGCCTCGACCAATTCGGTTTGACCATTGCCCTGAACGCCAGCAATACCCACGATTTCACCCGAATGAACTTCAAACGAAACGTTTTCAACATGAGTTCTGCCATCGGCGTCAAGAACCGTGAGGTCGGTGACTTTCAGCACTACATCGCCGGCTTTTGCAGAATTCTTTTCCACAGTTAATTGAACTGGACGACCAACCATCATTTCTGCAATTTGTGACTCAGTTGCAGCCTTTGGATCAACTTCGCCAACCACTTTGCCGCGTCGTAACACCGCAATTCGATCTGCGATGTTGAGTGCTTCTTTCAACTTGTGAGTAATGAACACAACTCCGCGTCCTGCTGAAACCAATGTCTTCACAATTTGAAAAAACTCAATGATTTCACTTGGTGTAAGCACCGCGGTTGGCTCGTCGAACACCACTACCTTTGCGTCACGGAGCAGCACCTTCACGATTTCAACGCGTTGCTGAACTCCTACTGGCAAATCTTCGATGACTGCATCAGGGTCAAGATCGAGGTTGTACTTATCGGAAATTTCGCGCACCATTCTGCGCGCTTCATCAATATTGAGTTTTCCAAGAGCACCAGTTGGCTCTACACCGAGCACAACGTTCTCGGCCACTGTAAACACTGGAACAAGCATGAAGTGTTGGTGGACCATGCCGATTCCTGCAGCAATGGCATCAGCCGGCGAGGCAAACACCAAAGGGGTTCCATCAATAACGATTTCGCCTTCATCGGGTTTGTACATTCCGTACAACACGCTCATCAATGTAGATTTACCTGCACCGTTTTCGCCGATGAGTGAAAGCACTTCACCAGTGTTGAGCGAAAGATTCACATTGTCGTTGGCAACGACTCCAGGGAAACGCTTGGTGATTCCACGTAACTCAAGCTTCATGAATGAAGACTCCCCATGCACCACAGACTAATCAACTGCACCACTATCACTTCAATGCACGTTTGTTCGTCGGAGAAATGGAAACGGGGGCCGCTTTCGCGACCCCCGCTCCTATTACTGAATCGCTCGTGTGAGCGACGAATTACTTGGTGACGATTGAACCGTCAATGATGCCAGCAGTTACTGCATCAAGTTCTGCCTGAAGCTCAGGTGTGATGGTCGAGGTGACTGAAACGCCAACTCCACCATTTTCGAGGGTTCCGAGGTAATCGGTTCCGCCACCTGTTGCTGCAAGAGCATCCTTAACAGCCTGAAGTACTGCAGCGTCAATCTTCTTCAAAACTGATGCTACGTATACCTCTGCCTGTGTTGGGTTTGAAATTGCCATGTCAACGTCAACACCGATGATCTTCACTGCACCAGCTGAGTCCATTGCGAACTGCGATGCGCCGAGGCCTACTGGACCTGCGACTGGGAAGATGATGTCGGCGCCTTCATCGGCCATGCTCTTTGCAATGCTGGTTCCCTTGGTCTGGTCTTGGAAGTCACCAGAGAAGGTTCCGTCTTGCTTAGCAATGTCCCAACCGAGAACCTTCACTGAAGTTCCCTTTTGTGCGTTGTAGTACTCAACGCCCTTAGCGAAACCTTGCATGAAGATTGATACTGGTGGAATGTTGATACCACCGAACGTACCGACGATGCCGGACTTCGTGGTAGCAGCTGCCATGTAACCAGCCAAGAATGATGGCTGATCAGTTGCGAAGGTGAGACCCTGAACGTTTGCAGCTGAAGTGTTGGAGTCAACAATTGCGAACTGAACGGTTGGGTTTGCTTCTGCAGCAATCTTCGTTGCGTCTGCGAGCAAGAAGCCCACAGTTACGATGACGTTGCAACCCTTGTCAACGAATGACTGAAGGTTTGGTGCATAGTCGGCATCTGATGCTGACTCGAGCAGGTCGATGCTTACACCGAGTTCTGCTTCTGCAAGCTTGAGACCGTCATAGGCGTTCTGGTTGAAGCCCTTGTCATCAACGCCACCGATGTCGGTAACTTCGCATGCCAAGCCTGCTGCACCTGCTGCCACTGTTGTGTCTGATGCTGAGTCTGACGAACCGCAAGCGGCCAATCCAACTACTGCAACGAGACCAACAGCAAGACCTTTAAGTGTCTGCTTTCTCATTTTTCTGTTTCTCCCTCTTACGTGCCTCTAGAAACACGTATGTTTGTTGGTCAGGAGATCTTAGTGCACGCAAATAGCACCGTTTTGCCATGTTTTGGCCATTTTGCGTTATTTGCTCGTTTACCCCAGTGGCACTGGGCACGCCACCTATGCCTTTGCGCGAGTACGACGCAGAAGCGGATCTGCAATGCGCAGCGCATGATCGGCAAAGCGCATTACTCGGCCGGCAGCGCCCGGCGTTGTGGAGTCAATGAGATTTCCCATGACAGCAAGCGTGATGTCGGCGGCTGTTTGCGAACCCACCGCCACGCGAAGACCTGGCTTCAGCAACCACGGATGGCCGATGATAAAGCTGAACCGACGACCTGTGCGCAAAAACGCATCAAACTTCTCGCCCACTCGCCTGTTGTATTCGCTCGTTGCTGTTTCTGGATTTTCCAAAAAACACGAAATTGCAAGCATGCCGGACTCAAGGGAATAGTCAATGCCTTCGCCATTCATCGGGTTCACAAAACCAGCAGCATCTCCAACTGCTACCCAGCCTGGGCCATGTCGACGTACGCAACTCATGGGCAATCGCCACGCACGAGGCTTATCTATATAGTCACCAAGCGACCATGGCTCGCGCACGATTGACGCATACTGATCGAGCAACGTGTTGAGATTGAGTTTCTTGAAGCCCTTCATGGTGCTGAGTGCCCCAACACCAATGTTGACCGTTCCATCACCCGCCGGAAACATCCATCCGTAACCGGGAACTGGCGTTCCATGTTCGTCGCGCAAACTGAGACACGCTTCAAGATGTCGCTCTGCATGACGTGGAGTTGGCGCATATGCACGAATTGCTAAACCAAATGTTTCATCTGGGTCGCGAACTGCGCCAAGCATTTTTGCGGCAGCACCTTGTGCGCCTGTTGCCAAAACCACGAGTGACGCGCGAATCACTTCGCTGCCTACTTGCACGCCAACTACACGTTCTCCCTCGAGCACAGGTAACGCTTCAGATTCAAAGCGAACTTCGGCGCCAGATGCAATGGCTACATCAAGCAAATGATTGTCAAACTTTTGTCGCGGCCACACGGCGCCATGGTTCGGAAATCGCGACGTTGTTGGCCACGCCAACTCGCGTTGAGTTTTTCCTGCAATCATGCGCAAACCGTCAATACGATGCGCAACCGAGTAATCAATCTTCAATTCGTCCAGCGCCGCTATTGCTCGCGGTGTTAGACCGTCGCCACACACTTTGTCTCGTCCATATGGACCTTTTTCAACGAGCAACACTCGAAGACCTGCACGTGCAGCAGTAATGGCAGCCGAAGAACCTGCTGGTCCTCCTCCAATTACCGCGACATCAAATTGCATACCTGCGAGCCTGTCACCAACCGTTCAGCAATGCCAACACTGGCTCTCTGCATATTGGACACATTGGTGGGCCAGGTGGGGATTGAACCCACGACCAAGGGATTATGAGTCCCCTGCTCTGACCACTGAGCTACTGGCCCGAATTGTACTTCTTTAGCGAAGCAAACTGAGCCTAATGGCAGGACTTCGGCGAGGGTGCAACGTCAATACCTGGACTTCTGCGAAAAAAGCCACTGGGTTTCAGATGGAAGCCGGTTCGCTCTACGGGCATCACGGGCCAATCTTCGGTGCGCGGGATGTGGTTGGTGCCAAATACAAACCACAGAACAAGATCAGTATTGTCAACAACACGATCTGCTTTCGTCCATTCAGGCAGTCCCGCCCCACCGGCATGTTGATATGGATAATCACCTGCCGGAAACTTCTCTTTCGATTGCTGAGGAGTCACCCACAGATGCTTATACATAAACCCTGCGCGCTTGCCAATAACTGACTCTGGAAGAGCGAGAGGAAATGTGGTGTGACCTGGAATCAATTTGTAACCAACGGCTTTACCCATGTGATTCTGTTTGCTCTTATTAACTACTTTCCAGAATCGTCCCACCATCGGGTCAATGAGTCGTTGCGCCACTTGCTCAGTTTTCAGAGTCGTCTCTTTGGTCTCGTAAGCGCCTCCATAGAGATTTCGTGGTCCGATCTCATGTGCAAATGAATCAACTTCAACCACGGTGTTGGCCGACCCCTCATTATCGCCATCAATATCAAGGTCAAGTCGAGCGCAAAAAATGTGTTGATGGTACGGAGCCCATAGGCCTGGTTCAATTTCGGTTGCAGACGGGTGACTGGCTCCAATGTGATCCGCCAATGTCAACACAATTCCTGTGAGTTTTGCCTCAAACTCAATTGAACCGTCTTGATAGAAATACCAGAAGTAGCCGTATTCATAGTTATTGATCGTCACTATTGACGAGACCACGAATCGACGACCGCGACGTACTTCAACATTTCCGTCAACATCGGTGTGCTTCCACAGAATTCCAAAATCTTCTTCGTGCATGCAAATTGCATTCCCTATTTCTCGCACCTCGCCAGCAGGGTTGGTTACAGCAACATCGAGATACACAATCTCTCCAAGGCAATCACAGCCAAGTGTGAGCGAGTTGGTGTAATTGCCTAAACCAAATTCGCCAGTATCGAATGCATTTTTGCGATATGAACCTTGGCTTTGATCACCATAGGGAATCACCAGTTCTGCAATCGACAGGCGGTGAGCAATCTTTCGCAACGCACCTTCGTCGTCAAACCACACGTCGTGCAACACCAAACCTTCACGCTGACAAAACCCAACCCGAAAACTCCATCGTTCCCACTTCACGTGATGACCGTCCAACTCGAACGAAACCCCTTCAGGTTGATGAATGGAAAGCGGCTTCAAATTGATCGTTGCGCCAGTTTGACTTTCGCGGTACGGACCAGGAGTTTGCGGGATTGCAATTTCAAGATCATCCTCAATTGCAACCACAGAAAAATCTGCAAGATCAACAACGGCATGCAGCCCAGATATTGGATGTGCATAAAAGTTTGCATTCGGTTCTGGCTGTAACCACATCGGAGTCCAGATCAACCTTCTACCGTCATCTAAATGTTGTGGAATTTGTGCACCAATTGACCACGTTTCCATTTGCACTGACGCAATATCGTCGATGCCTCGCGCACGCAACGCTGCGATAATCCGTGGATCAGCCTTCACCGCTGCGACTGCCATCTGCGACTCAACACTCAATATTGGCGCCTTGGCGCCCTCGATCACTTCCGTGCTGAGAAACTTGCCATCAACCGCAATTACACATTCCTGTACTTCGCAATTTGACTTATCGAGCACCGTCACACGTGCTGCCCGTTGAATCTGCTTACCCAATTTGAATTGAGCGAAGTCGGACTTTGATGGTTCTTCAACCTGCACCATTGCAATGAGGTGACGCTGATTAATGAGGAACCGCGATTTAAGAGCAACGACGATGGTTTCGAGTTCTGCTTTAGACAGCGGGTCTAGCGGGTGCGCTCGGGTTTCCATAACGAAAATGTAGTCGTATGGGCGTAACGCCGAGGGTGCTGCTACACCTCGTACATGGAGCTTTCGCTCCGAGGGTGGGGATCGAACCCACGACCCACGGATTAACAGTCCGTTGCTCTGCCAGCTGAGCTACCTCGGAAGGACGGGCATCAGCCTATCTAGTCATCTCCTCAGTTCGTCCATCGCGGCAATGACCGCAATACATTCAGGATTCGCAATGGCTTCACTGTTTCGCACGGGTCTGCCATTCACGGCATCGGCAAGCGCCAATTCCACCAACTTATTGCTTCGCGTTCGCGGAAGATCGTGAACCTGCACCACTAGAGCCGGAACGTGTCGCGGCGTACATGCAACTCGAATGCGTTGCTTTAAATCTGCAACAAGTTCACTCGTAAACACTGCATTTTCTGTAAGACGAACGAGCAGCACAATGCGCACGTCGTTATCCCAATCTTGACCAAATACCAAGCTTTCAAGTACGTCTGCGTGCTGCTCTACCACTCGGTAGATCTCTGCAGTTCCAATGCGCACTCCACCAGGGTTCAAGGTGGTGTCACTGCGTCCATGGATGATCATTCCCCCATGCGATGTCCATGATGCAAAGTCGCCTTGAGCCCACATTCCGTGCAAGCGTTCGAAATATGCAGACAAAAACTTTGAGCCAGGCTGAGATTGAACCGGAAAGCCTTCGTTTCCATCGTTCCAAAAACCAATCGGCATACTTGGAAACGGCTGACGACACACGAGTTCTCCTGGCGTGAGCGGCTTGTCGTCTAGCGAAATCAACTGTTCGTCGACAACATCAACCGCCATGCCAAGCATTGGTCCTTGAATTTCTCCGCGATACACCGGTTTTGTTGGGTCTCCTCCAACGAAACATCCACACAAATCAGTACCACCAGAAATTGAAGCAAGATGCACATCGCTCTTTACCGATTGATACACCCAATCAAAACCTTCAGGTGCAAGTGGTGAGCCTGTTGAACAAATCGTGCGCAGTGACTTCAATGCATGCGTATTCTTCGGTTGAAGATCGGCTTTACGCAGCGAGTCAATAAACTTTGCAGACACTCCAAGCAGCGTGATGTCTTCTTCATCAACAAAGTCGAACAAACGCGACATGGTCGGTGCAGTTGGTGCTCCATCAAACAACACTGCAGTTGCACCAGACGCCAACACTGACACCAGCCAGTTCCACATCATCCAACCAGTGGTGGTGAAGTACATAACGCGGTCGCCAGATTTAATGTCGCAGTGCAACTGGTGTTCTTTCATGTGTTGCAACAACACACCACCCGTGCGATGCACGATGCACTTTGGAATTCCTGTTGTACCAGATGAGTACAACACGTACCACGGGTGATCAAACGCAAATCGCTGCGGACCAGTAGGTGACGCAGATCCGCTGGCAACGAAGTTGTCGTATGCAACAGCACCTTCTGGAATCGTTGTTCCAATATTGCTGACGACAACAGTTTCAACAACTGATGGTAGACCTTTGCGAATTTCCGATAAGCGATCGAGACAATCGAATTGTTTCCCGTTGTACAAATATCCATCAACTGCGAACAACACCTTTGGCGCAATCTGCCCAAAGCGATCAAGTACTCCATTTGTTCCGAAGTCTGGCGAAGAAGACGAAAACACCGCACCGATAGATGCAGCACCAAGCATGACTTCGATGGCTTCGATGGAGTTTGGCAACCATGCGGCAACTCGGTCGCCTGCCACAACACCACGAGATTGCAACGCAGACGCAATTGAAGCAACGCGACTGCGCAATTCGTCCCACGTGCGAACTCGCCGTACGCCTGCTTCATCAATTGCTACGAGCGCTTCCCCGCTGCCTGTCGTTGCCAACAGATTCTCAACAACACTGAGTGACGAATCAGGGAAAAACTGCGCACTCGACATCGACGCACCGGCCTGCGGAGCAACAAAAG
>Ga0208009_1000474_pt1 | contig 11522 bp, 12 predicted proteins | sample Wag4_2014_7_16_FD_187364 | JGI IMG/M metagenome (GOLD analysis project Ga0208009, IMG submission 187364) | Fresh water mixed with fracking chemicals microbial communities from Ohio, USA - Utica-2 Time Series FC 2014_7_16 (SPAdes) (version 2) ...
GTGGTGCGTCCCACCTCTAATAGCCCCTCGATCCAGACCGTTGCCATGCTCTCCGGTACCGACTTGATGCGACTGTCGGGTCCGGGCTGAACCAGGATGATCTGATTGGCTGGCGGTGGGGGCGTGTGAATACAGGCCCCAAAATACGGCACCAGCAGAAACGCCCGCTTGGGGTCTCGGCTGGCGTCCAGAGGCACCACATAGCCGGGGATTCGAATCCTCTGGCCGTTGAACCGATCCACCACGGGTGCCTCATCCCACTTCTGACGAAGCTTGGCCATGGCCCGATCGGCAGCCTCAGTACCGTCTTTTAGGAAGCCCAGTCGTCCGATCGCCATCATCTCGGCCTGCATGGACTTGGCCCATTGCTCATCGATCAGATCGTCCCAGGTAATCGTGCGATAGGCGTCGGCCGCCAAGGCCGATGCACCGGACACCAGCACACCGCCAGAGAGGGCACCCAGTGCCGACATCCCTAACAATTGATGACACGCCGAATTGAGCCAAGCCCTGCGTTTGACATCCATATCCTTGCCTCTTTGCTAAGCCTGAGGAGCCGACAACCCGTCGGAGAGCGACCAGCGGTAGGCCCGCCAAGCAGGGATCCCTGCGATGGCCACCGCTGTCAGCAGCATAGCGCCAAGCGCCATCCAGGCCTCAGTCGGAATGGACCAGACCCGCACGGATACTCCCATGGTCTGACGCAGCCAGTCAGAGGCCAGCATCAAGCCCGACTGCTGGGCCAGCAGCCCCACCAATAGCCCAACCAAGGCCACCACCGCGGTCTCCAACATCACCAGCCTCATCATGGCAGCAGGCGACAGGCCAACGGCCCGAAGAATCGCGAACTCCCGGCGCCGGGCCGAGAGCCCTGCCAGCATCAAGGCTGCGACTGACATCAGACTGGCCAGACTCACCACGAGACCCACCAACAGCAGGGTGTTTTCGGCGACCGACAAGACCTGCCACAACTCGTCGAGCGTCACCCCAGGCAAGACCGCCATCAGGGGCTCAGTCGTGGTGTTCTCGATCTGACGTCGGACCTGAAAGACTCTCGATCGATCCTGCAGGCCCACCAGAATGGCCGTCAGAGAACTGGGCGTGAGCGCATCCACTGGCATGTCGGCGAGCAAGTCTTTCTGGACATTGGCCATTCCACTGCCCAATCCCATTGGCATCACACCCCAGCCCACATGCATGGCCTCAAAGCCCTGCACAGACACCAACACAGCACGGTCAATCGAACCACCGGTCGGTGCCAACACGCCAACCACCGTGAACGGGGTCTGCTCGTGTCGGGCCGCCAACTCGCCGCCGTCGCCGTGCGTCAAGACAATCTGGTCTCCCACGTGATGCCGATAACGGCTTGCCACAGAGGCCCCTAAAACGAGCTCGAATACCGCGCTACGGTTGTCGGCCGAGGGCTTGGCAAACGCCCTGCCCTTGGCGAACACCAGAGGTTGCTGCTGCACCCGAAAGACACCAAAGAAGGCACTGCTCGTGCCCCAGACCGGAGCCTCTCGGTAGCGATCGCCCAACTGCAGGGGCACCGCCCAAGCCACACCCGGCATGTTCTCTAGGGTCTCAAGATGCGAGGCCTGCATGTTACGACTGGGCCGGCCCAGCTGAAAGACGGTGTAGAGCAGAAACTCGGAGGCACTCCCCCTTGGCCCCACCATCAGGTCTACCCCACTGACGGCCTGAGAGAAACTCTGACGGGCGTCCTGACGCAGCTGAAAGACGGACAGAACCAGCATGGCCGAGACAGCCACAGACAAGACCACGAAGGACAGGCCCGATCGTCGGGACCAGGCGCTCTTGAGAGCAAGCTGCCAAATCATGAGGGAATCTTCTCCGCAAGCGGCCGGGGGCCTACTAGCCAGAGCTGCTGATCAAACCGATCGGCCAGCCGACGGTCGTGGCTGACCATGACCACACTGGTGGAGCCCGCATTGGCCAATCCCAAGAGCAACTCCAAGAAGGCGTCTCGGTTGTCATCATCGAGTGCGGAGGTGGGCTCATCGGCGATCACCAGCGCTGGAGAGCCCATAAAGGCCCGAGCCACTGCGACACGTTGCTGTTGACCGACAGACAACTGGTGTACTGGGGTAGAGGGTGGCAGGGCATCAAGCCCCAGGCGCTCAAATAGCCCACGAGCCTGGGCCACCGGATGGCCATGTCGATCACAGGATTGCGCGTGCCGCCGATGGGAGACCTTCACTGGCAGCAGCACGTTGTCCATCATCGACAAGTAGGGCAACAGATTGAACTGCTGAAAGACAATGCCCATGGCATCGGCCCGAAGTCGATCCCGGGCAACAGGCGACAAGGCTGCCATGGACTGGCCCAGGACCTGGCAATCACCCGCAGTGGGCAGCACCACGCCGGACAGCAAGGACAGCAAGGAACTCTTGCCACTGCCACTGGGGCCACCCACAAACAAGGACTGCCCAGCCTCAAGGTTCAGGGCGTCAATCCGCAGCAAGGGGGACTGACCCGGCCAGGCATAGACCAGCTGTGAAAGCGAGATCACCAAGCTACTTCAGTTCCAGGACTGGCTTGGACTGGGTCAGGGTCACCGCCTTCTGACCAGCAGGCCCCACGTACTCCACCATGAGCTTTTTCATGCGCCGGCCCTTGTTCAGGCTGGTAAATCGGATCGAGGTCAGGGCTGACGGCTGGTCGCACTCGAAGGCAAGGTCGACATCCAAATCGGCATGGCCTTTAACAGGCTTGCTGAGATCAAACAGGGCCGACTGGGCCTTCAAGGCGGTGACCTTGCACTGGGCCTGGGCAGCAGGCACCACCAGCCAGGCCGCATTCTTGAGCTGATCCTGCAAGGCTCTAAGCTGCGCGCGCTGGGCATCGGTCTTGGGCGCATGCTCAAAAGACAAAAAGTTGTCCATGGCCCCGCGGATCTCAACCTTGAGGACCTTGCCCTGCAGACTCACCTCGGCAGCAGCCTGGCCGTGTGCATGGGCATGAGCCTGTCCACGGGAATGGGAGTGACCGTGGCCGTCTGCTAAGGCAAGAGAAGAGACTGACAGGGAAACAGCCACCAGTACCAAGCGGCCGAGGCAAGAGGATTTGGCTAAAACTCGCATCAGAAAGGCTTTCTTCAGGCAGAAGTCTTTAGCCTAGCAAACCTGTCAAGCGATGATGTCGATCTGCCTCAAAATGGGTTCTAAATCAGCCACCGTATCGACGAAGTAATCCGGCTTACCCGGTGCCAACCGCTCTCTCACCCGCTGCCGAATGACGTCAAGCTCGGCCTCTGAACAGGCCTTGATCTGGTTAGCTGTGAGGCCAGCCTCGTTGCCGCTTAGCAAGACTCCCACCGTGTAACAGCCGGCCTGACGGCCCTCGAGTAACCCAGGCACGGTGTCATCTACCTTCACAACCGTCCGAGCAGGGTAGACCTGCAGATCCATGAAGCACTTGTACATGCCGTATGGGGCAGGCCGGGAGGCAGGCAGATCGTCCGAGCAGACCAGATTGTCGGGTGTAAATCCCTGGGCTTTGGCCAAGGGCAAGACAACCTCCATGATGGCCCGGTTGTAGCCAGTGGTAGTGCCGATCTTCAGGCCATCACGCCTGAGCCTCTCCACCAAAGGAACCACGCCCTCGATCATCTCCGCATGATCCCGCACTGCTGAGGCATTCATGGGTGTGAAGATCTTGTAGAGACGGTCGACATCGGCATCGGTCATGACCTGACCATGAACCTGTTGCCACTGATCCCGCACATGCGGCAACTGCCCAAGCGTCTTGATGTGGTCCCACTTGGGCAGACCCATAGGGCCGCGGGCATCCTCGATGGAGATGGTGATGCCAGCCTGCTCAAACAGGCGCACGAAGGCGCCCATCGGGGCATGGCTACCAAAGTCGAAGATGGTGCCTGCCCAATCAAAAACAACCGCCTTCAGGTTTCTATAACTCATCAGTTGCTCCATTGATCAAAGACTTCCTCGGCAAGGCCAAAGGCCGTGCTAGCCCCAGTTCCACTCGTCACACAGACCACGCGAAGCGAAGGCTCGGGTGCCAGGGTCAGGGCATCGTCTGGTCCACCCACTGGATACCAGCCCAGCCAACGATCCAAGACCTGGTAATCACCCACATCAATGGCTTCGGCCATGTGGTCCAAGATGCGCTGATCCACCGCTTCTTGTCCGAAGGGGTCAACGGACTCAGCCGGATGATGGGAGTCCCCAACCACCAGACTGCCATCGGCGCTCTGTACAACAATGAGGTGAATGCCGTCGGCGAGAGACGCTGGGCATTCCTGCTCCAGTCTGTCCAGCAAGGCCCGATGCGCCATCAGGCCCGTGTAACCCGCATAACGAACCAGGCTGAGGTCGGACATAACGGCACTGGTCTGACGGTAGTCTGCCTTGGGACGCACACGCAGCATCTGCAACTGAGTGAGCCCAAGCGACAGGTCCGCCAGATAGGGTTTGGCCAGTCCAGTCAACGCCGTGCCCGGGGCCAAGACCACCCGCTCGGCCGACAGTCGAATCTGGCCCCTCGCGCTGGTGATCTCCAGTCCGCCACTGACCAGGCCAACGGCCTCGTGCTCAAAGAAGAAGTCAACCCCCTGCTGCTCGGCTAGCCAATGTGCCAACTGGCCGATCGCCTGCCTGGACTCAACCCGCAACTCGTGGGGGCTGTAGAGTGCTGCCTGAGCAGCACCGGTCTTTAAAAAAGGGGCTTCCCGGCCCGCCTGCTCGGCGTCCACCAGCCGACACTGCTCACCCATTTCGGACCGCGAAAAGGCCTGCAAGACGGCCTGAGCCTCTGGCCTCTGAGCCAAGACCCACAAGCCTTGGTGAATGACTTGAATATTGGCCTTCGGTGCAAGCTCAGCCCAGAGATCTCGAGACCGCATCGCCCGCCGCCAGGTGGCGCCAGCTCGCTGTCCAGTCACCGTGACAAAGCCGAAGTTTCGAATGGAAGCACCAACACAACGATGATCTCTTTCGACCACCGCCACGCTCAGACCCCGTCTAACGGCCATCCAGGCGCAGGCCATACCCACAATGCCAGCACCCACAACCACCACGTCATATCCATCACGACGACTTTTCTGCACCGCAGCCCCCTCTGTTGACTGGAAAAAAAAGAGTAGCAGCGCCAGATGACAAGACCTGTCATCCAGATGTCACCGAAGTGTCACGGCTGTTTCATCTGGGGCAAGGATCATCAGCTCCATGAGCAATCCATGCCCCCATGTTGAATTGACCGGCGTCAGCAAGACGTTCGGAAAGGGTTCAGGCCAAAAGACCGTCCTTCACCAGATCGACTTGAGCATACGAAAGGGTGAGCGAGTCGCCTTGCTGGGAGCCTCCGGTTCGGGGAAGTCAACACTCATGCGCCTCATCAACGGCCTGCACCGAGCAGACTCGAGCAGCCAAGGTCTGGTCAAGATCAACGGACAGATCCTGCAAGAGTCCGGCAGACCCAGCCGACAAATTCGGGCGATCCGCAGCCGCATTGCGACCATCTTTCAGCAGTTCAACCTGGTCAATCGACTCCAGGTGATCACCAACGTCTCAGTAGGTGCGGTCTATCAACTGCCACTGTGGCGCAGCCTAGTGGGCCTTTTCCCAAAGGGCATCGAACTTCGGTCCCTGGAGGCGCTCGACCAGGTCGGCATTTTGGACCAGGCCTACAAGCGAGCTCGCCTCTTATCTGGCGGCCAACAACAGCGCGTGGCGATTGCCCGAGCGATTGCCCAGGGTGCCGAGTTGATTCTGGCCGATGAACCCATTGCCAGCCTTGACCCAGAGTCGTCCCGGAAGGTGATGGAGCTTCTGGTTGACCTCAATACCAAACAGGGCTGCACGGTACTGGTCTCACTTCACCAGGTAGCGGTTGCCCTGCGCTACTGCGACCGTGTCGTAGCCCTGAAAGCCGGGCGCATCGTTTATGACGGGCCCACCGCCCAGCTCACCGAATCCCAGCTCAAGGACCTCTACGGGTCCGACTCGGATCTTGTGTTCGATGAACTGGAGTCCCATCCAGTGCCATCAGACCAAGCGACAACTTCTGTCAAAACAGTTCCTGCCATCAACACTGCACCCTCGAGGAGTTCTTATGAAGTCTATGCGTCGTAGCATCCTGATCGCAGCTTTGGCCGTCTCGGCCATGGCCGCCTTTCCCGCCCATTCTGCTGCTCCAAAAGAGCTGAACTTCGGCATTATCTCCACCGAGTCCTCCAAGAATCTCTCGAAAGACTTCGAGCCCTTCCTGAAGGACATGGAGAAAGCCGTTGGCATCCCCGTCAAAGCCTTCTTTTCCTCCGACTACGCTGGTGTCATCGAAGCCATGCGCTTTAACAAAGTCCAGGTGGCCTGGTATGGCAACAAAGCAGCCATGGAGGCTGTAGACCGCTCCAACGGGGAAATCTTTGTTCAGACCATGGCGCTGGATGGCTCCAAGGGTTACTACTCCACCCTGGTGACCCACAAAGACAGCCCTTACAACAACCTGCAAGACGTTCTGAAGAACGCCAAGGACATCCGCTTTGGTATTGGTGATCCCAACTCCACCTCTGGCTTCTTGGTTCCGACTTACTACGTCTTTGCCTTGAACAAAATCGATCCCAAAAAGGCCTTCAAGAGCGTGACCGCCTCGAATCACGAGGGTAACCTCTTGGCCGCAGCCGCCAAGCAAGTCGATGTCGCCACCAACAACACAGAAAACCAAGACCGTCTGAAATCGACCCAGCCCGAGAAGTTCGCCATGATCAAAGAAATTTGGCGCTCGCCGCTGATTCCTTCGGACCCCCTGGTCTACCGCAAGGATCTGGACACCGCCACCAAGAAAAAGCTCAAGGACTTTCTGCTGGCCTACGGCCGTGGCAACGACGCTGAGGGCGAGCGTCAGCGCAAGGTCATGGCACCTCTGACCTGGCGTGGTTTCGAGTCGTCAAACAACGACCAACTGCTGCCCATCCGCCAGCTCGAGCTCTTCAAGAACCGCAACAAGATCGAGGCCGATGCAAAACTGTCTGCCGCCGACAAGAAGAAAGAGTTGACTGAAATTGACAAGAAACTCGCTGCCCTCGAAAAGCAGATGAAAGCCAAGAAGTAATAAGAGTAGGACCAAGCTGCTCTCACTGGGCAGTGGTTCGGAAGAAGAAGGAGAGCGCCCGGTCGGTCCACATCGATCGGGCGTTTTTTACGAGAGGAACCCCACATGACCGAGACCCTAAGACAGGCCCACCAGCGGGCTACCACCGCCCTGGCCAGCAAGCCGAAATCCTGGGCGGGATGGCTGATTCTGGCGATGATCCTGGCCCTACTGGCAGGGTCCTGGCACGGGGCCGACATGCGCCCGCTGTCCCTGATCGAAGACTCGGCCAACATGGCCACCTTTCTGTCGGACTTCTTCCCGCCCAATTTCCGGGACTGGGAGGTCTATCTCAAAGAGATGATCATTACCATCCAGATTGCCGTCTGGGGCACGGCTCTGGCCATTGTGCTGGCGATCCCCTGCGGACTGCTCTGCGCAGAGAACATCACCCCCGCCTATATCCACCAACCGATGCGTCGGCTCATGGATGCCTTTCGAGCGGTCAACGAGATGGTCTTCGCCCTCTTGTTTATCGTGGCCGTTGGCCTGGGACCCTTCGCTGGCGTTCTAGCCCTCTTTATCTCGACCACAGGTACGCTGGCCAAGCTGTTTTCAGAGGCGGTCGAAGCCATTGATCCTCAACCAGTCGACGGCATCCGCGCCACGGGAGCCAATTCGCTGGAAGAAATCACCTATGGCGTCATTCCGCAGGTCTTACCGCTCTGGATCTCCTATGCCCTCTATCGCTTTGAGGCCAATGTCCGGGGGGCCTCGGTCCTGGGCATTGTGGGCGCGGGTGGGATTGGCCAGGTCTTGTGGGAGGTCATGCGGGGGTTTCAGTATGCGGAGACCTGTGCACTGCTGATCATTCTGATTGCATCGGTCTCGATCATTGACTTTATCTCCGCCAGAATCAGGGCCCTGCTGATCTAAAAAAAGAGCCCAGGCTTTTTGAGGGCCTGGGCTGCAAGGCAGAAAAGATCTGCAAGGAGACAACAACACGGGAGAGATCCCGTGACCAGCATTACATCACAAACCCAGCTGTGATGCAACGCAATAACAAAAAATTCATGTTCTAGACAAATGGCCATGGGTATGACTTAGGTGGCATATTGGTCGTGTGTGCATTGCGCCACCAGCTGGTGTAGCTCCTGCCAAATTCCCTGCCATTGCGGCAAGACCAAGGCGGCCTCTGGAGCCCCCTGCTTAGCAGCCTCGTCCCATCGGCGTAGGGCTACAGCATCCTGAAAATAGGACTGACGCTCGAAACTGATCGCCTCAGCCTGCGACATGGGACCACCCTGCAAGGCCAGACTTCGAACCGAGTCAGCAGACAGGCAGGCCCGATAGCTGGGCTCTACGGTCACTAGGTAGCGCTTGGCTTCCACATGCAGGGCAATCGGTTCGGCGATGGCCTCTATCTGAGCGGCATCTAGCCCCACCTCTCGAAAGACACGTCTGAGGCAGGCCGGCCCTATCGCCTCATGTCGATCGTCCACGTCTTGCAGAGTGGGGGAGTCACTGCCCTTCTGGAAGAGGTGACCGACATCGTGAAAAAAGGCAGCCAGCTGCAAGGCTGGACTCGCGTTGTCCATATGGGCCAGGCACAGCGACTGCCAGGCATGCTCGAGTTGTGTGACTGGTTCACCGGCGTACTGCAGTCCACCTTTGTCACGATAAAGACCCAACAAATCTGTGAAGGTCATGGCCACGATTCTTCTCCCACGCTGTCTTCGGCTGGCCGAATGAAATGGCCTTTGAATTTACAGTTGGTCTGTGACAATTGCAGGTCAGTCGTTGGCAAACCGATGCGAATCCGCAGCCACGACATGGGCTTTGGAGATTCTGCGGGCCTGTCATCAAACAGGGCTTGTTCTCCGAGGCATTTGGCCCTAGCCTTATAGGCAGCCATGAACATGACCCTTGACCTTGACGCCATCCGACGGTTCATCGCGGCCCAGTCTGACAGCACACGTATTTACATCGGCGCGGACTCCTGCCGGGTTCTGGTCAACGAGGCCTGGCATGCCGACTACACCCTGGTGGTTGTCGTCCACATTGATGGCAACCGAGGCTGCAAACTCTTTGGGGAAACCCAGCGCGAACGCGACTACGACCAAAAGGCCAGCAAGCCCCAGGTTCGCCTGATGAACGAGGTCTACAAGGTGGCGGACCTTTACCTGCGCCTGGCCGAGGCCATTGGGGATCGTCCGGTAGAGGTTCACCTCGACCTCAACCCAGACCCGGAGACCGGCTCCCACTGCGTGGTGCAGCAGGCCATCGGGTATATTCGGGGGGTGTGTAATGTCTCGCCCCGCGTCAAGCCCGATGCCTTTGCGGCCAGCTGTGCAGCCGACCGATACAAAGAACTCAGCAGCCACGCGGCCAAAGATCAAAAGAACCAGAAAGCCGCTTAGCTTTGACCGCCCTGCTGGACCCCGCTGTTCTATTCTTCATCGTTGGATTGTTTGCCGGATTGGTTCGATCGAACCTGGAGATCCCACCGGCCATCAGTCGCTTTCTAGCCTTGTACCTGCTGATGGCCCTGGGCCTCAAGGGTGGCCTTAGCCTGGCTGAGACTGGTCTCACCTACGAGGTGGGCATGAGCCTGGTGCTGGCCATCGTCTTGGCGGGCCTGGTGCCGGTGGTTGGGTTTTTCGTCCTGCGCCCTCTGACCACGCCATTTAATGCCATTGCGGTTGCCGCCACCTATGGCTCAGTCAGTGCGGTCACTTTTATCACCGCCAATCAATTTCTGGACATCAATGGTGTGCCTCATGGTGGCCACATGGCTGCCGCCATGGCCCTCATGGAGTCGCCGGCCATCATCCTGGCCGTGGTCCTGGCCAATCTGGTCCGCAAGGGGCGCCTGGGCGGACCCAAGGGGCAAGCCACCACACCTCACCCTGGTGGCGTGATGTCTGTCTTGCATGAGTCCTTTACCGATGGCGCGCAGCTGCTCTTGCTCGCCAGCATGGTGATTGGCTTTTACATGGGCCCAGAGGGTGCAGCAGCCATGAAGCCCTTCTCTGCTGATTTGTTCAAAGGCATGCTGGCCTTCTTCCTGCTGGACATGGGTCTGATGGCCGCACGCAACCTGGGGGCGCTTCGAGGTCAGTCTGTGCTGCTGCTGGGCTATGCAGTGGCAGCCCCCCTGGTGCATGCTGCCATGGCCCTGCTGCTGTGTAAGGCCGCCGGTCTAGGGCTGGGAGACGCAACCCTGCTGGCCGTCTTGGCCGCTTCAGCCAGTTACATTGCCGTGCCAGCCGTTCTGCGCGAGGCGATTCCTGAGGCACAGGCCTCCGTCTATGTTGGCCTGTCTCTGGGCATCACCTTCCCCTTAAATATCTTGTTTGGCATCCCGCTCTATCTCACGGCCGGCAGATGGTTGCTGGGTTAATCAGGGTTGCTCGGCCAAGTCCAGAGGGGCGCTCCAGCATCGGTAGCAACTGCCAATAAAAAAGCCCTGGAACAATTCCAGGGCTTTTTTGTGTTGACGACTCAGCCGTCTTACTTGGCAGCGCGCTTGGTGGCCTTGGTGGCTTGACCAACAGCAGCCTCACCAGCCTTGGTGGCGGCATCCATGTTGGTCTCCACCATCTCGACGACCTGCTTGGTCGCCTTATTGATGGCATCGAAAGCAGAGTTAGAGGCCGCGAAAGCTGACTTCATCATGGCGACCATGCCCTCGGTACCGGCAGGAGCGTTCTTGCTCAGGTCGTTCAAGGCGCTGGCCATCTGCTTGTTGGCTTCGGCGATGCGGGACTCGACCAACTTGGCAAACTCAGCAGCAGCCTCGGCATTGATGTTGTAGACATTGCGGCTGTAATGGGCAGCCTTGCTGACGTTGGGCGTGGCGACCGATTGAACAGCCGAGGACAACTCGGGCAGATCTTTGACGGCGAGCAGCTGTTGGGCGGCCTGGGTGGCGTCGGCCAGATTGGCCTTGGCGGCTTTCAGGTTCAGGTCGATGTGCTTTTCCATGCACTCGAGCGAACGAGCAGCCAGGTCGACCAGGGCAGCCTGGGATTCTTTGAGGGAGTTGAGCATCTGCTCAGGGGTCATTTGGTTGGTCATGATGTGGGTCCTTTGAAGAAGTGGGGTTCAATGGATCCAACTATAATGACGCGGTGCAACAAATACAAGTGTCCGCTCGAAAAATTGAATTATTTTCTCAATAGATCAACAAGATAGAATCCTGCCACGGCCAAGATCAACCCGCCAATCAGGTGGGTGGCTGATGCTATTGCAGCATCCGCTAAGCGACCAGCCTGCAGCATCTCCAGAACCTCGCCGGTCAAGGCCGAGAAAGTGGTCAGACTCCCCAGCAGACCAGTCACCAGAAACAAGCGAAGCACCTGTGGCAAATCGGGCATGGTCTGGATGAGGGCCAACAGGCCACCCATGACCAGGCTGCCCAACCAGTTGGCCATCAGCGTACCCAGGGC
>Ga0208009_1000481_pt1 | contig 11473 bp, 13 predicted proteins | sample Wag4_2014_7_16_FD_187364 | JGI IMG/M metagenome (GOLD analysis project Ga0208009, IMG submission 187364) | Fresh water mixed with fracking chemicals microbial communities from Ohio, USA - Utica-2 Time Series FC 2014_7_16 (SPAdes) (version 2) ...
CACCGAGAATCGCGAGCCAAACGTAGGGGTCGATGGTCTCGAGCCAAGCCATCATGACCCGCCCTCTTGCGGGGCGCCGCGGCGCCTCAACTCGCGATCGACGAAGAGGGCGACCGCGATTCCCACGATCACGCCACAGAGCAGACCAAGGCGCAGTGGGAGCGCGTTGGCGAGTACGGCGACGATCGCCGCTGCGATCGCCCCGGTGAGTGCCGGCCACTGACGGCAGAGCGGAACGAGTAGTGCGACGAGCGCGAGGGTGCCGGCGAGTTCTAGCCCCCAACTGGCCGGGATGGCAGACGCGGCGAAGATGCCAATCAAGGACGACACCTGCCAGATCACCCAGTTGGCGAGAGCGCCGCCCGTGTAATAGGCCACCTTGTGCGGGTAGTTCGGTTCCTGCTGCAGCAGGGTCGTGAATCGCACGAACATGATGTCGCCGACGATGTAACCGAGCCACAGTCGACGACCCGTTGGCAGGTGCGTGAAGTGCGGACGCAGCAGCGCGGTGTAAACCACGAACCGAAGGTTGACGATGATCGCTGTCAACGTGACGAGCCAGAGCGGGGCGAGGGTGGCGATCAGCGGCATGGCGGCCAGTTGGGCGCTACCGGCGTAAGCGAGCAGACTCAGAATCGTCGCATCGAGGGTGCTGAGTCCAGACTTGACCATGGCAACGCCGGTGACCAAGCCCCAGGCGAAGATACCGGGGCTCAGCGGTAGCAGCTCCCGCGCACCGCGCAGGGCTGCATCTCGACGAGGGGACTTAGACAAGATCGATGGCGTGGGCTTTGAGATCGGCGAGGGCGATGAGCTCCAAGGCGCGCCGATGAGTGGCCTTCAACAACACCTTCGGCGCCTTACCCGCGCGAAGCGCCTCCTGCCAACGCGCCGCGCAAAGACACCAGCGATCACCGGGTTTCAGGCCGGGGAAGCCGTAGGCGGGCTGGGGCGTGGAAAGATCGTTGCCGCGTGAACGCGAGAACTCGAGAAAGTCTGCCGTCATCACCGCGCAGACGGTGTGCGAACCGGTGTCGCGGCTCTCGGTCTCACAGCAGCCACTGCGGAACCACCCGGTCTTGGGTGTGAGGCTGCACGGCGTGAGGGGTTCGCCGAACACATTCACCTGGGGATTGTCGCCACCGCCGCTTCCGTCCATGGGGCGCAAGGGTACCGCATGACCCTTATACTCGCTCGTTGTGAATGAGAATCTGTCACCGTCGCTGCGCCCGCTATCGGCTTTGCCGCTAGGCGAGCGCTCGGTCGTTGAGGCCATCACCGACTCGGCGGTCTTATCGCGTCGGCTATTAGAGATTGGCTGTATCGAAGGGGCAGCCGTCGAGGTGGTTGCCGTCATGTGGCCCGGCCACGACCCGCTCGCCGTTCGTATCGGGGGCTCGACCTTCGCGCTTCGCCGACAAGAGGCGGATCTGGTGATGGTGCGATGAGAGTCGCACTCATCGGTTTACCGAACTGCGGTAAGACCGCATTGTTCAACCGTTTGACCGGTAGTCGCCAAAAGGTCGCCAACTATCCGGGTGTGACGGTCGAACGCAAAGAAGGTGCCTTCGCCGATACGAAAGGCGCTCGCTACCAGCTACTGGATCTGCCTGGTCTCTACAGTTTCAAGCCGACGACACTTGATGAAGCCATCACGCGTGATGTCGCGCTCGGTCGCCTCGCTGGTGAAGCGCGTCCCGAGTTGTTGGTGCTCGTTGCCGATGCAACTCATCTTTCTTTGTCTTTACGCCTCGCACTGGAGGCGCGTCGTCTCGGCCTGCCGATGATCCTCGCGATCAATCGCAGCGATATCGCTAAGCGTCGCGGGTTCCAAATCGATTTATCCGCGCTGTCACGTGAACTCGGCATTCCCGTCGTCGAGACGGTCGCGACCCGGCCTGGTGGGGCAGACGCTTTGGTCAGGGTACTCGAGCAGCGTGGTTGGTCAGATGCCGTCTCTCTCGCGTGGCAAGAGCCGACCGCTGACGATGTGATCGCCGCGCATCGCGAGGTCGCGCGATTATTGCAAGCGGCTCACCATCAAGAGCCGAAGCGCAGTTCGACCGTGGCCGTCGCCGATCGCGTGCTGTTACATCCTTTCTTTGGCATGTTGTCGTTGGCGGCGATTCTGTTCCTCGTGTTCCAAGCCGTATTCAGTTGGGCGAGCGGACCGATGGATATGATCGATGCCGGTGTCGCGAGGGTCGGCGAGGTGTTGGCGACTCATCTACCGGAAGGGGCGTTACGCAGTTTACTGATCGACGGCGTTATCGCAGGACTGGGCAGCGTTGTGATCTTCCTGCCACAAATTTTGATTCTGTTCGCCTTTATTTTGGTGCTGGAGGATAGCGGCTATTTGCCGCGAGCGGCCTATCTACTCGATCGTTTGATGGGTAGTGTGGGTCTCTCCGGTCGAGCGTTCATCCCTTTGCTGTCCTCGTTTGCCTGCGCTATCCCGGGCATCATGGCGACTCGAACCATTCCGAGCATTCGCGATCGCATCGCAACGATCATGGTTGCACCGTTGATGACCTGCTCGGCACGACTGCCGGTGTATGCCTTGTTGATTGCTGCGTTCATCCCGGATCGTGACGTCGGCATTTTCAACTTACAGGGTCTCGTGCTGTTCGCGCTGTATTTCGCCGGCATCCTCTCTGCGTTGCTGGTGGCTTATGTCGTCAAACGTTGGCAAGGCGTGAGCGATCAGCATCTGCTGATGCTCGAGCTTCCGGACTATCAATGGCCCAATCCTTTGAACTTGCTCGTGGGTCTTTACGATCGCGCTCGTATTTTTCTCCAGCGTGTCGGCGGCATCATTCTGGCGATGGTCGTGTTGTTGTGGTTCCTGTCGACGTATCCGGCTCCGCCAGCAGGCGCCACGGCGCCCGCGATCGAATACAGTTTTGCGGGTTACATCGGCAAGGCGCTCGCCGTCGTGCTTGAGCCCATCGGGTTCAATTGGCAGATTGCGATCGCCCTCGTGCCCGGTTTGGCTGCGCGCGAGATTGCTGTCGGCGCTCTAGGTACCGTCTACGCGCTGTCGGGTAGCGAAGAGGCGATCACGGGTGCGCTCGCGAGCACAATTGCCGCTGAATGGAGTTTGGCAACGGCGCTCGCGTTGTTGGCTTGGTATGTATTCGCACCCCAGTGCCTGGCAACCTTGGCGGTGGTGAAACGCGAGACGGGTGGTTGGCGTCATCCTTTGATCATGGCGACGTATCTTTTCGCGTTAGCCTACGTAGCCGCGTTTTTGACCTATCGTCTCACCCTAATGTTGATGGGAGCGTAAGCCAGATGTGGCAGAACTTCATCGTGATCGTGGCGGTCGTCGCTGCTGCTTTGTACGTAGCTTGGTCGCTTGCGCCCGCCTCGTTGCGACAGCGGATCGCGACCCGTTGGGGCGGACGTTTTACTTGGCTTGCAAAAAGTGCCGAGCAGAGCGGCTGTCATGATTGTGCAGCGCGCAGCGAGAAGAGGTCGGTCCGATGACTGAGTCAGCCTATTCGGTCGTTTCAAAGTATCTCGTTGCGTTGGTGGTACTTGGGCTCTTTGCAGTTCCGGGCTTTATCAAGGCTGCTGCTTTTACCGTTACGGACGACACCGGCAAAAAGATTACCCTGACTCGACAGCCTGCCCGCATCGTGAGCTTGTCTGCGGGCGCAACGGAGCTTTTATTCACCGCAGGCGCCGGCAGTCGAGTGGTTGGCACCGTGATCGGCGCCGATGCGCCGGAGGCGGCCAAGAAGGTCGAGCGCTTGGGTGACGTCAATGCACTCAAGTACGAGCGATTGCAATCACTGAAGCCCGACGTGATCGTCATTTGGCGTGATATGACGCATGAGTTGGTACTGGAGAGCCTCCAAAAATTACGCCTGCCCATTTATCAGATCAGCTTGCGAAACTTTGACGATATGCCGTCATCGATCAGGCGGCTGGGTCAGCTAGCCGGCACGTCGTCTACCGCGGATAAGGCAGCGAGGCAGTTGGAAGCGCAAATTGAGAGGCTTCCGAAGCGTCCTGCAACGCAGACGATCTCGGGTATGCCTAGCGTGTTTTTCATGATGTGGGATGTGCCGCTCTATACCGTGGGCAGTCGACATCTGATGAACGACGCGATGCTGCGCTGCGGCGCGCGGAATATTTTCGACGACATCGATTTCCCGGCGCCAATCGTCGAGTTCGAAGAAATCAAAAAACGAAATCCGGATGTCATTTTGATGGGAGCTCCTCCCATCACGTCCCGTGATTGGCGCGAGCGCTGGAGTCGTTTCCCGGCGGTGACAGCCGTGGCTACGCGTCAGATGATTAATTTCGCCGATATCCGTTTGACTCGGATGGGGCCTACGGCCATCGAGGCCGTTCCGGCTCTTTGCGAGCAACTCAAACCCATGCGCAAAGGAGCGCCGCGTTGATCAACCCATCACGATACTTTCTCGCAGTTCTCCTCTTGGCAACGGCGGGTAATGTCGCGCGCGCCGATGATATCGATGCCATCGATCGACTCTCGCCAAGTCAATTTGAGTCATTCGCCGATGATCTAGTGGCGGCACTCAGTTACAAGACGAGCTCCCCCGCTGAGCCGCTCGGGGTGCTCGGCTTTGATCTCGGATTAGGCGTCTCGCTGGTTCGACTCGAGAACGCGGAGTCTTGGGGTGTCGCGACCGGCAGTACGACCGAGTATTTACCGATTCCGAAAGTATCTTTGACCAAGGGCTTGCCTTTGGATATCGATATTGGCGCTTTCGTGGCAGCAGTGCCCGGTAGCAATATTTTGGTTTACGGCGGTCAGGTCCAATACGCTTTGATGGCAGGTAACCCTGTATTGCCCGCCGTTGCGCTACGCGGCGGTATGACGCGCTTGTCGGGTGTCGAGCAGTTGTCGCTCGAAACTCGCAGCCTCGAACTTGTTATCTCTAAAGGATTGTTCGCGTTTACACCCTACGCTGGTATCGGACGTGTCTGGGGCGATGTCACACCGAGCTCGACCGCAGCTGCCACGCTAAAGACTTTGTCGCCGACGCAGGATCGAATTTTTGCAGGACTGCAGTTTGGTCTCGTCATTGGCAGTCTGTCTTTCGAAGTCGACAAGACGGGCGATGCCGTCGGTGCGTCGACCAAGCTCGGCTTGCGGTTTTAACGCGTCGTGTCAGGGCTCAATCGTGGTTTAGGGTTGTGGGCGGGGATCGCCGTCAACGTTGCTAACGTCATCGGTACCGGCGTTTTTCTCAAGACGCGGGTTATGACGTGCAACGTCGATGATCCGATGATCGTCATGGCCGTGTGGCTCGCCGCCGGTCTGCTATCGCTACTCGGTGCGTTCTGCTACGCCGAGCTCGCCTCGATGATGCCAGCGGCCGGCGGTGATTACGTATTTTTGAGACGCGCTTACGGAAAGCCGACGAGCTTCTTATACGGCTGGACGGTCTTTGCCATCATGAAGACGGGTTCGCAGGCTGCGCTCGCTGTGGGCTTTGCGATCTTCATGAACGCGGCACTGGGAGGCGTGCTTGATCAAGCTTGGATCACGCTGCCATTGGGTGACGGCATTTCGTTTACGGGCCTCACGGTGGTTGCGCTATCGGCACTGTGGCTCGTCACGCTATTTAATTGCGCGTCTGTCTCGACCACGGGTAGCGCCGCCACCGTGCTTACGGTGATGAAAGTGCTGACCGTACTCGCAGTCGGCATCGGTGCATTCACGTTTGGTCAGGGCGATCTTTCGCATCTTTCTGGATCGGCGAGTGGCGGCAGTTGCGAAGGGGTCGAAGCGAGTGCCATGGGCGGTCTTGCTGGTATCGGTGCCGCCATGCTCGGTGCGCTCTGGGCCTACGACGGTTGGAATAACGTCGCGCCGCTTTGCGGTGAGGTCAAAGACCCGCAGCGCAATTTGCCGCGAATGTTCATCTGGGGCACTTTGCTCGTCATTGCACTCTATGTCGGCGTGAACGCCGCTTACTTCTACGTTCTCTCGCCGCAGGAAATCGCTAGCGTATCGGCGACGTCCTCGGTCGCAACCGAAGTGTTGAAGACCTTCGCGGGCCCCGCCGCCGTGACGTTTATGGCCGCGGCGCTGATGCTCTCTTCTTTAGGTTCGTTACATGCGTCGGTGCTCGCCAACTCGCGCGTGCCTTTCGCGATGGCGAGTGATGGCATGTTCTTCAAGCCCTTGGCGAAAGTGTCCGAGCGCAGCCGCGTGCCGGTCAACGCCGTGCTGGCCCAAGCAGGGTGGGCGAGCGTGCTCACGCTTTCAGGCACTTACGACACCCTGACCGATTCGGTCGTATTTGCTTCGTGTCTCTTTTATGCCTTGAGCGCGGCGGCGGTCATTTTGTTCCGACGCACCGAGCCGGATTTGCCGCGCCCCTTCAAGACCTGGGGATATCCGTTTACACCGATCGTCTTCGTGTTGGTTTCCGCCGCGTTGCTGATCAGCGCGCTCGTCGCCACGCCGAAGCAGGCCTTGCTTGGGATCGGCGTGATCCTGCTCGGTGTTCCCTTGTACTTCTACTGGAATCGAAATCGATCCTGAAAAAGAATCGATTTTTAATATCTAGTTTTTCCGAAAAAACAGGAGCGTTTTCTTTGTACTGATCGTAGAGCCGATGGTGTGAGAATACGCCGGGTTTTTTCAACATGGTTCTGCGATGCGGAAGGCGCCCTTCCCACAACCGATGAAGAACGTCGTGCACGTTCCGGCTTTGCTGCTCGCAGCAAGGCATGGCCCGCTCACGGTCGGCGATTTGGTTTTACTGTTTCGTCTGTATGGTTTCGGCGGCGAGAGCGCCTGCAAGAAGCTCGTGCATCGTCTCTCCACGCTCGCCCTACTTAAAGTCGAAGGGGGCAAGAGCAGTGATGGTAGGGAGAAGCTGGTCAGCGTGACAGCGGAGGCGCTGCAAGTGCTGAACGACTTCCGCCAGCTTCTCGATCAACTCGATTCGAAACGCTGACTCGCGACTGGCTACTCGCGAAAGTTATCGAAAGACAACGGGCGATCGAATTCCTGTTTGCGTAGTAAGGCGATGGCATCTTGCAGATCATCGCGTTGCTTCCCCGTCACGCGAACTTTGTCGCCATGAATGGCGCCTTGGACTTTGAGCTTTGATTCTTTCAATAGCTTGACGATCTTTTTGCCACACTCTTGATCGATGCCGTGACGCAAGACGACATCCTGTCTCGCCTCGGCCAGATTCGTCTGCGCATCTTTCAGGTCGATGCAGGAAACGTCGATACCGCGTTTAGTGAGCTTCAGTTTCAGAATATCCAGCATTTGCTTTAGCTGAAATTCCACCTGCGCTTTCATTTGAACAGCGAATTCCTTTTCTTTAAATTCATATTTGCAGCCGGTGTCCTTGAAATCAAAGCGCTGCGATAACTCACGATTCGCTTGATCGATCGCGTTGGCAAGTTCATGGCGATCGATTTCAGAGACCACGTCAAAAGAAGGCATTGCTGTATCCTCAAGCGGTCGGTGGCGCCGGTTCCGCCAACAGCGAATCGACAGTCTTCTCGAATTCGTCGACGAGCTTCTCGTAATGCACTCCGGTTGCAGGGCCTGAGAAGCCGGTGTGGATTTTGCGTACCTTGCCGCTACGATCGACGAAGATCGTGGTGGGGAAAGCAAAAACACCATTCAACTGTGGCAGTTTTGATGCGGCGTCATCTTTATCCGAAGTGCCGGCAATCAGCGTGGTGTATTCGATCTTGTAGCGATCGCGGAATCGATAGACGGCTTCCGCTGCTTGCGGGAAATCGCCGAACTGTTCAAACATCAACGAGACGACTTCGAACCCTTCAGCTCGCTTGCGTCGGTGCAAATCGGCGAGGAAAGCCGCCTCATCATGACAATTAGGACACCAGCTGCCTGCTAAAGCGACGACGATGACTTTTCCTTTAAAGAACGAGTTGTTCAAGGAAATCGAACTTCCACCGAGATCTGGGAAAGTAAAATCCAGTTTCTCGGCGCCGCCGACTAGAGCGGTCTTTCCGGCAGCATCGCCCAGCGAGGCCGTTTCGTCTCGTTTGCCCGAAAACATCTCGGTATGAGCCGTGCCAGACCAAAATTGGCCATCCAGAGACCCATCTTCTTTGATGGTCGCGTGATAAAGAAACACATGACCGCCGTCAAACTTCGACAGGCGCAGTTGATTGCCTCGCAGTTCACCTGCAATAAAGCGATGATCTCCGGTGGGTGTCATCACAGTGCCGGTTACGGTGGCATTATTTTGTTTGAGCTCCGCGACGGCAGGATAGGTCTTATTACCATCGACGAACTGCAAGGCCCATCGGCCAGTGAGATCGGCCGCAGGAGCTGATGAGGATTCGTTCGACGGCGTGAAGCGCCACTCTTGACCGTATTTTGCGGTGAGCGGGATGACCTGCGGCTTGCCGCCACTTTTGATCATCGTCAGCGTGCCTTCGAGTGAGTTCTCATTGAAGGATGCTTCGACGCGATTCTCATATCCCGGCATCCGCAACGTAATGCGCTCACCTTCGATCTTGATTTCGTCGATACGAACGCGATCATCGCCGTTGATGAGTACGGCGTGACGACGACCTTCCTGGGTTGCGAACTCGAGCCCGAAGGGCAATTCACCGCCCGGCACTTGCAGCACTGCGCGCCACAGACCATCGCGAGGAGCATCGGTTGCGGTACCGCCGCCGCTGCAGCCGAGGATGCCAAGGGCAAGCAGACCGGGGAAAGCCCGTAAGGGGTGAAACGGCTTGATGTTCATCAGCCAATTATAGGTAATGCGTTACAGTAGGATGCACTGATGGATGCTCTTTCCCCGGAATTTTGGCCGCTAGTACTCGTCGGCTTCCTCGCGCAATTGATCGATGGCGCGATGGGCATGGCTTACGGTGTATCCGCGAGCGCGTTTCTTACGACGATGGGCCATCCGCCTGCCTTCGTCAGTGCCACAGTGCACGCCGCTGAAGTCGTCACGACGGGTGCATCGGGTCTTTCGCACGCTTGGTTCCGCAATCTAGATCGCAGTATTTTCATCAAACTAGTTCTACCCGGAATGGTGGGCGGTGCACTTGGTGCTTATTTGCTGAGTTCCTTAGATGGCAACATCTTGCGACCGTTCGTTTTTGCCTATTTGCTCGTGATGGGCGTGCTGTTGCTGCGTCGCGCTTCGCGACAAGCAGAGCCTGAACTCGCGCGTGCACCGAGTCATGCTTTAGGCGGCGCAGCGGGCTTTCTAGACGCTATCGGTGGTGGTGGCTGGGGGATGGTGACGACTCCCTCGCTGATCGCGCGAGGCGTGCCACCACGCTATGCCGTTGGCACATCGAATGCCGCTGAGTTTTTCGTGACGCTCACGATTTCCATCACCTTTCTGTTCACATTCGACTGGCGACGGTTCGACCTTGTCATCGCGCTACTAGGTGGTGGTGTGATCGCCGCTCCGTTCGGCGCTTGGATCGCTAAGCACGTCGCACCACGGGTGGCGATGACGGCCATTGGTCTGATGGTGATGGGCTTATCAGGCTATGGTCTCTTCGAGTGGTTGTCGCATCGGCTGTGACTCGAAGTAAGTCCACGCCCGTTCGTGGAAATAGAAGGCAATGGTGTTAGCAAGCGGCTCGACTAGCCCGATACCGGTTGCGATGGCGATGGAGCCGGTCAAGGCATAAGCGACACTGAAGGCGACCGTAAAGTGCACTAGAGCGAAAGAGAGCGTTTTCACGATTTCACGTGGGGTTGCAGCGGCGGCGGCGCGGATTTTGGCGGCCATGGTTCGTTCCTTCGGTCTTTAGCTAGTAGTTAACTGTGAGTGTCCTCGCTTGCTCCCTGTAGGGCCAATTGAAGGTTTCGCGGTCAGCCATAGAGGTGCTCTATCGATTCCCGTTCTTGACGCCCGTTCCCATCGACGGCGATACTCGACTTGCTATGTTGTTCGACTCGCAAATCAACCTGATTGCCCACGGCTGGTGGGGTTGGCGCCGCTCCTGAAGGAGAGGGCGCGGGGCGCTGTCGGACTTAGAAACCCATAGTAAGGATGAGCCACCCAAACCCATCTCCGGATACGACCGGGATGGGTTTTTGCGTTTATGTAGCCAGGATTTATGAAGCCACCTTTTGATATCGCCGGCGATCTTGATACTCCGGTATCGGCCTTCCTGAAGTTGCGGGCATTTAACCCTACTTTTTTGCTCGAGAGCGTCGAGGGTGGTGAGCGGCTTGCACGCTACTCCTTCATCGGTTTTGGCGATACGAGTTTCGCTATTCGCCTGGCTACCGATGGCTTCAAGCAGGGAACGCAGTCCTTGCCGATGCCGCGCGATCAACGAGAGCTGCTCAGTGCATTACGACTTGCGCTCTCGAGGGCGCCTAGACCGACTGCGCCGGGCGCAGGACCCGATTTCCCACTGGCTGGTGGTCTCGTCGGTTACGCGTCATATGACGTCGTGCGTTTCTTTGAGCGCTTGCCGCCCTTCACGGCAGATCCGAACGGCGTGCCTGACTTGCACTATGTTGCACCCGGCTCTCTATTAGTCTTTGATCATCTCACTCGCGGTATCGCCTTGCTGCACTCCGGCAGTGAGACCGAGCGACAGTCGCTGCGTCGCGAAATCATCTTAGCGCTACGAGGTGGCGTTCCTTTGCCGACTGCGCGCGGCAAATTCAGCGCGCCCGTCGCGTCGATGTCGCAAAGTGAGTTTCTGGCCAAGGTTGGTCGTACTCAGGAATACATTGCTGCGGGCGATGTTTATCAACTCGTGTTGTCCGTTCGGTTTAGTGGACGACACGATGTTGACCCGTTCGAAGCTTACCGAGCACTGCGACTGATCAATCCGTCGCCCTACATGTATTACTGTGCGCTCGGCGATATCACGGTCGTTGGCTCATCGCCCGAAGCTTTAGTAAAGCTCTCACATGGACAAGCGCAGCTGCGGCCGATCGCAGGCACGCGACCACGCTCAGCGGATGATGTGATCGATCGTCAGCGTGAGGCGGATCTGCTTGCAGATCCGAAAGAGAACGCCGAGCACGTGATGCTCGTCGATCTGGCTCGTAACGATTTAGGCAGAGTTGCCAAGCCCGGCACGGTACATGTGGCACCGTATAAATCGATTGAACGCTATAGCCATGTGATGCACATGGTCAGTGGTGTGCGCGGTGAGCTCGCGCCCGGTCGTGACGCCTTCGATCTTTTCGCCGCGGCTTTTCCGGCTGGCACATTGGTTGGCGCGCCCAAGGTTCGCGCGATGGAAATTATTGATGAGCTCGAACCGGTCCGGCGGGGTCTATATGGCGGCACCGTGGGCTACTTCGGTGCGCAAGGTGATATGGACCAGGCCATCACCATACGTACGCTCGTTTTCCGTGGTGACGAGTACTCTTATCAAGCAGGAGCCGGCATCGTTGCCGACAGTCAGCCTCAGAGCGAATACGACGAAGTGATCGCCAAGAGCAGTTCGGCGGCGCGTGCGCTGGCTATGGCAGCAGAGGGCTTGTGATCATGAC
>Ga0208009_1000486_pt1 | contig 11436 bp, 5 predicted proteins | sample Wag4_2014_7_16_FD_187364 | JGI IMG/M metagenome (GOLD analysis project Ga0208009, IMG submission 187364) | Fresh water mixed with fracking chemicals microbial communities from Ohio, USA - Utica-2 Time Series FC 2014_7_16 (SPAdes) (version 2) ...
GGTCCAGACCGCGGGCATCCCCCCGCTGCACACCCGCGGCTTCCACGGCGAGGGGCTCGTGATCGGCGTGCTCGATACCGGCTTCCACCGCGTGCACGAGGCGTTCCATTCCGCCGAGCATCCGCTGCAGGTGATCGCCGAGTGGGACTTCATCGGCAACGACGGCAACACCGGCATCGAGGCCTCGGACCCGGCGGGCCAGCACCAGCACGGCACGTGGATCCTCGGCACGCTCGCCGCGTACCGCCCGGGCGAGGCGATCGGCTGCGCCTACGCCGCGCGCTACGTGCTCGCGAAGACCGAGGTCGTGCCGACCGAGACCGTGGTCGAGGAGGACTACTACGTCGCCGGACTCGAGTTCATCGAGGCGCAGGGCGCCGACCTCGCGACCAGCTCGCTCGGCTACATCGACTGGTACACCCCCGCGCAGCTCGATGGCCTCACCGCCATCACGACGCGCGCCGTGAACCTCGCGACCGCGAACGGGCTCGTCTGCCTGACCGCCGCCGGCAACGCGGGGCACGACGCCGATCCCGCGACCAACCGCCTGCTCGCGCCCGCCGACGCGTTCGACGTGATCAGCTGCGGCGCGGTCGACGCGAACGGCGTGATCGCCGGCTTCTCGTCCGACGGACCCTCGGCCGACGGCCGCGTGAAGCCCGAGCTCCTCGCGCGCGGCGTGGGCACGGTGTCGGTCCACTCGACGAACCCGACCGGCTACCAGGCGCTCAACGGCACCAGCCTCTCGACGCCGATCGTCGCCGGCGCGGTCGCGCTCGTGAAGCAGGCCCGCCCCGAGCTCGGCGTGACCGCGCTGCGGAACCTGCTCTTCACCAACGCCGGCGACTGGTTCGCCAACGGCGCCGCCGACCCGCTCCATGTGCGCGGCTACGGACAGGTGTCTGCGTTCGGCACCGCGACGTCGGGCCGTCTGCCCGAGGACATCAACCTCGACGGGACTGTCGGCGCCGTCGACCTCGCGCGCGTGCTGAGCGCGTGGGGCGCGTGCGTGCAGCCGGATCCGGTGCTGGGCGTCTGCCCCGAGGATCTCGATGGCGACGGGCAGATCGGCGCGCCGGACCTTGCGCGGATCCTGTCGGCGTGGGGCGGATGAGGCGCGCGGGCGTGAGGCTGCTGCCGCGCGGGCGTGAAGCAGCTGCCGCGCGGGCGTGAAGCTGCTGCCGCGCGGGCGTGGAGCAACTGCCGCGCGGGCGTGAAGCAGTTGCCTCACGCCCGCGCCAGCACGACCGTCAACGCACGCCGTACTCGAGCGTGACCACCACGCGCGCCGTCTTCAGGATCGAGTCGGTGTCGAACTCACCGTAGTCGCTCGAGCCGGTCGCGCCGCGGGCGACGATCTGGTAGACGCCCTGCGACGCGCTCACGAGGCTGCCCACGCCGGAGCCCGAGCCGCGGGCGAGCGTCTGCGCGCGCTCGTAGGCGTTCGCGGTCGCCTTCTCGAGGAGGTCGAGCTTGGTCTGCTCGATCGTGCTCACGGTGAAGCTCGGCGTGCCGCTGTTGACCTCGAAGCCCTGCTTGACCAGCGCCCCGGTGACCTCGATCGAGGTCGCGCGGAGCAGCTCGAGGTTGCCCGAGCGCACGCTGAGGCTCTGCGCGAGCACGTAGGCCTCGAGCTCGTTGGTCTGGTTCCCCTTCTCGTCGCGGCGGAAGATCTTCGAGATGGTCACGCTTCCGGGCGCGATCTCGTCCTCCTTGAAGCCCTTGGCGAGCAGGAACGCGCGCAGCGCCGCGGCGGCGCGCTCACGCTCGGCGTCGGCGGCGGCGAGCGTGTCGGCCTTGCCGCTCACGGTGCCCCACCACACGCCGCGGTCGCTCGTCACGTCGAGCTCCGCCACGCCCTTCACGCGGATCACGTTCTCCTGCTTCATCGTCTTGAGCGCGCGGCCGAGCGTGTCGCTCGCGCCGAGCACGCCGAACGCGAGGGTGGCGCCGAGCAGGAAGATCCCCGCTCCGGGCGTCGCGACCCAGCCACCGAACCTCGAGAACACGCCGCGCTTCCCGCTGCCATTCGCCATTTCCGACATGGTTGCCTCCTTGCAGTTCGACCCACGACTTCGACCCACGACTTCAACCCGACACTTCGATCCGAGACTTCGACCCGACACTTCGACCCGACACTTCGATCCGAGACTTCGATCCGTCTCGACCGACGCGCCCCCCGTGACCGCACGACAGGGAACACGCGCCACCTTGCGCGTGCCTTCCCACCGATCGCGTGCGGACCACCAGAGGTCGCGCGAGGGTAGGTCCGCCGGCGCGCGCGTCAAGGGGATGGTTCAGGGATTCGCGGGGGCGCCGTACTGGGCCCGCGCCGCCTCGAGGCGGGCGAGCATGCGGGCGAGCAGCTCGGCGTGCTCGGGCTTCGCCGCGAGGCTGGTGCGCTCGTCGGGATCGACGGCGAGGTCGTAGAGCTCGAGCACGGGTGCACCCGAGTCGTCCTTGAGGTCGAGGAAGCGGATCAGCTTGTGCTGCGCGGTGGCGACGCCCTCATGGCGGGGCACCGTGTGCGGGCCGCGGGATTCCTCGAAGCGGTAGTAGACGGCCTCGCGGAACGGCTTGGGCGCGGCCTTGTCGCGCGCGCCGCCGGCGCGCAGGAGCGGCAGCATCGACTTCCCCTGCAGGTCGGCGGGAACGGCGACGCCGGCGGCCTCGAGGAAGGTCGGCGCGAAGTCGAGGTTCTGGACGAGGTCGTCCGAGGCCCACCCCGCGGGAATCACGCCCGGCCAGCGGACCACGAGCGGCATGCGGAAGCTCTCCTCGTACATCCAGCGCTTGTCGTACCAACCGTGCTCGCCGAGGAACCAGCCCTGGTCGCTCGTGTAGACGACGAGGGTGTCGCGCGCGATGCCCAGCCGGTCGAGCTCGTCGAGGATGCCGCCGACCGAGTCGTCGACCCCCTGCGCGGTGCGGAGGTAGTCCTTCGCGTAGCGCTGGAACTTCCACGAGGCCTGCGCGCGGGGCGACAGGTCGCCGATCGCCGCGGCCAGCGCGTCGTTCTCGGCCGCGTAGGTGGCGCGCACGCCGTTGCGGACCGGCTCGGGCAGCCGCGCGAGCTCGTTCGCCATCCAGCGGTCGAGCGGCGCGAGCGTGCCGTCCGGGTCGAGCGCGCGGGCGTCGACCTTGAGGTCGTAGTCCCACGAGAGGTCGCGGGACACGAGCATCGTCTGCATCGCGCTCGCGGCGGAGCGCCCGGCGTAGTCGTCGAACAACGTGTCGGGCTCGGGGATCTCGACGTCGCGGAACAGCGCGTAGTGCCGCGGCTGGGGCATCCAGTTGCGGTGCGGCGCCTTGTGGTGGACGAGGAGCGCGAAGGGCGTCCCCTGCTTGGCACCGGTCGCGAGCGCGTCGAGCCGCGCGAGCGCCTCGCGGTGGATGATGTCGGTGGCGTGGCCCTCGCGGACCGTCTTGACGCCGTCGACGACGAAGGTGGGGTTCCAGTAGTCGCCCTGTCCGACGAGGACGTCGAAGTGGTCGAAGCCGGTCGGGTCGCTCTCGAGGTGCCACTTGCCGACGACCTCGGTGCGGTAGCCCGCGGCCCGGAGCAGCTTGGGGAAGGTCTGCTGCGCGCCGTCGAACTTCTGGTCGTTGGTCGCGAAGCCGTTCGCGTGGCTGTGCTTGCCGGTCAGCATGACGGCGCGCGACGGGCCGCAGATGGCGTTGGTGACGCTCGAACGGTCGAAGCGCGCGCCCTCGCGCGCGATGCGGTCGATGCCGGGGGTGGCGACGACGCCGGGCGCGGCCGTCGCGCCGTAGCACGAGATGGCCTGCTTGCAGTGGTCGTCCGACATGATGAAGACGATGTTCGGCCGCGCGGGCGGCGCGGCCGACGCGCCCAGCGAGGCGGCGAGGCTCAGGACGATCGAGGCGGCGCGTGGCATCGCCGCAGCCTACCCCTGTTCCCCCCGACCCGTGCCAGGTTGGTGCCTGGTTGGTGCCAGGTTGGTGCCTGGCACGTGCCTGGCACCGCTGGAGGCAGCGCGGACACGTGCCGGCTGATCCAGGTTGGTGCTCGGTTGGTGCCGGGTTGGTGCCAGGTTGGTGCCTGGCACCGGTGATGGGCACCGGTGATGGCACCGGTCAGGAGCCGAGCGCGCGGAAGAGGAACCGTGCGCGGCGCAGGTTGCCGTACTCGCCCTCGGCCGCGCCGTGGCCGGCGCCCGGGATCACGAGCAGCTCGAAGTCCTTGCCCGCGTCGATCAGGCGCTGCGCGACCTGCATGGTCGTGGCCGGGTCGACGTTCTCGTCGAGGCCGCCGACCACGAGCATGAGCGCGCCGCCGAGCCGCGCCGCGTCCTCCATGTTCGAGCTCGCCGCGTAGCTCTCGTCGACCGGCCAGCCCATCCACTGCTCGTTCCACCAGATCTTGTCCATGCGGTTGTCGTGGCAGCCGCAGTCGGCGACGGCCGCGCGGTAGAAGCCCGCGTGGTCGATCACCGCGCGCATCGCGTTCTGCCCGCCTGCGCTGCCGCCGAAGATCGCGACCCGCGACAGGTCGACCGCCGGATCGCGCGCCGCGAGCTCGCGCATCCACGCGATCCGATCGGGAAAGCCCGCGTCCTTGAGGTTCTTCCAGCAGACGTCGTGGAACGCCTTGCCGCGCCAGTTGGTGCCCATCCCGTCGATCTGGACGACGATCGCGCCGAGCTCCGCGTACTCGCGCGAGCGGTTCCGCAGGTCGAACCACTTCGGCACGTGCTGCCCGTGCGGGCCGGCGTAGATGTTCTCGATGACGGGGTACTTCTTCGCGGGATCGAAGTCCGTCGGCCGGTAGACGAGACCCCAGATGTCCGTCACGCCGTCGCGGCCCTTCGCGACGAACGGCTCGGGCGGGATCCAGCCTGCCTCGCCCATCGCCTGCGCGTCGCCTTCGCCGAGCTCGACGACCACCGCGCCGTCCGACGCGCGGCGCAGCTCGTACACCGGCGGGATGTCGGCCCGCGCGCGCACGCAGACGAGCGCGCTGCGGTCGGGCGAGAAGTCGACGCGGCAGGTGCCGTCGCCGGAGGTGAGCATGGTGGGCGCGGCGGGACCGCCGGAGCCGTCGCCCCCATCGACCCCGTCGATCGCGACCCGCGCGAAGTGGAGGTGGTACGGATCCTGCGTCGCATCGCGCCCCATCAGCGCGATGTCGAGCGTGCGCGCCCGCTCGTCGACATGCTCGACGCGGCGCACGTTCCACGCGCCCTCGGTCACGCTGCGCTTGACCTTGCCCGTCGCGACATCGACGAGCTCGATGTGGTTCCAGCCGCTCCGCTCGGTCATCCACAGGAGCTCGCCCGTGCCGTCGAGCCAGTGCATCCAGACCTTGTTGGTCCAGTCGACGAAGGTCGGGTACGACTGCTCGGCGATCGTCCGCATCGCGCCGCTCGCGAGGTCGAGCGCGACCAGCCGCACCACCTGGTGCCCACGCTGGTTGTAGAGGAACGCGATCTCGCGCCCGCCCGAGATGAACCGCGCGCGGTCGAGCGACCACGGGTTCGGGACGAGCGCCGTGTCGAGCGCGACCTCGCGCACCGCGAGCGCGGCGGATCCCGGCGCCCGCTCGATGCGGAGGAGCCGCGGCACCGCGCGGTCGATCTCGTCGCCCGGCTTGGTGTAGTCGAGCGTGCGCAGCTTCGGCTCGAGGCGGTCCTTCGGAGCGGCCTCGACGATGTGCACGGGGTGGCGCGCGCCGCGCTTCACCTTCATCGCCACGACCGCATCGCGCGCGGGCGAGATCCACTCGCCGCCGGTGTAGCCGTCGCCCTCGACGCCATCGGTCGTGCGGAAGATCTCGCGCCCGTCCGCGCGGATCACGAGGTTCGGCCCATCGCGACCGACCTCGATGCCCGGCGGCACCGGCTGCGCCGCGTCGCCCTGCGTCTCCTTCTGCCCGTCGACCTGGTCGACCGCCTCCGGCTCACGCGCCGTCGCCGCCGCCGCCCCGGCGCCGCGCGCGATCACGAGCGACTTCTCGACGTCCGCGGCGACCGCGTACCCGAGCACCGCGCCCGACGCGGCGCGCACCATCCACGCATGACCGCCGAAGGTGTGCTGCCGGCGCTCGCCGCGCGCGGGCACGCGGCCGTACGGCGTCTCCTCGCCGCGCGCGTCGATCCACGCGATCTCGACCGCCTCGTCGAGCGCGTTCACGAAGGTGATGCCGCTCGATGCGCCGCCGTTCCTGCTCCGCACGCGCTCCGGCGAGATCCGCAGCTCGAGCGCCTTCGCGGCCTCCGCATCGGCCTCGAGCGGCGCACCGCCCTCGAGCGCGAACACCAGCGGCGCCTCGCGCCCCTCGACCGACACGATCACGCGCCCGTTCTCGACCGCAACCGCGCGAACGCCGCCGCCGGCGGCCGCATGGTCGAACAGCGGCACCTTCGCCGCCGCGCCCTCCTTGCGCGCGTCGACGAGCCACCAGCGGCGCGTGCCGTCCCTCGCCGACTCGCAGAACCACAGCCGCGCGCCGTCGATCCAGGTGCGCGGACCGACGGGATCGTGGTAGAGCCTCGTCTGCGCGTCGATCCGCGCGCGCGCGGCGTCGAGGCGGGCGCGGAAGGCGTCGAGTGCGTGGGCGTCGGGCGCGTCGGTGTCGGGCCCGTGGGCGTCGGTTCCGCGCAGCGCGCCCGACGAGTCGCCGATCACCGCCGCGGCCACGCCCCCGCCGCGCGCCACGGCGCACGCCATCGAAACCACTGCGACGACAACCACTTGGCACGACAGGAGGGACGAGTGCAGACGCATCGACGCAGTGTACGACCCTCCGCGGCCTTCACGCGCCCTGTGCGGATCCTTCGCGGGACGGTTGCGCGGGGCTCACGCGATGTCCACGGTTCGCACATCGATTCCCGACGGCGGCGGGCTTTGATGCCCCGCACAAGGAGTTCCCATGCGCAGCCAGCTCGCCGTTCTCACCGCCTCGCTCATCCTCTCCGCGCCCGTCGCCTCGCCCGCGATCGCGGGCGTTCCCGCAGAAGCCCTCCCCCGCATCGGCGTCGGCGACGCGATCGGCGGCAACGCCGTCGTGCTCGTGCGCCCCGCGGCCGGCACCGGCAGCGTGACCGTCGAGGTCGCGACCGATCCCGCGATCAGCAAGATCGTGTCGACGCACACGCTCTCGGTCACCAACCCGCTCGTGCCCGGCAAGATCTACCTCGCCGGCCTCGACCTCGGCCGCCGCTACTACGCGCGCGTGACCGACGGCTCGCTCACCCGCACCGCGACCTTCGAGACGGGCGCCGCCGCCCTCGGCACCATCGCGGCGCCCGCCGGCGTGCGCTTCGGCGTCACCGGCGACTGGCGCGGCGACGTCGGCATCTTCAACGCGATCCTCAACGCCGACGAGCGCGGCCTCGACTACTTCGTCAAGCTCGGCGACACGATCTACGCCGACGTCGCGAGCCCCGCGGTGCCCGTGCCGCAGGCGACGACGCTCGACGAGTACCGCGCCAAGCACATCGAGAACTACACCCCGACGCACGGCATCGACCCGTGGGGCGAGCTCGCCGCGAGCACGCCGACCTTCTCGATGATCGACGACCACGAGGTCACCAACGACTTCGACGGCGGCGCGTTCGACGCGGTGAACGGCTGGTACAACCAGGGTCCGCTCTACGTGAACGGCCTTCAGGCCTTCGTCGAGAACAACCCGATGTTCCCGGCCACGTGGCCCGCGCTCGGCGACCCGCGCGTCGACGGCCGCCCGAACCTCTACCGCTCGTTCCAGTGGGGCCAGCACGCCGCGACCTTCATGGTCGACGCGCGCAGCTTCCGCGACGCGAGCCTGCCGCCGGTGGTGAATCCGTTCGACCCGGTCGAGGTCGGCGGCTTCATCCAGGCGAGCTTCAATCCCGCGCGCACGATGCTCGGCTACCCGCAGCTCGGCCTCCTGCTGCAGGACCTCCAGCGCGCCGAGGCCGCGGGCGTCACCTGGAAGTTCATCATGACCTCGATGCCGATGCAGAACTTCGGCCCGCTCGCCGGCGAGGACCGCTGGGAGGGCTACGCCGCCGAGCGCGCGTACCTGCTCTCGCAGATCGTCCAGCTCGGGATCCGCAACGTCGTGTTCGTCACCGCCGACTTCCACGGCACGATCGTGAACGACATCACCGTGCCGAATCCCGCGAACCCGGTGCAGCAGCTCTTCACCGGCATGTTCGAGATCATCACCGGCTCGGTCGCGTACTCGGCGCCCGCCGGCCCGACGTTCGCGCAGCTCGGCCTCTCGACCGGCGCGCTGACGCCGGCGCAGTACGCGTTCTACGAGACCCTGCCGAACCCCGCGAAGGACGCCTTCGTCGCCGGGCTCCTCGACAACGTGATCGGCGGCTACGGCTACTCGCCGACGGGCATCCAGGATCCGTCGATCAACGCGAACTTCACCGTGGGCGGACCGATCGCCGCGCACCACTACGGCTGGACCGAGTTCGACATCGACGCGCAGTCGAAGGCGCTCACCATCACGACCTACGGCGTCGACTGGTACACGCCCGCCGAGGCTGCGGCCGACCCCGCGGCGATCATCGCGCGGCCGATCACGGTGCGGCAGCAGCTCGTGCTCGACCCGGCGGCGGGCGCGTGCGCGCAGGATCTCAACGGCGACGGCACCGTGAACGGCGGCGACCTCGCGATCCTCTTCAACTCGTGGGGCGCGTGCGGCGGCGGGGCCTGCCCGGCCGACCTCGATGCGAGCGGCGCCGTCGACGGCGACGACCTCGCCGCGCTGCTCGGCAACTGGGGCGATTGCTGAACGCGCCTCGGCGCCGGCTCCACGCGGCTCCACCCGCGCCACGCCGAACGGCGCCGAACATCACCATCCCACGCGCGGCCTCGGAGTCCACTCCGAGGCCGCGCTGCATCCGCCCAAGGTCGATGCGGCGCATGGACTTGCGCCGCTCGCGACTTCTGCCTGCGCGCGTGCGTGCGTGTGAGGCTTGTGCAAGTTCACCGCGCGCGGCTTGCATCGCGCGGTGCGGACGGCACCTTCACAGTGCCGTCGCACGCGGGTCGACGGCGCTGTCCCCCCCCGCCACGACTTCCGCCCGTGGCGCCTGTCCACGCAACCACGTCACGCACGAACCCGCCCAAGGTCCCTCCATGTCCAACCGCATGCATTCGATCGTGGCCACCCTGGCCGTCACCGCGCTCGCGTCCGCCGCGAGCGCCACCGTGCTCGTCTCCGCCGACTTCTCGACCTACGCCGATGGCGCGCTGGCCGGGCAGAACGGCTGGGCGCAGTACAACACCTCCGCGACCGCACCGATCTCGGTCTCGGGCGGACTCGTCCAGTGGGCCGGAAACGGCAACACGGCCGCGAACAACCAGGACGCCGTGCTGTCCTTCGCCAGCCAGATCACCCAGCCGCTCGAGGGCGAGACCGTGCTGCACTTCGACATGATGCTGTCGATCGCCAGCGCCGGCGCCACGCCGTCGTACTTCGCAGCGCTCAACCAGAACACCGGCACCGCGACCGCGGGCAACTTCCAGAACGTGCGCATGGTCGCGCAGTCGAACGGCGCGGGCTTCTCGTTCGGCACCCGCCTGAACGGCCAGGGCGGCTATCCGTTCTCCTACGGCACCGACGTGCTCAACTTCAACCAGATGTACGCGCTCCGCGCCGAGGTGCACCTCGTGGCGGGCAACGCGAACGACTTCATCCAGCTGTACGTCGGCGACAGCTTCACCAGCCTCGCGCTGCACGCGACCGCGGGCTACTCGACGGGCACCGTGGCCGACATCTCGGTCGGCGGCATGCTCCTGTCGCAGTTCGCCTCGGCGACCGCGTTCGAGTCGGGCGTGTCGATCTCGAGCATGAGCGTGTCGCTCGTCCCGGCTCCGGGCGCGATCGCGCTGCTCGGACTCGCGGGCCTCGTCGGCCGCCGCCGCCGCTGAGTCTTGCGCGGGATTGATCGGGGCTTCGCGCGATCCGCACATCGCGCTGCCATGATCCTCCGCGCGAGCAGACTGCATCCTGCTTCGCCTTTCAGCCACGACCGTCGCCTCCGCAAGGGGGCGACGGTCGTGGACGTTGGGGGGCGCAGGCCCATCATGCGTGCCGGGCAGCCACCGCCGCGCGCCCGACGGCCACCGCCGCTCGCGCGACGCAGCCGTCAGAGCGACTTGAGGAACGCCAGCAGCGCCGCGCGATCCGCCGCCGACATGCCCGCGAAGGCGTCGCGCGAACGCTGCGCCTCGCCGCCGTGCCAGAGGATCGCCTCCTCGATCGAGCGCGCGCGACCGTCGTGCAGGAGGCGGGTGTGGCCGTTCACCGTCTCGATGAGGCCGAGCCCCCAGAGCGGCGGCGTGCGCCACTCGCGGCCGGTCGCGTCGCCCTCGCGGCGGTCGTCGGCGAGGCCCTCGCCCATGTCGTGCAGGAGGAGATCGGTGAACGGATGAAATTCGACGCCGCGCAGCAGCTCGATCGGCGAGCCTGCGCCGGTGCGCAGTTGCGGACGATGGCAAGCCGCGCAGCCCGCGTCGTCGAACAGCGCGCCGCCGCGCACGACCTCGGGCCTCGACGGTTCGCGCTGCGCGGGCACGGCGAGCGCGCGGCAGTAATGCGCGATCCGCGCGACCTTCGCGGCGGAGACCTCGACGGCGGAGGCCCCGACGGCGGAGACGGAGTCACCCCCACCGTGGCCACCCTCCGCGCGTCCAACCTCGACGCGTCCACGCTCGCCGCCTTCGGCGGACTCGCCGTCGGCGCCCGACGGCGCGTCGATCGCCTGCGCCGGCGTGGGCTGCTCGTCGCGATGGGCGGGATTGGTGAGTCCCATGTCGCCCGCGAGCGCGGCCATCACCTGGTCGTCCAGCGTGGGCTGGCCCGCCTTCCAGCCGAAGCGGCCGACGCGCGGCGCGGTCTCGCGCACGATGCGCGCGCGGCCGGAGATGCCGTCGCCGTCGCGATCGTCGGGGTCGGCCAGCGCGAGCAGCGTCGCGTCGTCGACGGCCTCGAGCAGTCCGCCGCCGATCAGCTGCGGACCGACGCGCAGCGACAGGCGCAGTTCGCCGAGCGGTCCGTACGCGGGCTGCTCGAGCCTGGGCACCAGATTCACCAGCGCGTACGGCTTCCCGTCGGCATACGTACCCTTGGTCTCGACCGCGTCGACCGCGACCGTCGCCTCGGCGCGCACGCCGGGAATGCCCTGGTCCTGCAGCTGCGCGCCGTACACGGGATGCGGCGCGCCGTCCGCGTCGCGCGGGCTCAGGAACACCACCCAGCCCATGCCGACCTCGCCGCCCGCGAGTGGCGGCCGGCCGCGCCCGTCGTCGGGATGGCAGGCGCTGCACGAGTTCGCGGCGAACAGCGGTCCGAGCCCGTCGCGCCCCTTCGCGCTCGCGGGTGCCGCCACCCAGTTGTCGCGGAAGAACGAATTGCCCACGCTGAAGGCGCGGCGATCCTCGCGCGACAGCCCGGGGATCGAGAGGCTGAAC
>Ga0208009_1000487_pt1 | contig 11435 bp, 9 predicted proteins | sample Wag4_2014_7_16_FD_187364 | JGI IMG/M metagenome (GOLD analysis project Ga0208009, IMG submission 187364) | Fresh water mixed with fracking chemicals microbial communities from Ohio, USA - Utica-2 Time Series FC 2014_7_16 (SPAdes) (version 2) ...
GTCGCACCCTTCGCCGGAATGGCTATTTCCTGGTTATTGGCAGTTTTCGCCATCAAGTATGGAATCGATCAGGTGGTTCTGGGATTCGTTCTTAACGTGCTCGTAATCGGCGTCACCAACTTCTTGTACGGCAAATTATTAATTCCTTACCAGTCAACATGGAACTCTGGCGGAACCTTTGACATCATCGAAATCCCGATACTCGCAAAGATCCCAGTTATTGGCCCAATTTTCTTTGCGCAGAGCATCATTATTTATTTGATGTATGTGGCGGTAATTGTTATTCACATCGCTCTCTTTAAATCTAAGTGGGGCCTTCGCACGCGATCAGTCGGAGAACACCCAACCGCTGCAGAATCTGTCGGTATTGATGTGAATAAGGTTCGGTTTCGCAACGTACTGATTGCAGGTGCGGTTGCCGGTCTGGGCGGTGCCTTCTTTACCTTAGGCGCACTGGGTGCTTTCAGTAAGGAGATGACGGCTGACAAAGGATTTATCGCGCTAGCCGCGGTTATCTTTGGCCGTTGGAGCCCGCTGGGTGCAGTTGCTGCTGCTTTGATATTTGGATTTGCAGATAATTTGCAAGGTTTATTAACCATTATTGGAACACCGATTCCTTCGGAGTTCATGCTGATGGTTCCTTACATCGCAACAGTCATCGCTGTTTCAGGTTTTGTCGGCCGGGTCAGGGCGCCGGCCGCCGATGGTGTGCCGTACAAACGTGGTGGTGGTTCGCACTAATGAATATTGATTGGGATGTACTGCGCAACGAGGCGTTAGCGGCGATGAAGAAGGCCTATGTGCCGTATTCGAAGTTTCCTGTGGGCGTGGCAGCACTTGTTGATGACGGCCGAATTATTACTGGATGCAATGTTGAAAATGCTAGTTATGGACTTACCTTGTGCGCCGAATGTGGATTGGTCTCTTCCTTAATTTCATCGGGCGGGGGACGTCTAGTGGCATTTGCGTGCGTTGATATTGCAGGAAATCCGCTGATGCCATGTGGGCGCTGTCGCCAATTGCTGCAAGAGCACGGTGGATCAAAGCTACAGATGATGACTGATCAGGGAGTAAAGACCCTAGGTGACTTATTGCCATGGGCTTTTGGACCAGAGGAAATTGAGAATCGCCTTTCATGATTGAACCTTTTGCAGCTGTAGAAATCATTACAGCTAAGCGAGACCGGAATGAACTGAGCGATTTGCAAATCGATTGGGTGATTGATGCATATACCCGCGGCGTAGTTGCTGATGAGCAGATGTCAGCGCTATTAATGGCAATTCTCCTTAACGGCATGAACTCTCGCGAGATATCTCGTTGGACAAATGCGATGATCAATAGCGGTGAACGCATGGATTGGTCGATGCTAGATCGCAAGACTGCAGATAAGCATTCAACTGGCGGCGTTGGCGACAAGATCACTCTGCCCTTGGCGCCCCTTGTTGCAGCGTGTGGGGGAGCAGTTCCGCAACTATCTGGTCGTGGACTTGGTCATACTGGTGGAACACTCGACAAACTTGAATCCATTCCTGGGTGGCGCGCAACTCTTTCCAATGATGAGATGCTTAAAGTGTTACAAGATACCGGTGCAGTAATTTGCGCCGCAGGTGCTGGACTGGCACCGGCAGATAAGAAACTGTACGCGCTGCGCGATGTCACGGGCACAGTCGAAGCAATTCCGCTGATTGCTTCATCGATTATGAGTAAGAAGATTGCCGAAGGAACATCTGCACTCGTGCTAGATGTAAAGACCGGCAGCGGTGCATTTATGTCTGATCCGAAGGCAGCTTCAGAACTTGCTCGCACTATGGTGCAACTGGGCACAGATGCTGGAGTAAAGACAGTTGCACTTGTCACCGCAATGGATGTGCCATTGGGCCTTACTGCGGGCAATGCGCTAGAAGTGCGCGAATCCGTGGAAGTGTTAGCTGGCGGCGGTCCCAGTGATGTTGTGGAGTTAACAATTTTGCTCGCGCGAGAAATGATTGATGCGGCTGGAATTATTGGAAAAGATCCAGAGGTTGCGCTCAAAGATGGCAGCGCCATGGATCATTGGCGCAGAATGATTAGCGCCCAAGGTGGTAATCCCGATGCAGCGCTACCAGTGGCGCGCGAAAAACATGTAATCAATGCAGCCAATAGCGGCACCGTAACCACCATGGATGCCATGAAAGTAGGCGTCAGTGCCTGGCGTTTGGGTGCCGGTCGCTCAAAGCAAGGCGAGAAGGTGCAGGCAGGGGCGGGAATTGAATTACATGTAAAGCCAGGGGATTACATCGCAGCTGGTGCTCCGCTTATGACCTTGCATACAGATGAACCCGAGCGCTTTGCTCGCGCTTTAGAGATTTTAGAAGGTGCTGTCACAATAGTCGAAGGCGGAACCGTAAATCGGCTGCCACTAGTTTTGGAGAGAATTGAAGGATGAGTAACATCACCAAGAAGCCAACTGCGGAGCAGGTAAAGCGTTTACCGAAAGCGCTTTTACATGATCACCTCGATGGTGGTCTGCGCCCACAAACAATAATTGAGATTGCGCAAGAGATTGGTCATGCGCTTCCAACGTATGACGCAGCAGAACTTGCCGAATGGTTTAGATCCTCATGTGATTCAGGATCCCTAGTTCTTTACTTAGAAACTTTTGCACACACAGTTGCAGTCATGCAACGCAAAGAAGATATCGTCCGAGTGGCACGCGAATGCGCCGTCGATTTAGCGCGCGATGGTGTTGTTTATGCCGAAGTGCGTATGGCACCGGAGCTCCTAACGGAGAAAGGTTTAACCCTGTCGCAAGTTATCGAGGCAATTCTCGAAGGTTTCCGTGAAGGTGAAACTGAAGCAAAGTCAGAGGGCAACACGATTCGCGTGACATCACTCCTTTGTGGAATGCGCCAAAATAATTTGTCGCAAGAGGTCGCAGAGCTTGCCGTTAAATACCGTGATCAAGGAGTAGTCGGCTTTGATATCGCAGGGCCGGAAGATGGATTTCCGCCTAGCGATCAGCTCGACACTTTCGAGTATCTTCGCCGCGAGAATGCACACTTCACGATCCACGCCGGTGAGGCCTACGGCCTGCCATCTATTTGGGAAGCAATTCAACTCTGCGGAGCAGAACGATTAGGTCATGGTGTTCGTATCGCAGACGATATCGATTTCAATCACACACCTGCCCGCCTGGGTCGACTCTCTTCATACGTTCGCGATCGCAGAGTGCCACTTGAGATGTGCCCATCATCTAATATTCAGACTGGTGTTGCGGATTCATTCGCACACCACCCACTTGCAAAGCTCTCCAAACTTCGCTTTAGAGTGACAATCAATACCGATAATCGTTTGATGTCAGCAACATCCATGAGTCGCGAAATGACCGAGATGGTCAATCAGTGTGATTGGACCTTCCAAGACCTACAACGGGTAACGATTAATGCGCTCAAGAGCGCCTTTATTCCCTTTGAGGAGCGGCTTGCGATTATTGAGAACGTAGTAAAGCCAGGCTATGCAAAGATTTCAGAGGAGTAATTCGTGGCCCATCCAAAATACACGCTCGCACAGGTAGCAAAGACAATCGATCATGCGCTGCTGCGCCCTGATATGACTCGTGATGAGGTGCGTGCGGGTTGCGAAGTTGCAATGAAGTACGACGTTGCATCTGTCTGTTGTAAGCCAGCTGACGTTGCTTTCTGCGCTGAAATCCTAAGAGGTACCTCTGTTCATGTGGGAACTGTTGTTGGTTTTCCGCATGGTAACTCTGCAACATCTACTAAGGTTTTTGAAACCAAGCAAGTAGTTGCTGACGGGGCCACTGAAATTGATGTAGTAATTAATATCGGGTGGATGAAATCCGGCATGTATGACCAAGTGCGCGATGAAATTGCAGCTGTAGTTGATGCGGCTGCCGGCAACCAGGTAAAAGTCATTTTGGAGAATGCATATTTAACAAAAGAAGAGATTGTTAAAGCGTGCCAACTCTGTGAAGCAGCTGGTGCTGATTATGTAAAGACCTCAACCGGATTTGCACCAACTGGTGCCATCCTTGAAGATGTTCAGCTAATGCGAGCATCAGTTTCTTCCAAGGTAGAGGTAAAGAGCGCTGGTGGCGTGAAGTCCCTCGATATGTTGCTCTCCTTTATGGATGCAGGAGTAAAGCGAAGTGGCGCAAGTGGAACTGCTGCGATGCTTGATGAGTTTGTCGAGCGTTTCGGCGGTTAGCCGGCCAAAAAGATCTTCAGTGGTTCGCGAAGTGAATTTAGTAGCGCCTCTGACTCTTTCGCATCCTTTGTAATCACTTCGACATAACACTTCAATTTCGCCTCTGTTCCTGAGGGGCGAATAATGATTCGAATCCCGCCCGCTAACCAAATTCGCAGGCCATCGGTTGGGGGAAGACCATCGTTCGGCGCTGCTAAATCATCAATGGATTGCACAGAGATGCCGGCAATCTCTGAAGGTGGATTCTGACGTAAACGAGCCAACAGAGCTGTGATTGCATTGATATCACTGACGCGAATTGAGATTTGTTCGGTTCCATGGAAACCATGACGCTGCCAGACTTCATCTAGTAAGTCAGTAAGAGTCAGACCCTTACGCTTGAGATCCATAGCTACTTGCGCCAAGAAAATTGCGGCAGAGATACCATCTTTATCGTTAACGTTCTCCGAGTCGACGGCGTATCCGATCGCTTCTTCGTAGCCAAAGGCGAGATTTTCAATCTTTGCCAGCCATTTAAACCCGGTGAGGACTTCTTGAAAGTCGATTCCATAGTGAGCACTGATCTTGCGTAGTGCAGATGAAGAGACTATTGAATTTCCAAAAACACCAGCGGGTTTAGTGCGTGCAATCCATTCACCCAGAATGATTCCAAGCTCATCTCCGCGCAGCATGCGCCAGCCAATTTGAGGATCATTAATTGCCGCGGCACATCGATCGGCATCAGGATCATTGGCGATCACAAGTTCTGCGCCGAAATCGCGAGCTTTCTTTAGTGCCAAATCAATCGCCCCAGGTTCTTCTGGATTGGGAAAAGCAACCGTTGGAAAATCTGGATCTGGCGCGCACTGTTCGTCAACGAGAATCAGTGTGGCAAAACCTGCATGGTTAAAGACCCGTTGCACAGTCTCGGTTCCAACCCCGTGCATTGCCGTGTAAACAATCTTGAGATCGCCGGGGCGTGGTGCAAGTTTTGCGGTACGAAGTACATATTCGGTGATTACATCTTCACCGACGATGCTCCAATTATTTCCGCGTGGTTGACTCTTTAACGAAGTCACCGAGGCGATTTCATCAGCCATAAATTGATCAGTTGGACTAATGATCTGCGAAGCTGCGTAGTTGATGCCATCGGCAGTTGGTCCAACGTAAACTTTATAACCATTATCTTGCGGGGGATTGTGGCTGGCAGTCACCATAATTCCGATATCGCACTTCAGATACTGGGTAGCAAATGCTAAAACTGGTGTCGGAAGTGGGCGGGGAAGCAGGTAGACATCCATTCCAGCACCACTCATGATTGAGGCGGTCTCATGGGCAAATTCATCTGATCCATGACGGGCATCTTGTCCCACAACAACTGATTTCATTCCGCGTGATTTCATATATGCCGCAATGCCAGCAGATGTTCGGCCTACAACAGCGCGATTCATAGACGATGGCCCTGGTCCTACTGGGCCACGTAAACCAGCTGTTCCAAATTGTAGAAATCCACTGAAATACTTTTTCAGAGCAGCTTCGTCACCAGCATCAAGTGCACTCTGAAGTTGCGCAGCAGTGCGTGGATCAGGATCATCGGCGATCCAAGCTGTTACTTCTGCCGTTAACGAAGCATCCATCAAGTGAGAATATCTTTCTTAAACGAGCTTAGGAATAGTGGTTTTAAGTAGTGACCCCATGCGATCTGCAGCAGCTTTACCGGCTGCAATCACTTCTTCGTGGTTTAACTTCTCGCCCGTGACACCTGCAGCAGCGTTTGTCACCAATGAAATACCCAATACCTCGGCACCGAGTGCGTGAGCGGCAATAGCTTCGGGCACAGTCGACATGCCAACTAGATCAGCACCCATGGTACGCATCATCAAAATTTCGGCAGGAGTTTCGTAGGTTGGCCCGCGCCAATGTACGTACACACCTTCTTGCAGAGAAGAGTCTTCCTTCTTAACAATCTCACGAATTCGCTTGCTGTAGAGGTCAGTCAGATCGATAAAGGTTGCACCTGATAGCGGAGACGCTGCGGTAAGTGAAATATGATCTCGAATAATTACAGGTTGGCCTACCTTGTATGAAGTATTGATGCCGCCACATGCATTGGTAAGGATGACTACTTTGCATCCGGCTTTCACAGCGGTACGTACGCCATGCACAACTGGCTCCATCCCTTTGCCTTCATATAGATGCGTGCGACCTAGAAAGACAAGTGCGCGAATGGTTTTTCCATTTTCGATAATTTCATAAGAGCGAACTTTCCCAGAGTGACCTTCAACTGCTGGAGCAAAGAAACCTGTGATTTCATGGGCATCACACTCGTAAGCGGGTGTTCCAAGTGCATCAGCAGCTGTGACCCAGCCAGAACCCATCACTAGCGCGACATCGTGCGCGGCCACACCTGTTCGTTGGGCGATTTCTGCCGCCGCCTTGGTAGCTGCAGCAAGTGGATCAGAGTAGAGAAGTTCGGTTGAGGTCATGCCTCAATAATGTCACAGAGAACTGTTCCGCTAGCAACAGTCTCACCGATAACAGCTTTTAAGTTTTTTATCACACCGCTGGTATGGGCGTTAAGAGGTTGCTCCATCTTCATCGCTTCCAGAACTATGACAAGGTCGCCCGCTTCAACGCTTTGACCTTCTTCAACGGCAATCTTTACCACCGTTCCCTGCATAGGCGATGCCAGCCCGGTTCCAGCTGCTCCGGATACCGAAGATTGCTTCGCCCGGTGACGTTTGACTACAGGTTCTGGTGCATGAACAAGAATCTCGAAGCGCTTTCCATTAACTTCTGCAACTAACTTCTCAGCAGCGACTTTTGTCTGAATTTCTAAAGCAACAGATTGATAAGCAGGAATCGTATTGACGAATTCATTTTCGATATAACTTGTGTACACGGCAAAATTTTCGGTGTACGCAGGATCTTCTAAGATTGCACGGTGAAAAGGAAGTGCAGTCGCTAAACCACCGACTTCAAATTCAGCTAAAGCGCGTCGAGCACGTTGGATTGCTTGCGCTCGAGTGGCTCCAGTAACAATAAGTTTGGCAAGTAGTGAATCGAAGTTTCCGCCAATGAGATCGCCGTTGCGAAAACCTGCATCGACACGAACTCCTGGACCAGTTGGAATATTCCAGGCGGTAATTCGACCGGGAGCTGGCAAGAATGAACGGCCAGGATCTTCACCATTGATACGGAACTCAATGGAGTGGCCACGAACAACCGGATCATCAAAGCCTAAGCTTTCGCCCATCGCGATTCGGAATTGTTCGCGCACTAAGTCGATACCTGTCACTTCTTCTGAGACGGGGTGCTCCACTTGTAGTCGAGTATTCACTTCCAAGAATGAGACGGTTCCATCTTTGCCAACGAGGAATTCACATGTACCGGCTCCGATGTAACCAGCTTCCTTCATAATTGCTTTACTTGAGCGGTAAAGCTCTTCATTCTGCGCATCTGTAAGAAATGGCGCAGGCGCTTCTTCGACAAGTTTCTGGTGGCGACGTTGCAGTGAGCAGTCGCGTGTTGAAACAACGACGGCATGGCCGTGCTTATCAACCAGCACTTGAGTTTCCACGTGACGTGGTTTATCTAGGTAACGCTCTACAAAACACTCACCACGGCCAAAGCCAGCGATTGCTTCGCGTACGGCAGATGCGTAGAGCTCTGGAATTTCTTCCATGGTGCGCGCAACTTTAAGACCACGGCCACCTCCACCAAATGCAGCCTTAATGGCAACTGGAAGCCCATGTTCTTTTGCGAAAGCTAATACTTCTTCATGACCTGTCACTGGATCTTTTGTACCGGCAACTAGTGGCGCACCGGCTGCTGCGGCAATACGTCGGGCCGAGACCTTATCGCCCAGTGCGCTAATTGCAGCTGGGGGAGGACCAATCCAAATGAGGCCTGCATCAACAACTGCTTGTGCAAAATCGGCATTCTCGGAGAGAAATCCATAGCCAGGGTGCACAGCATCGGCCTTAGCTTCTTTTGCAAGTGCGATGATCTTAGGAATGTTTAGGTAGGTATCTTTTGCAACGATTCCATTAAGTGAATAAGCAAAGTCTGCACTTTGCGCGTGTAGTGCGTCGCGATCCTCATCAGAGTACATGGCGACACTTTCTAGGCCATGATCTTTACATGCGCGAATAACTCGCAATGCAATCTCGCCTCGATTGGCAATTAGAACGCGCTTCATGACATCTCCTTTACCTGCGGCCAAGAATAACCAAGTTGCTTCATTGCGTTACGAAGAAAGGGCATTGAGATACCGACAACATTTGTGTAATCGCCTTCAATAACCGGGATAAATGGCGAGCCGAAGCCATCGAGGGTAAATCCACCTGCGACGTGCAGTGGCTCACCGGATGCAACATAATCTGAAATCTCTTCATCGCTCATATTAGTAAAAGTGACCTTGGTTGTTACGCGATCCGCTATCTCAGTGCCTTTATCTGTATCAATGATGCAGTGTCCGGTATGCAGTAACCCAGTGCGTCCACTAATTTTCTTAGCTCGTTCGATTGCGATTTCAGGTGTGCCTGGTTTACCGAATGAGACTCCATCAACATCGAATGTGGAGTCGCAACCAATAATGATGGCTGGGTAATCAATCATCTCGCGCACCGTATGAGCCTTTGAAATCGCTAAGGCAATCACCATATCTGCCGGGTTCATGGCGTTAAAAAAATCGGTCTCTTCATCAACATTGCTCACGATGATTGTCGGATTTAATCCAGCATCTTCCAGGAGTCTGCGGCGCGAGGTTGATTGAGAAGCGAGAACTATTCGGGGCATCAATCAAACTTTCTTGCGCCGAAAGTAATCTGGTGTGGCAATGGCTGGCGTAGTTGCGGTAGACCAAAGACGCTCCGCTTAATTACTGGTGTGAGATCTACAGATTTGTGATTGGCCAATACTGCCCGCAGCGCCAAGAGTTCTTCGGGGTTGGGGTTGCCAGATGTAACAGTAAATTTCATCGCTAGAGTGGAATATTTCCGTGCTTACGTGCCGGCAAAGTATCTCGCTTTGTCTTAAGGGTACGAAACGCCTTTGTTATGTACTGCCTGGAATCTTCTGGTTCAATCACGCTATCGATTGTTCCGCGTTCTGCAGCGAGGTATGGGTTTGAGAACTTCTCCGTGTATTCAGTAATGAGATCAGCTCTGGTCGCCTCTTGATTTTTAGATTCTGCCAACTCTTTACGATACAAAATATTGACCGCACCTTGCGCACCCATGACCGCAATTTCAGCCGATGGCCAGGCAAAGTTGATATCACTACCAAGATATTTAGAACCCATCACAATAAATGCTCCACCATATGCTTTGCGGGTAATGAGAGTGACTAGCGGGACTGAAGCCTCAGCGTAGGCATAGAGTAATTTGGCGCCGCGGCGAATAATTCCGTTCCACTCTTGCTCTGTGCCAGGCATGAATCCGGGAACATCGACCAACGTCAGAATCGGAATATTAAATGCATCGCAGAAACGCAGGAATCGCGCTGCTTTCTCAGAAGAATTGATATCAAGAGTTCCAGCTAGTTGTGAAGGCTGATTCGCAATTACGCCGATTGACTGACCTTCAATACGTGCAAAACCGACAACAATGTTTGGCGCATAGAGCGCATGGACTTCGAGGAATTCACCCTCATCAACCAGTGCTGAGATTAGATTCTTCATGTCGTACGGCTGGTTGGGACTATCAGGGATCAAAGTATTCAGACTTATATCTGCCGTACTTTTTTCAAGGCTGGCAGTGGGAGGCAGAACTGGAGAACCGTCCATATTGTTAGAAGGAAGGTAGGAGAGCAACGCCTTCACATAATCAATTGCATCAGCCTCGGAATCTGCCAGGTAGTGCGCATTTCCTGATTTTGTATTGTGAGTAAAGGCCCCACCAAGTTCTTCCATTCCAACATCTTCACCAGTCACTGTCTTGATTACATCTGGCCCAGTGATGAACATATGAGAAGTGTCTTTGACCATGACGGTGAAATCTGTGAGCGCAGGTGAGTAAGCAGAACCGCCTGCGCAGGGTCCAAGGATGAGGGATATCTGTGGAATTACACCTGATGAACGAGTGTTGAGGCGAAAGATCTTTCCATAGCCATTGAGTGAAGCAACGCCCTCTTGAATACGAGCGCCACCTGAATCGTTAATACCGATAAGTGGAATGCCTGCTTTAAGGGCAAACTCGGCAATCTTTACAATCTTCTCTGAGTGAACTTCTCCGAGTGATCCGCCGAAAACAGTGAAATCTTGTGAGTACAAAGCAATCGGGCGACCATCGACGGTCGCTGTTCCGATGACGACACCATCGCCATACGGGCGAGATTTATCCATTCCAAAGTTTTGAGCACGATGGCGGGCAAACTCATCAATTTCAGTAAATGAATCGGCATCAACGAGAAGTTCAATGCGTTCGCGAGCTGTTCCCTTGCCTTTCGCATGCTGTTTTTCACGCGCTCTCTCGGAACCGGCATCGACGGCCTCGTCGATTCGCTCACGGAGGTCTTCAATTTTTCCCGCAGTAGTGTGCAGATCTGGGCTCATGAACATAAGGTACTAGTCGTGAGCATGGATACGCCAAGACCACCGCTAGATCTTTTGCAGATCTCTGAAAAAATCTCGCGGTACTGGCGAGTAAGCGTGGTCGAAGTCACCGGGTCTACGCAAGATGATTTACTCAACCGTGCACAGCAATCAGAAGCACAGAACGGCGATGTGCTTGTAACAGATTTTCAAAGTGCTGGACGCGGAAGAATCGATAGAACATTTGAAGCACCGGCATCGTCAGCGCTACTTTTTTCTTTTTACATCGAACCAAAACGAGAATTGAGTGAATGGTCGTTCTTGTCGCTAGTCGTTGGACTCGGCGCGAGTTTTGCACTGTCAGCAATAGATCCTGGAATTACTCCGACATTGAAATGGCCCAACGATATTCAGATAGATGGCCTAAAAGTGGGAGGAATCATCGCTCATGCAACCCGAAAGGGCGTAGTAATCGGTGTGGGGATAAATGTTGCGATGCAAGAGTCGGAACTTCCAGTCGCGCAAGCTACATCACTTGCACTGAAAAATTTTGGCGAGTTAAATCGCAATATTGTTTTGGCTTCATTCCTCAATGAATTTGAGAATCTGCTCGGTAGGTGGGAAGCGGGTGAAGATCTTCGCCATCTCTACCTAGAACGCTGCAGCACCATTGGGTTAAAGATAGAAGCCCAACTACCTGGCGGAGTTAACAAGC
>Ga0208009_1000492_pt1 | contig 11379 bp, 10 predicted proteins | sample Wag4_2014_7_16_FD_187364 | JGI IMG/M metagenome (GOLD analysis project Ga0208009, IMG submission 187364) | Fresh water mixed with fracking chemicals microbial communities from Ohio, USA - Utica-2 Time Series FC 2014_7_16 (SPAdes) (version 2) ...
CGGCGGAGCAGGCGCCGATGCCCTGTGAGATCGACATCCGCCTGCTCACGGGCCCTGAGCTGCTCACCGGTTCAACCCGGCTGAAGGCAGGCACAGCCACCAAGATGGCGCTCAACATCCTCTCCACCGGTGTGATGGTGCGCCTGGGCAAGGTGCACGGCAACCGCATGGTGGATGTGGCGGTGACCAACAGCAAGCTCGAAGATCGCGCCCTGCGCATCCTGGCCGATCTGGCTGGTGTGGAGCGGCAGCAGGGCCGCCAGCTGCTGACGCAGGCGGAGGGCTCAGTCAAGCTGGCCCTGCTGATGGCAGCTGGTGGTCTGGATGCAGCAACGGCCCGCGATCGGCTTGTCCGTCACGGCCCCAGCCTGCGCCAAGTACTGGCAACCTGTGGGTTGAGCCTGCCAGGCCGCTAGGTCTCAGCGTCCAGGGGCCCCCAGTAGGGGGAGGTGAGCAGATCCAATCGACGGCGGGTCTCGGCAGGGACCTGCTCCCTGGGTGTCATCAGGGCATGCTGAAGCGCTTGGTGGGCGCTGCTGGTGGGCCGCACCTCTGCGATCCGTTCAGCCGCCACCTTCACAATCTCCTGGGCAAGGGAGGCATTGTTGCGCAGGTTCTCGATCACCATGTTCACGCTCACTGAATCGTGTTGCTGATGCCAGCAGTCATAGTCGGTAATCATGGCAAGAGTTGCATAGGCCATTTCAGCCTCCCTGGCCAGGCGCGCTTCGGTGTGATTTGTCATGCCGATCACACCGCAATCCCAACTGCGATACAACTCGGATTCAGCCCGGGTGGAGAAGGCGGGCCCCTCCATGCAGAGATACGTGCCGCCGCGATGGAGCTGCCGACCGCTGGGCATCATGCTTTCGGCCGCATCGGCGAGCAGGTTGCTCAGGACTGGGCAGAAGGGATCGGCCGCAGTGACATGAGCCACAGCACCGCTTCCGAAGAAGGTCAGCGGGCGCTGGTGGGTGCGATCGATGAACTGATCCGGCACCATCATGTCCAAGGGGCGGTAGCGCTCCTGAAGCGAACCCACGGCTGAGACGGAGAGGATCCAACGCACCCCCAGGGAGCGCAGGGCCCAGAGGTTGGCACGGTATGGAACCTCGCTGGGTGTGTAGGTGTGGTGTCGGCCGTGACGTGCCAGGAACACCACCTCCAGATCGTTGATCTTGCCTCGTCGCAGCAGATCGGACGGAGCGCCGAAGGGGGTGTCAACCGCGATCTCCCGCACACACTCGAGCCCCTTCATGGCATAAAGACCACTCCCCCCGAGCACACCGAGACAGGCCTGGTCAAGATCCGGTGTGGGACAGATCTCGGCCTTGACGGCGGCGGCGGCGGAGTTTGAAGCAGTCATGGAGCAGGCCCGAGCTGGATGCGAGTCCCCATTTTCAGCATGGCCGCATACAGTCCGGTTTTGATCTCGATCAGACCGTGACCAAAGCCGTGATGGAAACCGATGCCGGCACCCTCGAACTGGAACTGTTCGAAGCCGACGCGCCCAACACCGTTGCCAACTTCGTGAAACTGGCCCGCGAAGGCTTCTATGACGGCCTGGCCTTTCACCGCGTCATCCCCGGCTTCATGGCCCAAGGGGGTTGCCCCAACAGTCGGGAGGGGGCGCGTGGCATGGCCGGTACCGGCGGTCCCGGGTACACGATCGACTGCGAGATCAACAGCCAGAAACACCAGTCAGGCAGCCTGGCCATGGCTCATGCCGGCCGTAACACCGGGGGCTCTCAATTTTACATCTGTCACGCCGCACAACCCCATCTCGATGGCGTACACACCGTATTCGGCCACACTGGCGCAATGGATGTGGTGCTGGCGCTGAAGAACGGCACCCGGATCAACAGCGTAACGATCCTCGATTGAGCCTCACTGGCGCGATGCCAGACTCACCCCCACTGCAGAAAGGCCCCTGGTCTGAGCTGCAGTGGGCCAAACCCGAGCAGATCACCTGGCGATCTCAGTTCGACCAGCTGCCGGCGCTCCGGCTCCAGATCGACGCTCGGGTGCCCGCTGCTCTGAAGGTCTGGAGCGCTCAGCAGCGCAACGGTGCTCGTCTCAGGCCAGGCTGCCAGTTGACATAAGGCTTGCTCCACCAGTTGGCCGCTTCCTGTCAATTGATCCAGCCCACTGATCTGGACAGCCAGGCATGGCTGATTCAGAAGGGCAAGCAACCGGGCGCGGACCTCATGCTCCAGCCTCACCCCATGGTCTTCAGCCCAGGCCTCGAGCGTCTGAAAACGACCCAGCAGCGTCGGTTCGTCGGCCTGACCGCTCCAGGCGAGCACCAGGGAGGGGCCTCCGATCGGGCAGCTGGGGGCTTCTCCAAGCATGTGCCCCAACTTTGTGCGCTTCACCTGCAGGTAGGCCGCGTTGTGCTGACCGGGATCCATCACCAGTGGCACCCTGTCTTCAACCTGCAGTCCGTAGCCGCCCAGACCGGCAATCTTGCGGGGGTTGTTGGTGATCAGCCGCAGTCGATGCACCCCCAGATCGCTGAGGATCTGGGCGCCCACACCGTAGTTGCGCAGATCAGCGGGAAAGCCAAGCCGTTCGTTCGCTTCAACGGTGTCTAGCCCGGTGTCCTGCAGGGAATAGGCGCGCAGCTTGTTGATCAGGCCGATGCCGCGCCCTTCCTGGCGTAGGTACACCACGACCCCTTCGCCAGCCGCTTCGATCATCCGCAGCGCCGCCTCCAGCTGGGGCCGGCAATCGCAGCGGAGCGAGCCGAAGGCATCGCCCGTGAGGCATTCGCTGTGCACGCGCACAAGCACCGCTTGAGCAGCCAGCTCCGGCTGGCCCTTCACGATTGCCACATGTTCGCTGCCGTCGAGCTCGTTGCGATAGCCGATGGCCCGGAACTGACCGAAGGCGCTGGGCAGGTCCGCCTCCGCCTGACGGCGCACGAATCGTTCGGTGTCAAGCCGGTAACGGATCAGATCCGCAATGGAGATCAACCGCAGGCCGTGCCGCGACGCATAGGTGGCCAGCTCCGGCAGGCGGGCCATGGAGCCATCCCCATTCTGAATTTCGCAGATCACACCAGCCGGATAAAGACCGGCCAGGCGCGCCAGGTCAACAGCGGCCTCGGTGTGACCAGCCCGTTTCAAAACGCCCCCCTGCCGTGCCCGCAGCGGAAAGATGTGACCGGGACGGCGCAGGTCAGCCGGTCGGCTGCCTGGGTGGATCGCCACCTGGATGGTGCGAGCCCGATCGTCGGCAGAGATGCCTGTGCTCACGCCATGTTCCGGTCCTGCATCCACGCTCACGGTGAAGGCCGTCTGGTTCTCGTCGGTGTTGCGATCCACCATCAAGGGCAGATCCAGGGCATCGAGGCGCTCCCCTTCCATCGCCAGGCAGATCAGGCCCCGTGCCTCCGTGGCCATGAAGTTGATCTGCTCCGGCGTCGCGAACTGGGCGGCACAGATCAGATCCCCCTCGTTTTCGCGGTTCTCATCATCGACCACCACAACTGATTCGCCGTTGCGAATGGCAGCAAGCGCATCGGCAATGGCATCGAACCGAATCTGCGGTGAGGGGCTGATCCCGATGGGATCGTTGCACCCTGGCGGAAGACCGAGAGATGCCTGATCGGGAGATGTCAGATCGGGAGATGTCAGGTCGGAGGAGGTCAACGGATTGGCAGGCGGGTCTGGGGCCCTGGCGCAGGCATCCTTTATAAAGCCCGCATCTGTGCAGACTGCGGTATGGCCTTCCCCACCTCCGGTTCCGCGCAGGCGCCTGTTGCCTCGCCGGCCCCCCGCCCGCAGCGGGTGGCCGTGATCGGTGCCAGTGGCTACGGCGGTCTGCAGACCCTGCGACTGCTGCAGGATCATCCGGGTTTTGCCATCACTTTTCTGGGAGGCGAGCGCAGCAGCGGCAAGCGCTGGAGTGAGCTGACGCCGTTCTTGCCCCTGCCCGGTGATCCGGTGGTGCAGACGCCGGATCCGGAGACGATTGCGGCTTGTGCCGACTTCGCGGTGCTGAGCCTGCCCAACGGGCTTGCCGCCAGGCTCACCCCGGCACTGCTGGAGCGGGGGGTGCGGGTGGTGGACCTGTCCGCCGATTACCGCTACCGCTCCCTCGCCCGCTGGCAGGAGGTCTACGCGGCCGAGTCCCGCGAATGGCCCCGTGACGATGCGGGGCTATGTGCCGAAGCGGTCTATGGCCTGCCGGAATGGCACGCGGACCGCATCGGCGCTGCCCGCCTGGTGGCTGCTCCCGGCTGTTTCCCCACCGCATCCCTGCTCGCTCTGCTGCCGTTTCTGCAGCAGGGGCTGGTGGATACCAACGGCATCGTCATCGACGCCAAGACGGGCACCAGCGGTGGGGGGCGAGCAGCCAAGGAAAATCTGCTGCTCGCCGAGGCGGCCGAGGCGGTCGCCCCCTATGGCGTGGTGGGGCATCGCCACACCAGTGAAATCGAGCAGATCGCCTCCCAGGTGGCCGGCCAGGAGATCCAGTTGCAGTTCACCCCCCACCTGATGCCGATGGTGCGCGGTCTGCTCGCCACCCTCTACTGCCGCCTGCGGGACCCGGGCCTCACCGCCGAGGACTGCACCACCGTGCTCCAGACCAGCTACCGCCAGGCCTCCTGCGTGGAGGTGCTGCCGGTCGGCACCTACCCATCCACCAAGTGGGTGCGACACACCAACCGCTGCCTGCTGTCCGTGCAGGCCGATCAACGTACGGGCCAACTGGTGATCATGTCGGCCGTCGACAACCTGGTGAAGGGCCAGGCGGGTCAGGGGGTGCAGTGCCTCAATCTGATGGCCGGTCTGGAGCCGTGCACCGGCCTGCCGCTGCTGCCCTTCTACCCCTGAGGCCCCACGCGAGCCAGCGCCAGCGCCACGGCCAGCGGCAGGATGCGGTGCTCCTGGCGCTGAATGCGCCGGCTCAGGCTGGCGATGGTGTCGCTGGCCAGCACGGGCACCGCCGCCTGCACCAGCACCGGGCCGGCATCCACCTCCTCGCAGACCAGATGGGCGGTGCACCCTGCCAGGGTGACACCGGCGTGCAGGGCCTGGGCCACCCCATCCCGGCCCCGGAAGCTGGGCAGCAGCGAGGGATGGATGTTCACCAGCCGCTGCGGAAACGCCTGGATCAACACCGGCGTGACGATCCGCATCCAGCCCGCCATCACCACCAGATCGATTCGCGCCTCCCGGAACAGCTCGATCAAGCGCAGATCGAGCGCTTCGCGGCTGGCGTGATGGCGGTGATCGACCAGCCGCCAGGGCACCCCCAGGCGCTCAGCCCGGGCAATCGCTCCGCAGTCGGGATTGTTCACCACCAACAGCACCAGGTCGGCCTGCGGATCACCGGAGCGGCAGGCCTGCAGCAGGGCTTCAAAATTGGAGCCGGAGCCCGAGGCCATCACCGCCAGCCGGGGACAGTCGCGCTGGCTGGTCTGCTGGTCGCCCTTGATCGGTGGCGGTCGCAACGGCCACTGGACGCTGCAGTCGGGATCGCTAGGGTCAGGCAAAGCGGGCAGCCGATCATGTCCCATCTGTCCATCCTGCCAACCGTCCTGCGCGATACCGATGTTCTGGCTGCTGCCCTAGCCGGACTCGGGTTGGTGCCCGACTGGGGTGGGCAGTTGGAGGGGTTCGCCGGTTCTGGCGAACCGGTACTGCTCAGGGTGACGCTCGAGGGGGGCCTCCAGCTCGGTTGGCGGCGCCAGCCCGATGGCTCGCTGGCCCTGATCGGTGACCTGCAGCGGCTCAGCCGCAGCCTGCCGGTGCAACGGCTGATCAGCACCATCACCCGTCGCTACGCCACTGCCATCGCCTTGGCGGACGCCGAGCGCCATTTCGCCACCGCCCGGGTGAGCGTCGCCTCCTGACGGCGGCACGGTGACAGCTTCCGTTCACGTTCATCTCGATCTTCAGGCCGCCCCGTCCCATCTGGTGGCGGTGACGATCCAGCTGCAGCCCAGGCAGCACCAGCTCACCCTCCGCCTGCCCGCCTGGACGCCAGGCTCCTATCTGATCCGTGATTACGTGCGTCAGCTGGAGAGCCTGCAGGTCGTGCAGGGCGAGCGGGAGCTGCAGCCCCTGCGCCGTGATGTGGCCGCCTGGGATCTGCAGCTGCCGGATCTGCAGCCGCTGCTGATCCGCTACCGGGTGCTGGCCACAGAGCTGAGCGTGCGCACCTGCCATCTCACCGCCGATCATGGTTTCCTTTGCCTGGCAGCAGTGGTGCTGGCGGTGGAAGGCCAGCGCTGGTCCCCGCACCGCCTTTCGATGCTCTTGCCGCCAGGCTGGAACGCGTTTGTGCCCCTGCCTCTGCAGCCGGACGGCAGCTGGCTGGCCCGAGGCTTCGACCAGTTGATCGACAGCCCGATCGAGGCCGGGCCCCATACGCTCAGCCACTTCAGCGTGGCGGGAGTCCCCCACCAGTGGGTGAGCTGGGGCACCACCCTCAGCGGCGCTGACCCCCTTGCGGCGGATCCTGAGCTGCTCACCGATGTGCAGCGGGTGTGCGCCAGCTGCTGCCGCCTGATGGGTGAGGACAGGGCCGCCGCCGATGCTTACCTGTTCATCCTTCACCTCACCGAAGAGGGGTACGGCGGGCTCGAACACGACTGCAGTGCCGTGCTTCAGTTCGGCCGTCGCCGGCTCGCCCAGCCGGATGGACGCCGCCAGCTGCTGCAACTGGTGGCCCACGAGTACCTGCACCAGTGGAATGTGCGCCGGTTGCGCCCCACCGAACTGAGCCCCTACGACTACGACCAGCCGGTGATCATCCCCACCCTCTGGTTTGCCGAGGGAGTCACCAGCTATTTCGACCAGCTCATTCCCTGTGCGGCGGGGGTCACCGCTGAAGCGGATGTGCTGAAGGATCTGGCCGCCGATCTCAGCCGCTACCGGCTGACCCCCGGCAGGGCTGTTCAGAGCCTGCGTCAGAGCAGTGAGGAGGCCTGGGTGAAGCTCTACAAGGCCGACGCCTATGCGGCCGATGCCCAGGTCAGCTACTACCTCAAAGGGGCCGTGCTGGCCCTGGTGCTGGATCTGCACCTGCGGCGCCATGGCAGTGCCCTGCTCAGCGTGCTGCGCCGCCTCTGGCGGTCCCATGGTCGCTGCGGGCGGGGCTACAGCGAGCAGGATCTGCTGGCGGTTTTCGCCGCGGAGGCGGCGGATCTGGCTGAGCTGCTTCCCCGCTGGCTGCACAGCCATGAAGAGCCCGATCTGGAGGCCTACCTGGCCGATGTGGGCCTGCTGCTGGTGCCGGCCGGCAGTCAGCTGCCGGCAGCAGGCTGGCACCTGGCGGGGCGGGGCGGTGTGTTGCTGCTGGAGCGGGTGGCCCGCGGTGGACCGGCGGAGCGGGCCGGCCTGATGGTGGGGGATGAACTGATCGCACTGGCCGGTCAGCGGTTGCGAGAGCCCGATGCGGTGAACGCAGTGCTGCAGGCTCTGCCAGCTGGCCAGTCAGTGGAACTGGCCTATTGCCGGGATGGCAGATTGCGCTTCACATCCTTTAATCCCGATGTTGCATCCGCGCAGAGCTGGTCTCTGCAGGACGATCCGGTGGCCGACTCGCACTGTCTGAACCGGCGCCGGCACTGGCTCAATCTGGAGATTGCATGAATCCACGCTCCCAGCCACTGCTGCTTGCCGGGCTGGCTGCCGCAGTGCTGGGTCTGGGAGGTATCGGTTGGCTGGCCCGCGATCTCACAGCGCCGGGCAAAGGGGCTGACCAACCCTCGGTGCTCGATCTGCTGGATGCCTTCGGTTCCCCCCAGCCCAACCCGGAGCCGGTGGCGCGGCCGGCGCCCCTACCCCCTGCCAGACCGGCCTGGTCCTCGCCGCTGATGCGCGGCTGTGCCGCCCCCATCGGTGAGCGGCAGCAGCGCCTCGTGGCCCGGGTCGCCGATCTCCGCGCCAATCCCCGTCGCATCGAGATTGATCCCACCAACTACGGCGAGCGGTTCGGCCGTGATGCCTTCGGCAATCGGCTCGATCCCACGCCGAGGCTGGTGGTGCTCCACGAAACGGTGTACGGCATGCAATCGGCCATCAACACCTTTCGCACCCCTCACCCGCGCGATGAAGACCAGGTCAGCTACCACGCCCTGATCGGCCAGGATGGATCGGTTGTGTTGCTGCTCGACCCGAGCAAGCGGGCCTTTGGAGCCGGCAACTCAGCCTTCCGCGGCCAGTGGGCCGTGACCAATCCGGCTGTCGGCGGCTCGGTGAACAATTTCGCCGTCCACATCAGCCTGGAGACACCCCCTGATGGCGAGGACGCTGAGCCCACTCACAGCGGCTACAGCCAGGCTCAGTACGACGGTCTGGCTGCGCTCCTGGCACTCTGGATGCAGACGTACCCAATTGCGGCTGATCACATCACCACCCACCGGGCTGTGGATCTGGCCGGTGAACGGGCCGATCCCCGCAGTTTTCAGTGGAGTGAACTGCAGGGACGGCTCCAGGATCTGCAACTGCTCTGTGGCTGAACCGGCCTGATCGGGCCCTCCTCAGATCATGGGCGACACGATGGCTTGACGCTCCCCGTACAGCAGGGCGTGCAGCTCGGGATCTTGCATCGAAGCCAGGATGCGGCGCGGGTAATCCAGCTTGCCGTTGTGCAGGTAGGCCAGCACCGCCAGGGACTTGGCCTCCCGTGAGCTGCGGCTGGCCTCGAGCATCCGGTCGGTGGGAAGGCCGAGCTCACGCTTGAGCCGGCTGAATTTGCCCACCAGCAGAATCACATTGCGGCTGGGATCGAGCAGCTGGTCGCGGGCCCAGCTGATCTGCTCCGGCGTGGGCTCGGCGGGAAGCAGCCCCTGGTGCACGAGCTCGCCGATACCCAGCTGGGCAGGCCCATGGGTGCTGAACAGGCCGGAATGGGCGGCCACCGGATGATTTTCCCCCGGCTTGGCATGCCGCATCTCATCGAACAGCACGGCAGTGACCAGCAGCGGATTCACCTGGCGTCGGGCGCACTCGCTCAGAATCAGGGGACGGAGCTCCTCGAGCCGGTTGAGGGTGTGGGCCCGCAACGGCTGCAGTTGATCAATCCCTTCGCTGAACAGCTGAGCCAGGGGCGGCTGGGGACCATGCACGCCGAAGCGGCGACGCAGTTCGCTCAACTCCTCAGGGCTGAAGTGAAGCGGATCTGTGCCGAGCCAGCCCGTGCCTCGCTCGGCCTGAACGCCCACCCAGCGTTTCGGAACCGGGGCACTGCCCGACGTGATCAGAGTGAGGGCAAGGCCGGCAGCAACGGCAAGAACTGAGAAAAAAGAATTCCAAGTCGAGCGTCCCGGGCTCTGCCTGCAGCGGTTGAAACGCTCAGTCGTAGTGGTCACCAGGCCAACACGGGAACGGAATGGAGGAGCTCAACAGTGATGTCGGGACAGTTCGACGAAGTCGGGGCAGCTCGACGGGTGCGCGCTGTCGGCCTCTGGACTCGATCGTGGTCTGGTGGCGTCGGGCCGGAAGCTTGAATAGAGCCGTTGGGGCGAGTAGGCGGCTTGGAACGACCGTTTAATGATGGCGTCAGGAGTTCGAATCAGCGCAGCGGTTTAGCCAGTTTCATTACGGCACACCAGGCGTGAGCCTGGGGATCTTAAGCACTGCTTCAGAGTTGCCACACCTGCCTGGCGCGTTCTGATGGCCGCCCCCTGACACGAGGTTGAGTCTCTGGCGCCAATAGGGTTTGTTGGAGAAGGCCACTTCCAGGGACTCTGCGCATGGACACCGCCGATCAGGATCAGGTTGTTCTGAACACCGTTGCGTTCGACCCCGAGCACCCCGGAAACCAGTGGCGCCGTTTCTGTGATCTGCTGTGGTTCGATGAGGCTCTGCAGATCTGGCTGGATGTGAGCCGGATGGCGTTGAATCCTGATCATCTGCAGGGTCTGGCGCCACGTTTTGAAGCCGCCTTTGCGGCAATGGCTGCGCTGGAAGGCGGCGCGATCGCCAATCAGGATGAGCAGCGCATGGTCGGCCACTACTGGCTGCGCAATCCCGCCCTGGCGCCCGATCCCGCAACCTCCGAGCACATCGCTGCCGAGGTGGAGCGCATTCAGGCCTTCAGCAGTGATCAGCTGGCGGCAGGTCGCTTCACCGATGTGATCTGGATCGGCATCGGCGGCTCCGGACTCGGACCGCTGCTGATGGTGCGGGCTCTTGGAGAGGAGGGCCGGGGTCTACCCCTGCACTTCATCGATAACGTTGATCCAAAGGGCATCAGCCGCACGCTGGACGCCCTCGGTGAGCGGCTTCGCACCACCCTGGTCGTTGTGGTCAGCAAGTCAGGCAGCACGCCTGAACCCCGGATCGGCATGGGGCAGGTGCGGGCCCGTCTGGAACAGATGGGCTGCAACTGGCCGGAACAGGCGGTGGCGGTGACGATGCTCGGCAGCCAGCTCGACCAGCTGGCCGCCTCGGAAGGCTGGCTGGCCCGGTTCGACATGTTCGACTGGGTCGGTGGTCGCACCAGCATCACCAGCGCCGTCGGCCTGCTGCCCGGTGCCCTGATCGGCGCTGACATCGAGGCCTTTCTCGAGGGTGCCGCCGCAATGGATGCGGCCACGCGGGTGGCTGATCTGAGCGCCAACCCTGCCGCCCTGATGGCCGCGGCCTGGTACGTGGCCGGAGATGGGCAGGGCCGGCGTGACATGGTCGTGCTTCCCTACCGCGATCGCCTGGAGGTGTTCAGCCGTTACCTCCAGCAGCTGGTGATGGAAAGCCTGGGCAAGCGTCTCAACCGCCAGGGCGAGGTGGCTCATCAGGGCATCGCCGTTTATGGCAATAAAGGATCCACAGACCAGCACGCCTACGTACAGCAACTGCGTGATGGTGTCGACAACTTTTTTGTCACGTTCATCGAAGCTCTGGACGATTCCACCGATCTGCCCGAGCTGGGCGGTGAGCGTCCTGGCGACTTCCTCGACGGGTTCCTGCAGGGAACTCGCTCTGCCCTGATGGAAGGGGGACGGCAGAGTCTCTCCATCACTCTCGGGCGCTTTGATGAGCGCCGCCTCGGCGCCCTGATCGCCCTGTTTGAGCGGGCTGTCGGTCTCTATGCCGAGCTTGTGAACATCAATGCCTACGACCAGCCCGGCGTGGAAGCCGGCAAGAAGGCCGCTGCCGCCATTCTCGATCTGCAGGGACGGCTGGAATCGGCCCTGGCCGATGGTCAGCCACGGTCGCTTGAGCAGCTGGCCGGCGAACTGGGCTGTGACAGCCCCGAGCCCCTGTTCTGGATTCTCCGCCATCGCTGTGCCAACCACGCCGGCCTGACCGTGGAGGGGACCTGGGGCGACCCTGCCGGGCTGGTCTTCCGCCTCAGCTGAAGGCGCAGCGAGCCTGGAGGCAGCTCAGTCGCCATGTGGGGGAGTCTGCCCAGGTCAGT
>Ga0208009_1000495_pt1 | contig 11325 bp, 13 predicted proteins | sample Wag4_2014_7_16_FD_187364 | JGI IMG/M metagenome (GOLD analysis project Ga0208009, IMG submission 187364) | Fresh water mixed with fracking chemicals microbial communities from Ohio, USA - Utica-2 Time Series FC 2014_7_16 (SPAdes) (version 2) ...
GGTGAGGAGAGGGGGCTGGTGTTCAGCGCTGCCAGGTGGCACCGCGAGTGTTCGTGAACAGGGAATAGAGAGCGGTGGAGGCGCAGAGAAACAGGCGGCTGCCGTAGCGGTCGCCGAAGCAGAGGTTGCTCACGCGCTTGGGCACCAGCACCTTGCCCAGCAGGGTGCCGTCCGGGGCGATCACGTGCACGCCATCGGCGGCGCCACACCAGAGATTGCCGTGCTCATCAACCCGGAAGCCATCGGCCCAGCCCGGCGTGATCTTGTGGAACTCCTCGCCGCCGCCCAGGCTGCGGCCGTCGGCATTCACCCGGAAGCGACGGATGGTCTGGCGCGGCTCGCTGGCACCGGGGGCTCCGGACTCGGCCACATAGAGCAGCTGTTCATCGGGGGAGAAGGCCAGGCCATTGGGGCCATCGAAATCCGTGGCCACCGCTTCGGCGATGCCGCTGGCGGGATCGAGCCGGTAGAGGGCCGGCGGTTGTTCCGATTTCTGGCGGCCGCCCTCGTAGTCGTTCATCAGGCCGTAGAGCGGATCGCTGAACCAGATCGAGCCGTCGCCCTTCACCACCACGTCGTTGGGGGCATTGAGGCGCTGGCCGCGGGCCTGGCTCACCAGGGTGGTGACGGTGCCGTCGTGCTCCAGGCGGGTGAGGCAGCGGCTGCGGTGGTGGCACTGGATCAGCCGCCCCTGCAGGTCGCGGGTCTGGCCGTTGGCAAAGTCCGATGGCTCCAGAAAGGTGCTGACGCCGTGCTGCTCGCTCCAGCGCAGGCTGCGGTTGTTGGGGATGTCGCTGAACAGCAGGCAGCGGTGGTCGCCGAACCACACGGGACCCTCCAGCCAGCGGAAGCCCTCGGCCAGCAGCTCCAGCTCGGCGTTGAACAGCACCAGTTGTTCGAATCGCGGGTCGTGGACCTCGATGCAGGTCGGCGGCTGTGCCGTTGCTGCCGATGGCGGGAGCATCGTCATCGGAAGTATCCGGGTGGTGCCTGCTTCCAGGCCTCATCGTTGCGCTGGATGATCAACTGCACGCAGGGCTCATCGCCCACCTGGGCGGAGAGGTGACCTTTGTGGCCCTCCGGGCTGGCGATGCAACCCTGATCACCGCCGAAGGAGTACTCCCCGGCGCGCATGATCGCAACCTGCCCGTCCATGCTCTGCACCGACCAGGCGCCCCTGAGCACGTAGATCCACTTGGGCACGTGGTTTTCGTGCCAGTCGGCCGTCCATCCCACCGGCAGGTAGGTGACGAAGGCATTGCCCTGATCAAACAGGGGCCGGGAGAACTGCGGCGAATCGCCGGGCCCCAGCTGCCCGAGTTCAAAGGCGCTGATCGTGCACTGTTGCTGGCGGCTGATGCCGTCGCCGCTGGTCCACAGGTGCCAGTAGGTCTCGGGTTGGGGAGCCAGGCTGAAGGGATCGACCATGGGGCTGTCAGTCTTTGATGGCGATGGCCGAGATCTCCAGCTGGATGCCGAGCACCAGGGCTGCCACCTGCACCACGGCCCGAGAGGGATAGGCCAGGGGGTCGGGGAAATACTCCTGCCACACGGCATCGAACGTGTCGAGCGTGTCGATGTTGGTGAGGTACACGGTGGCGCTCACCAGGTGCTCGAAGCCGAAGCCGGCCTCCTCGAGGACAGCTTGCATGTTGCGCATCACCTGGCGGGATTCGAGGGTGATGTCGCCATCGCCCACCACGGCATTGGTGCTGGGATCGACCGGCAGCTGCCCGGTGATGAACAGGGTGTTGCCATGCTGGAAGCCCTGGCTGTAGGAAGCGACCGGTTTCGGGAAGCGCTCGCTATGGATAGCTCGGCGCAGGGGCAGCGCAGACATCAATTTTTGGCAGGTTCTCTCTGCTCAAGGTAGGCACACCCCTCTCGGTGGTCAGGAACCTTCATCGAAGGTTGTGCCCTTCGTGCTGATCTGCTGATCCTTGATCACCCAGGGTGTGCGGGGGTGTTGCAGCTGGCTGCCGGTTTGCTGGCGCGTGCCTAGTTTCGAGCTGATTCTTTTCACCACCGCAGTCCCCGCGCCATGACCCAGGCCAACCCCTATGCCCAGGAAACCCTGGCCCAGCTGCTCCAGGGCAAGGTGATCATCGTCACTGGCGGTAACAGCGGCATTGGCAGGTCGATCGTGGAGGAGGTGGCCCGGCTCGGGGCGAAGGTGGTGATCGACTACCGCTCCCATCCCGAAGCCACCGAGGCGATTGAAGAGGAGATCGGGGAGCTGGGTGGCAGCAGCTTTGGCGTGCAGGCTGACGTGGGCCAACTGGAGGATCTGCAGCGGTTGGTGCAGGCAGCGGTGGATCGCTACGGCCGCCTCGATGTGATGGTGAACAACGCCGGCATTGAAACCCGCACCTCCATCCTCGACACCACGCCTGAGGATTTCGACAAGGTGCTGAACGTGAACCTGCGCGGTGTCTTCTTCGCCACCCAATACGCGGCCAAACAGATGATTGCCCAGGGCACAGGTGGCCGCATCATCAATATCTCTTCGGTGCACGAGGACTGGCCCATGCCCAACAACACGCCCTACTGCGTGGCCAAGGGCGGTGTGCGCATGCTCACCCGCACCGCTGGCGTGGAACTGGCTTCCAAAGGGGTCACGATCGTGAATGTGGGCCCCGGGGCCGTGGCCACACCGATCAACGATTCCACGATGAACAATCCTGAGCTGCTGGCCAAGCTCAACGCCGCCATTCCCATGGGCCGGATGGCCCAGCCTTCGGAGATCGCCAAGGTGGTGGCCTTCCTGGCCAGCGACGCCGCCAGCTACATCACCGCCACCACGATCTTCGCCGACGGCGGCATTATGCAGAGCAGCCCCGGCCTTTGATGGTCGGGTGATGAACGGGCCTGAGGCGCATCCCAACCGGGGGTACACCCGCGCCGACATTCAGCGGCTGCGCAAACGCCATCGCGGCTACCAACTCACCCTGACTGCGGAGGTGCTGCTTGTGCTCGCCCTGCCGCTGGCGGAACTCTGGCCGGGCTTGCTGTCGCTCCTGTTGGTGGGGATGGCGGTGGTGCTGATCGTGTTTCTCAGCCGCTACTCGCTGCTGCGGCGCTCACGCCTGGTGGTGTACCTCTTCGGCGGTCTGGCGATCGCCATGGAGTTGCTCTGGCATCTGCTGCGGCAGCTGGATCCAAGCTGGGGTGTGGCCCTCACGGTGCCGCACGTGGTGGTGTGGGTGGTGTTTCTCACCCTGGTGCTGTTGCGCAAGGTGAAGGGTCTGGTGCGGGAGCCGTTCGTCACCGTTTCCGTCGTGATGGGCGCCGCCAGCGGTTACCTGCTGATCGGCATCGCCGGCGGCCTGCTGTTCACGGCTCTGTGGGTGTTTCAGCCCCAGGCGTTCAATCTCACCGATCTGCCAGCCGCCGGCAGCGGCGCGGCTCCGGATCTGCTGAAAACGGCGCCGGCGCTGATGGCCGGGGCGATGAACCTGCTCACCACGGCAGGCACGGCTCTGCTCAATCCGCGCAATGTCACCGCCCAGGTGATCAGTTCGGCGATCACCGTTGCGGGCCAGTTGTATGTGGCGATCCTGATCGCCCTAATTCTGGGCCGCTTCCACCAGCGCCGGGGCTGAGGCCAGTTCGCGCCGCTCCAGGCCCACCTCCACGCCCATGTGCTGCCCGGGCCGGCCGGTGATCACCAGGGCGGCCCGCTGGTTGGTGGCGATCTGCCACAGCCATTTGGTCAGCAGGGTGAGACGGTTCTCGGTGTCGGGCATGAACGCCAGGTGGGCAACGCCCCAGAGCAGCCAGCCGGGCAGGCCGCTCAGCCGCAGGCCGCGCAGGTCGGCCACGGCGAAGGTGCGGCCGATCACCGCCATGCTGCCGAAGTCGGTGAAGCGGAAGGGAGCGTGCTGGCGGTTCTGGATGCGGGCCAGGATGTCGCGAGCCACCCAGGTGCCCATCTGCACGGCCGGGCCGGCCATGCCGGGCAGGGGCTTGCCATCGGCGGTGTGGCTGTAGCTGCACAGGTCGCCCACCACCCGGATTTCCGGATGTTGGGGGATCGAGAAGTCGGCCTGCACCACCACCCGGCCGCCCCGGTCCACCTCGCAGCCGGTCTGTTCGGCCAGCAGCTTGCCGAGGTGGGAGGCCCGCACACCCGCGGTCCAGCAGACGGTGCCCCCTTCGATCGTGCGGGTGCTGCTGCTGCCATCAGCCTCTTTCTGGCTGAGGGTGACCGTTCCGCCTTGGATCGACTGCACCCTGCCGCCGAGCTCAAGTTTCACCCCCAGAGAGCGCAGGTAGTTGCCTGCAGCCGCCGAAAGACTGGGGTGCATGGCCCGCAGCACCCGGTCGCCCGGGTCGATCAGCACAACCTTGCTCTGGCTGGGCTCGAGCTGCTTGAACTCCTTGGCCACGGCATGCTTCATCAGATCCACCACCGAGCCGGCCAACTCGCAGCCGGTGGGGCCGGCGCCGATCACCAGCACGGTCTGCAGCAGCTGCCGCCGCTCGGGGTCGGGGGTCTGCTCAGCCTCCTCAAGGGCCATCAGCACCCGCCTGCGGATCTCGTCGGCGTGTTCGATGATTTTCATCGGCGGCGCCTCGGGCCGCCACTCCTCATGGCCGAAGTAGGTGCTGCCGGAGCCAGTGGCCAGGATCAGGTGGTCGTAGCGGAAGCGCCGATCGTTGAACACCACCTCCTTGGCCGTGGGCTCGATCTCCTCCACCTCCCCCAGCAGGATCTGGATGTTCGGGGCTTTCCCCAGCAGCTGGCGCAGGGGTGAAGCCACGTCGGCTTCCGACACCAGGCCGGTCGCCACCTGGTAGAGCAGGGGCTGGAACAGGTTGAAGTTGCGCTTGTCGATCAGGGTGACGCGCACCGGCTTGCCCCGCAGGGCCTGGGCGGCCTTGAGCCCGGCGAACCCCCCGCCCACGATCACCACATGGGGCAGTTCGGCGCTGGTGTTTCCCGGCGGATCGAGTTCAAGGAAGAACCGTTCCGGTGCCATGGGCTCTGATCTGCTGCCCACAACGTATGGGTTGCCGCGCGGTTGTGGTGTGCTTGTCGGCAGTTCGTGGCATGGACGGTCGCCTTGAGCACCTCCCCGCTGCTAGCAAAGGGGAGTCCCGCTGTTTGTGGCCCATGTCGATCGCGTCTCTTGAGGCCTTCTGTGCCCGCGTGGCCGCCGATGACACCCTGCACAGCCAGGTGCATGCCGCCGCCGGTGTCGACGACATCGTGGCCATCGCGGCGGCTCATGGCCACGACGTCGACAAGACGGTGCTGCTGCGGGCCCATGCCCGGGCCGTGAGCGAGGCTTCCGATCAGGCTCTGGCCGGCATCAACAGCTGGGGTGATGCCCTGATGCATTGCTTCGGGGCTGAGCAGGCTGAAACCCAGCTCTGATGGCGGCCAAGGGGGCACGGTCCTGCCAGCCTGGGGCTTGAACGCTCCCTCGCCGTGATTCCTCCCCAGAAACAGATGACCGGCATGCTCGGCCACCCGGTGGCCGAGAACCCGATCGATCGGATGTTCGATGCCGTGTATGCCCACTACGGGCTGCCCTGGCAGTTCTGGAAGAACGACATCGCCACCGTGGCCGATCTGGCCCTTGCGGTACGAGCCCTGGCGCCTCTGGGCTACCGCGGGGTGGGCATCACGGTGCCTTACAAGGAGGCGGTGATGCCCCTGCTCGATGCCGTCGACGATGACGTGAGGGCGATCGGTGCCGCCAACTACCTCACGATCGAAAACGGTCGCCTGATCGGCCACAACAACGATGGCAAGGGGGTGGTGAAGGCGATTGCCAAGGTGGCCCCGCTGGCGGGCCAGCGGGTGGTGATGCTGGGGGCCGGGGGAGCCGGCCGGGCCATGGCGGTGGAACTCGCCTGGGCCGGTGCCGCCCATCTCACCCTGGTGACGCGCCGGCAGGAGCAGGGTGAGGAGGTGGCCGCCACCGTGAGCCGCGCCAGCGGCGTGCCGGCGATCTGGCAACCCTGGCAGGGGGAGGTGGCCCTGCCCGCGGGCACGACCCTGCTGATGAACGCCACCCACCTGGGCTGCGCCCCTGCGCTGGAAGCGGTGCCCGTGGCCTGGAGCACGGTGAATCCGACCTGCGTTGTGGTAGAAGTGATCACCAATCCGCGCATCACCCCCTTCCTGGCCGCCGCTCGCGAGCGCGGCTGTCCAGTGGTGGATGGGGTGGAGATGCTGGTGCAGCTGGCCATGCAGATCTTCGAGCGCTGGACCGGTGTCCATCCCGAGGAGCGGGTGTTTCAGCGGGCGGTGGCTGAAGCGTTGGGTGAGGGAGCGTGAGCTGCCGCAGGGTCAGTGCGGTGCAGCGGGTGCTGCTGACATCCCGGCCGCCAGCATGGCGGCCATCGTTGCCGGCGCCGTGGGCACCGGATCCAGCGCAGGGACGGCTGGCTTCCTGCTCACCTGCCAACGCTCTCTTCAAGTCCCCTCAAGCTCCCAGGTAGGAAGCGCGCAGCGCTTCATCGTTCAGGAGTTGCCTGGCTGGCCCCGCCAGGGAGATGGCGCCTGCCTCGAGCACGTAGCCGCGGTCGGCGATGCGGAGGGCTGCTTCGGCGTTCTGTTCCACCAGCAGGATCGAGAGGCCATCACGGTGCAGACCGGCCAGGATCGCCATGACCTCCTCCACCAGCCGCGGCGCCAGGCCCAGACTCGGTTCGTCGAGCATCAGCAGAGTGGGGCGCCCCATCAGGGTGCGGGCGATCGCCAGCATCTGCTGCTCGCCGCCGGAGAGGCCACCAGCCAGCTGCTGGCGGCGTTCCGCCAGACGGGGGAAGAGGCTGTAGCAGCGGTCCAGATCGTGGCGGATCGCCGCGCTGTCGCGCCGCAGCCAGGCCCCCAGTTCAAGGTTGGCCGCGACGCTCTGGCGGGCCAGCACGCGGCGGCCTTCGGGGCAGTGGCCGATGCCGAGACGCACGATTCGGTGCGCCGGCAGGCCGGCCAGGCAGGCACCGCGCCAGAGGATCCGGCCCGCGGCCGGTGCCGTCAGGCCCGAGATGGCCCGCAGGGTGGTGCTCTTTCCCGCTCCGTTCGGCCCGAGCAGGGCTACCAGTTCCCCTTGGCGCACCATCAGCTCCACGCCATGCAGGGCCTGCACGCTGCCGTAATGCACCTGCAGGCCCTGCAGCTGCAACAGGGGGCTGTTGCCGAAGTCACTGCTCGCCTTCGGGCTGCTCATGCCGCTCCTCCCAGGTAGGCCTCGATCACCTTCGGATCACGGCGCACCTGCTCGGGCGTGCCCAGGGCGATGCGCACGCCGAAGTCGAGCACGGCCATGCGGTCGCAGAGGCGCATCAGCAGCGGCACGTGGTGTTCGATCACCAGCAGGGTGAGCCGATGGCGGCTGCGCAGGGCCTCGATCAGCTCGGCCAGTCCTTCCTTCTCCGTCGGGTTGAGCCCTGCGGCCGGTTCATCGAGCAGCAGCAGGGTGGGCCGGGTGGCCAGGGCGCGGGCGATTTCCAGGCGGCGGCGGTCGCCGTAGGCGAGGCCGCCCGCCTGGCGTTCCGCCAGGCCATCGAGCCTGAGCTCCTCGAGCAGCTGCCAGGCACGCTCGAACCGCTGGGCTTCGGCGCGGCGGTGCACCGGGCTGTTGAGCAGTCCGGCCAGGGTGGAGCTGCGCGGCTGCCGTTGCAGCGCCACCAGCAGGTTCTCCAGCACCGACAGTCCCTCAAAGAGCCGCAGGTTCTGGAAGGTGCGCGCCATCCCCAGCCGGTTGCGGCGATCGGGGGGCAGGGACGTGATCGGTTCGTCCCGCCAGCACACTGCTCCGCCGCTGGCCGGGGTTACGCCGGTGATCAGGTTGAACAGGGTGGTCTTGCCGGCACCGTTGGGGCCCATCACCCCGAAGATCTCGCCCGGCTGCAGCGCAAAACTGACCCGATCGAGGGCCAGCAGGCCACCGAAGCGGCAGCTCAGATCCTTCACCTCCAGCAGGGCGGTCGGCTGGCCCGGCGGGACGGTCGGCCCGGCGCTTGTCCCGTTCATCCTTGAGCCTCCTGGCGGCCGAAGCCACCGATCCGCTCCAGCAGGGCAGGGGTGATCAGTCCCTGGGGGAAGAGCACCGGACCCAGCAGGATCACCAGGCCGAACAACACCAGGCGCACATCGCCCACGGGTCGCAGCAGCTCCGGCAGGGCGGTGAGCAGCAGCCCTCCCATCACCGGTCCGAGCCAGCTGCGCGAGCCGCCGAGGATCACGAAGGCGAGGGTGGTGATGCTGACGTCGAAGCTGCCCTGGCGGGCGTTCCAGGTGTTGAGGAAGTGGGCGGCAAGGGCCCCGGTGCTACCGGCCAGCACGGCGCTCAGCACGAAGGCGCTGAGCTTGGTGGCGGTGGTGTCGATGCCCATGCAGCGGGCCGCCAGCTCATCAGCACGGATCGCGGCCATGGCCCGTCCCAGGGGCATGCTCTCCAGGCGCTGGCAGCTCCAGGCCGCCAGGGCGAGCAGGGCCAGCGCCGGCAGCAGGTAGCCGGCGGCGTTGGCGAAGGGCTGGGGGATGGCGAAAATGCCGATGGCACCACCCGCGAGTGGCAGATTGAGAATGGCCACCCGCACGATCTCCACCAGGGCGATGGTGGCGATTGCCAGATAGATCCCCTGCAGCCGCAGCACCAGCCGGCCCACCAGCAGGGCCAGCAGGCCGGCGAGCACGCCCCCCAGCAGCACTTCCAGCAGGAAGGAGGGCAGGGGGAATCTGCCATCGGCGCTGGCCCCCAGCGCCGCCCAGCGGGTGGAGAGCAGGGCGGCCAGCGTGCCCCCCACCGCATAGAAGGCCGGGGTGGCGAGCGAGAGCTGGCCCGCCATCAACGGCAGGTACACCGAAATCCCAAGCAGGGCACCGATCAGCATCTGCACCAGCAGGCCGTGGTCGATCATCGCGTCGGTGCTCCTGCCTGAATCCGAAGCATGGCGCTGCACGGCATGGCGCTGCACGCCACGGCAATCCATGGCCTGGCAATCCATGGCGTGGCAATCCATGGCATGGCGCTAAACCTTCTCCACAAGCCGGCGGCCCAGCAGGCCCGACGGGCGTAGCAACAGCACCACGAACAGGATTGCGAAGGCCAGGGCATCCCGCCAACCGGAGGCGCCGCTCGGCACCATCGCTTCAGCCAATCCCATCAGCAGGCCGCCGGCAATGGCGCCAGGCACGCTGCCCAGTCCACCGAGCACCAGCACCGTCAGCCCCTTGAGGCCGTAGCCGATACCGAAGTAGGGCCCAGGCAGGCTCACGCTCACCCCCACCAGTCCTCCGCCCAGGCCGGCCAGGGCGCCGCTGAGCAGAAAGGCCAGCCGCACCATGGCGTCGCTGTCGATTCCCAGCAGCCGGGCAGTGGTCGGGTCTTCGGCGACGGCCCGCAGGGCTCGGCCGCCCCGACTCCCCTCCAGCCAGAGGGTGAGCAGCAGCACCACTGCGGCGCAGATCAGCAGCAGCAGCACCTGCACGCTGCGGATGCGGGCGCCGCCCAGACTGACCACGGCGGGCAGTCCCGCCAGGCTGCCGGCGGGGAAGGCATAGCCCTCAGCGCCCATCAGCAGCTGCAGCAGGTTGACCAGCACCAGACCGGCGCCCAGGCTGGTGATCAGTGACAGCAGAGGCTCGGCGTTCCGCCGGCGCAGTGGCGCAAAAGCCAGCCGCTCCACCAGCAGCGACAGCAGGGCGGCCCCTGCGGCCGCCAACAGCAGGGCGGCGGCGAATGGCAGGGCGATCGGCAGCCCCCAACCGGGTAGGCCACCGCTGACGCTGATGTGTCCGCCCATCAGCAGATACGTCAGGTATCCCCCCAGGGAGAACAGGGCTCCCTGGGCGAAGTTGATCACCCCGAGCACCGAGAACACCAGGGTGTAACCCAGTGCAACCAGGGCGTAAACCCCGCCTGCGGCTGCACCGTTCAGCAGGGTCTGGAGCAGGACATCCATCACGGGGAGCCTCTTTCAGGCGGGCTGGTGGCAGGCTTGCTGGCGAGGCTCAGGTCGCGCACCAGGGCGAAGCGGCCGCGTCGGCCGTCCGGTTGCATGCGCACCTCAGCGACGAAGAAGCGATCCTGCAGCACCTCGCCATCGGCGCGGAAACGGATCGGCCCGAGGGGGGTGTCGTAGCTGCCGCTCAGCAGCTCCTGCATCAGCCGGCTGCGGGCCTGGCCCAGATTGGCGCCTTGGAGACGGCCCTGTTGCTGGAGCCGTGTGATCGCTTCAGCCAGCACCTGGTAGGCGGTGAAGGCCTGGGCGGTCATCTGGGAGGGCGGCTGCTCCGGATTGACGCCCTGATGCAGGCGCAGAAAGGTGCGGTTGATCGGCGTGTCGAGGTCCGGGCTGTAGGCCTGGGCGATCAGGATGCCGTCGCACCAGCGTTGACAGATCGGGTAGATGTTCGGCGTGTTGAGTCCATTGCCCACCACGATCTGGCCGCGGTAGCCCAGTTCGCGCAGCTGGCGGATCAGGTTGCCGCCCGCCACCGCTTGCACCGAGATCACCACCAGCTGGGGGTTGCGCTGCAGAGCGGCGGTGATCGGGGTCTGGAAGTCGTTGTCGGCCAGCTGGGTGCGTTGCACGGTTACCGGGTTGAGGTTGCGGGCGGCCAGAGCCTCCTGAAAGATCTCCGTCTCAGCGGTGCTGTAAGCGTCGTCCTGGGCGTAGAACACCGCCACCCGCCGGATCGAAGGGTCACGGCGCAGGGCCTCCTCCAACGAGAGTGGCGCGATCACCGAGCTCTGTGCTGAGACGCGGGAGATGTAGTGGCCGATCTGGGGAATCCCCTGGGCGGTATTGGACGGGGCCACAACAGGAACGCCCAGCCGCTGGGCGATCGGATCGGCGGCGAAGGCCTGCTGGGAAAGGGTGGGGCCGATCAGGGCGAGGGCACCGCCGTTGATCAGCAGATTGAAGCCGGCGATGGCCGTGGCCTCATCGCTGCCGCCGTCCTCCAGCTGCAGGCGGAGGCGCGGTGGAGCAGGGGATCCGGCCGTCCGAGGGCGGCCATCGAACCACCGCTGGGCCAGATTGATGCCGAGGCGCTGATCCTGGCCGTAGAGATTGGCGTTGCCCGTCAGTGCAATGACGGCCCCGATGGTGAGGTCACCGCCCTGCTGAATCCGTTGGGCAGCAGGATCGCTCTGTTGTCCGATCAGAACCAGGGCGCCGATCGCGGCAGCCAGGCCAGCGCTGCATCGGCGCACGCCGCGCTGGCGGCACTGCAGGCGAGACGGCCAGGCGGCGACGGCATGCGGGTTGGACAGGATGATCCAGGGGCTCTGACGATGTTAGGGGTGGGATCGCGCCCAGGGTCCCGATCCGGCCCCTGCCCCTGATCGCGCTCCCGAT
>Ga0208009_1000499_pt1 | contig 11305 bp, 10 predicted proteins | sample Wag4_2014_7_16_FD_187364 | JGI IMG/M metagenome (GOLD analysis project Ga0208009, IMG submission 187364) | Fresh water mixed with fracking chemicals microbial communities from Ohio, USA - Utica-2 Time Series FC 2014_7_16 (SPAdes) (version 2) ...
TTAGTTGTCGACGAAGTCGACATCAACATTCACGCCATCGCGTGTTGCAGCAGCGCGCACAACAGTGCGGATGCTCATTGCGGTACGACCGCGGCGTCCAATGACGCGACCGAGGTCGCCTTCACCAACGCGAACTTCCAACAACACTTTGTCGCCGTCTGTGCTTCCTTCAACAACAACCGCATCTGGGTTGTCAACAATGGAACGCACGACATGGTCGAGCACTGCCGTAGCAATAGGTGCCGGAATGAGATTTGCTGAATCAGTCACAGAAGAAGAAAGTCTTACTTGGACTTCTTGGTTGCCATGAACTCGGCCCATACGCCCGAGATTTCAAACAACTTCTTGACGCGCTCGCTTGGCTGTGCACCTTGCGTCAACCACTTCATGGCCTTTGCACTGTCAACAGTGAGCGCCGATGGCTCGGACTGTGGGTGGTAGTTACCAACGATTTCGAGGAAACGACCATCGCGGGCAGAACGTGAATCGGCAGCGACGATGCGGTAATGCGGCTGCTTGGTTTTGCCTACTCGTGTGAGGCGAAGCTTTACTGACATGGCTTGCAGGCTATCGGGACGGAGGCCGCGAGCCCAACGCCGCAGCCAAGTCCATTCCCCCACCACCAAAGGGGTTCAACCCGCCTTTGCCACCCTTTTTGCCTCCGCCGCCCATGCGCTTCATCATCTTCTGCATTTCGCTGAACTGTTTCACCAGCTTGTTTACATCTGCAATTTGCGTGCCACTGCCCAGGGCAATGCGTTGACGACGACTGCCGTTAATGATTTCTGGCTTGCGACGTTCTTCTGGCGTCATGGAGCGAATGATGGCTTCGGTGCTCTTCACCATGTCGTCAGAAATTTGTGCATTCTTCATTTCTTTTGGCATACCAGGCAACATGCCCATCATTGACGAAAGGTTGCCCATTTTCTTCAGTTGCTGCAGTTGATCGAGGAAGTCGTCGAGTGTGAACTCGCCTTCCATAAGTTTTGCTGCAGCTTTTTCAGCTTCGTCTTTTTCGTAAACCTTTTCGGCTTGCTCAATAAGTGTGAGCATGTCGCCCATGCCAAGAATTCGACTCGCCATGCGGTCGGGGTGAAACTGTTCGAACGCGTCAAGTTTTTCGCCGGTTGCAGCGAACGCAATTGGTTTACCAATTACTTCTTTCACGCTGAGAGCAGCGCCACCTCGTGCATCGCCATCGAGCTTTGAAAGAATGACACCGCTAATGGCAAGTGTTTCGTCAAATGCTTTCGCCACGTTCACGGCGTCTTGACCGGTCATCGCGTCGATCACCAAGAACGTGTAGTCAGGTTTTACTGCAGCGCTAATGTCGCTGACCTGCTGCATCATTTCGGTGTCAATTGCCAAACGACCTGCGGTGTCAACAATGAGCACGTCGCGACCAAGTCGCTTTGCTTCTGCAAGACCGGCTGCCGCAGTTTGCACTGGGTCGCCAGGTGCAGAGAACACCGGAACATTCAGTTGCGCACCAAGCACCTTCAACTGTTCAACAGCTGCTGGTCGCTGCAAGTCGGCACCAACCAACAATGGGTTGCGTCCTTGCGCTTTAAACCACGACGCAAGTTTTGCGGCGCTTGTTGTTTTACCCGAACCTTGCAAACCTGCCATAAGCACAACGGTTGGCGGTTGCGATGCGTAGGCGATCTTTAAGGTTTCGCCGCCAAGCATGGCAACAAGTTCGGCGTTAACAATTTTGATGATCTGTTGGCCTGGGTCAAGCGCTTCAGAAACCTTGCTGCCAACTGCTTGCACGCGAATGCGCTCAACAACATTGCGAACAACGCCAATGTTTACGTCGGCTTCCAGCAATGCCGTGCGAATTTCGCCAAGCATTTCGTTTACATCGGCCTCGGTTAACCGGCCTTTGCCACGAATGCGCTTGAATACGCCACCAAGGCGATCACTCAGGTTGTCGAACATAACGCCTCTACAAATTCGGTTGGGTTAAACGCCACAAGGTCTTCCATAGTTTCGCCAAGGCCCACCAGTTTCACAGGAATACCCAACTCGGTTTCAATGGCAAACACAATGCCGCCCTTCGACGAGCCATCCAGTTTGGTGAGCACTACTCCGGTTACTTGTGTTGCATCAGCAAACAGTCGCGCTTGGCTGAGGCCGTTTTGACCGGTAGTGGCGTCGATTACCAACAACGTTTCAGTAACAGTACCCGCGCCTTTTTCGGCAACGCGGCGCACTTTGCGCAACTCTTCCATGAGGTTGGTGTTGTTCTGCAAACGACCTGCGGTGTCGGCAAGTACTAAGTCGAACTTGCGTGCATTAGCTGCTTGCACTGCGTCGAAAATGACCGACGATGGATCGCTGCCTTCTGCGCCACGAATTATTTCTGCGCCACTGCGCTCGGCCCACGTTTGCAACTGCTCGCCTGCTGCGGCGCGGAATGTGTCTCCCGCTGCCATCAGTACTTTGCGACCAAGTGCAACTTGTTGCGCCGAAATTTTGCCAAGGCTCGTGGTTTTACCTGCGCCGTTAACGCCAACCATCAGCCAAATGTTTGGGCCGTCAATGGATGCATCAAAGTTCAGTTCGCGGTTGGTGCCAATAAGGCGCGAACTCATGTCGTTTTGCAACGCGGTAATCAATTGGGCTGGCGTAGAAATTTCCTTCGCCTTCACGCGTGCACGCAACGGCTCGAGCAAGGCTTGCGCAACTTTCACGCCAACGTCGGCACGCAACAATGCTTCTTCCAAGTCGTCCCAACTGGTGTCGTTAATTTCGCCACGACCAAGTACCGAACTAACGGCGCCGGCGAGCACGTTTTTAAACGAGCGCTTCTTTTCAACAACGGGTGCAATAACTGGCGCTGCTTCGACTCCTTCAACAACCGGCGCAGGCGCAACAACTTTCTTTGGCGCTGGCGCAATAACTGGCGTTGGCTTTTTGCGGCGGCTCTGAATAACAACGCCGAATCCAAATATCACCACGACGGCGGCGAGAATCAGGAAAATCAGCGGATAGGAGGAATTCATATCTTCCTAGAGGCTAAGCCAAATACACGGCACAACCCACAACGGCCAACGTCAACATCACCCGCACGGTTGTCCATTTGTACCGAAATACCAACACGCATGCGAAAGCAGTCAGCACGAGCGCACGAACATTGACTGAATCCCACGCGGGAAGCGTCATGTGAAGAATTCCATTGTCGATGCGTGTGGTGTCATCAAACAATGTGTGCAGCGAAAAATAGACCGAAAGATTGGCAATTACCCCGACCACCGCCGCCGAAACTGCACTCATTGCAGCACTCAATGAACGATTGGTTCGCAAACGTTCTACATAGGGGGCACCAAGAAACACAAACAAAAAGCACGGCACGAAGGTGACCCACACCACTAACGATGAACCAACAATTCCCGCCACCCATGGGTTGAGCGAACCTGCATTTCTGAACGCTCCTAGAAAGCCAACGAACTGCACCACCATGATCAATGGCCCCGGTGTGGTTTCGGCAAGAGCAAGACCGTTGACCATCTCTCCTGGCAATAACCATCCAAAGCCGTTTACTGCACGTTCTGCAACAAATGACAACACTGCATATGCCCCACCAAATGTGACCACTGCAGTTCCCGAAAAGAACAACCCTTGATCGACAAAAACGTGATTTCTACCAAGTGCTATCGCGGCAATTGCAACGGGCACGAACCACAGTGTCAATCCAATCACCATGATGCGAAGAGGATGAGAAGCTTTGGGTTGCGCAAGCAGCGGTTCCCCATCGTCATTCACTGTTGTTTTGATTGCAATTACTCCAACTACTCCAGCGACCAGAATCACGAGCGGAAACGGAACGCTAAACAACAACAGACTCAAGAAGGCGCCAACAGCCAACCACCGCAAGGTTGAAGTCTTCAACGAGCGCTTGTTCATTCTCCACACCGCCTGCACAACAATGGCAATGACCGCTGGACCTAACCCAAAGAAAATTGCAGTCGCAATTTTTGTTGCACCCCATTGTGCATAAATTGCAGACAGCGCCATCATCGCAATAAATCCAGGAACAACGAACAGCGTTCCCGCAATCAGTCCTCCAGCTGTGCCGTTCAACAGCCACCCGAGATAAATGGCTAACTGCTGTGCTTCTGGTCCGGGTAGCAACGTGCAAAACGACAGAGCATGCAGAAATCGCGACTCACCAATCAGTTTTTGCTTTTCAACAATTTCTTCATGCATCACTGCAATTTGTCCTGCTGGTCCACCAAAGGTGCGCAGAGAAATACCAAACCACATGCGAGTCGATTGCCTGATCGGCATTTGGTGAATGTCTTGTAGTTCAGACATCACACTGTTCTTTCAGTAATCAGCTATGCGGAAGCCTGGGCGGCGCGTTCAACAATCACGCGGCTCGAACCACCTGGTTGCATGGTTACGCCAAGCAAGCAGTCGCCTGCTTCCATGGTGCGCTTTTGGTGAGAAACGATCAGCAACTGAGCGTCCTTGCGGAATTCGTCAACAAGGGTCAGGAAGCGATGCAAGTTCACATCGTCCAGTGCTGCTTCAACTTCGTCCATTACATAGAACGGAGAAGGGCGGCTGCGGAACACAGCAAACAAGAAGGCCAGTGCGGTGAGCGAACGCTCTCCACCCGAAAGTAGCGACAACTTCTTCACGTTCTTGCCGCTTGGCTTGGCTTCCACTTCAATACCGGTGTTCAACAAGTCGTCTGGCGAAGTAAGAATCAGCTTGCCTTGACCACCTGGGAACAGACTGCCAAACAACTTCTCGAAGTTGTCGCGTACGTCGCTGTAAGCAGAAGCAAATGTGGACTGAATTTCCATGTCCACTTGCTTAATCACCTTGATCAGTTCGCGGCGCGTGTTCTTCACGTCTTCAAGTTGTTCTTCAAGGAATGTGTGGCGCTTTTGCAGTTCGTCAAACTCTTCAAGAGCAAGTGGGTTAATTGGGCCCATCAAGCGAAGTTCGCGTTCTAGTTCGCGCACCTTGGTAATTGGCGAGGTGTTTTCTGGCAACTCTGGCATTGGTGAATCCACTGCCACCTGTGGCTCTACTGAATGATCCCGACGCAAGGCTTCGATGGTTGCTTCCAAGCGCATGCGCACTTCGGCTTCTTCCACTTCAACACGGCGGTTACGTTCACGGCGTTCTTCAAGAGCGGTTTCACTTGCGTTGCGCTCTTTGCGTGCTTCGTCTAGGCGTTGCGAAATGGCACGCACTTCATCGCTTTGACGACGGCGTGCTTCTTGCAATTCGTTCTGACGCGCATCCAGTGCTGCTGAATGCTTTTCAACTTGAGCACTTAGGCGAACAAGTGCGGTGAGGCCTTGCTCAATCTTGGTGCGGCGCTCGGCTGCAGCGTTACGTGCTTCAACGTCTGCGTTCAGTCGTGTTTCAACATCGGTAAGGCGTGACTGCAAGAACGTGCGGCGCTCTTGCAAACCTGCAGTCTTTACTTCGAGGTCGTTACGCAACACCGACAACAAGCCTTGCAACTCGGCCTGCACCGAACGCAAGGTGTCATATGCAGTGCTGAGCTGTCCGTTGTTGGCCGAAGCCTGTGCACGGTGACGCTCGAGCAACGTAAGTGCCGAAGCGTGTGCATCGCGTGATTGCGAAACGCGTGTGCGAGCAGTTGCCAAGTCTGTTTCTGCGCGCTTCAACGCATCGGCTGCGCGCTCTGCGCGGCGCTGTGCTTCTTCAAGTGCTGCTGCGGTTACGCCGCTTGCGCCAATGCGCAAGCCCGATGAAGCAAACTTGTCGCCGTCACCGGTAATGACCACCATCTCAGGGTGTGCAAGCGCTGCATCAACTGCGTCTGCCCAACTTTGTACAAACACCACTCGCGAAAGCAATACGTCAAGCAAACGATTAATTTGCACTTCGTTCTCGCCTGCTTTGGCACGAACGCTTGAGCGAATGCTGACACCGTTGTTAATGGTTGGCGCACTTGGCACGGTAGTAATGGCGTTCAACGCCAACACCGCTCCAACACTTCCGCTTTGGCGAAGTTCTTGCAATGCGCGTCTCGCGGCGTCAACGTTTCGCGCCACCACTGCCGACAACGCATCGCCCAGCGCAACCTGCACGGCAACGCGCTTTTCAGCATCAATTTCAATTAAATCGCCAAGGGAACCAAGGGCTCCTTCAACATCGCGAAGTGCAGCAGAACTGGTGCTGTTGGCATCGAGTGCCAATTGCAATGCCTCGGCGCGCGCTGCCGAAATGTTGGCGTCGCTTTGCGCGGTGCCATACAAACTTTGCGCGCCATCAAGGGTTACTTCTGCAGAAATGCGAGCCTGGTCGGCTTCTACAAGTCGCTGTGCGAGGTCGGCTTCGTTGCGCACATCGGTTGCAACAACGTTACGCAAGCGGTCAATATCTTCGTTTAGTCCACGCACTTGTGCGTTCAGTGCACCAACTTTCTCAGTAGCTTGGCGCGCTTCTTCAAGCGTTGCTGTGTGATCGCCACCAACGCCGCCACTTGCACTTACTGCTTCATACGAATTGATCTGCTCAACAACCTTGGCAAGTTCGTTGCGAAGGTTTGATGCGTCTGCTTCAAGGGTTGCAATAACACCAGAGTCCATGAGTTGACCGCGGTCGCGCTCTACCGAACGACGACGCTCGGCAAGAACAGCCAACAATCCGCGTGCACGGCCACGCAATTGTTCAATGCGCACCAATTCATCGTTTACTCCGCTGTCGCCACGTGCACTCAGTTGCGCTTCGGCTGCCATCACCGTGGTGTCAAGGCCCGAAAGTTTTGCGCGAATGCCACGTTCGGCTTCTTCGCCAGCCAACTTGTCGTTTGCCAGGTTGGTTAAGCGCGACTGAAAGCTTTGAATTTCGCGACCAGCCAAGAACAACTGCAACGCGCGCAATTCAGAAATGAGCGCGCCGTGTCGACGTGCGCTTTCTGCTTGACGCTCGAGTGGCTTCAAGTTGCGGCGAACTTCGCGCAACAAGTCTTGTGCGCGCATCAAGTTTGCTTCGGTGCCCTCTAAGCGGCGCTCCGACTTTTCTTTGCGCTTGCGATACTTCAATACACCGGCAGCTTCTTCAATAATTGCGCGACGGTCTTCAGGTCGCGCGTTCAACACCGCGTCAATTTGTCCCTGACTGATAATGACGTGTTGTTGACGACCAACTCCAGCGTCCGACAACAGTTCTTGCACGTCGAGCAATCGACACTCAACACCGTTGATGGCGTATTCACTTTCGCCACTGCGGAACAAGATACGACTGACGGTTACTTCGGTGAACTCAATTGGCAAGAGGCCAGCCGAGTTGTCGATGGTGAGCATTACTTCTGCGCGGCCAAGCGCTGGGCGTTTTGCCGTTCCTGCGAAAATGACATCGTCCATCTTTTGCGAACGCACCGACGAAGGTGCTTGGGCGCCAAGCACCCACGCAATGGCATCCACCACGTTGGATTTACCCGAACCGTTTGGCCCCACCACAACGGTGACACCGGGTTCGAGTTCCATCACCGTGGTGTCTGCGAAGGACTTAAATCCTTTGAGAGTTAGCGATTTGAGGAACACGTCAGTCGCCGAGAATAGTTGAGAAAGCCCAATTGCAAAGATTCGCCAATCCCCGCTTGGGGATAACTAGTGCTGACAGTGTGCGCAGTAACAGGTAGTTCGCCCGGCTACGACAGTGCGTGAAATACGGGCCTTTTTGCACGTGAGGCACACCTCGCCAGCTCGGCCATACACCCGGTGCTCGGTCTGAAACCATCCCTGTTCGCCATCAATGTCTACATATTGAGTGTCATCCAGCGTGCTGCCACCTGCTTCCACTGCTTTGGTCAGCACATGAACAATGGATTCGTGCAGCCGCACCAAGGTGCGCATGGAAAGCGTTGATGGCACGCGACTCCATCGCAATTTTGCGCGATGCATAATTTCGTCGGCATAAATATTTCCAATGCCAGCAAGCACATGTTGATCAAGCAATGTTGCTTTCAAGTTGCCGCGCTTACGCGCAAACCGCTCGCGCAATACTTCAGGAGTGAATTCATCTAACAGTGGGTCAACACCAAGCTTTGCCAAGTCGGGCATTTCAACATCAAGTTGCGCTGGGTCAAACACCACTACTTCGCCAAACGTGCGTGGGTCGACAAACCACATTTCGTTCGCAACTTCTCCGGCACATGGTTGTAAGTGCAACACCACATGCGTGTGCGGTGGTCGTTCGCTTCCCGCAGGTGCAACGAGTACTCGCCCACTCATGCGCAGGTGAATCATCATTTCTTCACCACTGTCTAGTGGGCACAACAAATATTTTCCTCTGCGGTTGGCAGCAACAACCGTTGTGCCCGACAATCCGTCAATCAACGCTTCGCGACTGGTGCGGCGCACGGTTCGTTCGCGTCCAACTTCAACGCGAGTGATGCGCCTGCCAACAACATGGCTTTCAATACCGCGTCGAACGGTTTCCACTTCGGGAAGTTCAGGCATGACGAGTGCCGCAACTACGCAGGCAGTTCGCTGTTCAACACATCGCACGCAATTTCTGCGGCAATCTGTTCTGCAGCCTTCTTCGACTTGCCTTCGCCGTACCCAAGTTCGCGGTCGCCAACAAACACAGTGGCAAAAAACATTTTGTCGTGGTCGGGGCCTTCGTCTTCAACTTTGTAGTGCACGTGTGCTTCAAACTTCGAAGCAAGTTCTTGCAAACGAGTTTTCGCATCTAAACGGTCAAGCCCACCAACCGCATCCACAATGCGCTTACCCATCAGTGCACTCACCACGCCGTGCGTTGCTTGCGGACCGGCGTCTATATATACGGCGCCAATTACGGCTTCTAGTGCGTCGGAAAGAATGGACGTCTTCTCGCGGCCACCTGCGGTGTCTTCGCCTTTGCCCAGCATGAGAAACTCACCAATTCCCAGTTCAACAGCAACTTCGGCAAGTGCATTCGCGTTCACCACGCTCTTGCGTAAGTCGGTCAATTTTCCTTCAGGCAAGTCGCTGTGTTGCGTGTACACAATGTCGGCAACTACCCAACCAAGTACGGCGTCGCCCAAAAACTCCAGGCGTTCGTTGCTTTCGCCGCCATCATTTTCGGCATTCCACGATCGGTGATGCATGGCTGTTTCCAGCAAGGATTCATTGGTGAATTCGTAGCCCAGGCGGGCGGTCAATTGTGAAAAGTCAGGCATCAGACTTCAGCGCGTTGGCAATAAGGCCAACCATGTCGCATTCCACCATGTCTTTGGCAACTTTGATGCCGTTCAACATTGCGCGAGCGCTCGATGATCCGTGCGAAATAATGCACACACCATCTACGCCCAACAAAATTGCTCCACCCGTTGAATCTGGGTCGAACTTCGAATACAAATCCAACAACGCAGGCATTAACGCGTCGGCGTGTTCTTTGTATTGCGGTTGGCCAATGCTGGCAAAGAGTTCTTTCACAATCACGCGCATGGTGCCTTCAAGCGTTTTCAGCGCAACGTTGCCGGTGAATCCATCGGTTACCACCACGTCAACATCTGGCGTCATAATGTCGCGGCCTTCAACGTTGCCAATGAAGTTGATGTCGCTCATTGCGCTCAGCAATTCAAAACTCTTCTTACGCAGCGTGTCGCCTTTGCCTGGCTCTTCGCCAATTGACAACAAGCCAACGCGTGGGCGTTCAATGCCATAACGCGCATTGGCGTAAACGGAACCCATAACGGCGAACTGCGTCATCCATTCGGCTTCAACTTCTGCGTTTGCACCGGCGTCCAACATGACGGTTGGTGTGCTGCCAGGAACAGGAATTGGTGTGGCAATGGCTGGGCGCTTCACGCCTTTAATGCGGCCCATGCGCAACAGCGCACTGGCCATAGTTGCGCCGGTGTTGCCGGCAGAGATCATTGCACTTGCAATGCCATCGCGAACTAAGTCTGCAGAAACGACAAGCGTTGAATCTTTTTTGTTGCGCACCGAACTTGCAGGGTCTTCGTGCATGTCGATGAATTCGGTTGCAACGTGCAACGGCAAGTCACCACGATCGGCCAAGTCGGCAGGACCAACAAGTAATACGGGAATGCCAGCAGCAACGGCTTGCTTGGCTCCTTCAACAATTTCGGCGGGAGCTTTGTCTCCGCCTAATGCATCAACTGCAACGGGCAACATGTGCGGGCCCGAAGGTGTATCAGCCAACGTCTACAGCGACGCGACCCTTGTACCAACCGCAGTTTCCACAAACAGTGTGTGGCAACTTCGAGTTGCTGCAACGTGGGCAAACACTGCGTGCTGGTGATCCAAGTTTCCAGGCGCCTGCCATGTGGCTGCGGCCCTTCATCTTCGATTTCTTTTTCTTTGGTACTGGCATCGCGTGCTCGGCTTTCGCTTAAAAAACTTGGTCTTCGGGTGTCAAAGGTTATCGGCTCAGTCGCCGAGTTGACCCCGTAATTGGTCAAGTACCGACCAGCGCTCATCGGTGCGCTGGGCTTGGCATTTGCAGGGGTCACTTTGCATATCTGCGCCACATTGTGGGCATAAACCGGGGCAATCTGGCTTGCACAAAGGCGCATCGGGCAGCCCCAGCAACACGGTCTCGCGAACCATGGGCATTAAATCCACCTGCTCCCCTTCCAAAACGTATGCATCAGGGTTGTCGGGCACGCTTCGATAAATCTCATCAATAGCAACGCGAATGTCGGCCGAAACTTCTCGCAAACAACGGCGACACAACATGGTGGTGCTGCACGAAGTTTCACCTTGCACCACAAGTCCGCCTTGCACGCTTTCAATGTGCAACTCAACATCAATGTCGCGTGTTGCAACTATGCGATCGTCGCCAAATGCAAAATCGGCAACAGGCAAACTAACCGCAATATCTTTTAACGTGCCTGCACGGCGCGTCAGTTCAAGAACGTTGATCGTAAGCGGAGCCGACATAAGGAAAAGGTTTAGTACAGGTCGGTGCGTTCGTGGTCGAAGAACGTTGCACCTGTGGCATCACGTGTTGGTGCAACTACTTCTTCTTCAACAACTGGCGCAATGCGCATGCGCTCGCGGCCTTGGCTTACTTGGCGCGTAATGCGGTCGAGCAAAATTTCAAAGCTTGCAAGGCGCTGATCCAAGAAGTCTTCAAGTTCGTTTTTAATGCGACGTGCATCTGCTACGCCTGCTTCAAGTACTTGGCGCGAACGTGCTTCTGCTGCACGAACTACTTCGGTGCGTTGCACCATGCGTTCTGCTTGTGCGCGTGCTGCTTCAACAATTTCGTCTGCTTCGCGTTGTGTCTTTTGCACAAACTCGGTGCGCTCTTTCAGCATCCAACGTGCTTGGCGAATTTCTTCAGGAAGAAT
>Ga0208009_1000501_pt1 | contig 11262 bp, 10 predicted proteins | sample Wag4_2014_7_16_FD_187364 | JGI IMG/M metagenome (GOLD analysis project Ga0208009, IMG submission 187364) | Fresh water mixed with fracking chemicals microbial communities from Ohio, USA - Utica-2 Time Series FC 2014_7_16 (SPAdes) (version 2) ...
GATTGCCGTGAAAATATTTGCAGGTAATGTAGGCGGATTGATCCGGTAAAGAAAAAAATCGTAAATTATATAACAATCATTTTTTATGAAGCATAAAATATTATCTGCACTGATCGCAGTGACCGCTTTGGTTTGGTTATCGTGGAGTCCTGAATTAAACAAACGCAAATTACCAGAGGCGGCCGATATCATCAGCTGTATGGAAAGCGATGCTGTTCAGGAGTATATCAAAGAATCCGGGGAATGGTCTTTCGCTTCCCTTCATCCTACCCCGCTGGCATTAAACAACTGGCAAGCACAGGGAAAAAGAATCACCTTCCCTGCATCTGACGGGAAAGATGCTCAGGGATACTATATCGCATCAAATGAAAAGAGCAAAAAATGGCTTATTGTGATTCAGGAATGGTGGGGATTGAATGACCAGATTATGGCTGAAGCAGACAAATATGCTGCCTCTCTTGGTGATTTTAACGTCCTCGCTGTTGACTTGTTTGATGGCAAAGTGGCTGCTACACCAGACAGCGCGATGAGATACTCGAGGGGCACAGACCCTGCCAGGATTGCTACAATCATCAAAGCAGCCATCGCGCAAGCCGGACAAGACGCGGGCATCTATTCGGTGGGATGGTGTTTCGGCGGTATGTGGAGTTTACAAACAGCAATCCTTGCCGGCAAACAGGCCAAAGGAACAATCATGTTTTACGGCAGACCTGAAACAGATAATGAAAAGCTAAAAACCATACAATGTGATGTGTTGGGCTTTTTTGGCAACCTAGACAAGTCGCCTTCCCCTGAGATGGTCAATGCATTTGAAAAAAGCATGGCTGCTCTTGGAAAACCGCTCGTAACCCACAAGTATGAAGCAGGTCATGGGTTTGCCAATCCAAGTAACCCCCGCCACAATGCCGAAGCCACAGCAGACTCGTACAGCAAAGCCATTGCCTTCCTGAAAACACATTGAACATATTGACTGAAAGAAATTAAAATATCCGCATAAAATGTCAGATGCCATTCATCCGAATTTCATCAAATATTGAAAAAATATCAGTAAATTCCGTCACCATTTGACGATTATGAAACGTTTGGCTTTCAGGATGAACCTCTTCCCGGGTATGGAGGATGAATACAAAAAAAGACATGATGCAATCTGGCCGGAACTGGTTGGACTGCTTCGGGAAAAGGGAATATCTGATTACTCCATTTTTCTTGATGAAAGAACGGGGCATCTTTTCGGCGTACTCAGTGTTACTGACTCGTTACGTCTGGATGAACTGCCTGAACAACCAGTGATGCAGAAATGGTGGACCCACATGAAAGACATCATGGAGACGCATGCAGACCATTCACCTGTGAGTATTCCCCTGCAGGAAGTCTTCTATATGCCATAAAATAACATGAATACGACTGATAAAAGGAAAGTAGCCATCGTAACCGGCGCGGGACAGGGTATTGGTCTGCGTATCTGTGAAATGTTGGCTGCATCCGGAAAACATGTTTTACTGAACGACATCAACCCCGACCTCTGTAAGCTTGCTGCTGCGAAAGTTGGCCTTCAAGGCACCTGCACAGCCATGCCGGGTGATGCCGGCGATACGGGGTTTATCAAGGAAATGGTTGAGCATGCTGCATCTGATTTTGGTGATCTTGAAATTGCCATGTCAATAGCTGGAATTACGCTTTTTGGTGCATTCAACAACTATCCTGTTGGGGATTTTGACAGGGTTATGCAGGTAAACCTGCGCGGTACCTTTTACCTGGCTCAGGCTGCATCCAATCAGATGATTAAACAGGGAAAAGGAGGATCATTGCTTTTCACATCTTCTGTAGTTGGACACCAGGCACATAAAAACCTTGCAGCCTATGCCATGAGTAAAGCTGCAATAGAAATGCTGGCCAAAAACCTGGTTGCCGAGATATCTGAATATGGCATCAATGTAAATACCATTGCTCCCGGAGCCACCCTCACAGAACGAACCCTTGAAGATCCTGCTTACACAGATACCTGGTCCCGCATTACACCCATGGGCAGACCGGCAAGTGTGGATGATATAGCGCATGCGGCACTTTTCCTCACGTCTGATGCCTCCCGGCACATCACAGGCCAATCGCTTGTGATTGATGGTGGATGGACATCGATGAGCCCATCACCGTATTGAAATCATCATGAATACATCCATCCTTCCTATATGCGACCACCCTTCTATCCTTGGCGAAGGTCCGGTATGGGACCCTGAAAAGCAGGCAATACTCTGGGTAGATATTGTGAGCTGCTGCATACATGAATACAATACCGACAGAGAATTACTGCATACCATTCCTACTGTGAGTATGCCTGGCGCTATTGCCTTGCGGGCAAACGGACACCTTGTTGCGGCATTGCAAAACGGCTTTGCCTTCATCAACAGGTTTACGGGGCAGCAACATCTCATTCATGATCCAGAGGTAAATATCCCAACCAACAGATTCAATGATGGAAAATGTGATCCTTTCGGCAGATTCTGGGCCGGTAGCATGTCTATGAATGAGAATGAACCAAGTGGATCGATGTATTTGTTGGACAGCCATTTGCAGCCTAAAGCCATGTTTCATGGAGCAACAATCTCCAATGGTCTTTGCTGGACTCCAGATTGCAGATTTATGTATTATATAGACACCCCCACGCTTAGGGTCGACCGTTTTGATGTGGTACCTGAAAGCGGACAACTTTCGAACCGCACAACCATAATAAGAATAGCTGAAAAAGAAGGATTCCCCGATGGAATGACCATTGATGCCGAAGGTATGCTCTGGATTGCACATTGGGGCGGATGGCAGATTACCCGCTGGAATCCGAATACGGGAGAACAATTGACATCCATCCACCTTCCTGCCTCACAAATCACATCCCTCTGCTTTGGAGGTAAGAAACTGGATGAAATCTATGTCACTTCTGCACGACGCGGCCTAGACGAAGTGCAGCTTTCTGAGGAGCCCTGGGCCGGATGTACCTTTCTGGTTCGCAACAGCGGATTTACTGGTCTGCCAACTAACACTTTTAACCACGCAACACATACCTGATGATCCAAAAAAGTATATCCATTCTTGCACTTTCGTTTTCAACTTTGTTCCTGACTGCACAGGTAACACCCAGAAATATTCTTGAAACACTGTACAAGCCAGAAACTGTGACCAGTTTTCTGACGCCCAAATCTCAGTGGAAACCTTATCCACAGACCCCCGAAGCATGGCAAAATGCAGTGCCGGATTTCATCAGACAAAACATAATCACTGATGCGGAAAACCTTATTTCCTTTCGTTTCGAACCAATAAGCGGAACCATATCGATGGATTTTAAAAGAAGTGGTGACAGACTCAAGCACTCGAATATTTCCTTTAAGAAAAGGGAAGTACTGATGTACCTGGTGATTGCAGAAAGCATGGAAGGAAAAGGACGTTTCATGGAAGCGATTTTCAATGGTATCTGGTCTATTTGCGAAGAGAGTTATTGGGGTGTTCCAGCCCATATCAGCGGAACAGGGCTTCCCGACGTGGAAAGACCTGTGGTGGATCTCTTTGCAGCAGAAACAGCTTCAGTTGTTGCACTCGCTGATTATTTCGTGGGAAACAGACTGGATATTATCAATCCCCTGATACGGAAAAGAATGTACCACGAAACCGACAGACGGTTGTTTACACCGATGCTGCAAAATGGTGATAAATACGGTTGGATGAGCAGGACAAAACCTGTCAACAATTGGAACCCCTGGATTATGTCGAACTGGATTCTCAGTACACTATTGCTTGAGAAAAACAAAGAAAGAAGAGAACTGATGGTATATAAATCCATGGTTGGACTTGACGCATACCTCAACAGTTTGGGGGATGATGGCGGATGTGATGAGGGTCCGAGTTACTGGTTTGCAGCTGGAGCGAGTGTGTTCGACTGCCTCGATCTGCTTTTCAATGCTTCAGCAGGTAAAATCAACATTTTTGACAATGAGTTGATCCGGAAAATGGCAGGTTACATCACTAAAACCCATATTGAGGGCAACTATTTTGTAAATTTTGCCGACGCAGACCCTACGCTGACGCCAAGCGGATTGCTGCTTTACCGGTTTGGAAAGGCCGTAAAGGATGAATCAATGGTTGAATTCGGGAAATGGGCGCAACAGGAATATCCCACAAAAGGTGGCGGAGCAACAGGAATGCGGATGCGTTACCTCGAAAACCTGCTTACCTTGAAAAACATGGATACAGGAGCTGCAATATTCCGGGATCCCGCCGCCTCCTGGATCAGTGATGTGCAGATACTTACTGCAAGAACACCAAAGGGTCTTTTTCTTGCCACACATGGTGGTCACAATGCTGAGAGCCATAACCACAATGATGTTGGGGATTTCATCATTTACCTGAAAGGTGAACCGATGATAATCGATGCCGGGAGAGGAAACTACACAGCACGAACATTCTCAAACCGCCGGTATGAACTCTGGTTCACCCGCTCCGAATACCACAATCTTCCCATCATCAACGGCAAAGGTCAGGAAGCGGGCAGAAATTTTGAAGCAAAAGATGTGAGAGAAACCATCAACGAAAAAGAGTCGGCTCTTTCCATGGATATTGCAGGTGCATATCCTGATTCAACGGGTATCACTGCATTGAAGCGGAATGTAAAACTCAATAGGGAAAAGGAGCGGATTGAAATCAAAGATATTTTTGAACTGAATGCTGTACCAATATCGTTCGAACAGGTCTTTATGACTGTCTGCGACGTAAGCATAGCTGGTTCGGGTAAATTACTGTTAAAGGGCAAGGATGATCGGAAGCTGATGTTGAATTACGACAGCAAAGCCTGGAAAGTAAGCATGGAAGAGCCTTCTTTTGAAGGCATGGAATATGATAGTTTCAACAAAAAATGGGGAGGGAAAAAAATTACCCGAATCATATTAACCAGCCTTAAACCCAAACCAAAAGGTGAAAATCTGTTCATGTTCAGTCCGGCAGACTGATCTCCTACCAGGTTCTTTTTTTGAGTAAGTGTTCCAGTTCGCTGGCCGATATCTGTTGTTCTGCTGGGTGTTGCCTAATCCATTCCAGAAAGACCGACTTGATCTCAGTAGTCCATTCGTTATCAATTTGACCGGCATTGAACCGGCCTGACTTCAGCATGTCCTTTGAAAACCTGTCTCTCAATGCAATGAACTCAGCCATTGCCACCACCATCTCGGCCATGTGGGCCGGAATGAACAGCACACCCTCGCGTTCGGAAATCACCAAATCACCGGGCATAACAATTGCTGATCCAATCCTGATGGGAACATTCAATCCACCCAAAACCACTTCTTCCAGGAATGAAGGATGAAAATCACGGACAAAAGCATTGAAACCAGGGATCTTTGCCAATCCGGATAAATCACGAACAGCACCATCAAAAATGACACCTGTTCCAGTTTTATTAAAAATAGAAGTACCCAGATTATCCCCAATCAGCGTCCCCTGGGCAATCTTACCGAATGCCTCAGCTACATAAACATCCCCACGTTGCAAAATCTCTATGGGCCAGGCATTGGTGTTGCCCTTCCTGCCCTCTTCCTTTCCCCGGGCCTTGATCTGTTGTTCCAGATCAGGCCTTGACGGGATGAACCGAGCGGTTACTGCCCTGCCTACAACCGGAACATCATCATGCACCATTTTCCAGTTTCCCTCAAATTGATTTTTATATCCTTCGTTATTCAGGATCTGCCAGGCCTCTTCTATGCCGATTTTTTTAGCCCTTTCAATCAGCTGATCAGATACCCTTGGTCTGCCATCCGCAAATCTTTCTCCCTCCCATGCAGCAGTAAGGTATTGCAGTTCTTCACTATTTTTATGTTGAGAAATGCCATTCAAAGAAAGTGCACAAAGGCAAATAGAAAAAATCAACTTATACTTCATGATAGTTCATTTATGCTGATGCCCACACCAATAGTTCCTTCAGCTTAGTGGCTACGATTTTATCTTCACCTTCCTGCAAAGACCATGCCGTTACACTCAGGTTGTCTTTTCCACCAACCACTTCTATGGATGGTGTACCCTGACGCAGCTGAGCACGCATCTCGTTGCCATCCTTTTTAACAGCAGCCTTGTCCCAAGTGATATTGAGGGTGGGTGTTACATTACCCAAAACAGGATGACTTACTTTGGTGGTAATGCCAGGAATCGTTTCAACAGCAGCCTTAATCCTGTCTATGCGTTGCTGAAAAACCTTATACTCTGCAGCGTGGTCAATGGCCACAAACTCTTCTAGTGCCACCATCATACCCAATATCTCCTCCTTGTTCACTTTCATACCCCTGCCAATGGTTTCACCTCTGGGAGGCATAGAAAGCCTTGCTGCTGCTATAATGTCCTTCTTACCCATCAAAATACCTGCACTTTGTGGACCACGGAGTGCTTTACCCCCTGAGATAGCTACAAAGTCAAATCCCATATCGTTGAATTTCCAGAGGTTCTCTACCGGAGGCACATCTGCAGCAATATCTATCGTAGTTGGGATGCCATACTTCTTGCCAATGGCCACCCATTGTTCGTGCTGGATCTTTCCACTGTCAGACTGCACATGAAGGAAATGCATGGCTGCGGTATTGGGATTGACGGCTTTTTCCAGTTCCTCAACAGTTTCAATCATCACTATCTTTACACCACAGTTTGTGAGGGCCTGATTGTATCCGATTGCATGTGCTTTTTGACAAATTACTTCTGTCTTCATGCCCGTACCCTCCAGTTTTGGCAAGGCTTTCACTTTGGCAGGATCCTTTCCGGTGAGTATTCCGGCCATGCCGAGGGTAAGTGCTGCGAAGGCTCCACTGGTGACCACAGCAGCTTCCGCATGCGTGATTTGGGCTATACGCTCTCCCACCTTGTCTTGCAGGTCATCCAGCATACAGAATTTGCCAGAAGCATACCTAATGGCTTCCAATGTTGCTGGCCGCATCAGGGTGGCCGTCATCGCTGTGTACGTGCCTGCGGCATTGATGAAAGTTCTAACTCCCAATTCACTGAAATAATCTTTTTTGGGTGCCCCTGCAAGACGTTGAGGAGCTGCATGAAGTGAGGTGATATCACCGGCGAGTGCTGCACCGGCAACAGGTGTTACTGAAAGGTATTTTATTAAATCTCTACGTTTCATAAAATTATTTTATTTATTTCCTGCAATAGCTATACAATCCATTTCTACCAATGAATTACCCGGCACCCCACCATAAGTGGCAACTGTAGTGCGGACGGGAGGTTTGGGACCAAATCTTCCTCTGAACACTTCATTCATTGCTTTGTAATCATTCAGATCGGCAAGGTAAACATTCACTTTTAGCACCTTATCCATGGAAGATCCTGCTTTGATGAGTTCCTTTTCCAGCTCTTTCAATACATGATCTGTATGCGCTTTGATATCTCCTTCAAAATGAGCTCCTTTACCTGCTACAAATATGAGACCACCAAAGGTGGTAGATCCTGAAAAAAGTGGAATCTCATCCTGCGTTACAATATTGCGGCATACTTTTTCATCCGCAGCGGGTGCGGAATGTGCTTTGGTAACAGCGGAAATACCGGTAATACCCACCAATGTGGCAAAAATCTTTTTGAAAGCTGATCTTCTTTGTTCGTGTTGCATATGGTTATTTTAATTCTACAATCATTTCTATTTCTACAGCTATATTGTTAGGCAAGGCGTTTACGCCTACAGAAGTTCGGGCATGCCTTCCCTTGTCTCCAAAAACTTCCACCATCAGGTTTGAGCATCCGTTCATGACTTGCGGCTGCTGAGCAAACTCAGGTGTGCAGTTTACCAGACCCATTACCTTCACAATGCGCTTCACACGGTTAAGGTCGCCGATATAGCCCTTCAGGGTTGAAATCAGTGATATACCTGTTAACCTTGCTGCTGCCTGCCCTTGCTCTACAGTCAAATCCTTTCCCAACTTGCCAAAAACCTGTCCACCTTCTGGTTTATCCGGACCATGTCCTGATAAGTAAACAGTATTACCAACCTGCACATACTTAACGTAGTTGGCTATCGGTGCTGTTGGTGGGATGAGTGTAATATTATTTTCTTTGATGCGCGATTCAGCATCAACTTCTGCTTGTGGTTTTACAAAGACCAGACATACTGGCATTTTGACTTGAACATCCTTTTTGAGGTCTGTAAGTTTGCCCGTAGCATCATCGAAAGCAAAAACCTGGATGCGGTTTTCAGTCTGACTGCCCACCCACACAGTTTTACCGGTGGGATCGAAATTGAAATTACGGGGCATCTTTGCTACCGGCTGGTGTCCAGCTTTTTTCAGGGTCCCATCCGAATTGATGGCGAAAACTGTAAGCTGATCGGTGGTTATCCTGTTGGAACTGATCAGCCACCGCCCATTGGGCGAAATATGAATATCGGCACTCGCCTTGCTTTCAGCAGCAGACGTATCGGAAACCGCTGTTTGAATGAGCTTAAATTGTCCATCCTGAACCCTGAAAACATCAACCGTTCCCGATAATTCGCTCAAGAGGTAGGCATGTGTGCCAGCGGAATTGAATGTCATGTGGCGCGGACCATTGCCCGGTTTTACAGGGATGATAACCGGCGTTTCATTAACCAGTCCGTCTGCATAAATCCTATGCTGGTAAATCCTGTCTGTACCAAGATCGTTCACGTACAAATAGAGCTGATCAGGTGAAACCACTACCTGGTGTGCATGCGGACCCTGTTGCCTCGACTTGTTGATACTGGAACCAGCATACTGAACATGCTGTGCGATGGGCAACAATCTGCCATTTTCAGTTTTGAAAACACTCAGGCTTCCACTGCCATAATTAGCAGCATATACAGTTTGGGTTGACTCCCGTATGGCCACATGACAGGGGCCAGCTCCTTTCGCAGCCGCAGTATTGAGAAAATCGTATTCCCCTTTGCTATTGAGCTTGAAGGCAGCAACAGACGCGTTTCCACTCTGTTCCGACACTGTGTACAGGTATTGGGTGCTGGCAGAAACAGCCAAAAAAGAAGCATTGGGCATCGTTCTGGAATAACGACCCTGAGCGGTGCCGGAATGTGTATTGACATCAAACACTTCTATTCCAGGATTACCTTCCCTGGTATATGACCCCACCAGTAAGTTATAAGAGGCAGAATCTTGCTGCTGAAAAGAAAACAATGCATTTAAGGAAATAAGCAAGGTTGCAAACATAATGTGATTGTTATAGGCATTTAATTTACACAGTTTTTATGTATTTTTAAAAAGAACTATCAAACGAACGCCAAAGCCATGAAAAAAATATACGCATTACTCGGACTCTTTTTTGTCTCCACAACCCTCTTAGCACAGCAGGAAAAAGCATTTGACATCCTGATTACAGGTGGCCGGGTTATTGATCCCAAAAATAATATGGATGTGATAGCTGACGTTGCTATCAAAACAGGAAAAATCGTCAAAGTGTCTTCTGGATTGAATCCGGCTGAAGCCAAACAGGTTGTCAATGCAAAGGGATTGATTGTTACACCCGGCTTAATCGATATCCACGGACATGTATTCCATGGTACCCAAGAGGACCACTACCTCAGTGACGGACTCAGCGCATTGCCCCCGGATGGGTTCACGTTCAGGGCTGGTGTAACTACCATAGTTGACTGTGGTGGAGCAGGATGGAGAAACCTATCAACGTTCAGAAAAAACGTCATTGGCAGTTCCAAAACAAGGGTGCTCTCATTCATGAATATTGTGGGTGAAGGCATGCGTGGCGGAAAATACGAACAGGATGTAAACGACATGGACGCTGCCATCACAGCAAAGACAGCCATGGAAAACAAAGACATCGTAGTTGGATTCAAACTCGCACATTTCTCTGGCCACGACTGGCGTCCGACGGAACGGGTCACAGAAGCGGGCAGACTAGCCGGGATGCCTGTCATCATTGATTTTGGTGGCGCCTCACCAACCCTTTCTATCGAAGAACTTTTCATGAAAAAACTCAGGCCAGGAGATATCTACACCCACGCTTATGCTGCACTGGATGGTACAAGGGAAACCATTGTGGATGAAAAAACAAGCGTCTTGAAGCCTTTTGTGCTGGCCGCACAAAAAAGAGGAATCATTTTTGATGTAGGCTACGGAGGGGCAAGTTTCAATTTTACCCAGGCAATTCCTGCACTGAAGGCAGGGCTGTATCCAAATACCATCAGTACAGACCTGCATACTGGGAGCATGAATACATCCATGAAAAGTCAAATCGATGTGATGTCTAAATTCATGCTGATGGGTATGTCTTTACCCGCTGTCATACATGCCAGTACCTGGAAGCCGGCACAGGTCATCAACCGAACCGAGCTGGGACACCTTTCACCCGGTGCTGAAGCGGACGTCACCGTTTTAAGAGTGAGAAAAGGTGAGTTCGGATTTTACGACAAAACTGGCTATTTACTTCCGGGGAAGGAAAGATTGGAATGTGAAGTCACCATTAAAGGCGGACAAGTCATGTACGACATGAACGGACTTACAAAACCCATTTATGTGAAATGATTATTGTCCTTTCAAACGCTCAGCTGCTACCTGTTCAGGGGTAATCCCTGAACGCCAGTTGCTGAAACCCTTACGGATAAAAGTAAGCAGTTCTGAAAGGTCTTGATCATTAAGAAACTGGAATGCGGGCATCACATTGTTGTATTCCTTACCTGAAACTGTGATGGGTCCTTGCAATCCTTTCAACATTACATTAATTAAGCGCGAGCTGTCTCCCCTGACCCATTCAGACCGCACTATCGGAGGATACCTGTTGCCGTCACCTGCACCTGAACGTTGATGACAACTCCGGCAATACTGCATATACAACTGCTCTCCTCTGGCCATAACCCGTTTCTCATCCAAATTGTCTTTAACCGGATCGGGAGTTTTGATATTCGTAGCGGTGAGTTGTCTTTTTTTCATGCCTGCGAGCTGAGCGGTGCCAAACGCAGTTCTCTTGCCTTTGTAACTTATTTTCCAGATTTTCCCTTTCTGCGAATCAGATACAAAGAGCGAACCATCCGGACCAACAGCCAATCCCATCGGTCTGTGCGCAGCATCGGCTGTATTGACGATAGTGTCTAGACCGGCAAAACCGTCAGCAAAAACCTCCATAGGCTGGAATTTGCCGTTCTTGAAAGGCAGAAATGCAATGAAATAACCGGCCTGCGGATACGGTGCCCGGATAGTTGAACCATGGAGCGCAACAAAAGCTCCATGCCTGTAACGTTCCGGGAACTGATTGCCCCTGTAAAAAACA
>Ga0208009_1000509_pt1 | contig 11142 bp, 8 predicted proteins | sample Wag4_2014_7_16_FD_187364 | JGI IMG/M metagenome (GOLD analysis project Ga0208009, IMG submission 187364) | Fresh water mixed with fracking chemicals microbial communities from Ohio, USA - Utica-2 Time Series FC 2014_7_16 (SPAdes) (version 2) ...
CCACCCGTAGTAGCTGTGCTTTCTTCATCTGCAGCTTCGATAAAATTGGGAATCTTTTTTGGATAAAGCGGCTTGTATTGTGCCTGCAAAGAATTCATCATACAAATCATTGAAAACGCAATAACAAACTGCTTCATAACAAAAATTTTATGCCCTGATAGACTGGATTAACCCAACAACCTCACGGGTTATGGCTTCAATGCCTGCATAGTCTTTATTCTCCATCAATTTCTTACTTACAAGCTTGCTACCCATACCAACAGCCTTGCATCCTGCTTTAAACCATCCTTCAATACTCTCCTTGGTGGTATCCACACCACCTGTAGGCATGAATGTCAGCTTAGGAAATATTTCTTTGATACTGCTCATAAACTCCACGCCAAGAATATTGCCTGGGAAAAGTTTAATGAATTTTATACCTGTGTTTTCAGCAGCAATGATTTCACCCGGAGTCATACAACCCGGACCAAAGAAAATATCGTTTTCAACGCAATAACTGGCAACATCCTGGATGTAACCCGGACTAACAAGGAAGTCTGCTCCAGCTTCAAGATAGTCTTTTGCATGCTGCATATTCTTGATTGTTCCTACACCAAGAAGCAAAGAAGGCATTTCTGCATTCCTAACTTCAACCAGCTTGCGGAAGTTTTGCAAGGCAGTTTCCCCCCTATTGGTGTATTCGATGGCCTGCACGCCAGACCGGTGCAATGCCCTCATAATTTCAACACTCACGGTTTCATCAGGATTGAAATACAAGGGAAGCATCCCCTGACCTACTATCGCATCAATAACTTTTTGTGTATTGCTCATATCAGATTTTTACTTTGATCACCATTTTTTTAATTTCCCCATCGCCAATCATTGGGGCATGAACGTCCTCTGGAAAGAAAACTGCAAACTGATTGTCTGACAGCTGAAAAAACATGTCAGGCGCATCTGTATAAAACATAACGTCCTTTTCGGCATTATATGGCTCTCGCTCATTTTTACATGATGAACGAGGCTTCCACCCTAATGTTTCATTTCCTCTTATACAGATTTGGATATCAATGTGTGCATTGTGACACTCAAATTTGGCACAGGACTCTGCCTGAGTCATGCCTTTTTTATCTGAAACAATAGCTTTCAATCCATCTGCAATGTCGTATTTGCCAACCTCAATGGCAGCCAAATCAGTTTTGCTGATGTAATCGAATGCAGTTGCAAACAGTGGATGCACGGCAGCATATTTGGATGCTTGAAGCAAGTTGTCAATAATCATTTTTTCAGTTTAAACTGTCAATAAAATTAACGTTGAACACGACCACTGCCATCACCTTTCACCAGGTCTTTCACTTCACCCAATGTAGCGTGGTTCAGATCGCCGGGAATAGTATGTTTCAAAGCACTCGCAGCAACACCAAACTCAGCAGCATCAGGCATAGTCATACCTGTAACCAATCCGTAAATCAATCCGCTTGCAAAGCTGTCTCCGCTTCCCACCCTGTCTACTATCCTTACATTGTACTTCTTGGTGTGGTAAAATTCACTGCCGTCATATACAAGCGCACTCCATCCGTTGTCGCTTGCACTGTGACTTTCGCGCAGGGATGAAGCGATATATTTGAATCCGAATTTCTCCTTCATCTGTTTGAAAACATCCTTGAAACCATCAAGGTCCAGTTCACCCTTGGTAACATCCGTATCCTTGGCCTTGAAACCAAGTGTTGTATCGGCATCTTCTTCATTACCTATACATACATCCACATACTGACAAAGATTGGTCATAACCTGACGCGCCTTTTCCTTGCTCCATAATTTTTTACGGTAATTCAGGTCGATGCTGGTGGTGATACCTTTGGCACGAGCAGCCTTCAAAGCTGCTTCTGCAAGTGCAGCAGCCTTATCACTCAATGCTGGCGTTATCCCAGTTGTATGAAACCAATCAGCGCCATCCAATATCTTGTCCCAATCAAATTCAGACGCATCCACTTCAGCAATGGAAGCACCGGCCCTGTCATATACCACCTGAGAAGCACGCATAGAAGCACCCGTTTCGAGGAAATAGATACCAAGCCTGTCACCACCACGTGCAACAAACTGCGTATCCACACCATACCTGCGTAAATGATTTATCGCGGATTGTCCGATTGGATTATTTGGAACCTTGGATACGAATGTTCCGTTTAAACCATAATTGCAAAGCGCTGCAGCCACATTGGCTTCACCACCACCATAGGTAATATCGAAAGTATCTGCCTGAACGAAACGCTTGTAATCTGGCGTTGACAAACGGAGCATGATTTCTCCAAGGGTTACAACTTTTTTTGACATGTTGAGGTATTTTAAAGTTTTGGGTTGCTGATTTTATTTCAAAGTTGGAATAGGGGCCGGATCCATATCGGTATAGTCGAGGTTCTCCCCTGCCATTCCCCAGACAAATGCGTAGTTGGATGTTCCGCATCCGAAATGCATACTCCAGGGTGGTGATATCACCGCTTCGTCATTGGACATAACGATATGCCTTGTTTCCTGTGGCTCGCCCATGAAATGAAATAACCTGTGTGCGGCATCCAGGTCGAAATACAAGTAAACTTCCATCCTTCTTGTATGCGTATGGGGTGGAACAGAATTCCAGACACTTCCTGGTTCCAGCACAGTTAGTCCCATCACAAGCTGGCAACTTCTAATGCCATCATTGTGAATGTACTTATAAACTGTACGTTTATTAGATGTAGAAGCATCTCCAAGAGCTACCGGAGAAGCATCTTCACGGGTGAATTTTGAAGTGGGGTAAGATTGATGTGCGGGTGCTGAAAGGATATAAAATTTGGCAGGATGCTGAGCGTCAGTTGATTTAAAGGAAACTTCTTTTACCCCTTTTCCCAGGTACAAGCATTCCAACTTATCAAGTGAATATTCAACACCGTCCGCTGAGATTGATCCGCTTCCGCCCAAGTTAATAATGCCCAACTCCCTTCTTTCCAGAAAATAACCAGCACGCAATTCAGCAGGGTTTGGTAATGCAACCTGATCTGCAGCTGGCATCACACCTCCAATTATGACCCTGTCGTGGTGGGAATAAACAAGTTTTAACTGCCCGGGTAAAAATAAATCCTGAACAAGGAAATTCTCACGCAGACCATCTGTATCCAGATGTTTTGTTTCATTTTTCCCAATTGCAAAGCGAATTTCCATGATTGTGGTGTTAATGATTGCCAAATATACAAAAACCAATATGCCCGTTGGTTTTGAGCAACATCTTTTTACGAAATCGTTCCCGTGAAGCGAAAACGTTTACTTACCCGTGTCAACTGATTTTTAGCTGAAAATAAGTTACCTTCAAATCTCATAAAATCAGGACAAAAAAATGAAAAAAACATGCTTGTTATCTCTGATGCTGATGGCCTTTCTCCTGCCACAAGCTCAACGCAAAGCATTGGTTGGCGGAACACTGGTGGATGGTTTCGGTGGCAAACCAATCTTGAACAGTGTAATCCTGATCAATGGCGAAACCATTGAAAAAGTTGGTCGTGTTGGAGAATTAGCGATACCAAAAGGTACACAGATTATCTCTACAGAAGGTATGACGGTGATGCCTGGCCTTTGGGACATGCATGTGCATATGATGATCAACGGTCATTCTGATTATCCTTATTGGGATAAAAAATATCCCCCTTTGTTTAAAAACATCATCATGCCTGCTTCAGCACATCAGCTGCTGATGGCGGGAGTAACCAGTGCCCGGGACCTTGGCGGACCACTCGAAGAAAGTCTTTGGGTTAGAGATGCCATCAACAAAGGGGAATTACCTGGCCCTACCATGTATGTAAGCGGACCATTTCTGCAACACAGGCCCTATCCGGGTACAGAACAGTTCCGTTGGGGAATTTATGGCGAAAAAGATGCACGGGAAAAAGTACAAACCCTTGCAAAGGCAGGTGTGGATTGTATCAAGCTGATTGATCAGGATGAAATGACAAGAGAAGAAGTAATGGCAGTTGTGGATGAAGCACATAAACACAAACTAAAGGTAGTTGGGCATTCTCACCGGCCTGATGAAATTCGGATCGGACTGGAAGCGGGGGTTGACAATTTTGAACATACTGGTTTATCCTCATCTCCTGCCTATCCGGATGATATTGTTAAAGCCATAGCTGAAAGAACTGCCAAAATGAGTCAGGGTCCGCTTTTCTGGACACCAACAGTTGAAGGACTCTATAATTATGAAGATGTGCGCGATAACCCGGAAAAAATTGATGATCCATCCTGGCACCTTGGACTGCCAGACTCAGTAATTGCTGATATCCGGAACTCGCTTAAACATCCGGGAAGGATGAGCTATTTCCAACTCACCCCGATTAGGAAACCAACCCTGGAAACGAAATTCAAACAATTGCAAAAAGCAGGTGTTGTGATGCTGATCGGAACCGATAGTGGCATCCCCATGAAATTCCATTCACAAAGCACTTGGAATGAATTGGATGTTTGGGTTCGGGTATTTGGTGTTGACCCCATCCAGGCAATCAAATCAGCCACCTATTGGCCATCCGTTTTCATGGGTGTGGAGAACAAAGTAGGAACAGTGAGCGAAGGTAAACAGGCAGACATCATTGCTGTAAAAGGAGACGCCCTCAAATATATTAGTCTGTTACAGCGCGTTGACATCATCATGAAAAAAGGTAAAATCTATAAAGGACAATAACATGAAGAAGATTTTAATGCTGCTGGTATGCAGTGCGATAATTGATTCAGTTTATGCACAGCAAACACAAAAGCCGCCCTTACACGGAAAAAACTGGATGGCTATAACCGGTAAACCGCTGGCAGCAACGGCTGGGGCAACCATTTTCAACAAGGGTGGAAACGCTGTGGATGCAGCCTGCGCCATGCTGGCAGCTACATGTACTATGTGGGACGTACTGAGCTGGGGAGGTGAAACACAAGCCATCATCTACAATCCCAAAACCGGTAAAGTAATCAGCATCAATGCGATGGGAGTTGCACCCACAGGTGCCACACCAGAATTTTTCAAATCTAAAGGATACAATTTCCCGCCTGAATACGGTCCGCTTGCAGCCACTACACCCGGAACACCAGGCGGAATCTGCCACATGCTGGCCTCCTATGGTACAATGAGCCTGAAAGAAGTGTTGGCACCGGCAATGCAACTGGCTTCTGGATACCCTATTGATGCGCAAACAGCCAACAGCATTGAAAGAGGGAAACAACGAATCAAAGAATGGCCCTATAGCAAATCAGTTTTCCTGCCACATCTTGGAGAAAAGCGTGAAGCACCTGAAGCCGGTGAGATTTTTGTTCAGCAAGACCTTTACAATACGCTTGCTAAAATGGTTGAAGCGGAGCAGAATGCCCTGAAAAAAGGCGCCTCAAGAAAAGCTGCTATCATGGCAGCATTCGATCGCTTTTATAAAGGTGATATTGCCGATGAATTTGTGAGGGGAAGCAAAGAGCAGGGTGGATTGATTACCAAACAAGACCTGGCCACTTGGAAACCTATTGAGGAAGAACCCCGTAAAACAAACTACAAAGGCATAGATGTCTACAAATTACAGGAATGGACACAGGGGCCGGCCATGCTTCAGGCGCTGAATATCCTTGAAAATTTCGACCTGAAAAAAATGGGGTACAATAGTACTCAGTACATTCATACAGTTTACCAGGCCATGAATATGGCTTTTGCCGACAGGGACTTCTACTATGGAGACCCCTATAATGGCCCTACTGAACCCATAAGAGGTTTACTCAGCAAGGAATATGCCAAACTCAGGGCATCTCAGATAAATCCAAACAAGAATGATGCCCTTGTTGGTCCGGGTGACCCCTACCCTTTTGAAGGCAAAGAAAATCCATACAAAGCATTGCTTGCGCAACGGGGCTTCAGCGAATTTGGAGGAGGTAACAGGAATTTTGTTCCGGCACATGATTCAGGCGGACTCGCCATGCTGGATGAAAACTATATGGACAGGCTTTGGAGAGGAACAACTTCAGTAGAGGCCGCAGACAAGGAAGGATGGGTTGTATCCATCACCCCAAGTGGCGGCTGGATTCCTGCTTGCATCGCCGGAAAAACAGGTGTAGGAATGAGTCAGCGCATGCAGAGTTTCGTGCTTGATTCAACGATCAATCCATTCAATGTGGTAGCCCCAGGCAAACGTCCGCGCGTTACGCTTACACCCAGCCTGGCCATGAAAGACAGCAAACCTTTAATGGCATTTGCTGTTCAGGGGGGAGACACCCAAGACCAAAATCTGCTGCAGTTTTTCCTGAACATGGTTGAATTTGGAATGACCGTACAGCAGGCTACAGAAGCAGGAAATATCAACAGCAACCAGCTCTGGCTATCACTAGGGGGGACTAATACAAAAGACAGAATGCCAAAGCCTGGTAGCATCTTGCTCATTGATAAAACACCAGAAACAGTTAGAGAAGCATTGAAAAAAATGGGCTATACACTCAGCTTTGACGACAGAACATCTGGTCCGATCAATGCAATCTGGTTCGACTGGAAACATGGTAGTATGTGGGGTGGCTCCAGCAACCATGGTGAAGATTATGGCATAGGCTGGTAAAATATGCTAGATTTGAATAAAAATAGCCACCTTTTCGGTGGCTATTTTTATTTACAGCATTTAGATTATTTGGTTTACACCAACACTTTCATGGCATTGGAAATACGCTCCATAGCCGACTCAATCTTTTCCATGCTGTTGGCAAAAGATATCCTGATGCAATCAGGTTCACCGAATGCACGACCGGTAACTGTTGAAACATGTGCTGTATTTAACAGGTACATACAGAGATCATCAGCATCTTTAATCACTTCCTCTCCATTTTTTTTACCGAAATATGCCTTTACAACTGGGAACACATAAAAGGCACCATCCGGCTCAGCGATCTGAAGACCTGGTATGGCATTTATGAGTGCGAGCATCCGCTCTCTTCGCTTTCCAAATTCAATGTTCATATCCAAGCTCGGTTGCATATCACCTGTTAATGCAACAATGGCACCACGCTGGGTTACAGCATTTGCACCACTAGTATACTGACCCTGCAATTTTTCACAAGCTTTTACAATATCAGGATGAGCAGCTATATAACCCAGGCGATAACCTGTCATGGCATATCCCTTACTGAGACCATTGATAATAATTACCCGGTTCTTCAGGTCTTCAAACTGTGCAATGCTTTCATGCTTGCCAACAAAGTTTATGTATTCATAAATTTCATCGGAAAGGATGAGAACATTCGGATGTTTTCGGAACACATCCGCAAGTGCAGTCAGCTCCTCCTTTGAATAAACAGAACCACTTGGGTTACAAGGAGAAGAGAACATGAACAACCTGGTTTGAGGTGTTATAGCTGCCTCAAGCTCTGCGGGTGTAATTTTATATTTGTTTTCAAGAGCTGTACGAACCAGCACTACTTTACCTTCAGCAAGTTTGACAATTTCTGAGTAAGTTACCCAATATGGTGTAGGTATAACAACCTCATCACCTTTGTCAACAACAGCCATGATCACATTTGCAAGGCTTTGCTTGGCACCTGTAGAAACAAGGATATTCTCGGCTTTGTATTCAAGTGAGTTATCCCTCCGCAACTTTGTACAAACGGCTTCACGGAGGTCTGGGTAACCAGCCACTGGTGTGTAATGGCTGTAATTGTCGTCAACAGCCTTTTTAAGAGCATCTTTAATATGTACCGGCGTATCAAAGTCAGGCTCTCCTAAAGAAAGATCAATTACGTCAATACCTTTAGCCCTTAGCTCACGGCCTAATTTGGCCATTTTTAGTGTTTCCGGCTCTGCGAAAAGGTCCAGGCGGGATGAAAGTTTCATTATTTCAAAATTTTGAGGGCAAAGGTAAAAAACGATAGCGATAATCCGTGGGATATTTTGTAGTCAATTCCCTATCTTTGCCCGCCCCGATTGTTCGGGCGATATTATATTAGCACAAATCAAAAATTTATGCAACTGAAAGGTTTGGTTCGTTTTTTTGCGATAGCCCTGATTCTGATCTCGGTGTACCAGCTTCATTTCACACTGGTAGTTCGCAACCATGAGGGTAAACAGGAAGTTAAGGCTGAGGCTTTTGTTACAGCCAATTTCCCAAATGCAGACACGGAAACCCGCGATCTGGAATTTAACAAGCGGTACCGCAGGTTGCTTGACAGCACCCGTGAAACTACTGTTACTTACGGTATTACCGGTGCCATCAGCTACCAAAAGGCAAAAGAACAGGAGTTAAACCTGGGTCTTGATTTGCAGGGGGGTATGAGCGTTACCCTGGAGGTTGAATTGGAGGGATTGCTGAAATCCCTGGCCAACAATCCAAAAGATCCTGCACTCAACAATGCACTCAATGCTGCGATTGCTGAGAAAAAAAGCAGTGATGCTGATTTTATCACCCTTTTTGCCAATGCATACAAGTCTCAAAATCCTAACGGTAAACTGTCTACAATATTTGCAGGAATAGGTGGCAGGACTATCAAAATGGAAGACAGCGACAATGAAGTCATCACCAAACTGCAGGCTTCTGCTGAAGGTGCCATCAGCAATACTTTCAATGTATTGCAAAAACGTATCGACCAGTTTGGTGTTGCTCAACCCAATATTCAGCTTGACAAAGTAAAAGGCATCATCACTGTTGAGTTACCTGGTGTAAAAGACGATCCTGAGCGTGTAAGGAAATACCTTCAAGCTACTGCAAACCTGCAGTTCTGGGAAGTTTACAACATTGGTGAACTGGACAAGTCTTTCACTGACGCAGAAAAATCTCTTCAGGCTTATTATGCTGGCGCACCTGCAGCTGTTGATACCGTTGCCACATCACAAACCGCAGCACAAAGTACTGATACAACAAAATCAGCAACCATTGGTGAACTTGTTAAAGGAACAGGTGCTGTTAAAAAAGATACTGCCAAGGCGGCTTCCAAATCATTCTTCTCCATATTCCAGCCCATCCCTCCACAGCAAGATGCACAGGGAAGGATGAGTTTTGCACCTAACTTGGGTTTCATTGCTGGTCGTGATACAGCTATTTTTAATGAATACATGGCTATTGAAAGCGTTAGAAGTCAGTTCCCAGGTAATGTTCGTTTTGCGTTCGGTATTCCTGAAGTGAATGAGAATGGCGCAAAAAGTGATATCGTTGCCGTTTATGCACTTAAAACACTCGAGGGATCTGATAAAGCGAAACTCGAGGGTGATGGTGTTCAGCAAGCGTCTCAGGATTATGACGACAGGGGAAGACCTGCTATCAAAATGCTGATGACCAAGCAAGGTGAGCGTATATGGGCTGACATGACCAGCGCCAATGTTGGAAAACCAATAGCCATTGTTTTGGACAATATTGTTTACTCCGCTCCAAATGTAATCAACCCCATAACAGGTGGTAACTCTGAAATCAGCGGAAACTTTGATATTGAAGAAGCACAAGATCTTGCAAATATCCTGCAGTCTGGTAAACTTCCTGCGCCTGCAAAAATCGTTCAGGAGCAGGTTGTTGGTCCAACGCTTGGTGCATCTGCCATTGAGGGCGGTGCTATGGCTTTCGGAATTTCATTTGTGGTGATTTTCATACTGATGATAGTTTACTACAACACCGGTGGATGGGTAGCGAACATTGCACTTATCCTGAACCTGTTGTTTACCGTAGGTGTATTGAGTGCTTTGGGCGCTACACTTACTGCTCCAGGTATCGCCGGTCTGGTTCTGACAATCGGTATGGCGGTAGATACGAACGTTATCATTTTTGAACGCATCAAGGATGAACTGAACTTCGGAAAAAGTTACCAGATGGCTGTTGCTGAAGGCTACAAGCGGTCAATGGCTCCTGTTTTGGATGCACACATTACCACCCTTCTTACGGCTTGTATCTTGTTCTATTTTGGTCTCGGACCAGTACTCGGATTCGCAACCACACAGATTCTGGGTATCCTCCTTTCGCTTTTCTGCGGAATCCTGATCTCCAGGTTGATTTCTGATTTTTGGACAAACAAGCAAAGGCATTTTGAATATTTCACCAATGTCAGTCGCAGGGTTTTCAAAAACGCAAACTACCAGTTCATCCAATACAGGAAAGTTGCTTACATCATCTCTGTTGTTGTACTGATTCTCGGTATCGGTGCTTTGTTCAACGGATTTGACCAAGGTGTGGAATATAAAGGTGGACGCAGCTATACTGTTCGTTTCGACAAGCCAACAGAGAATGAGAAAATCAGGGAATCACTGAAAACAGTTTTCGGGGAACATCCCGTTCTTAAAACAGTGGGTGACAACAAAACACTGAACATTACAACATCATACCTCATTGATGATGTTAGTAAGAATGCAGATTCCACTGTAGAAGCAGCACTTTATGCTGGACTTAAAGAAAGTCTTCCGGCAAATCTTTCTTATGCTGATTTCAAAAAGGATTACAAGCAAAGCTCACAAACGGTGCAGCCTTCCATATCAGACGACCTTAAGAAAGGTGCTGTTCAGGCAACAATCTTCTCACTGCTTGCTATCTTCTTGTATATTTTCCTGCGTTTTCGCGACTGGAGGTATTCAATTGGAACTGTTATTGCCTTGTTACATGACGTTTTTGTAACCCTTGCAGTATTCTCCTTCTTAAGGGGGGTTGTTCCTTTCCCGCTGGAAATTGATCAGCACTTCATCGCAGCCATTCTTACCGTTATCGGTTTCTCTATGAATGATACTGTAATTGTGTTTGACAGAATCAGAGAATACGCTAAAAAGCTCAAAGGTGAACCCAAAGATACCATCATCAACAGGGCAATCAATGATACGTTGAGCAGGACAATCATGACCTCCCTCACTGTATTTCTGACTATCCTCATCCTCTTTATTTTTGGCGGTGAGGTTACCAAAGGATTTGCCTTTGCCATGCTTATTGGTGTAGTTACAGGTACTTATTCTTCCATTTTTGTTGCAGCACCGGTTCTCGTTGATATTGCCAAGAGCAAAGCACTTGGGGAATCCGACTCAAAGAAAACAAAAAAATAAGAGCTGATTAACAATCAAGCTTTACGAGAAAGCCCCGAACAAATGTTCGGGGCTTTCTTTATTTGAAAAGGCTAAAAAATTAGGCTCAGATAGAAAAAGATGTACCACAACCACAGGTGGCAGCTGCATTGGGA
>Ga0208009_1000510_pt1 | contig 11133 bp, 7 predicted proteins | sample Wag4_2014_7_16_FD_187364 | JGI IMG/M metagenome (GOLD analysis project Ga0208009, IMG submission 187364) | Fresh water mixed with fracking chemicals microbial communities from Ohio, USA - Utica-2 Time Series FC 2014_7_16 (SPAdes) (version 2) ...
GACTCACAGGCTATCTGGCGCATATATGCCTCATATTTGTCGCGGCTATAGTCGCTATCGGTTTCGCTATGTCTGCGATGAATAAAGGGGACTACTCCTTCAAAACCCGTTGTGTAATTACGTGCGCCATATCTTCCTTTGTACTTCATTTTAATCTCGTATTCGTAACCATTTAAGATTGCATCTTTGGCTTTTGCTGAGACTTTCTTCCAAGGGGTATCAAGAGAAAAAGGAAGATCCTTTGCCAATGCTTCTAATAGACGTAAAAAATAGTCCGATGACTGCCCACCAGACCATGGCGCTATCGCACCATCATTTATCGATATTGAGTCATCGGGAATTATCAACTCCTCATCGACTTCTAGCTTTGTACCAATTCCAGAACAATCTGCGCACGCTCCAAATGGTGAGTTAAATGAAAAGGATCGTGGCTCTAACTCTTCAAAAGAAAGTTCGCATTCATGGCATGCAAGGTGCTCGCTAAATGTGCGCTCTTTATCCTTACCCTTGGCGTCAACAAAATCCAAAACTACAATGCCAGAAGCCAATCGCAACGCTGTTTCAATTGAATCGGTTAATCTCGTTTTGCTCTCAACTTTTGCCGTTAAGCGATCAATTACTACTTCGATGGTGTGTTTTTCTTGTTTCTTAAGTTTAGGGGCATCATTGAGAGCCACAACGACTCCGTCTATTCGTGCGCGGGAATAACCTTGCGTTATCAAGTCGCTAAAGAGCTCAACGAACTCACCTTTTCGGGCTCTGACTACAGGTGCTAATACCTGGAACTTTGTCGTAGGTGGAAGCTCAAGGATTTGATCAACAATCTGTTGCGGTGACTGTCTAGTTACAGTTTTGCCACACTTGGGACAGTGTGGAGTACCAGCTCGCGCAAAAAGTAAACGCAAATAGTCATAAACCTCCGTGATTGTTCCAACCGTGGAGCGAGGATTTCGGTTGGTAGATTTTTGATCTATTGAAACTGCCGGAGATAGGCCTTCAATAAAATCAACATCTGGTTTGTCCATCTGCCCCAAAAATTGGCGCGCGTACGCAGAAAGTGACTCAACGTAACGTCTTTGTCCCTCGGCAAAAATAGTGTCGAAGGCTAAAGATGACTTTCCTGAACCAGATAAACCCGTAAAGACAACTAAAGACTCTCTAGGAAGCTCTATGGAAACATTTTTCAGGTTATGTTCACGAGCACCGCGGACTATCAACTTATCGATGCTCACTTCAGACCCCGGCTTCTTCCATCATTCGCAGCTCTTTTTTCAAAATTTTAATCTCATCACGCAAACGGGCTGCAACCTCAAATTGGAGCTCGCCGGCCGCGTTCTTCATCTGCTCAGTTAGTGAGCCTATCAACGCAATCAAATCTCTGCGAGGAAGGGAGATGGATTTTCCATCAAATAAACCTGAAACAGCTACTTTCTTTGCTGATGATTTTTCATGAGCCAATAGTTCTTCGGTATCTTCGCTCTCCCGATTTATCAAGTCTGTAATATCAGCGATTTTTTTACGAAGTGGCTGTGGGTCAACTCCACGCTCTAGGTTGTAAGCAACTTGCTTTGCTCTCCTGCGATTAGTTTCATCAATTGCTTTAGCCATAGATGCAGTTATGTTGTCTGCATACATATGAACTTCACCAGATACATTTCGTGCGGCTCGACCGATCGTTTGAATTAGTGAGGTTGCAGAGCGCAAGAAACCCTCTTTATCCGCATCGAGAATAGATACAAGTGAAACTTCAGGAAGATCCAAGCCTTCCCGCAGTAAATTAATACCAATCAAAACATCGTATTCACCAGTTCTTAGTTCGCGAAGTAACTCAACACGTCGCAACGTATCGACCTCTGAATGAAGATAACGAACATTGACGCCTTTCTCCTGAAGATAATCCGTTAAATCTTCAGACATCTTTTTAGTCAGGGTCGTGACAAGTACTCGCTCATTTCGTGCTGCTCGAATGTTTATCTCTTCAAGAAGATCATCGATCTGACCCTTTATTGGCTTGATAACGATCGCTGGATCAACCAATCCCGTTGGTCGAATCACTTGCTCAACAACATCATTATTCACTTTTTCTAACTCATACTTTCCAGGCGTGGCAGACAGATATAGCTTCTGTCCTGTTCTTTCGATGAACTCGGGAAACTTCAAGGGTCGGTTATCTAACGCGCTCGGAAGTCGAAATCCGTGTTCTACTAACGTTCTCTTTCGTGAAGCATCCCCCTCAAACATTGCACCTAGCTGGGGAACGGTCACGTGACTTTCATCAATAACAACTAGAAAATCTTCTGGGAAATAATCCAGCAAGCAATGTGGCGCCGATCCTGCTGGTCGATCATCCAAATGGCGGGAATAATTTTCAATGCCACTACAAAATCCAATCTGTTCCATCATCTCAATATCAAAGGTTGTGCGCATTCTTAACCTTTGAGCCTCGAGTAATTTTCCTTGCTTCTCTAGGAGATTTAGTTGGACCTGTAACTCGTCTTGGATGTCTCCAATGGCACGTTTCATTGTTTCAGGTCCAGCGGCATAGTGAGTTGCAGGAAAGATGTACATCTCTTGTTCATCGGCGATGATTTCACCGGTTAATGGATGCAGTGTGGAAATCTTCTCAATCTCATCTCCAAACATCTCAATCCGAATGGCCAACTCTTCATACATTGGAATGATCTCAATTGTGTCGCCACGAACTCTAAATGTGCCACGTTCAAAGGCCATGTCATTTCGTTTGTATTGAACATCTACAAATTTTCTTAAGAGAGCATTTCTTTCAATCTCATCACCGACTCGAAGTCGAATCATGCGGTCGACATACTCTTGGGGAGTTCCAAGGCCGTAAATGCAAGAAACAGTGGCAACAACGATTACATCTCTCCTTGTCAGCAAAGAATTAGTTGCCGAGTGACGTAACCTTTCAACCTCTTCATTAACGGATGAGTCTTTCTCGATGAATGTATCTGTCTGCGGAACATAAGCTTCTGGCTGGTAATAGTCATAGTAAGAAACAAAGTATTCAACTGCATTATTTGGCATAAGTTCTCGAAATTCATTAGCCAGCTGCGCGGCTAATGTCTTATTTGGTGCCAAAACTAATGTGGGCCTTTGAAGTTTTTCAATCAACCAAGCAGTTGTAGCTGACTTTCCTGTTCCTGTGGCACCTAGTAGCACAACATCTTGTTCGCCAGCTTTGATGCGGCGTGCAATCTCTTCAATCGCCTCTGGCTGATCACCTGCAGGAACGTAATCACTTACAACCTGAAAAGGAGCCACTGAGCGTTGTAAGTCAGATACAGGGCGCATTTTCCTAGCCTACTTACAAAGTTTCGATGATGCTATCCCAGATGTTTTCGACCTGACGCAAGAGTTCATCCTCGCTGCCGTTGTTTTCGATCAAGAAATCGGCAACTTCTTCCCGTTCTTGTCTTGTAGCTTGAGAAGCCACTCGCGCGTCGATTTCTGATCTCTGCATACCCCGTGAACGCAATCTCTCAACTCGAGTTTCATACTCGGATTCAACTGTGACCACAAGATCAAAACGATCTTGTGATTTTGTTTCTACAAGTAATGGAATTTCATAGACAAGGACTTCATTATCTTTGAGTGCAGTAACGGCTGATTCAAACTTTTTCTTAACGTAAGGATGAATAATACCCTCAAGCTTAGATTTCAAAGAAGGGTCCTTGAAAACCAATTCAGCCAATGCGCTTCTATTGATGTCGCCATTAAGTAATACTGCATCACCAAAAATACTCACAACTTCATCAAAGCCTCTTGAGCCCCTTTCGATTGCTTCCCGAGCAAGTTGATCAGCATCAACTACAAAAGCGCCCAACTCTGCAAAATACTGTGCGGCCAAAGACTTACCGCTGCCGATTCCGCCAGTTAATCCAATAACACGCATACGCCAATCGTATCTTTACTCTCTTTAATCACCGTGAGCCTTGCTTGGTTACAATAAAAAAGGCCCAGCGTGATCGCTAGGCCTTTTCTATTCTAAATTAATTAAGCGGTCGGAGTTGAATCCTCTGGCGCTGCGGCAGCATCTGCCACTTTAGCCTCGGCCTTTTGCTTCTTGTGTGCCATGAATCTTTCTTTCGCCAGTGAGTATTGAGCTTCCCACTCTTCGCGTTGGCTTTCATAGCCTGGCTTCCACTCTTGTGAATCTGCATCAAAACCTTCAGGGTAAATGAAGTTTCCTGCAGCATCGTATCTTGCTGACATTCCATACTGAGATGGGTCGAAAGCTTCAATTTCAATCTCGTGACCTTCATTGGCTTGCTTAAGAGACAATGAAATTCGACGACGTTCTAAATCGATGTCGATAATTTTCACGAAGAGTTCATCATCAACCTGAACAACTTGCTCTGGAATTTCAACATGGCGTTCAGCCAACTCTGAAATGTGAACAAGTCCTTCGATTCCCTCATGCACGCGAATAAATGCACCGAATGGAACAAGCTTTGTTACAACACCAGGTACTACCTGATTAATTGTGTGTGTTCGTGCAAATGCTTGCCAAGGATCTTCTTGAGTTGCCTTGAGAGAGAGTGAAACGCGCTCACGCTCGAAGTCCACTTCTAGAACTTCAACTGTGACTTCGTCACCAACCTCAACAACTTCGCCAGGATGATCGATGTGCTTCCAAGAAAGCTCAGAAACGTGAACCAGGCCATCAACTCCACCTAGATCAACGAATGCACCGAAGTTAACGATTGATGAGATAACACCTGAGCGAACTTGACCCTTTTCGAGTTGATTAAGGAAAGTTGTGCGTGACTCAGATTGAGTCTGTTCCAAAAATGCACGGCGTGAAAGCACAACGTTATTTCGGTTCTTATCAAGTTCAATGATGCGTGCTTCAACTTGCTTTCCAATGTATGGCGTTAGGTCGCGAACGCGACGCATTTCTACAAGTGATGCCGGCAAGAATCCGCGAAGACCAATGTCTACGATGAGCCCACCTTTAACAACTTCAATAACTGTTCCAATAACAACTTCGTCACGCTCTTTTTTGCCTTCAATATCTCCCCATGCGCGTTCGTACTGTGCGCGCTTTTTGGAAAGAATAAGACGACCCTCTTTATCTTCTTTCTGAAGAACAAGCGCCTCAATGATCTCGCCAACTTTAACAATTGAATTTGGATCTGCATCATGGCGAATAGAAAGCTCGCGAGATGGAATTACACCTTCGGTTTTGTAACCGATGTCGACAAGAACCTCGTCGCGTCCTACTTGAACAACTGCTCCTGAAACTAAGTCGCCGTCATTAAAATTTCTGATTGTGCCTTCGATTGCGGCAAGAAAATCTTCTGCTGATCCAATATCGTTAACTGCGATTTGCGTTGTCAAGTGAGCTCCGTAGGGATAGAAAGTAGTAGTTCCCGCTTTCGCGGCTGAAGGGCAAGAGTACGGTTTGCACGCTCACCAGAGCAAATTCGGATTACTTTTTGAGCGTGAGAAGAAGGCCAAAATTTTCCAGAATGTGGCTTTAACTATCTAGTGCGCCGCCTCGTGCCATGTCAGACCAAGTCCAGCATTAACATCTAATGGAGCCTTCAATGGATAGGCAGCACCCATTTCCTTTTTTACAAGAGCAGTGATGACCTCTTCTTCACCCGGTGCTACCTCAAGAATCAACTCATCATGAATTTGAAGGAGTAAACGAGAGTTCAATTTTTGATTTCTAATTGCGTTATTGACATTGAGCATTGCAATTTTAATAATATCTGCAGCCGACCCTTGTATTGGAGCATTAAGCGCCATTCTCTCTGCCACTTCGCGTCGTGCGCGATTATCATTCATAAGATCCGGAAGATAACGCCTTCTCCCCATAATCGTTTCGGTATATCCAACTTTGCGAGCATCTTCAACGACTGTTTTTAAATAATCTCGAATTCCACCGAAGCGCTCGAAATATCTATCCATTAAGTCCTGGGCAGCAGGAGGTGTGATGTCCAACTGTGCAGATAGTCCGTAAGAAGAAAGGCCATAAGCCAAACCATAAGACATCGCTTTTATCTGACGGCGCATTTCAGGATCAACCTCACTTGGCTTAACACCGAAAATCTGCGAAGCAATTGTTGCGTGTAAATCTTCACCAGATGCAAACGCTGCTAATAGCTTTGAATCATTTGAAAGATGGGCCATGATTCGCATTTCGATTTGGCTGTAGTCGGCAGTTAATAGTCCGACGTACCCTTTACCTGCAATGAAGCAATTTCTAATCCTTCGACCCTCTTCGGTCCGAACAGGAATGTTTTGAAGATTCGGTCCAGTCGATGAAAGTCTTCCTGTAGCAGCAACTGTCTGGGCAAAGTGTGTATGAATTCGGCCATCTTGAGCGATTTCGGCAATAAGGCCTTCGACTGTTGTTCCAAGTTTCTTTGTCTCTCTTATGCGAAGCAATGAAGTTAATACTGGATGGCCTGTTTTCTGATGGAGCCAGTCCAGACTTTCTGCATCGGTTGTAAAACCAGTCTTTATTTTCTTGGTCTTTGGAAGTTTCAGTTCGTCAAAGAGAACTACCTGTAATTGCTTGGGTGATGCCACATTGAATTCATGGCCAACGACTTTGTGTGCAGCTTTTGTTTCGCGGTCAACTTCGCCTTGAAAAAACTTCGCCAGAGTTTCTAACTCTTTCTTGTTTACTGAAATTCCCACATTTTCCATTGTCGCAAGTAATGCAGCAACAGGCATTTCCATAGTAAGGAATAAATTCATAAGCCCACGATCCTGAAGTTCTTGCGTCAAGGCTTGCTTGAGATCGAATAATGCAGTTGCACATGTCAACAAATAACTCTGACTAGATGATTCATCAATTGTGGAAGCATCTGCCCAACGCTGTGTAATATCTATGAACTCTTGTGTTCGAACTCCAGGATTTACAAGATAGGCAGCTAGCGACACATCAAAGTCAACACCAATTAATCCATTGATCCTTGCCAGAGATTTGGCATCGTACGCAATCTTTTTGACATTAGGATCTTGAACCCAGTCTCCCATTAGATTTGATTGCACTAGGAATACCTGGGTTGGTGAGAAGGCTATTGCGTACTGTGTAATTACCTCTTCTATGATTTCAAATGAGATTGCAATCTCGCCGGTGTGCAGTGCAATTTTTGCTGAAGCTTCCTCAGGTGATAAGACCTCATGAGATTTGGCGTGTGAATTCTTCTTGGAATTATCCGACTCTGCGGTATTTCCTAAGGTTTTATTCTCAGCAACACCATCCGGAGTAATCAAAATTGGCTTCATGCGTTCTTTTAAAGTTTTAAACTCTAACGTTTTAAAAAGGGGGTCCACCGATGCTTCTGCAACACCGGACCATGCAAGAGATTCAATAGTAAATTCGACTGGAACAGAGCTAACCAACTGTGTGAGTTCTCGATTTCGTTCTACGTCAGTGACGCAGTCTTTTAATGATTGACCGGCCTTGCCCGATAGATCATCAACGTGTGCGAGAAGTTGCTTTAGGGAACCATACTCAATAATCCATTTTGCCGCTGTCTTTTCTCCCACTCCCGGAACAGAGGGCAAGTTATCGCTGGGATCTCCCCGAAGCGCGGCAAAATCTGGGTACTGCTCTGGAGTCATTCCATATTTATCTAGTAACGCCGCTGCATTCATACGAACAAGATCACTGACTCCGCGTTTTGGATACAGAACTGTTGTCTTCTCACTTATCAATTGAAAAGAATCTCGATCTCCTGTGCAGATGAGAACTTGCGCTCCTTCTTTTTCTGCAGCCTTTGTGATCGTTGCGATGATGTCATCGGCCTCATAACCTTGGATTTCAAAGGAGGAGATCCCAAAGCAGTTAACTAGCTCATGTAAGTAACTCATTTGAGATCGGAATTCATCTGGGGTTTTGGCACGATTAGCTTTGTATTCTGGGAAAATTTCTGAGCGAAATGTTGTTCGAGAGACATCAAATGCAACTGCAACATGCGTTGGTTTTTCCGTAGTAAGCAACGAAAGAAGCATCGTTGCAAATCCATAAATCGCATTTGTGTGCTGGCCTGAGGCCGTGGTGAAGTTTTCGGCAGGTAGGGCAAAAAAAGCTCGATATGCCATTGAGTGTCCATCAATGAGCAGGACTCTCTTCTCGCTCTTGCTATTGCTATTGCTATTGCCAGCCATGGCCTCCATCCTAGATAACAAGTTATGATTGCCTTATGACGCAACAAGATTTACTGGCAATTATTAAAGAGCGCGGCAATGGCGACCTTGGTATCAAAATGGGTATTGAGATTATTGAAGCATCGGCCCAACGGTTAGTTGCAACTATGCCTGTTGAGGGAAACACTCAACCTGCCGGATTGCTACATGGAGGAGCCAGTGTTGTTTTGGCGGAATCTTTAGGATCAATCGGCGCCCAGATTCATGCCGGCGCCAATCGCCGGGTTGTCGGTGTTGATATAAATGCCACTCACCATCGCTCGGCTCGCTCTGGTCTGGTTACAGCAGTTGCGACGCCAATCTCACTTGGCAAAACACTATGTTCCTATGAAATTGTGATTACCAATGAGGCTGGCGAGAGAACCTGTACGGCCCGCATAACCTGCCTGATCCTTGCCGAGGTCTAGGTCCGTTAGTTAAGGTTAGCCGCCTAGCCCGCCCACAAACCGGGCATCAGGTAGATATGTACAAGCAGCCTGTTCATCCAAATCGTGATGCACAGAAAACAGATGTGGAGCGCGGATTGAATTTTGCAAGAAAGAAGAGCAGCGCTCGATTCGTTCTTTTGTGCATCACAATGTTGAATGCAGTTACAGGCATCTCTTTGGTTGCTTCGCCGGCGCACGCTGCAGATCCAGCTACAAAACTCTACGGAGTCGTAACAGGTTCTACAGAACAGCCACTTGCCGGTGTTGGTATTTCGATTCAAGGCCCAGATGGATTTACTGCAGAAGTGCAGACCGATTCAACTGGAGCCTGGGAAGTTCTAGTTCCGACAAAGGGAACCTATAGCGCGACAATCGATGAAGGTGATCTTCCCGAAGGTCAGGCGCTGACCGATCCTACAAAAGGAACTGTTAAGGCAAACATATTCATGCCCGGCGTGGAACTTCGCCTTCTTTTTCCAATTGGGCCCGGTGTTGCAAAAGCTACGCTGCTAGAACGTTCGGCACAGTTAACAGTTGATGGATTAATACTTGGTTTGATTATCGCTCTAGCGGCCCTTGGCTTGAACCTAATCTTTGGAACAACGGGGTTAACAAATTTTGCTCACGGTGAGATTTTAACCTTTGCAGGACTTCTAACTTATTACTTCAGTGCAATTATAAATCTGCCTGTACTTGTTGCCGCACCGATAGCCGTACTGCTCAGTGCATTTATTTCAGGATTTTTACAAGATAGATATCTCTGGAAACCTCTTCGAAAGCGTGGCACCGGATTAATTGCAATGCTTGTTGTCTCCATTGGCTTTGCAATCTTCTTGCGTTACTTCTTCCTCTTCCTTTTTGGTGGAGATACAAGACAACTACCGCAGTATGCAGGCCAAGCCGGACTTGAACTTGGGTTGGTAAGCATTACTCCTAAATCAATCCTTACGACCGTAATCGGAATCGGCTTTATTGTCTTTGCAACGTTATGGCTCTTGACTACACGCATGGGTAAGGCAAGTAGAGCAGTTGCCGATAACCCAGCGCTAGCCTCAGCATCGGGAATCGATGTTCAAAAGGTCATCCGTGCTGTTTGGATTTTAGGTGCAGCACTTGCCGGATATGCCGGAGTTATTGTCACCGTCAATCAAGGCGTCAGCTTCCTCATGGGTCAGGACATGTTGCTTCTAATATTTGCAGCTGTCACCTTGGGTGGATTAGGTACTGCTAACGGCGCCCTTGTTGGATCCTTAATCATTGGACTATTCGTGCAGCTGTCCACGTTGTTTATCCCTACAGAGTTAAAGTATGTGGGCGCGCTGGTAGTTCTGATCTTGATTTTGATTGTTCGCCCACAAGGAATCTTGGGCCGAAAAGAGAGGATCGGATAAATGGACATTCTCTTTATTATTCAACAAACATTAAGTGCAACCCTTGGCGTAAATGCGATTATCTTCGCATTAGCTGCCATTGGGTTAAACATGCACTTTGGTTACACAGGTCTTCTTAACTTTGGCCAGGCAGGCTTCTTGGCCATCGGTGCTTACAGCGTTGCTGTACCGGTTATCACATTTGGACTTTCATTATGGGTTGCACTCTTAATCGGTATCTTTAATTCAATTATCTTTGCTCTTCTTTTGGGTATTCCAACTCTGCGCCTGCGTGCGGACTATCTGGCAATTGTCACAATTGCAGCTGCTGAGATCGTTCGCCAGATTGCCCGCTCTGCAACCTTTAATGGTTCATTAGGTGGCTCTGATGGAATCACTGGAAAATTCGGTAAAGAGTTCTTTGATTTAAATCCATTTAAGACAGGACTGGATACTCCAATTCTGCGCTTTAACGGAAATGACCTTTGGGTTGTAATCACAGGCTGGATACTGGTTGCGCTAATCACCTTCATCATGTGGGTTATGGTCAACTCCCCTTGGGGTCGAGTAATGCGAGCAATCCGTGAGGATGAGGATGCAGTCCGCTCACTAGGTAAAAACGTCTATCTGTATAAGATGCAATCACTGATCATTGGTGGCGTTATCGGTTCTATTGCAGGTTTTGTTTATGCACTGTCACGACAATCTGTTCAGCCAGATAACTACGGAACAGCGCTGACATTCTTTGCATATACAGTTCTTATTCTTGGTGGAGCTGCGCGAGTATTTGCTCCAATCGTGGGTGCGATGATTTTCTGGTTCCTCATCGTATTTATCGAACAGGTTCTTCGCGAAGGTGTGACTTCTAACTTGATTCCAGATTGGCTGATCGGTGTTAACCAAGTAGGTCAAATTCGATTTATGTTGATGGGACTTGGATTGATGTTGTTAATGATCTTTAGACCACAGGGCATATTTGGTGATAAGAAGGAGTTGGCACTTGATGCAAAAGCATAATTCCGGTGCGAGCTTCGCCTTAACAACCCCTCAAACTCCTGGCTCTTCAAAGCCAGATCCAATTTTGATTGCAGATAAGATCATGCGTCAGTTCGGTGGTTTAACTGCCGTGAATGTGGATCATGTTG